>VYLO01000014.1_pt1 | contig 60473 bp, 50 predicted proteins | sample 5114271 | NCBI WGS metagenome assembly VYLO01 (sample SAMN12291807, study PRJNA351875) | freshwater metagenome | isolation source: freshwater lake | place: USA: Michigan, Lansing Lake | collected 2011-08-05 | reverse complement strand
CCAGAGTAAATCACCGGCGACGAAAACATCGGCATTATTGGCAAATAACCAGTCTAAATTCGCTTTAATCGTCGTAATCCAGCGAAATTGTCTTGTATTATCGGCCATCGGTTTCCCGTCGCTATCGGGATAGACTATCTGAGTTGGATTCGGTGATGTAACCATAGGTTCACCCCAGTTGTTTCTTTAAGACTAACAGCAAAAACCATTCCGGGATCATTAGCTATCCCGCTTTCGTCTTGACTACCCGATCACCTATCGCTAGAGCTTGTCCCAACCCTAGGTTAGATCATAGTTCAGTTCGATCGATCAGATTTTTTAATTAGTTTTACTGATGAATAAAAAAAAATAATAAACGGAACTTATAACTATTTGCCTCTACAACGGTGCTAGATTTTCTCACATCCAAGCCTGATTAATGGTTTTGGTGTCTCTAGGTGTATTTTTCTCCAGTATTCGCCTATTTATCAATCCTATCTATCCTGAACTAGATTTCGGGCAGATATTCCCTATCGACTCTGTACGATCATTTTCACACGAGGTAGATCATGGCTATCATCTATGTCAAAACGGGCGCGACAGGTAACGGTTCTTCTGGGAATAGTGCTTTTGGCAGTCTAGCAAGTGCGATCGCTGCTGCCCAAGCAATTTTTTCTCTATTTTTGGGTGCTGCAAATGCCGCAACAATTACAAGTATTGCGGGAGATAAAGATTGCTTTGGAACGGGTTCTAATATTTGCAACACTATAGCTGTATCGGCTCTTCTCGACTTTGTGTGATAATTTTTGCTTATGGAATCGTAAAATGCTGACTGAGCAAGACTTTTAGGACTATTTTGCGGATATTCTATCAGTATAGACCTCGTTTCCCCACAGAAACCAGAAGAGCCAAAAATCCTCTCAGGAGTTGCATTATACCAGATATTTTCTCTCTGCATGGTTTATTTAATTTCCAGTTAACAAAATGTGCTAGTTTTTGGATTAATAAGACTCGGCGTTGCTTTTCTGGGAGAAAATACTGTAGCTCAAGCAGTAAGACTGAATGTCAATGCTCAGTCAAATATAGAGCCTTTCTCACAAATATGAAGTATAATGTTATCGATAGCTAAATTGCACAAAAAATGAAATCCTATCCAGTAGAGTTCCGTCAAAAAATTCTAGACTGTTATTATAACGAGCCGATCTCCCAGCGTCAATTAGCGAAAAGATTCTGCGTAACCTTAAGTTTCGTCCAAAAGCTTTTGAAACAATCTCGGGAAACGGGAGATATTCGACCGAAAACTTATCGATGTGGACGTCATTTAAAACTCACGCCAGAACAAATGATCGCCCTCGGCGAGTTAATTGAAGCAAATAATGACGCGACTCTAGCCGAACTATCGGAACTATTCTGGCAAAGAACTGGTATAGTGTTAAGTGTAGCGACAGTGGCAAGAATGACTGAACGCTTGAAAATGACTCGCCCAAAAAACTCTACACCCTCCCGAAAAAGATACGGAAAGAGTACAAAAACTTAGACAAGAATACAAAGGATAAAATTCGGGACGTAGACGAGAAAAACCTGATCTCGCTTGAGGAAGCAGCTTCAAATCTAGCTATGACTAGAACCCAGTATCGCTCGCTGAAAGGAACTAGAGCGCACGAGACTCGACCTCTTTAAAAAGGACAAAATGTTTCAACTATTACGGCGATTACAACCAAAGAAATTCAGGGTAAGCGTAGGGATAAAGTGTAGCAATTTATACAGAAAAACTGGACGAATTAACAGATAAAAGTAACAAGCATCAACCATTGGTTCAAATTATTGACAACGTTTCTCACGGATGAGAAACCCTGTATTTACAAAACTTAGCAGACTAGAAAGTAAATACAGGGCGAGCTTTAGTGTTTTTGCGATGCCAAGACGCGGATTTGAACCGCGGACACGAGGATTTTCAGTCCTCTGCTCTACCAACTGAGCTATCTCGGCGTTTTTCAGTCCTTTCCTAATGTAGCACGCTCTCGAAATAATTGCAAGGTTTTTTTCTAAAAATTTTTCTGCTCGACTAGGGCCTGTCATCAATTAAGCCAAATGACGCCAACCCTAGGGTTGGCCAAAAAAGTTTGTTGGTGGGGTTAGGAGTCAGTCGGTCGTCGGTCGTCAGGATTGAGGAGGAGAAGTCAAAATAGGTTGAAGGACGATCTCATATCTATTTTCTGGCTGACCTTGTACCCTTGTCAGTAAATTGGGTTATTATGGCTAATTTTTGGCTGTTAGCAATTATAGCACTCAAAAGGGGGTGGGAATGATGAGATCAAGTTTAGTTTCGGTCTGAGGATGACGAAAAGATAATTGTTTAGCGTGTAGGTATAAACGGTCGGACTGCTTACCATTATACAATCGATCGCCTAAAATTCCTATCCCTAATCCCTGTTGACTATGAACACGAATTTGATGAGTTCTTCCCGTGTAGGGAATAAATTCGAGGCGAGAATAATTGCCTTCTTTACCGACAACTTTAAAATAGGTTTGACTAGCTTTTCCCCTTTGCCAGTCCACAGTTTGATAGGGTCGATTTTGCGGATTTCCCCAGAGAGGTAGGTCAATTATGCCTGATTCTCGCTCAATAATTTCTGATAATATAGCTTCGTAGATTTTCTCCACTTCTCGCCGTTGAAATTGTTGGGATAAACAACGATAAATATCTAAACTTTTAGCTAGTAATAATAATCCCGAAGTTTCTCGGTCTAAACGATGAACTGGAATGACATTTTTTCCCTGACGACGAAAACGATTGACCACAGCATCTTGACTATCTTGATAACGTCCTGCTACCGATAATAATCCCGCGGGTTTATTAATAGCAATTATTCCCTCGTCTTCATAGATAATTTCTAGGGATGAACGTAAACCAGAAAGTAAAAAACCCATGAGAGGTTGACATCTTTCTTGACAAGCGCCATAAAATTCTCCCTGTTTTCTATCTCGATTCGATTCTCCCCACCAAAATTCGGCCATAGCGATGGGTTTTAATCCTTTCATAGCGGCATAATTTAATAATTTTGGGGCGCAACATTCTCCTGTTCCTGTTGGTAACAAATTACTGCCCATCAATTTAGCTAAGGAGAGAGATTGTCCAGAAAAGTTGTTTAAACAGTAGGATTGATACAGCAATTCCTGTAACTGTTTGGAGAGTTTCCTACGCTGTTGCTTAAGTTCAATAATTCTCTGATTGGCTACGTTTATTTTATCAATTAAGGGTTCTAAAACTTGTTTTTGTTCCTGTTTTAATTGCTTTCTTGCTCTTTTTTCCTGACGACTGAGATTATTTAATTTTTCTAATCCTTCTGAGTTTAAATTCCCTAAATTTCTTAATCTATCTCGTTCCTGTTTATTGCTTTGATGTTGTTGCTGTAAAGCTTGTATTTTGCACTCAAAATTTGCTTGATTGAGTTGATATAAATTATGTTCGGGAATTGATTGTAAGCTGATAATTTCCTGTTTAATTGTTTCTAAAAGTTGCAAAACTCGCTTTTCTTCCAGCACAATTTTTTCTCTCCCCACTAGGGACGGAACCCAGCCAGTAGCTTCTCCCTGTCCAGAAAAAGCTTTTAAAACCTCTATTTCGCCAGCAGCATTTTCTCCTAACAAAATGCCATACATTTTGCCTTCAGGATTGCTGATAGTTGTCATCAAATCTTGGGCAATTTTTTCAGCCAAAAGAGTGCGGGGCAAGCGCAATAACTCGCCCGTTTCGGGACAAATTCCTTGATAATAATAGGTAACTTCCTTCACTCTTTAAGAACAGGAAAGGGGCCAGAGATACCCCTAAGAAAAACAATTGGCAAAGAAATCGATAGTTTCCTGTAAGGCGACAATAAAGCTATCAATTTCTTCGCGGGTATTATAAAAATATAGACTTGCCCGCGCGCTGCCAGAAGCATCAAAAAGGCGGTGTAGAGGTTGGGTACAGTGATGACCAGAACGAATAGCGATTCCTTCGTGGTCTAATAAAGTAGCTAAATCACTAGCATGAATCCCTTCCACATTAAAGGCGGCTAAACTAGCCCGACCCTGGCCTGTTAAACTAGGTGATGGCCCGTAAATTCTTAAACCCTCAATTTCTCCTAATTTTTTGAACAAATGGGCGGTTAATTCTTCCTCGTAGGCATGAATATTATCCATCCCTAAACCGATTAAATATTCTACTGCGGCACCGAGGGCAATCGCTTCGCCGATAGCGGGGGTTCCCGCTTCAAATTTGTGGGGCAGTTCGGCACAGGTAAAATGGTCTAAATAGACTTCCGCAATCATTTCGCCACCACCAAAAAAGGGCGGCATTGCCTCTAAAATAGCCTCTTTGCCGTACAAAAATCCAATGCCGGTGGGGGCGCACATTTTATGACCACTAGCCACCAACCAATCACAATCTATGGACTGCACATTAATGGCTAAATGGGGGACACTTTGACAGGCATCAATTAACACTTTCGCCCCGACTTGATGGGCAAGGCTGACTATTTCGGCAACGGGATTAATACAGCCTAATGTATTGGAAACATGAAGGACAGCAACTAATTTAGTTTTCTCAGATAACAAGGATTTATATTGTTCTAAATCAAAGCTTTCGTCGCTGGTTAATTGCACATATTTAATCACCGCCCCCGTCTTTTGGCAGACAATTTGCCAGGGGATTAAATTACTGTGGTGTTCCATCACCGAGAGAATAATTTCATCCCCTGCTTTCAGGGTATTTAATGCCCAACTGTAGGCGACTAAATTAATCGCTTCCGTGGCGTTGCGAGTATAGACAATTTCCTGACGAGAAGCGGCATTAATAAACCTAGCCACCTTATCTCTGGCTCCTTCGTAGGCTTCCGTTGCCCGGACACTTAAAGTATGCGCCCCCCGATGCACATTGGCGTTATCTTTTTCGTAATAGTTTCGCAGGGTTTCTAATACTTGAATCGGTTTTTGGGAAGTGGCAGCACTATCGAGATAGATAAGGGGTTTATCGTGTACGGTTTGATGGAGGATAGGGAAATCGGCGCGGACTTTTTGGGCGAGGGTTTTTTCTTGGATAATTGTCATTTTAGTCAGGAGTCAGAGGGGTACTTTGGGCAGGTTGACACCCACCCCGGTAGAGTTATTCCACACTGCGACAGGCGACGCATTGCCCCAATCTTTGGCGGAGGGATTCTAGAGGAATTTTAGCTAAAATCTCGGCCGAGAAAGCATCAATTAACAAACTGCGGGCGGTGTCGGCGCTTAAGCCCCGGCTTTGCAGATAGAATAAATCATCGGCTTCCAGTTGGCTAACGGTTGCCCCGTGGGAACATTTGACGTTATCGGCGGTAATTTGTAATTCCGGTTTGGTGTTGACTCGTGCCTTGTTAGAAATTAACAAATTCCGATTTAACTGGGAGGCGTTGGTTAATTGGGCAGGTTTGGGAACAAACACTTTACCATTAAAGATGGCGTGAGCGCTACCATCAACGATACATTTATGCAGTTGGTTGGTGATGCCGTGGGGATGGTTGAGATAGATGGCGCTGTGGGTATCGGCGGTTTGTTGTCCGGTAATCATGGCTAATCCGTGCAGATTTGTCTCGGTTTGTTCTCCTTTTTGCAGGATATCGAGGTTATGACGGCAGAGTTTAGCGCCTAGATTTATCTCGTTGAGAGTGTAACGGCTATCGCGTCCTTGTTCAATTATCGTGCGTCCGATGTGAAAACCATCTCCCGATTCCCGTTGTACTCTGGTATGGATGACCTCGGCGTTGGCTTCGAGGTAAATTTCCGTGACAGCGTTGGTAAAATAAGAGTAATTTACAGGTAAATCGGAGCAATATTCGGCTAAAGCCCCGTAATTCTCGATAATATTGACACTAGCTCCTGTTTCCGCCACGATGAGGCTATGGGGCTGATAAAAGCGGGGAATTTCCTCCACAACGGTGATAAATAAGAGATGTATGGGGGTTGTGACGACGGTGTTAGCGGTGACGTGAATTACTGCTACATCGCTTAAACCAGCTTGGTTGAGTGCGGTAAAAAATTCGGGTGTTTTTTCTTTCCCTAGATAGTTGACAAGAACATCTTTTTGTGCATTGGCGAGATTGCTGACGCTGACACCGGGGGGTAAAGCGGAGATATCGGACAATTCAGGCTGATAAATGCCGTTAACGAAGACTAAACGGCTGTTTTTGGCTTCGGGCAGTAAAAAAACAGCTAGGGCATTTTTATCGATTGTAACGTTTTGGGGGGCGCGAAAATCGATCGCCCAGAGTTGACTTAAATCGGTGAATTGCCATTCTTCATCTTTTTTGCCAGGGATGGCTAATTCTTGAGCTTTACTGGCTCCCGATTCTCTTAATTCCAGAATTTTACCGTTATCGATGGTGGGAACCGTTTCGCGAGACAATTTTAACAATAATTCTCCTGATTGTTCAGGTTTCGTGATTATGGCTGTCATTGGTAAGAGGGGGTTGGAGGGTGTAGGGTGTAGGGTGTGGGGTGTAGGGTGTGGGGTGTAGGGTGTGGGGTGTAGGGTGTGGGGTAGTGGGGTAGTGGAGCATTTGGCTGAAATTTCCCTAAACCCCTAAATCCCCCCGCAACGCGCACGCAGTGACCACCCTATCTCCCGACTCCTGAATACTGAATACTGAATACTGATAACTGATAACTGATAACTGAATACTGATAACTGATAACTGATAACTGATAACTGAATACTGATAACTGAATACTGAATACTGAATACTGATAACTGATAACTGATAACTGATAACTGATAACTGATAACTGATAACTGATAACTGATAACTGATAACTGATAGCTAGATTATTTAACGGCTAATAATTGTTCATCGAGGAAATCGTAGCCAGTTCTTTCTAATTCAAGAGCTAATTCTTTACCGCCACTGGTGACAATGCGCCCATCGTACATAACATGAATAACATCGGGTTCAATGTAGTTGAGCAGACGCTGGTAGTGAGTGATAAGTAAAAAAGCGTTATCGGGAGTAGCTAATTGATTGACTCCCTGGGCAACAATTCGCAAAGCATCGATGTCTAAACCGGAGTCAATTTCATCGAGAATTCCTAAAGTGGGTTCTAATAAAGCCATTTGGAGGATTTCATTACGTTTTTTCTCACCACCGGAGAAACCTTCGTTTAAACTTCTGCCAAGAAAGCTAGGATTCATCTGGACAACTTCTAGTTTTTTCTCGACTAATTCCTCAAAGTCAAAACTATCTAATTCTTCCGAGCCTAAATATTTTTGTCTGGCATTATAGGCAACGCGAAGAAAATCGAGGTTACTAACGCCGGGGATTTCTAAGGGATATTGGAAAGCGAGAAAGATACCCATAAGCGCTCGTTCATCGGGTTCTTTATCTAAAAGGTTTTCGCCTTTATAAATTATTTCTCCCCCAGTTACTTCATAATCGGGATGTCCAGCGATTACTTTGGAAAAGGTGCTTTTTCCTGAGCCATTGCGTCCCATAATTGCGTGGGTTTCCCCCGCTTTAATTTTGAGGTTAACTCCTTTAAGTATCTGGTTTCCGTCAATACTAGCGGTCAGATTTTTTACCGATAAAATTACTTCACTCATGTTTTTTTGTTGGCAGGTGCAAATATTTCTAGAGACTAATTATATTTCAGCGAACACTGATAACTGATAACTGATAACTGATAACTGATAACTGATAACTGTTATCCGACGGTTCCTTCGAGCTTGAGACTGAGGAGTTTATCGGCTTCGGCGGCGAATTCCATCGGTAATTTACTGAGGACATCCTTACAGAAACCACTGACTAACATAGAGACAGCATCTTCTTCGGAAATACCCCGTTGTGCGAAGTAGAATAATTGGTCTTCACCGATTTTAGAAGTAGAAGCTTCGTGTTCTACTTTAGCACTGTTGTTATCCACCTGAATATAGGGAAAAGTGTTAGCTTCGGCATTATCTCCAATCAGCATAGAATCACACTGGGAGTAATTTCTTGCTCCCTTGGCTTTCGGTCCCATTTTCACTAACCCGCGATAACTATTTTGGGAATTACCCGCAGAAATTCCCTTAGAAATAATCGTACTTTTGGTGTTGCGGCCAATGTGAATCATTTTCGTACCTGTATCGGCCTGTTGTTTGTTATTAGTTAGGGCAATTGAGTAGAATTCCCCGACGGAATTATCGCCAACTAAGACACAACTGGGATACTTCCAAGTAATCGCTGAACCGGTTTCCACCTGCGTCCAAGAAATTTTAGAATTAACTCCTTTGCACAGACCCCTTTTAGTGACGAAATTGTAAATACCTCCCTTACCATTGGCATCGCCAGCGTACCAATTTTGTACAGTCGAATATTTAATATCCGCATTATCGAGGGCGACTAATTCCACGACGGCGGCATGAAGTTGATTACTATCGTACATCGGAGCGGTGCAACCTTCTAAATAACTTACCGATGCCCCTTCCTCAGCGACAATTAAAGTTCTTTCAAATTGTCCCGTCTCACCGTTATTAATCCGAAAATAGGTGGACAATTCCATCGGACAGGCGACACCTTTGGGTATAAAAACAAAGGAACCATCGCTAAAAACGGCAGAATTAAGGGCGGCAAAATAATTATCACCCACGGGAACGACACTGCCGAGATATTTCTGCACTAGGTCGGGATGTTCCTGTAAAGCTTCCGAGATAGAACAGAAAATAACCCCCTGTTCTGCTAGTTTTTCTTTAAAAGTTGTGGCGATAGAAACGCTGTCAAAGATAGCATCGACGGCCACGTTAGAAAGGCGTTTTTGTTCCGAAAGGGGAATGCCTAATTTTTCAAAGGTTTCGATTAAAGTGGGGTCAACTTCTTCAAGACTGTTGAGTTTTTCTTTTTTCTGTTTGGGTGCAGAGTAGTAGATAATATTTTGATAATCAATGGCAGGATAGGAAACGTGCGGCCAACTGGGTTCGGTCATCTTTTGCCATTGATGGTAGGCCCGGAGACGAAAATCGAGCATGAATTCCGGTTCCTTCTTTTTCGCTGAAATTAGGCGAATAATCTCCTCATTTAAACCGCGGGGGATGGTTTCCGATTCAATATCGGTGATGAAACCGTACTTGTAGGGTTGGTTAACGAGATTTTTAACGGTGGTTGCACTCATGGGGGTTAGTGTTCTCTCTACGCGGTAGGCAGGGGAGGCAGTTAAACAACAATAAAGTTGTTTAAATTGATTATATAATAGATTAACAACAAAGCTGTTGTCAAAGTCACGGAAAATTTCAGAGGATGCTGGTAAACCTCTGTTATTCAGGTTACTCTGTAGGGGTAATTGGCCGCTTCTTGACTCTCAGCAATTGTACGCTAAAGCCTCTGTTTTTGGTATCATGACCACGACTCAACCCGCCTCGACGAAAGACGATATTCTGCAATATTTGCTCAAAAACGGTCAATCTACAGCCCAAGACTTGGCTGAGGAGTTAAGTATTAGTCCGCAAGCGACGCGCCGCCATCTTAAGGATTTGGAGGAGGAAGGACTGATCGAATATTTTGCCGTACAAAATAAGATAGGACGGCCCCAGCACATTTATCGTCTCAGTCGTCAAGGTCGTGGCCGTTTTCCCCATAATTACGATAATTTCGCCGTTTCTTTCCTCAATACTCTGGTGGAGACGGTGGGAGAGCAACAGGTGGGGGAAATTCTCAAAAAACAGTGGCAACGCAAAGCGGCAGAATATCAATTGCGCCTCGGCAAGGGGTCTTTAGGGGAAAGAATGAGAAAATTGCTGGAAATTCGCCAAGAGGAGGGTTACATGGCAGAATTAGTGGCACTGGAAGCAGAAAATAGTTATGTCCTAGCCGAGCATCATTGCGCTATTGCTGAGGTGGCTGGTTCCTATCCCAGTATCTGTGGCCATGAATTAGAAATGTTTGCGCTGCTGCTGCCCGATTGTACGATCGAACGGACTCACTGGATCAATCAAGGTGAGCAACGATGTGGTTATCTAATTAAGTCCAAGGGTTGACAGGGGAAGATTAGAGATTTTCATCGGGATTTATGCCCAATTCCCGCAGTTTAGCCGCTAATTTTGCGGATTTCTGCCTTTCCTGTTCAACTTGGGTTTCTGCCTGTTGTGCCGCTTCTGCGGGAGTAGGTACTAATTCCCCTTCGGGGGTAAAATAGCGCAATTTATTGGCGGATAAACCCAAATATAAGCCTAATTGTTGACTCCAGAGCCATCCCTGAGCATTGGGGGCAATCGGTTGATATTGACCGCTAATTAGAGTAAATCCTGCAAATTCTAGGCTTTCTGGGTCAAACCCAAAATAATCGGGAGTGCGAAATATATCTTGATAAATTTGTTTTTTCTCCTCTCGGTCAACTTTGGCGGTACTATCGGAGAGAATTTCCACAATTAAATTGGGATATTTGCCCTCTTCTCGCCAAACTACCCAACTTCTGCGGTTGGGATTGGGATTTGTCCCCAAAACGACGAAAAAATCGGGACCACGGCAGAATTCTGACTTTTTCTGGTTGGGACTGTAATAAATGGTTAAATTGCCGGCGGCAAAATAATCTTCTCGCTCGCGCCACCACCATTCTAAACACTGAATTAATAAAATAATTTGTTGTAGATGTAAGTTACTTTCCAAGGGTGGTTCATCACTCCAAAATTCGCCTTCTGGGAAGATTATCTCAGGGTTTACATGAGACTCCACTAGGGGTAAGCTTTGAGCGATAGTCATGGTTGGTCCAACAGAGATAAGTAGGGAGGCACAATTATTTGTAGGATGGGTTAGCGGTAGCGTAACCCACGCAGGCGTTGGGTTTCATGCTTCAACCCAACCTACGTTCATCTTATATTTAATTCCACCCACCCACTTAGGTTGATATTTAATTATAAATTACAGCCTTCTCTCATAAAGATGAAGTAGGAGGGTATTTGTCATCATCTCTAGGCTACCCCGAAAACCAGAGACTTCACCTAACCCGCACTGCTGCCCAATAAAAATAAACTTAACAGGGTGCCACCATTCCAGAGACTATGAACCAACATCGAGGATAATAAATTTTTCGATCGGGTGTAAACAAAGCCAAGAACACAACCTAGGACGGTTAAAGGCAGCACTTCTGACAAATTTTGGTGAGCCAGGGCGAAAATCAAACTACTAAGAGCGATCGCACCCCAAACAGGCAGATAACGAGTCAAAGAAGCTAGTAAAAAGCCGCGAAAGACAATTTCCTCGAAAAAAGGAGCGGCAAGGGAAGCAGTAAAGCCAAAACAGAGCAAAGCGAAGGTATTCTGGGATTCTAGGGCTAAAGTCAGCAGCGGGTTACTGCCTCCTTGTCCTTGCCAAATTAGTTGATTGAGCAAAGAAACGATAATAACGAGGGGTAAAGCGACGAAATAGCCGGCTAATCCCCAGAGGAGCCAAGGACTAAAGAGTTTAAAACGAAACCAATCGGGAGGTAAAGGGCGAAAAGGCTTGATTGCTAGGTATAAAACCGATAAACTGCTCACTGTTAAGGCTAAATAACTAACTACAACGTATATTGCTTTAGCTTCTAGGTTAAATTTTTCGGGATTGAGACTCAAGAAACTCGATAAAACCCCGAAAATTACTGGTAAAACAATTTGTCCGACGAAAAAGAAACCGATAATTATTCCCCACCAGAGGGTTTCTCCTCCCCACTTAGTTTGCCAAGCGAGACTATCATCTAAAAAGAGCAGCGATCGCCGCTTGCGAAGAAGCCACTGCACTAATAAAAAGACCAACAGCAGAAAACCGATTAAACCGCCGATAAGAGGCAACACAGCCAGTAAAATTAGTTTAATTAAGGCATTAGCCGCCACTTCACTCTGTTCTTCCTCTAAAGCGAGTAAATCCTCTTGACGATTTTCGAGACTATATAATTTTTCCAGAATGGTATAACGAAACCATCCTTGAAAATTGCGATCGATTCTCGCTTCAGCATCGGCAGCAATTTCGGGGGGTTCACTGTACAATCCCTCTAACAGCAGCGCATTTCGTAAAATAGCAGGTTTATAGTTCTCAAATGCTGATTTTTCCTTGATGTCTTGCCAGATTTGCCGTGCCCAATCCAAGTCACCTTGACTAGCTTGAATGAGACTTAATTTCAGTTCTAAATCCTTTAGGGAATTGATTTCCCGCTCAAGGGATTTTTTTTGTTCGGGATTAACTGCTGATTTTTCTAGTTCGGTGATTGTTTTTTTGGCACTTTTCTGGGCCGATAAATACTGTTCCTCGGCAGTGTTATAAGTATCTTCACCGATCAGGGAAGTTTGAATTAATTTAAGATTAGCAAATTCCTCGCTATTAGGATCAGCATCGGTGCTGAGAGTCGTAGCTTGTAGATTGAGATTGGTTTGATATAGTTGAATATTCGATTGAATTTGGGGCTGATTAACACTAGAAATTAAAGCTGTAACCACTGGAGTTAAAGCAATAATTGTTAAGACAAAAGCGATCGCTTGTTTGAGACTTTGCCAGGAAAGTTTTTTTGAGAAATTATCGAACATGAAAATAGTTAAGTGGGAGTTAGAGGTTAGCTGATGGGGTGATGGGGATTGGGTGATAGGTTTTCGGGTTTTCGGGTTTTCGGGTTTTAGTTGAATTTCCCTATTCCCTAATCCCTATAAGTAGGTAGGTGTTAAAACTTGTCATATCCCCCCCTTATCAAGGGGGGATCAAGGGGGGAACTATCTTCAATTTAATTATAACTACTTACCCTAATTATTAACTAACTACTTGAGAAAAAAGCTTTTCGTATTGATCCAAAGTCTTTTCAAAGGCATAATTTTCTTCTGCGTATTGTCGTCCTTTTTCTCCTAGTATAGTTGCTAAATCTGGGTTTTTGTATAGTTTTAAAATGGCTGTAGCTAATGCCTCTGGATCTTCGGGAGTAACCACCAAACCACCACCACTACGCTCGATCGCTCTAGCGGCAGTTCCATCGGCGGGAACAGAAGCAATAATAGCACGGCCACTAGCTAATAATACCTGAATTTTGGACGGCATATTAAAGGAAATAACGTTATGTTTTTGCATCACCATACCCACATCGGCGGCTGCTAACATTTCTGGTAATTTTTCCCGGGTTTGAAAGGGTAATAAAAGCACATTACTGGCCCCCTGTTGTTGGCGATACTTTTCTAGGCGATCGAGTGCCTCTTTTTTACCAACAATTACCACTTGAATCTCAGGAATATTAACTAATTGAACTGCGGCATCGATCAGGGTTTCTAAGGGTTGGGTTAGGGCAATATTGCCAGAATATAAAACAACAAACTTGCCCTCAAGATGATTTTCTTGGCGGAAATAATTATGGTTTTTCGGCAGAGGTTTAATAAAGCTGACATCGACCCAATTAGGAATCTCAATAATTTTCTGACTCGGCACATTTTTAGTGAGGAGATTTTTGGTAAAACCATCGGCAATAACTGAGATTTTGCTGGCAGTTTTGTAGGCAAATTTTTCGAGACTGCTAAAAATCTTAATCATTTTCTGATTAGTTAATAATCCCACATGAACTGCCGCATCGGGCAGAATATCCTGTAAGTTTAGAATAATCGGCACCCCATATAATTTACTCAATAAAGCGGCGGGAACGCAAACGGGTAATCCGGGGACAGTTAAGAAAATTAGATCGGGTTTTTCGCCTTTGAGAGCCTGAAAGAAACTCAAAAAAACAAAGCTCAATTCAAATAAAATACGATTTTTTAGACTTCTTTGTGGGCGGGCCCAAACGTAGGAACGTTGAATTTTAACACCATTTCGTTCTTCTTCCAGATAGATTTTTCCTCGGTATTCGGGATCGATTTCACTATTAGGATACCAAGGAAAAGCGGTTAAAACCCTGACTTGATGACCTCTTTTAACCAATCCCTCCGCCAATTCTGTCATTAGGGGAGCGATGCCGATCGGTTCGGGATAATAGTTATAAGAATAGAGCAAAATTCGCATAGGGATGGTAATTTGGTTAGGCGATTCAGTTTCATGATTTTATCAATAGTTACTGGTTTTTTGACAAATCAGATGCGCTTTTGTCGGGGATGACCCTAGAAAGAGGTGAGGATTAGCGGTGAGAGATGCGAAAAAAAGGGGAAATTAGCTGATAAATTAATGCTCAAAACCCCTAACTATTCCCCCTTACCTCAGCCTCAATACTGACCCTTATTTTTCGCGTACCCGGTGGCCGATATCGCGACGATAATAGATGCCCTGAAAGTGTATCCTGTTCACCGATTGATAGGCAAGTTCGATCGCCTGATTAAAATTAGACCCCATAGCAGTGACACCCAAAACGCGGCCGCCATCGGTGAAGATATCGCCGTGTTTTAAAACCGTGCCGGCGTGGAAAACGATCGCCCCCGCGGTTTCAGCTGCCTTAATTCCCGTGATTAACTGGCCTTTTTCGTAGTGGTCAGGATAACCGGCAGACGCAGCCACCACACAAACGGCGCTACCGGAGCGCCATTGTAAAGAGGGGAAATCAGTTAATTTTTGTTGAGCGCAAGCCAGCAGCAGCGGTGCTAGGGGAGTTTCCAGTAGGGGTAAAACCGCTTGGGTTTCGGGATCGCCAAAACGACAGTTAAATTCGAGAACTTTTGGCTCTCCGGCGGGGGAAATCATTAAACCCGCGTAGAGGACTCCCCGATAGTCAATGCCGCGTTTTTGCAGGGTGGCGACGATGGGGGCAAGGATGTCTCGGTCCACCGCTTCGATAATGGCGGCGGTGGCGATGGGGGCGGGGGCATAAACGCCCATACCGCCGGTATTTTTGCCGGTATCGCCTTCACCGATGCGCTTGTGATCTTGGGCGGGTAGCAGGGAACGGAAGCTGATCCCATCGGTGAGGGTGAGGATGGACACTTCTTCCCCCTCTAGGAATTCCTCCACCACGACTTTAGTAAAGCCACTGGTAAAAAGATCATCGATCGCTTCTAGGGCTGTATCTACGGTTTCGGCGACAATTACCCCCTTTCCTGCGGCTAATCCGTCGGCTTTCACCACGATGGGCGCTCCTTGCTCTCGGATATAAGTTTTTGCTAATTCTGCATCGGTAAAGGTTTCCGAGGCGGCGGTGATCACTCCAGCTTCGATCATTAATTCTTTTGCCCAGGATTTGCTCGATTCAATTAAGGCCCCGGTTTGCGTGGGGCCAAAAACCGCTATGTCTTGGGCGAGAAGATAATCGGTAATACCGAGGGAGAGGGGATATTCTGGCCCGACAACCACCAAATCGACGCTATTTTCCTGGGCAAAGCGACTAATTTCGGCAAAATCCTCCATTGCTAGGGGGATATTTTCACATTGAGGTAAAATTGCCGTTCCCCCATTACCCGGAATGCAGAACACTTGTTCAACTTCGGGTGATTGCAGCAGTTTCCAAGCCAGGGCGTGTTCTCGACCACCACTGCCGATAACGATAATTTTCACGGATAAACGCAGCCTAAATGACGATGGTTTAATTATCCCTTAGCTCCGGGGCGCCATTGGTTAGAAATTGAGATTACTTAACTTTTTAATCGATTTGACGGATTCAGGAGTCAGGATTCAGGATTCAGGATTCAGGATTCAGGAGTCAGGAGATAGGAGATAGGAGATAGGAGATAGGAGATAGGAGATAGGAGTCAGGAGATAGGAGTCAGGAGATAGGAGATTATTTTATTTATTCTCCCCACACCCCACACCCCACACCCCACACCCCACACCCTACACCCCACACCCCACACCCCATCTCCCCATTTCCCAATTCCCCACCTCCCCACTTCCGCTCTCATAGACAGTTTTAACAAGTAATTTAGATAGCGAACATCTGATCACTGGATTTGACGGAGACAGGACAAATCAGCTTTACCGAAATGAATACTAAAAGCTACTTGCAGACTTTCTAGGGATTTAACCAACCAAGGCACCTGATCGCGAGAAAAACCCTCGTAATGGTTAAACAGAATCGAAAAACGTTTATCTAAGTGGGGTTTTACCTTGCGACAGACCAAAACCAACTTGAGCAATAACCCCACAGTCCGAGTTACCCCCATATTGGTGATCATATCGATAAAATTGTAATGATCGGGTTTTTGGCCGCTTTCCACCACCAGATAATTGAACAATTGACTAGAAGTACGCAGGATGAGAAATTCACTCGGTTTTTGTTGATCCCACTGGGGTAGGGTATTTTGCAGGACATCGTAGAGTTTTTTGTTAAATTGCCCCTTGCCGTAGTCTACGGAGGTAATCAGATAATCGTAGAGATCATTTTTAAAATCTTTATAGGTAGAGCTATAAACTGTATTCGCCAGAAAATTTTGCGAGAGAGCTTTATAAGTATAATTTCCTTCTACTGGACTCACATAATACTTGAGGGCGCGATTTAGTTCCTTATCATTGAGCAGGGTGGGATTTTTCACTGGTTGAATGATTCTCCCCGCTTCTTCGCTGGTTTTTGGGGCATGAGCAACCTGTCTCAAACGTACCTGATAGGTAACATAATGAGAGAGATTTACCTCGAAACAGCGCTCGGTTTTCACTTTAATACGTCTAACGGTTCGTCGCTGTTCTCGGGGACTTTCATCACTGAGTAAACAGTGATCATAGAGATAGGGATAACGATTAATCAGGGTTCCCACGCGAGTGGCGGTTTCTTCGCTGTATTTGCTGCTAATAATTTGCGCCAGACGCTGCAGCTTAACGTAGTCATCCGAGAGGGTAAAATTTTTGAGCAGATGGCGCAAAGTATTGGAGGTGCTGTGATATCCCTGACGCGCGGGGGGCAGATTTTCCAGCAGCGATACCAATTCAGGAATTGCCAGCTGACAAGTCGGCTGCATTTGCCATCGGTTAATTAAAATGTGACAGCAGCGGTTAAAGAAATGATAAAAACGAATTTCGGCATCTTTAGCCTTGACAAGACGCTCTAGGGCTAAATAAATAGGAGCTTCTTGATAGCCCCGACCTTCGATAAACAGACGACGAAAATCCTCGATTAACTCCTCAGGGGAATCGGTCCGTACGCGGTCGAGCCAATAATCGTACAGTACCTGTTCTTCATCTTTTGTTTCTATTTGTCGATCGTTTAGACTAGCCATTGTTATTTGAATCAGCCCTCCTCAATCAGTAAGCGGATGGATTTTCGGTCCATCACCATAAAGGGTTTAATTGTGATTAGATAGTAGATGCTCGCTTCTTAGGATGCCCCTATTTTGGGTCATTCCACTTATCGAGTTGAGCCATTTTAGCCTTGCCAGTTTGGGAAAATTCCTGTTGGCTTGCCCAGCCAAGCTTGCCGACCATGCCCAGATTACTAAAAATTTAGGCAGCTTCCCCTGATAATTAGGTTAGCGAAAAAAACACCGCTTGTATGTGATCTAAGTCACAAGTTGTCGGGAATTTGTGTGGTCAAGAGTGCCGTTCATTCGTAGAAGTCTTGCTAGGCAAGGCTTTAAAGACTATATTTCCCGAAAATTATCCCTATTCTTCTTCCTTCCACACAAAAACCAGAAGAGCGGCGATACTGCCTATAGAGGGGATGTAAGACCAAAAGCTGGGCGTAAGTCTGTCTTGAGGCAATCCCCAGGAAGTAGGAAGCTCTCAACGACCTTGAGAGTAGTTCACATCTATCTTCTAGATGATTCGGAATTTACTCCTAAGTATTTTTATTGTCTATGCCCTGTCATTTATCCCTCAATCAACTAGCTCAATTATTGTCCTTACAAGATAAGGGTGACATAAGTTTGAGCCATGATAGTTTAGTATCTGGCATTAATACTGATAGCCGTAGTATTGAGTCAGGACAAGCATTTTTGGCCTTAAAAGGTGATAATTTTAATGGTCATGATTTTATCGGTATGGCTATTGAAAAAGGAGCGGCGGCATTGATTGTCGAGCAGCCAGTTTCGGTAAATTACTCTAGTAATATTCCTGTATTTCTAGTCCAGAATACCCTAGAAACCTATCAGCAATTAGCCCATTGGTGGCGGAATCAATTTACTATACCCGTGATTGCTATCACGGGATCGGTGGGGAAAACCACCACTAAAGAATTAATCGCCTCCGTACTAGCCACCCAGGGAAAGGTACATAAGACCTTGGCTAATTATAACAATGAGATCGGAGTGCCGAAAACTCTCCTCGAACTGGATGAAACCCACGATAGTGCTGTAATCGAGATGGGAATGCGGGGACGGGGAGAAATTGCTCTGCTCGCTCAAATCGCCCAACCGATGATCGCAGTGATTACTAATGTGGGAACCGCTCACATCGGTCGTTTAGGATCGGAGTTGGCGATCGCAGAGGCCAAATGCGAGTTATTGTCCGAGTCTCCTTCTAGTAGTATAGCTGTTCTTAACCACGATCACCCTTTACTTACGGAAACAGCTAAACGGGTATGGCAGGGGGAAACAATTACCTATGGCTTCTCTGGCGGCGATATAGTCGGAGAATTACTGGATTTAACTACTTTACGAGTCAATGGACTAGATTTTAACTTACCTTTATCCGGTCGTCATCATGCTTTAAATTTTATGGCGGCCTTGGCTGTAGCGAAAATTTTAGGCATCGATTGGACTTCTTTGCAACAGGGAATTAAGGTTAATTTACCCAGTGGTCGGGCCAAACGTTACCAATTAGAGCCGGATATCCTACTCCTCGATGAAACCTATAATGCGGGTCTAGAATCAATGTTAGCGGCCTTGGATTTACTGAAAGCTACCCCCGGTCAGCGTCATATTGCTGTTTTAGGCACGATGAAGGAGTTAGGGTCTTTTTCGGAGCAATTACATCGCCAAGTGGGTGAGAGGGTGCAAAAACTAGGCATAGATCGCTTGTTTGTCTTGGTAGATGACCCGGAAGCTAAGTTTATTGCTGAGGCCGCTACTGGAGTCAATTGCGAATGTTTTCAAACTCACGCAGATTTAATTAATCGTTTAAAGGAAGTGATCGATTCAGGCGATCGCATTTTATGCAAGGCTTCCCATTCCGTCGGTTTAAATCGCGTGGTGGAGGAGTTAATCAGTGATAAGCTGTTCGTAATTTAAATTGCTTGTTGAGACGAGGCAAGGGGCAACACCCCCCCTTGCCCCCCCGACGTCGGGGGGGTGTGCTAATCTAAGAATAAGCGGTTTAAATACGTCTTAGCTGATTAGGAGTTAGGGAATAGATGTTAGAGAAGAGAGCATTTTTTAGCAAGAATAGCCGATTGAAAACTGTTTTTTCAGGGATTTTAGGGCTAGTTTTCTTTTTTTCGGTCGTGCAAGTCTCTTTTGCTCAACAATCGAGACAACTGGAGACTTATCTTCCGGATCTCAGTGGTTTAGCTTGGGTAGAAGCAGATATTTTTCTAGGGGTTCACGATGCCAAAAATAAGGGCAAAAATAGTGATCCATCTCAACCAAGGCTGAGTCTTTTACGGCTGCCTACGCAGGAAAAACCCCTATTATGGCAGGTTTTAAGGGTAGATTGGCCAAATCCAGAGGGATTGAGTAACGATCTCGAAAGTATTACTCATATCCCTGAAACTAACTTATTTTTGTTGGCTGAAAGTGGCGACAAAAAACCTTTTCAAAGACTATTTTTACTAGCATATAACCAGCAAAAAGTCAAGATAGTTGAGCAAATAAATTGGCCGATCGCAGTCGAAAATGTAGAGGCGATCGCTGTTAGTCGGCAAGGCGATGGTTATCTATTTATCTACGCAGAACGGGCCGATAGTCAAGAGAGTACCAAAATTCGCTGGACGGATATCTCGTTCAATCCCTTAAAATTCGGGGAATTTCAGTCGGTAACTTTTCGGAGTCCTTTTGGTAGTGGTAAAAATATTCGCCCCATCTCCGATTTAGCCGTAGATAAGCAAGGTAATATCTACATAGCTTCCACCTACGATCCAGATAATGCGGGAGTGTTTAGAAGTGCTGTTTACCGTATTGGTCAAGTTAAAGACGATAATAGCCTAATTCTTGCCCCTAATCCCCAAAAAATTGCAGAAATCGACGCCGCCAAAGTAGAAGCGGTGACCACCAGAGAATCTCCTAGAGGTGAAGTAGAAGTCTTTATCGGTACAGATGACGAGAATTATGGCGGTTTTCTGCGACCTTTGCTGTTAGATAATTAGCTATCAGTCGTCAGGGGAGAAGGGATCGCCAGGGCTTGGGGGATAACTGTTAAGTTAGGTTTTTTCCTTAGCGAGAATAAAGACGCTGCCTTCGCTGCCGCGGCCGATGCGGAGATCTTCATCGAGATAGGTGATATCGAGCCAACCTTTTTGTTCCCGATTATTGAAAGAAAAATCGAGGGGAGGAAATTTTTGGCCACTTTCGATCGCTTCAATAAATTCTTGGGGAGAATGATAATTGAGAAAACGTTGCAGACCGAGGATCGATCGCTCAAATTTGACCATAACCCGACGCTCGGAGGTGGGTTCAAAGGTAGCGGAGACGATTACTGCCCCTTCTAGCCAAGGTACGCCGATAATTTCAGCGATATTATAGAGTTTGGCCTTGTTCAGGTCGAGATATTGATAAATTTGCCCTAATTGAAAAAAGGGTAGGCGATCTAGTCCCAGAATGCCGCGGCTGCTGGTGAATAGTAAACGCCAATTGCCCCCTAATAGTTGTTTAACTTCCAGGGGATGAGGATGGGGATTGTGATCCTCCAATTGTTCGATCGCCGCTAAAATCCGCACGCGGTCGCTTTCCGTGGCCAGGAGTCCGCGATTTCTACCTGCGATCAATTCCAGTAATTTCGCTTTGGCATCCATAGAATAGACCTCTTGTCAAAATCAAAAATTGTTGTTAGGGTTAGGAGTCAGTAGCCAGTAGTCAGTAGCCAGGAGAATTAAGAATGAATAATAATCAATTAAATGGTCTATTTACAGATTTTAGGCAATTTAATCCTTATTTGTGCCGTTTTTGAACCCTCAAAAATTAATTATGCAAGAGGTTGAATCTCCCTTACTTTTATAAACTGCCTCGACCCCCTAGTCGCTCGCTCGAGGTTTTTGGTGGTCCCAAGAGGTTTACTCGCGCCGATGATTTGAGAGTTTCAACGGGGTTTTAACCTCGGTGAGTGGCATTTTCAACTGTTGGCCTCACTATTTTAACACGGATTAAATGCCGCAGTTTGAAAACTTTTTCATAACCATAATTAAGTGATCGAAATAGGGAGCAATTGCGGTTTTTTCTGAGTCGCTAAAATACTCTAAACTGTATTTTTTTAAGGCTTCTAAACCCGAAATCATTGCCCCTAATGGTACTGATAGTATCTAAATCCCTATCACTGAGATAGCGAGTTTGATCATCCGCTTGTTGCCAAATAGCGATCGCTGCTTGCTGATAGGGCCAATCAGCGAAACTGATGATTCTCGCTTTTGGGATTAATTGCTGGGCGCGCTCACTCAAAGGCATCGATCGCTCTCCGTTGGGTCAGATTAGGCAGTTAAGATCACTTTTAGCATAAATGCTCGAAAAATTAGCGATAACTAAAGATTTTTTGAAATCTGCTTGGGAGGATCGCTTACAATAAACAAAAGCTAAATCATTATATTTTGATCATCATGTCAGTTTTAATAGCGATCGGTGTACTTGCCCTATTAATTGTCGTTCACGAATTAGGTCATTTTGCCGCCGCCCGTTGGCAATCCATCCATGTTAATCGCTTTTCCATCGGTTTTGGTCCAGCTTTAGCTAAATATCAAGGTAAAGAAACAGAATACGCCCTCCGGGCCATTCCTTTAGGGGGTTACGTTGGTTTTCCCGATGACGATCCCGATAGTCAAATTCCCAATAACGATCCTGATTTATTACGCAATCGTCCTGTTTTCGATCGAGCCATCGTCATTAGTGCAGGGGTAATTGCTAATTTAATTTTTGCCTATTTTTTGCTTGTTACCCAAGTCGCTACGGTGGGTTTTCCCCAAATTAACTATCAAGAAGGGGTAATTATTCCAGAGGTTTTCACCTCGGAAAATTCCGTCGCTAAACAAGCGGGAATACAAGCGGGTGATATCGTCCTTGCTATCAATGATCAGCCCCTTGGTGCTTCTCAAAATGCCATTATTGACTTCCGTGACATTATTCAATCGTCCCCTAATCAACCCCTAAAATTAACCATCAAACGCCCCACAGAAACTCTCGATTTAATTGTTACTCCTGAATTGGGAAGTGATGGTCAGGGTAAAATTGGGGTGAGATTGGCTCCCAACGGTGAAGAAACTCGCCTGAAAGCCGATAATTTTGGGCAAGCTTTTAGCTTAGGTGCGGGTGAATTTCAACGATTAACCCTATTAACCGTCCAAGGTTTTGGGCAGTTAGTTAGTAACTTTAAAGACAGTGTTCAACAGGTAGCAGGACCGGTTAAAATTGTTGAATACGGAGCGGCAATCGCTCGTAATGATGCGGGTAATCTTTTTCAATTTGCCGCCCTAATTAGTATTAACTTAGCGGTGATTAATATTCTGCCTTTACCTGCTCTTGATGGTGGTCAGTTGGTATTTTTATTAATCGAGGCTTTGGTAGGTAAACCTCTCCCGACTAAACTGCAAGATAACATCATGCAAACAGGTCTAGTTTTACTCTTAGGATTAGGAGTTTTCTTAATCGTGCGCGACACGGCTAACCTAGCAGTTTTTCAGGATTTATTCCAGTGATGGCCCCGCGAAAAAAAACTAAGCTTCAACTACGCGCCCTAGAGATTTTAAGCAACTTAAAGCAATTATATCCAGAGGCAACCTGTAGCTTAAATTATCAAACTCCCGTGCAGTTATTGGTGGCAGTTATTCTCTCGGCACAATGCACTGATGAGCGGGTAAATAAGGTGACTCCTGCTTTATTCGCTCGTTTTCCCGATGCTAAATCCTTAGCTTTTGCCGAGCGAGAGGAGTTAGAAACCCTGATTCGTTCCACGGGATTCTATCGCAATAAAGCTAAAAATATTCAGGGTGCTTGTCAAAAAATCCTCAAGGATTTTCAGGGGGAAGTACCCAAGACAATGGCGGAATTATTAACGTTACCCGGGGTAGCTAGAAAAACGGCTAATGTGGTACTTGCTCACGCTTACGGGATTATTGAGGGGGTGACAGTAGATACCCACGTTAAGCGCTTAAGTAATCGTTTGGGTTTAACTACTAATAACGATCCAGTGAAAATTGAACGGGATTTAATGGCTTTACTACCTCAACCAGATTGGGAAACTTTTTCTATTAGTATTATTTACCACGGCCGGGCAGTTTGTAAAGCAAGAAATCCCGCTTGTTTTTCCTGTCAATTAGCCCCTCTTTGTCCCGCAGCAAACAGTAAACAGTAAACTCACACCTGATAACTGATAACTGAATCACTGATAACTGATAACTGATAACTGATAACTGATGTGGGGGGCTATAATGGGAAAAAATAACTCATCCATCAATCTTATGAGTCAAGGATCACGGCAAGAAATAAAAACCCAAGCAATAATCCTCGCTACCTTTGTGGCGATTTTTTGGCTGTTAGAGATTTTAGATCAATTTGTTTTTCGGGGCAGTTTAGACTATTTCGGGATTATTCCCCATCAAGTCATCGGATTGCGGGGTATTCTGTTCGCACCTTTCCTACACGGGGACTTTCCCCATCTTATTGCTAATACGGTTCCTTTCCTGATTCTCGGTTGGTTGGTGATGTTACAGGAAACCAGTGACTTTTTTATTGTGACTGGGTTAACTATGCTGGTGGGGGGGTTAGGAGTCTGGTTATTTGCTGCTCCCGGATCCATCCATATCGGAGCAAGTATCTTGATTTTTGGCTATTTAGGTTTTTTATTACTGCGGGGCTATTTCCAGAGAAATATTCCTTCTATACTCTTGTCAATTCTAGTTTTTTTACTCTACGGTGGCACAATTTGGGGCGTTTTGCCTTCCCGTCCAGGGATTTCTTGGCAAGGACATTTATTTGGCTTTCTAGGCGGGGTTTTAGCCGCCAAATTAATCGCCACCGAAAAGAAACATTATTCTTAAATGGGGGAACCTTCTATCTCGCTACATACTTCGTAAAAATCGGTGACAGGCGGTTTTGCAAACAGAGGAGCCATGGATTTCAGCAATAATTCGTGGTCTTCGCTTTTATTTGCCTCCATATCATCGATTTTATCCCAGATAATTACGGCAATTCCTTCATCGGTTCCGGGTTTTTGCAACAGAAAAGCCCCCTGGAATCCCGTAGAATAGGTGGAAACGGCCTTTTCGTAGAGTTTTTGGGCCTCGGAAAAACACCCCGGTTTAAATTCACCAATAGCCACATAGGCATATTTATGTTTGAGAAAATCGAGAAATTCTGGCATGGCAATGAGGGGAAATGGAATAAATCTTTCTTTCTACTCCTATTAAAACTTAGATCGATCGCTCCCCCCGCCCCATCGACATATTTTTTTAACTAAGCTTGCCCCAATTGTCTCTTTTTTTTGTTAGCTTATATGTAGTCGTTATGAGTTCGTATAAATTCTATGATCAAAATTGTTGGTATTAATGGCAGTTTACGCCCAGGATCCTATAGTGCGATGGCGTTAGAAGTTGCTATCAGTCGAGTACAGGCGTTAGGAGTAGAAACGGAGATAATTGACCTGAGAAAACTCTCTTTACCCTTCTGTAACGGGGGAGATGACTATTCTGACTATCCCGATGTGGCCAAAATGCAGCAAACGGTTAAATCGGCAGCGGGATTAATTTTGGCGACACCAGAGTATCATGGCAGTGTCAGTGGTGTGATGAAGAATGCCCTAGATTTAATGAGTTTTGAGGAGTTATCGGGAAAGGTTGCCGGATTAATCAGTGTTTTAGGTGGTCAATCCAATAGTAACGCCCTCAATGATTTAAGAATTATTCTCCGTTGGGTTCACGCTTGGGTAATTCCGGAACAAATTAGCTTAGGACAAGCGTGGAAAGTCTTCAACGAAGACGGAAAAATCCTTGACGAGAAGCTTTGCCAACGTTTTGACGCTTTTGCTGCAAGTTTAGTCGATAATACCCGTAAACTCAACGGGATCTAGTAATATCGATGGTGATTTTACCGGTGAAATGGGGAATTGGGGCGGCGGGTTTCGATAATTGTACTCTTACCTGTCGCACTCGATCGAGTTCTAGGATATCCTCAGCGATAACCGTGGCCAATTTTTCCACTAGGGCAAATTTGCTGGTTTCAATCTGGTGTTTGACAATTTCGATCGCCTGTCGATAATCTAGGGTATCTTCAATCGCGTCACTTTTGCCAGCAATGCTGATATCAAGTTCTAGGGATAAATCTACCTCAAACCATTGACCTAAAACCTGTTCTTCGGCCAGATATCCTGTGTAACCGTAGGCCCGAATTCCTGTAACGTGAATAGTATCCATAGATAGTTAAATTTAAAAACTGGCAGCGTTGGTCACAAAGATGAAGTGTAACCTAATTTGGTATCGACGACCCACTCCCCAAAACGAAAACTTCCTACCCGACCATTAAGATAACTGCTATAAATTATAGTTTAGACGGCTCTTACCTGTTCGGCGTAATCTTTGGAGCGTAGTTGACGGAAACCTTGAAAAGCCAGTTGTCTCAAGTTCAGAGGTAAATAGGAAAGCAGTAAACCCAGTCTAGCTCGTCGGGATTTTCCTAACAATTGCGAGGCTTTTTCTATTAAAACTCGCCCAGCTTCGGTTTCTCCCTTTTCAATTAATTTTATTCCCAAAGATTCCTGTAAAAAAGCCGTTTTTTTTACTCTTTCTTCTTCTAATTTTAGATCATTAAAGTGATAACTTTCTGTACAAAACAGTTTTGCTTGCAAAAAGTGAACCGCTTGTTTTAAGCTAGTTTGACCCCCATGGAAACGATATTCCATTAATAATTCTGGCAGAAAATAAGCTTGTTTTCCCGCTAAAGCTAAACGCACTAATAAATCAAAATCTTCACAACCATCCGCTTGAGGACGCATATAATCCACATCGACTAAAGATTGATAACGAAAAAGAGTCGAACCCACCTGTAAACTTTGATAGGAAAAAGTTTGTCTTTCTAAATCTGGAATAATCCCTTGTTGTAATCTATCTTTGCCCCATTTTGCTGAATTTTCCTGGGTTGCTGAGGCAACTTTTTGTCCAAATTTATCAATAATCCAGTGATCTGTACAGACAAAATCAACGTTTTTTTCTTGATCTAAAATAGGGACAGTTTTCGCTAAAAATTCAGGAGTTAGTCCATCGTCATCATCGAATTTAATAAAATATTCTCCCCGAGCAGCCGTAAAACCCGATCGCATATTTAAACTTTTGCCCATATTTTGAGGATGACGCAGATAAATTATTCTCGAATCCTCAAATGCTGCCACCACTTCTGGGGTACGATCAGAAGAACCATCATCACAGACAATTAACTCAAAATCTTCATAGGTCTGCCGCAACACAGTATTAATCGAATAGCTGAGATAATCGGCGCGGTTATAGGTGGGAATACAAACACTTACTTTTGGCATAATATTTCAGTTATCAGTTATCAGTTATCAGTTATCAGCTTGTTACTTGAGAAAGGCAATTAGGCTCTTCGTTACTTGGTATCGTTCGAGCGGGTGGCATAAATAGACTACATCCTTATTTGGCCAGAGACTTAATTGATTAATTCGTTCTAGATGGAAAACAATTGACAAAAATAGCCAAATGTCTTTCTCTATAATGGTTTCATCTCTTATAACCCCGTCTATTGTATAACACAAACCGAAGAACCGGCAATTAATTGGTCATTTTTCTAGTTATCATCACTATTGTCTAGCTGACGGCTGACGGCTGACGGCTGACGGCTTTAAAAGTATTTTTACATTTTTCCAAAGGAATGTTAAGTTTTAGGGTATTGAATGAGTAACCTTGATAGCCATGGCTCCTAAAATAGCAGGGATTATCTGTACCCACAACCGCGATCACTACCTAGCAGGAGCGATCGATAGTCTTTTGGCGCAAACTTGCGCAGATTGTGAGATTTTAGTGGTTGATAACGCATCCACCGATAAAACCCGTCAGGTGGCCCAGTCGCGTCTGGGAGATGGGCGGCTAAAATACGTTTACGAACCTATTTTAGGGCTATCTACCGCCAGAAATCGCGGGGCGAAGGAAACTAGAGCGCCGATTTTAGCCTATTTGGATGACGATGCGATTGCTAGTCCTCAATGGTTGCAAATTCTGTTAAATGCCTACGAAAATAACCAAAAACTGGCAGTAGCAGGGGGAAAAGTCACCTTAATTTGGCCGCAAGGCTACAGTCAACCCAATTGGTTATCCGATCAGTTAGCAGCGGGTTTAGGGGCTTTCGATTTGGGCGACAATGTGGTACATATCAGCCAAGCGGATTTAACTCCGCGAGGGGTTAATTACTCAATTCGGCGGGATTTCTGGGAGAAGATTGGCGGTTTTGACCCTAATTTGGGAAGAATTGGTAAAAAACTTCTCTCTAACGAGGAATTATACACTACAGAACTAGCACTCGCCCAGGGATGGCAAGTAGGCTATTTTCCCGCAGCACTGGTGGAACACAATGTTGCCCCGGAAAGAATCAATCGTCAATGGTTTATGCGTCGTAGTTGGTGGCAAGGCATCAGCGAACACTACCGGGAAGAAGTGGCAGGAAGGACGGGATTGGCTCAATTTAGGCGAGGAGGTGAGCGTTTGGTGAGAGGATTGGTTAAATATGTCAAATTTATCAATGATCCCGCTAAAAGCTTTGATAATCTTCTCTATGCCTACGGACAAATCGGTTATTTAAGCGAGGCCGCCAAGGCGATGTTAAACCCTCAAAAGTAAATTATTGTAAATAAATGGGTAAAAAAGCGTTAATTTGTGGTATATCGGGGCAGGATGGAGCCTACCTAGCCCAATTACTGTTAAAAGCAGGCTATACAGTTTGTGGCACCTCCCGGGATGCCCAAATGTCCTCTTTTAGCAACCTGAAACGTTTGGGAATCAAGGAACAGGTAAAACTAGAATCAATGGCACTAAATGACTTTCGCAGTGTCCTACAGGTCTTAATTAAAATTCAGCCCGATGAGGTCTATAATTTGGCTGGACAAAGTTCTGTGGGTTTATCCTTCGAGCAGCCAGTGGAAACCTTAGAAAGTATTGCCACGGGAACCTTAAATCTCTTAGAAGCAATTCGATTTACTGGAGCAAAAATTAAATTATATAATGCCGGATCGAGTGAATGTTTCGGGGATATCGGCGATAATTCTGCCGATGAAAATACCCCTTTTCGTCCTCGCAGTCCCTACGCTGTCGCCAAATCGGCGGCTTTTTGGGAAGTGGCTAATTATCGAGAAGCCTACGGAATTTTTGCCTGTTCAGGCATACTTTTCAATCATGAATCTCCCCTGCGTCCCGAGCGCTTTGTTACCCAAAAAATTATCGCTGCCGTGGCTAGAATTACCCAGGGAAGTCCTGAAACTTTGCACCTAGGAAATATGGATATTCAAAGGGATTGGGGTTGGGCGCCGGAGTACGTTGAAGCGATGTATTTAATGCTGCAACAGGAGCAACCCGATGATTACGTCATTGCCACGGGAGAAAGTTCAAAACTGGAGGATTTTGTCGCCACAGCTTTTGCTACTGTGGGCTTAAATTGGCAAGATCATGTAATTTCCGATCGAAGTTTATTAAGACCAACAGATTTAGCCATTAGTCGCGGCAATCCCAACAAAGCTAAGGAAAAATTAGGTTGGCAAGCACAATACAAAATGACCGATATTGTCCGCATGATGGTAGAAAATCGTTTAGAGAAATAGCTATGAATATCATAATGATTAGTTCCGCCTTTCCCTATCCACCAACCAGAGGAGGAACTCAGGGCAGAACTTTTAATTTACTCAAGTATCTCAGCAAAAATCATGATATTACTCTCATCGTTCAGCGTACTGCTGATGTCAGCGATGAGGAGGTAGAAAAGTTAGGTAACTTTGTTAGTGAATTGGTAGTTTTTCCCCGTCCTCGAGATGCCAAAACTGGAATAATTGCTAAACTGCAAAGATTAGCTCAATTCCTGCAAACGGGAACCCCTCCCAATGTACTTTTTGGCTATTCTCAAGAGATGCAGAACTGGATAGATAGGGCAGTTAAGAGTCAAAAATTCTCCGTAATTACCAGTGAACATAGCGTTAATGAAATTTATATTCGTCCCCAATGGCAACAGCAAATTAGGACAGTAATTGATGTGCATAGTTCCCTCTATCAAACCTGCAAAAGTCAATTAGAAATTGGGGTTTCTAGTCAAGAATTACGGGATCGTCTCTACCTTCCTCTCATGCGTCGATACGAACAAAAAACTGTGCAGAAATTCTCAAAAATTGTCGTCACCACCGATGATGATCAAAAACAAATGGAAGAATTTGCCCCCAATCGAGAGATTTATTTAATTCCTAATGCAGTAGATTTGGATTTGTTTCCCTATCGTACTGAGGATCCTTCTGGACATAATTTAGTATTTATCGGTGGGTTAGATTATTGGGTTAATATCGATGCGGCCTGTTTTTTAGCTAGGGAAATTTTACCTCGTCTTCAAATTACTTACCCCGATACTACTTTAACTCTAGTCGGTGCTAATCCATCCCTAGAAGTGCAAGAATTAACTAAGTTAAAAGGAGTGATTGTGACGGGACGAGTACCATCAATGACCACCTATCTTCATCAGGCAAGTGTGGCAGTTATTCCCCTAAGAACCGGTTTTGGAATGAAGTTTAAAACCCTAGAATCTATGGCTGCGGGGGTGCCAGTGGTAGCCAGCGATCGAGGTTTAGAAGGATTAACAGTTGAAGGAAATAATGTTCCTTTAGCAGCCTTAAGGGCTAATAGTATTGAGGAATATTGTACGGCGGTTAGTAGTCTTTTTGAATCGGCAGAGTTGCGAGAAAAATTATCTAGAAATGCTCGCAAATTAATCGAAGATAATTATACTTGGCAGCAAGCGGCAGCTAAGTACGAACAAGTTTTGATTGCTGACATTTGTTAGAAAATTTCTCTAATTTTTTTGTAAATTAATATGCTATCAAATCAAATACCCGTGAAAATATCTGTTGTTGTTCCTCTTTATAACGAAGAAGAAAACATCGATGCTCTCTTTAGGCGACTTTTAGCGGTTTTAGAGGCACTAAATACCAGTTATGAGATCGTTTGCGTCAATGATGGTAGTCGTGACAATACTCTCAAAAATCTCCTGGAATATCATCAACGTTACCCACAAATTAAAGTGGTTAATTTATCCCGGAATTTTGGTAAAGATATTGCCATGTCAGCAGGAATTGATTACAGTCAAGGAATGGCAGTCATTCCTATTGATGCTGATTTACAAGATCCCCCCGAATTAATTGCCGAAATGATCGAAAAATGGCAGCAGGGTTATGATGTGGTTTATGCGTCCCGTCGGGTTAGAATTGGCGAAAGTTGGTTGAAAAGTTTCACCGCAGAAGCTTTCTATCAAGTCATAAATAAATTAAGTCGGGTTCCTATTCCCCCTAATACGGGAGATTTTCGCTTGATTGATCGCCGAGTGGTAGAATCAATTAAAAAGATGCCCGAACGTCAAAGATTTATGAAAGGAATATTTGCTTGGGTGGGATATAAACAGACATCAATTTTATTCGATCGAGAACCGCGATATTAAGGACAAACTAAATGGAATTACTGGAAATTATGGAATTTTGCCATCGATGGTATTACCTCTTTTAGTTTTTTACCTCTGAAAGTCTGGACCTATGTAGGATTTATCATTGCATTTATTAGTCTTGTTTATGCTAGTTTTTTAATGCTTAGGACTATCATTTTAGGAATCGATGTACCCGGATACGCTTCCCTGATGGTTGCTGTCTTATTTTTAGGAGGAATTCAATTACTCACCCTTGGTATTATTGGCGAATATATTGGCAGGGTTTATGAAGAAGTAAAGGTCTGGCCACTTTATCTTGTTCGAGATTGTTATGGTTTTGAAAATCGGGAACAAGTTACTGATAAAATAACTCAAAATTAAGAGACTTACAAGAGGAGAATTACATCTATGAATACCGAAGTTTTTCAGCAATTTTTTGCCTATTGTGTCGGTAGTTGGCAAACCGAAAGAACCTATCATTATCTAGCTGATCAAGAAGTGGAACGTTCCCGTACTGAATTCCTCATTCAACCCCTAACTACGGAGATTAAACAGAAAGTTCTCACAGATAATAACTATGCTGATATTGCTGATTTAGAAACTATACCCGGGTTTAATTTAGGTTTCTATACCATCTCGGAAAAAGGGGAAGAAGTGCGACAAAATCTTAATCTTTTATTTGTGGTTAAAGCAGAAAATAACGGTTATTTAGAAGGGGATTATCTTCGTGATCGCGCCTACGAAGAAGCAAGACCAATTATCTCCGCTTTTCGCTTTGATTCCACCACCAGAGAGTTATTAATGACCACCAATTACACTCGCAGTGTTTCCGTGGATTCAATTACTTTAATCAATCCAGACCTGCGAATTCGCAAAATTGTTAACTATCAACGTCCCCAGGAGGGGGAACCCTTAGAAAAAGTTCTCTTGGTCGGTTTTGGAGTTGAGTGTAAAGTCAGTTAAAAAAACAGGCAAAAAACCTCGGTGAAATAGCAGAAAAGTTCGCTTAAAGAGGATGCGTCCAGTGACGCATCCTCCCCAGATTATTTAAGAATTCTCTAGGTTATTTTTCGGGACATTCAAAACAGGATTTTGGTCAAAGAAACCCCAAGACATAATCTTAAAACCGGCTGGATGTACGGTCATAATTGGCCATTCTTCGGGACGAGGAATATGGGTAACACCGTAGGTGTACCAGACGACTAAATCCTCATTGTCGAGAGATTCATTATCAGCAATATATTGCGGTAAACCTCGGCCTTTTTTGCCTTGATTGGGATAATCTCCCGCTGCATAAAGTTCGTTCGCTTTGTAACGAGTTGCCCAAAAATGATGGGTAGCAAATTCACCCCGTTGACGAGAATCCGCTTGGAAATTGGGATAATAAATTGAATTTGCCGATGGCATTAACATATAACTTGTCGGCATTCCGAGGGAGTTTTTCTGATTCTTATTCATTACCATCCAAGCGCGACTTTCAGCTAAATTCACATCACGAATTGCCTCCGATTCTTGCTGAAGCTGTCTTTCGGACATAGTGAAAGCATTCCCGAAGGGATTCTTTTCCGGTGATCGGGTAGAAACCTTCATTTCAGTCACAGAATTTTTAACCCCATCCACATCGAAATCGAGACGAAAATTTAAGAAATGCTGATGATTAATTGCTTCCACATTTGCCGCTACTAATGTCCCAAATTGGTCGCCATGATTATGAGCATTAGTGAGAGCAGGAGTCGCTTTAACTAACATAATTCCTGTTAAATCGCTGCGCTGTTCCAAAGTACCATCTTCGTGAAAAATCCAGTTAATTCCGTAGTCATAATTACCAATAGCAGCCAGGGTACTAACCACTAATTGACGGGCGCGACGACCCTCAAAAGTTTCCGTGTTAAAATCATAATGTCGCCAGAGAATTCCCGCATCTTTTTCGTAAATACCGATCAGATTTTCCCCGATATAAGGTTCCCCATTATCATCAGCAAACAAGGCATTTAACAAGACAGTATTTTCGGGAACATCATTACCTTTATCTAAGGGAGTAGATAGCCAACCAAAACGATATTCTCCCACATCAAAAGCACTACGAACCGCCCATTCTCGCGAGGTATCGGAGTAGGGAACTAGCATTTCTGACAGTCCAGCACGATACAAAATCATTCTATCTTTACCGTTATCATTGTAGGTAACTAGATAAAGAACTAATCCCTCTCTTGGGTGCATGAGATAACGAAATTTCCAATTTTGCCAGCTAACTTCGTTACCCTTAATTTGAAAAGTTGTACCTTGCGGTTGTTTAATTCTTAAGGGTTTTAGGGCTTTTTGAAGGGGTGAAAGGGTTTTTTCATCATAATCAAAATTGGCTTTTGAGAAAGGTATAATCCCGGTATCTCGCACTTCAAATACTTGGCGATTATTTAAATCTACCGTCACCGACAAACCTTCAATTGGTGCGCCATAATAATTACTACGATCCTTGCCTTTATAGTAAGTAACCCCGCGAATTAAGCGCTTTCCCGATGCTTGTTCTTTCTCGCTCATCATCCCGGTTGCCCAACCGTCAATGATGACGTTTTCCAAGTCAGCAATCCCGCGTTTTTTCATAGCTTCTTGCCAACGAAGATCGGCTTTGGCTAATTGATCGAGAATTTCGTATTCTTCATCTAACAAAGGTGGTTGTCCCGTCGATACTTCTTGCCATGAGATAATTTTACTCGCTTTGATATCGACAATAGCCTCATAGGTTTTATTCAATCTGGGTTCCAGAATTACTAAAAAAGCCTGACGAGCAATAGCATCTCCTTTTTTAAAGTTTAAAACAGTTTGCTTATCAGGTTCTTGTAAAGAAATATTAGGAAATCTGGCGAACTCTGTCAGGGATTTGTCTTTTTTCACCACAGTTACCGCCACTTTAATCTCATTTTCTGTGAGGGGAGCGAGAGGATGGCTAATCCCTGGAGATTGGGCGAAAGTTTTACCAAAAATTAAGATCACTCCACAGCTGATTACAAATAAAATCGTCAGTGGTCGCCACCATGAGTATTTTTTCAGCATAGAAATCGCTCAGTAAGGCTAAAAGATGGTCAATCCTAGATATGATAATCTGGGATGTCATAATTAACCTTATATCTTTTCAAAAAATTAAGATCGATGTCGGGTGTATTAGGGCAGCGTTGCCCATTGACGTTGCTGAATCAAGGTATGAATGCCCATCGTATTGAAAAGTTAGTTTGGCTTTAGGTTTTACAAATCCCAGAAAAGAAGATTCAGAACTCAAATCAGCAGGGCCAGAATCCGATCCTTTAACAAAGACAAAGAGACGATACCCCTTCAAAACCAGTTGATAGGATTATGGTAGTGACCGAAATCAATTTTTAAGAATCTAGAATGGGCTTTATTGTCTATTATCGTCCAAATAACGGCTAAATAGCCTGTTATATGCACTTTTTCTCGGTATTATCATGACCTATCCTCTCTACGTCGCTTTTATTTGGCATCAACACCAACCCCTCTACAAATCCTGTCAAACTCGCGCGGATGCTTCGGGACAATATCGCTTACCCTGGGTGCGACTGCATGGGGTGAAAGATTATCTCGATTTAATCCTGATTCTAGAACGTTTTCCCAAATTACATCAAACTGTCAACCTTGTCCCCTCTTTAATCCTGCAATTAGAGGATTACGTCAACGGACTAGCTATAGACCCCTATCTTGCCCTCACCGTCACCCCAGAAGCGCAATTAACCCTAGCACAAAAACACTTTATCCTCGAACACTTTTTCGATGCTAACCATCGTACCCTGATCGATCCGCACCCCCGTTACGCCCAATTATACGCACAGCGTCAAGAAAACGGTCATAGTTGGTGTATTAGCCATTGGCATCTGCAAGATTATAGCGATCTCTTGGCTTGGCATAACCTCGCTTGGATTGATCCTATCTTTCACAGTGACCCAGAAATCGCTGCCTGGTTAGAACAGGGAAAAAACTTCACTTTAAGCGATCGCCAGCGAATTATCTCCAAACAGCGTCAAATTCTGCGTCGTATCTTGCCGCAACACCGGTTAATGCAGGAAACCGGACAACTAGAAATCATTACCAGTCCCTACACCCATCCAATTTTACCCCTGCTGGCCAACTCGGAAGCCGGCCGGGTGGCAGTGCCGAATATGACCCTTCCTCGCCAATATTTCCACTATCCTGAAGATATTTCCCGCCATCTCCAGAAAGCTTGGCAAATATATATCGATCGCTTTGATAAACATCCTCGAGGACTTTGGCCCTCGGAACAATCCGTTAGTCCCGCGATTCTCCCCGCAGTCGCTAAACAGGGTTTTCAGTGGTTATGTTCCGATGAGGGGGTGTTAGGTTGGTCTCTGGGACATTACTTTCATCGCGACGAAAAAGGCAATATTAGCGAACCAGAATTGCTTTATCGTCCCTACTGTCTGGAAACTAGCAACGGCAATTTATCGATGGTTTTCCGCGATCATCGTCTCTCGGATCTGATCGGATTTAGCTATAGTGGCATGAAAGCGCAAGAGGCCGCTACAGACTTAGTTAAACACCTAGAAGCGATCGCCGAACAACTGAAAACCAACGCAGAAACCACGACGCTAGAAAAACCTTGGTTAGTTACCATTGCGCTAGATGGCGAAAACTGTTGGGAAAACTATCATCAAGACGGTTTACCCTTCCTAGAGAACCTTTATCAACTTTTAAGCGACCACCAAGCGATCGAATTAGTCACCGTCTCCGAATATCTCGATCGCTTTCCCGCTAATGCCAAAATCCCTGTCAATCAACTTCATAGCGGGTCTTGGATCGATGCCAATTTTACCACTTGGATCGGCGATCCCGCTAAAAATAAGGCTTGGGAATATCTAATTTTAGCCCGTCAAACCCTCGCTAATCACCCGGAAGCGACGGAAGATAATAACCCCGATGCGTGGGAAGCATTGTATGCAGCGGAAGGTTCCGATTGGTTTTGGTGGTTTGGTTATGGCCATTCCTCCAATCATGACGCAATTTTTGATCAACTTTTCCGCGAACACCTGATCGCTCTTTATCAAGCTTTAAATGAGCCAATTCCCTCCTATTTGCTCGAACCGGTGGAAGAACACGGAGATAAACAAAGTAATCGTCCACTGGCTTTCATTCACCCCATTATTGACGGTTTTGGGGACGAACAGGATTGGGATAAAGCTGGACGGATCGAAATTGGCGGCGCCAGTGGTACAATGCACCGGACTTCCTTAGTACAAAGGCTCTTTTTCGGTTGGGATCACCTCAATTTTTATCTGCGTTTCGATTGGAAACCGGGGGCAGAATTAGGCAAAGATATACCGCCTGAAGTGCATTTATATTGGTATTATGACGAAGTGCATCGTCTGCAAAGTCCAATTCCCCTAGCAGATATTCCCCCTCGATCGCCCCTCGATTACGGTTATCATCATCATCTAGGAGTTAATTTAATCACGGAATTTACTTGGTTAGAAGTTGCTCAAGAATATTTTACTTGGCAACGAGTTCCTAGTAGTGCCAAAGCTTCTTTTAATCAATGTTTGGAAATTGCTGTCCCCTGGGAAGGATTACACATTGAACCCGATGCTCGTCTTCATTTAATCGCAGTTTTAGCTAATCAAGGTCAATACTATGATTTCCTCCCCGTTGAAGAATTAATCTTCCTGCAAAGACCTTAAATCAGTGATCAGTGATCAGTAATCAGTAATCAGTAATCAGTTTTTAGACCTCTTGCATAATTAGGGTCTGCTGAAAAAGTTTTTCCTGGGGGTAGGAGTCAGGAGTCAGGAGTCAGGAGCCGGTCGTTTCAGGCTTTGTTGCCCTTGTTTTTTGTACTAAGCTATGTACTACAAGAAGGATAATGCAAGGTTTTTGAAAGTCCCAATCCTATAACGGCAAAAATAAGGATTAAATGGCATAAAGTCTGTAAATAGACCATTTAACTGATTATTATTCATTCTTAATTCTCCTGACTCCTGACTACTGGCTACTGACTCCCAACCCTCACAACAATTTTTGATTTTTACAAGAGGTCTTTTTAGTTATCAGCTAGAATCATACTAAATCCGTTGAGTATAGGCTACATATCAGGATAGGCAAGAGGCAAAAGAGGAAATAGATAATCAGTCTTTAATAACCAGATTTAGTATTAAACGCTATCCTTGGGGAAATGGATGCGGATTACTGGCAAATTCACCACATCTGTGCAGCGGTAAATTAGCTAGATATTCCTATGATCTAGCTTTTTCAGGGCGCTGAGAGCATGGAGACGGACGATTGCTTCCCCATCGGCTGCTAAAGTCAGCAAAATACTTTTATTATCCCGCTCTAATTCTCCTAAAGCGATCGCTAGAGACTGTTTAACTCCCGTATCACCGAGGATCGCCGGACGGGAGTGATAAAAATTACCGAGAATTTCCCCTGCTTGTCGGCGGAATTTCTGGGGGGTTTGCCGGCCGAGAATAGCGATAATTTCAGGACAAATCAAGACATTTTCGCTATATAAAGCCTTTTCTAGGTAATTTAAAGCTTCCCCATCCTCGATCCAGCCCAATGCTCGCACTACAGTTAATTTTAAACTATCGGGAGTTAAGGAAGATTGCAGCAGTGGATTTAAAGCTTTGGCTGAGGTTGCTGTGCCGATACGACCGAGAGCGATCGCCGTTTCTTGACAGATCTCGAGGTGGATATCGAATAACAGCGGTTGCAGATGGTTAACTAAATCTGCTTGGGGATAATTCGTCCCTAGGTAACTACTAGCTTTAATTGCTTCCCGTCGCACCTCGATGGCTGGATCCTGTAAAGCATCGAGGATCATCGCAGTAATCTGGGGATGGTGAAAACTGCTTAAAGCTTCCATCGCCATGGCCCGAATGGCACTAGATTGATCCTTAACTACGGTTAAAAGCGGTTCGATAATTTCCGGCCGGCGAATTTGTGATAAAGCTTGTACGGCTAAAAAACGCCTGTTCGAGTCGGACAGTAATTGTTCTAAACTGGAGATGGCAGAACTGCCGATATTAGCTAAAGCGGCCGCAGCCATTTGGCTGAGTTCCTCCTCCTCCGATCTTTGCAATAATTGACTGAGAGCGAGAATACAGGCTCGATCGTCAAATTGACTGAGAATTCTCGCCAGAAACCAGCGCATTTCCCCATCTTGTTCTTCGGATTCTAACAGGGCAATTAAAGGAGCGATCGCCGATTGACCGATTTGAGGAAATAGTTTCGCTATTTCCCATCGCTGTTGAAAATCACATTTTTGTAAAGCTTCTAGGGCTAAATCGAGGATTTCATCGTTAATAATCGATTCAACAGCATCTTTTTGGTTTAAAAGTCGCTGTATGCTGGCGTTTACTGTCTCCCAGTCCTTTTTATTCAACGCTATCTGAGCTTTTTCTAGCAGAGCTTGCATCGTGAGAAATGGCCTCGATTTTCGTGCTACCTATCCTAAGAATGTCAGACTTTCTCGCTTTTGTCTTCTCTGATAATGCAAGAAACCGATAATAAATCTCCAAATTGTGCATCAGACATCAGTATTTAGGGTTTGCGACAAAAAGTAGGGGTGATTTTCCTTGATCTATCTGGGTTTCAGCGATTTTGGGCTTCTCGAAGTAAATCCCAAGCAGGGATTGGGGTTGAGGCTTTTCTCGATTTGTTTTTTGTCTAAGTCCCAATAGAAAATCTCTGGTTTCACCGATAGGTTATTGCCCGAATGCTTCGCCCCTACAGGACGCGGGCCGATGAAGACGCAAGGTTTTGAACCACGATTCTCTCAAAATCTTGCACCTGTTTCGCGAGAAAAGCCACAAAACCCTTACCTTGCCTACATTTCACATTTATTCAGCAAGCCCTATTTACTCAGGGCAAGCTATCCACAGACTTCTTGCAGAAGTGGGAATATGGACAAAAGTATATTATCGAAAAAATCGGGTCTAAAACCTCGCCTTAAGGCGAAAAGTTTTGGGAGCGGGGCATAAATCCCCGTTACAAAAACGGCCTCCTGCCCCCTGCCTTCGTTAATGACTTTCCCCTAAATCATCAAAACAAAACGGCTATTATTCCCAGTGTTTGGATAATCAGAAATGATGAAAAATTTCCCCGTTTAGTTACTTGTTATGTAATTTAAGGAGATAAGTCCTTGTACAGCAACATTTTTGAAGATTATCAACTACTAATAAATAATTAACTGAAAGTCCCTCCCATTATTGTTTCTATCGTTTGTTTTCGGATTTATGCAAGAGGTCTAAGGAAATGAAACTCTTAGATGTGGTTGCTTTATTAGAAGACTTACCCCAATTGGGATTATATCGCGGGCAAGTGGGAACAATTGTAGAAGTCTATGAGCCAAATGTTTTTGAAGTTGAATTTAGCGATACTTCTGGCCTTGCTTATGCTATCGAAATCTTACAAGAAAATCAATTAATGTTATTACATCATTCTCCCTTAGAATCCCAAAAATTAACCGCTAAGTAGCGGTAAGCTGTTGACTATCTAAATAACTCGTTAAGACTGTCTATGAGAGAGGAAAAGGGAGCTTTTTTTCAGTGTTGCCAAAGGCACGGCGTAGCCGTCCAGTAAACAGTAATCGGTGAACTGAAAACTCACATCTAATAACTGATAACTGATCACTGATCACTGACTTGTGAGGGCGCATCAGCGATCGCACAGTAGGGACGACTATAACAAAGGGGTGTTTCCAGGTCGTGTTGTTCCAAAAATTCCCGATTACTTAAAATCTTAGCGGTTTCTCCCTCTCCCACCACCTGACCACGACTTAACACCACCGTGCGATCGCATAATTCTAAGGCCAGATCGAGATCATGGGTGGCGATCACTTGGGTTTGGGGTAAAGTGGCCAACAGTTGTATTAATTGCCGACGGGACCGGGGGTCCAGTTGGGCGCTAGGTTCATCAAAAACTAAGACCTCCGGCAACATGGCTAAAACCCCCGCAATTGCCACGCGTTTTTTTTCACCCCCCGATAGATTCTGACTGTTTCTCTTACCGTAATGCTGGGAATCCAATCCCACCGCGTGTAAAGCATGATGACAGCGATGGTTTAAATCCTCTCCCCGAATGCCCTGATTCATCGGGCCAAAAGTCACATCCTCCCAGACAGTGGGCATAAATAGCTGATCGTCGGGGTTTTGGAAGACTAAACCGACAAAATTGCGGATATTTTCTAAATTCTCCGGTTTAACTTGGTACGGACCGACGGTGATTCTACCGGTTTGCGGCGGGAGAATACCGTTAAAATGCAGTAATAAGGTGGATTTTCCCGATCCATTTGCCCCGACTAAAGCCACCTTTTCCGTAGCTTCAATGGCTAAATTAATACCCTTTAACGCTTCTGTACCGTCAGGATAGGTATAAACTAGGTTTTCAATAAAAATCGGGTTGTGGTGCATGAAAAACGAGACTTTTACCTAAGTAGATGTACCATTTGACCCCAGAGGATCAGAATTACTATGCAAATTATAGCGAGATAATCTTTCAGCTTGCTTTGGGGAACCTGTAGAGAAGGCAAGGAACCAGTGTAACCCCTCGATAACATGGCCTGATAAATGCGATCGCCACGTTCGTAGGTGCGGATAAATAAAGAGCCGATCATGTGTCCCACTAGCAGCCGCTGCCATCGGGGACTACTCATTAAATTACGCGCAATTGCTGCCCTTCGCATGGAATTAAATTCAGCGATCAAAACAGCTAGATAACGGTACATAGAAGCTAAAATTGCCACCAATAAAGGGGGAGTTTTCAGGGTAACTAATGCTTGCAACAGGTCGGGAATTGCTGTGGTTAAAACCAAAATATTGACCGTACAAAGACAGAGAAAAGCTTTTAGAGCGACACTGCCTAACACCAGCAATCCCTCGCTAGTTATCCGCAAAAATCCCCAAGACCAAAGAATTTCGCCGCCATCACGAAAAAGAGTTCCCAATAAAACCACACCGATAAAGACAAATTCGATCGCTACTCTTTGTAAAAGTACGGGAATAGTCACCCGACTGATCAGAATTAAAATAATTAATCCTAATCCGTAAATCCCCCAAGTTTCCCAGCTACCATTGGGAGTTAAGGCTGTGGCAAAAATTAACAAAAGAGTAACTAAAACCCGGGTATGGGGCGCAAGTCTCTGCCAAAAACCGCAATTTTGGCGCTCATTTTCGCAAGAAAAAGTGGCAATGTGTAGCATTTATTCAGTGATCAGTTATCAGTGATCAGTTATCAGTGATCAGTTATCAGTGATCAGTTATCAGTGATCAGTTATCAGTGATCAGTTATCAGTGATCAGTGATTTAGGTATTTAGGGATTTAGGGATTTAGGGAAATTTCAGCCAAATGCCGCACTACCCCACTACCCCACTTCCCGACTCCTATCTACTTACTCCTGATTTTGGGATTTTGGTATCACTAATTTACCGATACCCCAAGCGATGCCGAAAGTGGCAAGAGTTCCCAGAAAACCGGCAAGGGGAGTGGCGACACCTTGGGGAACACCTTTGAGGGCATAACCATCAAAAATTCGGGCGGAGGGTAATTGATTACCGAGGGCGTTAGGGTCTTCTTTTTGGCTAAATTGCAAGTCTTCCGCCACTCGATCGAGTCCGTCGGGATCGGGACTGGCAAAGGGAGAGAGAAAAACGGCGATAATTAGGGAACAACCTAGGCCAATCAGAAAAAATTGGCTATTTCTGCGAATATTCATGGGCTAATCTTTATTAAACCTCTTGCATAATTAATTTTTGAGGGTTCAAAAACGGTAAAAATAAGAATTAAATTGCATAAAATCCTTAAATAGACCGTTTAATTGATTATTATTCATTCTTAATTCTCCTTACGACCGACTCCTGACTACTAACTCCTGACGACCGACTCCTGACGACCGACTCCTGACCCTAACAACAATTTTTGATTTTTACAAGAGGTCTATTGACGAGAAGCGTAGGAAGGGGGAACGGAAGTATTAACGGAATGGGGCGGATCGTAGAGGAGATCGGGACGAGTTCGCCAGATATAACCGACAGCGAAAACGGTAATCACCGCTTCCCCGATACCGATGAGGATATGCCAAGATAACATGGCAAAAAGGGCGACTAAAGGCGGTACAGTCCCCGATAAAGCCAATTGCAGGGCGCAAACCAACGCAGCCACCACCACACTTGTCCAAGCGGCCAGGGCAACAGCGATCGCCATACTGCGCCAACGATGAAAACCGAAGGCTTTTCTAATCCCCAGATAGAGATAATAACCGCCAAACGTGCCGATCAGACCCATATTGACGATATTTGCCCCTAAAACCGTTAAACCGCCATCTTGAAAAAATAAAGCTTGCACGATAAAAACCACCGCCATCACCAGAGAACCCGCCCAGGGACCGAGTAAAACCCCCGCGAGAGTCCCCCCTAACAAATGTCCGGAGGTTCCCCCCGGAATGGGAAAATTAATCATCTGGGCGGCAAAAATAAAGGCGGCACAAACTCCCATCAAAGGTACAGCCCGTTCAGCGTAGTGACCGCGCACTTTTTTGAGAGAAAAGCCAATCAGGACAACGGCAATTATCCAAGTAAATAGACTCACCGGTGGACTCAAAAAGCCGTCGGGAATATGGAGGGCGAGATAAGGGGTCAGGAGAGGGTGAAACAAACCAACCCCCAAAAAGTTAACAGACATTAAAACTCAGTCTCCTTGGCAATTTGGGTTAAAGATTTCAATAGAATTGTTTCGCTAGGACGGAAAAGTCCTCTCTTCTAGTAGATAACTAACCGCTTCATTCTACAATGCTCTCTCTGGGGATTTAAACCCTTTAGCTTCTTAAGAATTTCTGTTATTTTTCTGGCCGTCAGGGTTTAGCTATCAGCCCAAATCTGAATTATTCTCAAGCAGTCAAATTATTTAAATTATTATTAACTTTCGAGTTTTTTGTCGTTTTTATGCTAGTCCTTAATCAGTGAGCAGTTATACCATTTTTCATAAGTAATGGCAGAGATGGTTAATCGCCCTAACCCCCCACCCCCCCAACCCCCCCGACGTCGGGGGGGTCAATTTCTCAGAACAAATATCTGAAAAATTTTTAAAATGCCTTGCTTTGCTTGCCCCGTAAGCGATTGAAGACAGACAAACAAGGAATCAAACTAGAGAATGAAACAGCCCTAGGGCAAGGGGGGGTAAGATACCTGCCAAGAATAAAGAAAAATGGTATTAGAAGAGGCTGGTGACTACTAACCACTAACCACTATTCACTAACTAAGGTCATCAGTTTTAAGTAATATTATTCACCGATCACTGATTACTGATTGCTGATTACTGATAACTGAAAGATCTCCCCACATCTCCTATATCTCCCACTTCCTAAGATAAATAAAGATGAATCAGCTTAAAACTGTTGCTTTATTGGGTTTACTAGCCGGTTTACTTGTCGCTATTGGCTATGCGATCGGTGGTCAGGGTGGTGCTTTAATTGGTTTAGTAATCGCCGCCATTACTAATATCGGTTCTTGGTACTTCTCCGATCGCATTGCTCTGGCCGCTTACCAAGCCCAACCGGTCAGCCGCCAACAAGCCCCCGAACTCTACCAAATGGTGGAAAATCTCTCTCGTCAAGCCAATATTCCCACGCCGCAACTCTATATCGTCCCCACCCCCGCCGCTAATGCTTTCGCCACCGGCAGAGATCCCGAACACGCCGCCGTCGCCGTTACCGAGGGCATTTTAAACCTGCTGCCCGCCGACGAATTAGAAGCGGTTATCGCCCACGAATTAACTCATGTCCGTAACCGGGATACCTTAACCCAAGCTGTTGCGGCTACTGTTGCCGGGGCGATTTCCTACTTGGCCAGAATGCTGAGTTATGGTTTCCTGTTTACTGGCAATTCTCGCCATCGTCAAGGGGGCAATCTCATCGGTTTACTACTTACCATCTTTCTCGCCCCCCTTGCCGCCACTGTGATTCAGATGGCTATCTCTCGTACCAGAGAATTCGAGGCTGATGCTGGTTCCGCCCGCTTGACCGAGAATCCCGAAGCTTTAGCCCGGGCTTTAACCCGTTTAGAATCGATCGGTCGTCAAATGCCCTTAAATGCTAATCCTGCCTTTGAACCGCTGTTAATTAGCAGTCCTTTTTCGGGGCAGTTTCTGGCTAATTTATTCGCTACCCACCCATCCACCGAGGCAAGAATCGAAAATTTGCGTCGCATTCAACAGGAATTATTAACCTGATCCCGTTCTTAATTTTTAGAGGTTATCTAATGATAAGCTATCAGAGATAACCCCCTCTTTTGCGCTTTTTCTAGCTTGGTATAAAACCGTGATCAACTCTGAAGAAAAAAGACCGACTTGGGACGAATATTTTTTAATGATCGCTAAATTAGCCGCCACCAGATCCACCTGTTTAGCTTTTCCCGTCGGTGCGGTAATTGTCAAAGATCGGCAGGTTTTAGCTACGGGGTACAATGGTTCCCCATCGGGAACGGTTCATTGTACTGCCCAAGGTTTTTGTTATCCCGGTTTGGGAACCTGTCGAGAATCCGGAGAAATTCCCTCTCGGGCAATTCATGCCGAAGCTAATGCGATCGCTCAAGCGGCTAAACACGGTATTTCTACCCAAGGGGCCAGTATCTACGTTACTTTAGAACCCTGTATTTCCTGTTTAAAACTAATTATTTCTTCGGGAATTAAAGAAGTTTTTTACGAAGCGGATTTTAATAGTGGGACAAAAGCCATGTTAAGGGATTCTTTTCTAGAAACGGGGATTATTAAATATAAAAAGATTTATTTATCAGCAGAAATGGCTAGTCATGCGGCCTTATTTTTATTAAATCCCATTTCGATCGATCTCAGGTAGTTCTCGTCATGAGGCTAATTAGCAGCAAAACTCTCTAAGCTGTTGACTATCTAAAATTACTCGTTAAGACTGCACCAGAGTGCCAGAGTTGGGAGCAAGGAGAGAAAGTTCGAGCATTTGTACTAAAATTCTCGATACACAGTTTTAAGGCATTACAGCTTACACAATTATGGCTTTAAGTCAATACCCTTTACAAAACTTGAGAAATTGCCTCACAAAAAAATGTCACCTTTAGCGGCTTTTTTTGGGGAGGGGAATCAATACAGTCCCCTGATTGTCTTGGTTTTCCGTTGATTTGAGGTTTAACGCTTAAACTAAGCCCACAGCATACCACGATCATACCATATTAATAAATTTAGGCAATCTCAATTTAGAGCCAAATTTTGGCAAATTCTGGGAAAACTTAGATATTGTAACTTCATTGTTACATTTAACTAATTGGCTAAAATATTTAAATATTTTAATTATTTATCTATAAAGTTATAATTTTTACTTATTCTTAGCGACTGATTAACTAGGGTTGGGCAAAAAAGCTTGTAAGCTATATTTGAAATCAGTCGAATCGGTAAGGAATAATCGATCTTCAGTAACTGGATTTAGGGATATGATCGGGCTGTATTAGCCTAGACTAACACAGCCGAAAGTTACCTTTTAAATGTCCAAATCCGTAAGATTTAAACGTGATCCGTGGGTTTCGATAAATTCTCGCCGGGGGGCAACTCGATCGCCCATAAGAATCGTAAATAATTCCTCAGCTTTGGCTGCGTCTTCGATTTCCACCCGTTTTAAAGTGCGAGTTTCGGGATTCATGGTAGTATCCCAAAGTTGTTGGGGCATCATTTCTCCTAACCCTTTAAAACGTTGGATTGTATAGTTAGCATTAGAGGGAAATTCCGCTATCTTTTGCTGTAATTCTCGATCGCTATAGCAGTAGGAATGATTTTTACCGCGTTCCAATTTATAGAGAGGAGGACAGGCGATATATACATAACCTTGGTCAATTAAATTCTTCTGATAACGATAGAAGAAAGTTAACAACAAAGTTCGAATATGCGCGCCATCCACATCAGCATCAGTCATTAAAACAATGCGATGATAGCGCAATTGTGAGGGGTCGAAATCTTCTCCTTTAATTCCTAAACCGAGGGCGGTAATTAAGGATTGAATTTCCGTATTTTTGTAGATTTTGGCATCATCGGTTTTTTCGATATTGAGGATTTTTCCCCGCAGAGGTAGAATCGCTTGAAAACGACGATCACGCCCCTGTTTGGCACTGTTATGGACGAAAACGCCGGAAGCAAGGGCAAAGTTATGGGTATGAGGAACCTCGATATCATAGACATCGAATCTTGTTTCTAATCGCTCGATCGCCACAACTCGATGATTGTAATTAGCCACCGCTTCTAAGGCTTTATTTTTATCACCATCAAAGTAGCGATCGCAGAAAGAATCAAATCGCAATATTGATTTATCCCGCGTCTGAAGCCGATATTTTTGATAAGCTTCCAAATCAATATAACCTTGATCGATCTCAATTTGTTTTAAGGTCGCTAGGGTTTTTTGATAGTAAGTTTTCTTGATTGTGTTAATTCCCTGCCAACGATTATACCAATCAGCGATCGCATGAGTGAACAACCAAGAATCGGAAGCGGGATTCCAGACCATTTCATAACCGTTAATGGTGATTCCGGGGTCATGAAGAGCGGACAATTTCCGATACAAAGGCATTAAAGCATCTTCTGGAGTTAAAGCCGCAGCAGGTTTATAGCTACCATCTCTTAACAGGAAAAGATGGTCAGGAGTACAAATAATCGCTTCACCATGATCGAGAGTAATTTTAATTACTTCTGCGTCTTTTTTGGTGATGCGGGCATTAATAACTCGTTCAACCCCGATCGTGCCATTGTCACGAATGGTATAACAAAAATGTTCCTTTCCTTGGGCTTGTTCGGTCACTAGCTGTTTAAAACTGAGGTTGCGTCCATCGACAAGGGCGATTTCTGTATCACCATGAAAACAACCGCCGGCGCTGTCACCTTCGACGATGTAAATTTCTGACCTTTCTGGGTCTCTTTCGCTACAATCAGCCAATTTACCAGGTAAAGGTGAGGATTCCAGGACCGATTTCCGTCGTACTAAGTCCCGGGCCCGACGGGCCGCTTCCGCCGCTTTGTACGCTTGTACTGCTTTTTCGATAATCGTGTCGGCCACTTGGGGATTTTGTTCTAAGTATTCGTTGAGAGTTTCCCCCACTAGGGAATCAACAATACCCCGCACTTCGGTGTTACCTAATTTGGTCTTGGTTTGTCCCTCAAATTCCGGTTCGGGGACTTTGACGGAAATAACGGCGGTTAAACCCTCGCGGACGTTTTCCCCCGCTAGATTAGGCTCGTTTTCTTTAATTTTATTGCGTTTACGAGCGACATTATTTAAAGTACGGGTCAGAACTGCTTTTAATCCTTCTAGGTGAGTTCCCCCGTCAATAGTGCGGATATTATTAGCAAAACCGAGAATATTGTCGCTATAGGCATCTATACACCACTGAAACGCCACTTCGATATTAATTCCGTTCCTTTCCCCCGATACATAGATAATATCCTTGTGCAGGGTTTCTTTTTCCCGACACATATAGGCGACGTATTCTTTAATACCCCCCTCATAACAATAGGTTTCGATGTGGGGTTCTTCGGGACGGTAATCGCTAAAGGTGATTTTAACACCCGCATTTAAGTAGGCTAGTTCTCGTAAACGTCCGGAGAGGGTACTGTAATCAAATTCGATACCTTGGCTAAAAATTTCGGTGTCTGGCAGGAAATTAACCCTAGTTCCCGTTTTTTCCTCTTGACTGGGACTGCTGACCAATTCTGTGACGGGGATACCTCTTTCGTAGCGTTGGATATGTACTTTATGATCGCGCCAGACGGTGACATCGACCCATGCGGAAAGAGCATTAACGACGGAAATCCCGACTCCGTGTAACCCTCCCGACACTTTATAGCCACCACTGCCAAATTTACCGCCGGCATGAAGTATAGTGAGAACGGTTTCGAGGGCAGATTTACCCGTGGTCGGGTGAACATCGGTGGGAATACCCCGGCCATCGTCGGTGACGCTGACGGAACCATCGGCCTTGATATCCACTTCGATATGAGTACAGTAACCCGCTAGGGCCTCATCGATCGAGTTGTCCACCACTTCATAGACTAAATGATGTAGTCCCCGCGGCCCAGTCGTACCGATATACATCCCCGGCCGCTTCCTGACTGGTTCTAACCCTTCGAGAACTTGTATCTGTTCCGCGCCGTAGTTACTTGTCATAAAATTTCCCTGAAAAGGCTGTGATCCCTGATTGAACCTAAATGAATGGCAAAATCTTCAAAAATTTTAGCACATAAGGGTTAAAGACTGCTTAAATGCCTTTAGGGAGAATTTTTTATTGGGGTTGGGGTGTTGGTCAGTAATCAGTGAGCAGTAATCAGTGAGCAGTAAACAGTAAAAAGGCAGCTGCGAGTTTGTCCCTTAATACTATTCACTGAAAACTTACACCTGATAACTGATAACTGATAACTGATAACTGCTCACTGCCAATTACCGATCAATAGTTTCTAGATAATGTCATCCTCAAATTTATAACCGACACCGACTACAGTTTTGATAAAGATCGGATTAGCAGGATCGGGTTCTACTTTTTTGCGTAAGCGTCGGATATGGGTATCTACTACCCTTTCATCGCCAAAAAAATCATTTCCCCAGAGATTATCGATTAATTGGGTGCGACTCCAGACGCGATTGGGATAACTGACAAAGGTAGCGAGTAGATTAAATTCTAAGGTGGTTAAATCGAGGGTTTCCTCGGGCATTCCCTCCAATTTACGAACAGCAGAATGTTGATCTAAGTCGATAATAAAATGACGGCTGCGATGGATTTGCTGGGGTTGACTATCGTGTCTTAAACTACGTCTTAATAATGCCCTTACGCGAGCGGTTAATTCCCGGGGACTAAAGGGTTTGACCATATAATCGTCGGCTCCCGTAGATAGACCGATAATGCGATCGATTTCTTCTCCCCTAGCGGTTAACATTAAAATATAGGGGTCTTTTGTCCCGGGTTTTTGGCGAATTCTAGCACACAATTCTAGTCCGTCTAATTCCGGTAACATTAAATCTAAAATAACTAAGTCTGGTTGCTTTTGATAAAATAGTTCTAGTCCTACCCTACCATTATAAGCCAGATGACAAGTAAAGGACTCCCGCTCTAAAGTTTGCTCAATCAAATGGGCGATTTCAATTTCATCTTCGATAATAACGATATCCATAAGTAAGTAGTTATAATTTAATTGAAGATAGATTTTGCCTTTGATCCCCCCTGCCCCCCTTATTAAGGGGGGTGCGGATGCCCCCTGCTCCCCTTATTAAGGGGGGATCTGACAATTTTTAAAACCTACCTACTTAGGCATATTTTAACATATTAGCCATTCATTTCTTGCTCAGGGTTGAACATTGAAATAATTGTAATTTTTGCTCATTTTTTGGGGGGGAGAGTTGGCAGCTCTCCCGACTTTTGTGGACTGGGGACTTTTCAAGGCAAAGGGACAAACTGCTCACCGGAGGGAGTCGATCGCACTTGAATTAAGACCGGTTGACCAATGCGATCGCCAGTATTGGGATCAAAGCTAATTTTTCCGGTGGCCCCTGTTTGATGAAAATTGCCGGAGCGCAGCTGGGATTGTAGGCCCTGACGATGGGTATTTTCCCTTAAACCGGCAATAATCACCCGTGTAGCGTCAAAACTGGTGGCTGTGCGCCAACTAACTGGACCGCGCCACTGTTCCTGCATAAGATTGGCAAAAGTCTGGTTAACCGAGGGGTGCCAGGGTGCGGCAAGGGTTAAACCTTGGGCGTTTTTGCCGCCATCTTCGAGGGTGCGAATATTGTAGAGGGTGGGACTACTAAACAGAGGCAAACGCTGACGATTGGAGCGAATAACCTCAAAAACGGGATCGAGACGATCAACATGAGCGACGACAAATAGACCGTTAGCACCCCCAGAAATCGCCTGATTAAGAGCTTGATCGGCCTTAAAATTGGGGACACTCAGATCACAGACTATCGGCACAATTTGACCGCCTTTTTTCGCCACATTAGCCATCAACTCATCTTTAAAGGAAATATTATCAGGAGCTTGAGAATCGTAGCAAAAAGCAATTTTCTGGACTTTAGCAGTATTTACTATGTAATTTGCTAAGATTTCCGTAATTTTGCCGTTAGAAGCCACCAGACGAAAGATATAATTTCCCGCACCGGAGAGATTATTAGCCAGGGAGGTGGGAGAAATCATCACCAAACCGCCTTTTTCGTAGATAGGAGCGGCGGCTAAACTGGCATCGGAGGCATTATGACCGATAACAGCGATAATATCGGGATTTTTGACTAATTCACCGGCTACCTCTTTCGATATCTGCGGCTGATTATCGTCATTAACCACGATAACCATCAGTTTTCTGCCGTTGATCCCTCCCTGTTGATTGATCTGGGTTTGTGCGCTGGCGACTCCTCGCAATATTTCCTGAGCGACGTTGGGATTAGTTGTAGCTGGCACAACAACGGCGATTTTAAAGGGATTTGAGCCAGTTTGCAGGTTGCTGAGATAAATTACGCTTTCGGGATCGTTGGGACGTTGAGCGAGGGATTTTTGCAGGAGTTGCTCTGCTTCTTGGTGATCACCTTGAGCAATGGCAGCGATCGCTGATTCTTTGATGGTGTTAGAATTAGTTTTGATCAGGAGATGATTGCCGTAACTCATGCGGGGATTATTATCGGCTTTTGGGGCAAATATTGCCAATATTTGGGGAAAAAGAAACCAAACGATCAACCCCAGTAAAATATAGAAAATTGGCGGTAAGCTCGCTTTTTTGCCAGTCTTTGTCATCGCTTTACTCCTTAACTTTGCTGATTGAATTCGGCTAAACGGCGGTTAATTTCGTCATCAAGGCTTAAGAAATCGATTTCTTGAGCTAATTTCTCGCTATAGTTCTCGCTTAATTCACTATAGGCGTTTTCTTTTCGATAACGGTCTTTAATCGCTTCATTGGCATCCTCAAAGCGATCGCGGGAGGTATTGAGGTTGAGACTACTGTCAAATTCGTTTATTTTACCTAAAGCCTCATTCATGGAACTAATCGCTTTTAAGTTGCTCATTTCTAACTTATAATGCTCGATTTTTTCCTGCTCTTTACGAAGTTTTTCCTTAGCAGCAATGACCACTTTTTCGGCATTATCGACCCGATCTTTCATGGCGGGTAGAATTTTTTCTAGGGAGAGAACCTTAACCATAGCTAGTCTTGCCGCTTCTTGAAGTCCTTTTTTTTGAGCGGTGACAGCCTGCTGCAAGTAGTTTGTGTGTTCCTGTTTTTTTGCCTCGTATTGTGCTTGAGCCGATTGCTGGGCCGATACTACTTTCGCCACCGATTCTGTTAATTCCGCTAGGGATTTTTGCATCGATTCTAGAGATTCTCTGGCCGATTCTACGGCAATTTTGCCGCCGGATTCGATAGGAATACCCCACAACCAATTCCAGATCGCAACGAGAGAATTTCCTGCCTTATCACCGATCAGCCAAAAAATCAAGGCTTTTGGGGTTAATTTTTTTGACAATTTCATGCCGTCTGTCTCCTAGAGGTATTACCTGTTAATTAGGAGTGATGGCTAACTTTGATGCAGTGGGTAAGGTTAAGTTTTGTAAAAAGTCTTGACAAGGATAGGAAGGTTTAGACTGGACCTGCAGATTTAATGGGAGCGAGGGGGACAAATTGACCCTTTTTGACCTGTAGAATCAAGTAGCGGCGATCATCAGGATTATTGTTCATGTTGCGGACACCATTCTCATCGAATCTAACAGTGCCAGTCATTCCTTCGATAGAAAAATCGTTTCTTAAAACTTGATTTAATAATTCTCGATCGAATTTTTGTCCTTGTTGGTATAACTGTCGCAAAGCGGTGAGGATAACTTTGGTCGCATCGTAGGCCATGGGAGTGCGCCAAACATTGATCTTATTTTGCCAAAAACTGTGGATATAATTATCTCGTGTGAGATCATACCAAGGCACGGGGATAACTAAATTTTCTACTCCTTGTTGACCTTCTGCAAGGGTGAGATAACTTTGAAAGGTGGGGGAACCTAAAATCACTAAGTTTAACTGTTGTGCGGGACGTTGCTTAAAGATACTGACGGCTCTTTTCAGATCGTCAATATAGGGAGCAACCATGAGAATATTTACTTTGTATTGAGCGATTTTTTGATAAATTTCCTGTTCATCTAAATTAATTTTTGGTTCGATATTGCAGTCAAAATCTTCATCTTTAACGAATTTTTGAAACTGCTGACCGAGAAGAATGTTTCTATATTTTTGAGCGAAGTTATAATTATCCCCAGAGCGATTATCGTAACAAATTAAATTAGTGGGGTTTTGGATAATTAGCTTGTCAGTTTGTTTGCGGATGTATTCACTTAAGGTTGTGGCAAAAGTTTCCAGATCGGGAACCATCTTATACACATAGCCATTACCGGAGATTTTCGGGGAAAAGCTGGTGGGAGATAGGGCAACAATTTTCCCTTGTACATAGATATTTTTTGCAGCTTCACTAGCAGCAGAAGCATTATGACCAACCACTGCTATAATTGACGGATCTTTAACAAATTTTTCGGCTCGATCTTTGGCATCTACGCCACTATTATTATCATTAGCGACCACTACCTGTAGAAAGTGAAAATCGGGGTTTTTGGCCTGTTCATCGTTTAACTCCTGTTGCAATAAAGCAATACCTCGTAAAATTTCCTGAGCAGTTTCTGGATTATTACCAAGCGGAACACTGGTGGCAATTTTTAAGGGATTTCTGTCTTGATAGGCCGCACGAGCGTTATTATAATAGATGCGAATCTCTGGATTATTGGGCAAGCGATCAAGGGATTTTTTAAAAAGCTGAATTGCTTGTTTATATTCTTTATTTTTAAAAGCTTGTCTTCCCCGTTCAATAATGTTATCTTGTCGGTTTGTCTTTAATAATATTTCTTCACCTAAGCTAATTTCTGGGTATTTACTAGCATCATCTCCCCAATATAAAACTGATAAAGTTACCAGAAGACTTAAAATAAATAACAGAGCTTGTTTCCAGCGACTAGATAGACGTAATAACCTTTTATTTTTAGGTAAAATCAACGGTGGTTCTTCGGGATTTTCTATCAAAAGAGGCAGTAAAGAAGAACCAGCAGCATCATCATTAAATTGGTGTAATTTTAATTCTTGCCGAGCGATTGTTAAGGATTCTTGTAGAGATTTATGTCCAAGAAAATTGGGAAGAAAAACTTCTAGAAATCTCAAAGCAACCCGCACAGCGATGGGTTCTTTCATAACAATAATATGCGGTACTCCGATATTAGCCAACTGACGACCAATACCCAACCCATCGCAGGAGTTACAGATAACAAGTTTTAAGCCTTTTCTAACAGCTATTTCTAGGGAATCTCTTAAGTTATCGTCAGCAGATAAAGCCGTATCATTATCAATGATAAAAACTCCATCGTGTCCGTCGCTACTGGTTTGACTATGACCTAAATAAACTACAATATCCCATGGATTTTTGATCAACTCATGGCGAATATTTTTCGGTGAAAGAGGCTCTTTTAAACCTGGACTTAATATTTTGTGAATATTTTTCGGTGAAAGAGTATCTTTTAAACCTGGACTTAATATATGCAGAGAAACCTTATCTTGGTTTCCTAGTAACGTTTGCAAACTGGATAAACACAGGGAAGTATGCTTGCTTTCGATGTCAATATTACCCAAAATTACTAAAACCTTAATCGGAGGAGTAAGGTTAATTATCGGAGGATTTCTCTGGATAGTAAGAGCAATTTCCACATCAGGACACCAATCCCGTAAAAAATTCCAACACTCCCAGGGAATTTGTTGTAGATCAAAATGGGTAGTTTGGATAAAAAATCTTACTTCTGACTCAGTACCTATATGGAACAAGATACGATTTTGTATCGAACTCAGAGAACTGGAATTTAGCCATTCATTTAAGCTATCTTTTAAAGTTTGAGTGGCTTTTCTGAGGTTGTCTCTAGGATCACCTACCGCTGCATGGGTGATCATACTATGAGGAACGGTAATTCCTAAACTGGGTTGACTTTCTACCCAATGATAATAAGCTCGACGATAATTTTGCAAAGCGGCAGCAATGTCAAGGTTAGGGACTAATTTCCCGTCAGCAAAAGGCGCTATCAAGCGATGATTGTCACGAATTTCTAGAGTGACGGAAAATCCCGTTTCAAAATTTCCCTCCCCAATTTTCAGAATCACAACTCTGCTCATGTCTTTACCCTTGACATTTTCTGCTATCTCTATTAAATCCTAAACTGTTCGGTAATGCTACTATCCCCTAAACTTAGGTTAACATTAAAGCGATCGTCGGCATCAGCTAGAAAATAAAGCTGTAGATAGCTATCTAAGGGTTTCTCCCTTGCTATTGCTTCTAAACCGGGGATTAATTGGCCTATTTCATCGCTAATTTGCAAAGATAAACCGGGGGGTAGCTTGGCAAAATTGTCCATGGCATAGGCACGAATTAAGACAGCAATTCTCTGGTGACTGGTCGATAAAACTCCCACCATTAAAGCGATTTTATAACCCATTAATTGACTACCCACATCGAGCATTTTACGGATAGCAGCATTAGGATAATGAGGATCGATATTCCAGAGATATTCGGCCGCTTGCCAGCGAATAGTTTCATCTTGGGTTTGATGTTGTAGTTTTGCTAAAGCTTCCTCTGGGGTTAAATGTTCCGAAAATTCCACCTCTTTTTGACTAGCATACAGTTGTCTAATTTCTCGCTGAATATCTGCCGGAGATTCTCGGCTGCTGATTTTTTCAGCAGCTAACAAAAAACCCGGATTAATTGGACGATAATTATCGAGAGTGTTGAGGATTTCCTGCCATTTCTCGCTAATAATTCCCTGCAACCATTGACTAAGTTTAGTGGTGATTATTTCTAGACGCTGCTGATAAATTTGTTCTCGCCATTGTTGATTATTCAACAAAGCTAACCACTGCTGAAAACTAATATCTAATCTCGGAGAATAGGGTGAAACTTGACCTAACTTTTTAATTAAATTTTCTGCTGTTGCTGGCGACAAGTTTGCCAAAGATTCCAGTTTTTCTTGTTCACTCTCTCCCTCTAAACAACTCTGCCAAAGAATATCTAAATCATCAATAATTTGCTCACTGTCCAAATAATATTGATGGTAAATTGGATCGTATTCTGCGAGATTTTTAACATCTTTTCTGGATATAAAACCCCAGATATTGAGAAATTTTTCTGCTAAATCTACCTGCACCCCTAGATAAAAATCGGCCGCTAAATCGGGAATATCAACCCATTCTTGCTCTATTGTCAATCCCTCAATGTCAATAGCTTGACTGGGAATAGCAGTAACTTTTTTATCTTGAATTTGCCAAGTAAAACCGTTAATAAACTCCCAAAGATACTGATGGTTTTCAGGTATTATTTGAAGGGAACAATCAAGATTATCTTTCAGCCAATTGCTTAAGCATATTTGGACTAAGTAATTAATCAAAGCCTGATTTTTGGCGGTTTGATTAGAGTATTGACCGAGAATCGATCGAGCTTGTTTAATCTCTGTTTCCGAAAAAGTTAGCCAAAGGGATTTCGGGTTAATTTGTTGCAAAATATCGAGGTTGACTTTCATGGTATCTCCTAACAGATTAGATTTGAGTTAAGTAGGACTGACAAAAATATTCCAGATAAGCATCGATCTCTTGTTTTTGCCGAGATTGTAATTTAATCTCATTTAACAAAATAGGACAATCTTTGCCTTCCCTTGCACAGAGTAGCTGATAAAATTTTTTACATAATTGGGTTATTTCTCGACTAATAGTAGATGGATGAACTCCCAATCGATTAGCGATCTGTGCTTGCGTCATCTTTTGATGATAGTAACAATATACAATCTGTTTAACTTCCTCCTCTTGAGTGATTAATAACTTCTTAATATCTTCCTGGATTTCTTGCTGTTGCAGTAAGTCTTGACTTGTCCTCTTTCTGGGGAGATTTTCCCAAAAGTAATTGCTATTATCGCCATAATTAGTCGGCTCAAATTTAGAGTAAGGAGGATCGATGTGATTACGCATTATCTCCCCTATTTGATTGAGTTTTGCTTGCACTTCCCCAATGGTGAGAATAACTTGCGGTTGTAACTGCTGTAGGCGATCGATTACCTGTTGCCAATCTTCCTCTTGCCACTTATCCAATGATCTAACAGAAGCTTTTTTTACCTCTCGAAAACAGTTAAATATTAGCAGGTGATTCTCGGTAAAGATACCCGATGTTCGTAAAACTTTTTGAATTTTATTGGCACTAAAAAGACTAACTATACCGAGATTAGTCCTGCCAATAGTTTTATACTCTCCTCGCAGGAAATTATAGAGAGTATTTCTCAATTTTTTGTCTGTCCATTTTTCTAAGATTAAGCGAAAAAATCCCGGTTGGGTCTTGTTATCCTGAAAGTTACCGTAAAAATTGCTAGGATTGTTGGTGATTGCCGTAGAAAGCAAATTCAGCAAATAGTAGAAGAGGGTGTCATAATCAGCATCGATCCGATGGCCAACATTTTGATAGACCCTTTGAGTTACCATACAGGAGCGATATTGTAAAAAAACCATCCAATGAGACTTGACTAATTGGTTATTAGGATCATTCTGTAACCATTGCCACAGATAAAAATACACCGCTTCATCATCGGCCACGCTTCCAGCGATCGCATCGATCGATTTTCTTAATTGTGGCACTTCGCACCAGAAAACTCGATCGCCTTCAATGGCTTTAATAGTAGTATAAAAGTACCTAACGCTCATCTCTATCACCGGCTACAGGTATCTGATATCTGATTAGGTAAAAACCGAGGATTTTATGCAAGAGGAGCAAAGAAATTGAGCGATTGCCTTGCCAAGCGCACCTCTTTCTCTGACAATAGATGAGGGACTGATGAGAAATTATCAGTTATAGTGAGACAGCCTTAGCAAACCAGTACAAGACCCATAAATTCACTCTGAGCTGCCACAAATAGCCGTCATATCAACTTCTAGGACAAAAATTAGGAATGCGAGTAACTTTTACCGAAAATCAGGGTTTTAGAAAGGAATTGAATAAACGGGTTGATGCTTATTTTACCGAAAACGGCATCCCCACCAGAGATAATTTTGCCATGTACCTGAAGACGATCACGATTTTAACCTGGGTAATTGCCGCTTGGCTATTTGTGCTTTTTGGTCCAGATATCTGGTGGCTAAAAATTATCGGTTGCATGGTTTTAGGAGGAGGATTAGCAGGGATTGGTTTTAGCATTGGTCATGATGCCAACCATGGCGGCTATTCTAGTAAGAAATGGGTTAATTCTCTCATTGGCATGACCTACGATTATATCATCGGTGCTTCCAGTTATCTCTGGCGTTTTCGTCATAACTATCTCCATCATACCTACACCAATGTTTTAGGGTACGATGTGGAAATTCACGGCGATGGTATCGTGCGAATGACTCCCCATGCCGAGCATAAATGGTATCATCGTTATCAACATTTATTTATCCCGATTCTCTACGCTATAATTCCTATCTATTGGTCATTCTCCGATGTGCGCTCTATTCTCTTTGGTCATCGTTTTGGCGAGATTAAAATTCCTAATCCTAAACCGATCGATCTATTCGTTTTATTGAGCGGAAAAGTTGTTTATCTCTTCTGGTTTATTGGCATTCCTCTTCTAGTTGGTTATAGTCCCCTAGAAATAGCGATCGGTTTTCTCATTGCTTTTATGACCTATGGAGTGCTTGCCTGTCATGTATTTATGTTAGCTCACGTTTTGGAACCCGCCGAATTTATTCAACCCTCGGCAGCTAACCAAATCGAAGACGAATGGGCAATCTTTCAAGTGCGAACTACCGTAGATTTTGCTCCTAAAAATGCCTTTTTAAATTGGTATTTAGGGGGATTAAATTATCAAGTTGTTCACCATCTTTTCCCGCAAATTTGCCATATTCACTACCCCAAAATTGCCCCAATCTTAGCGGAAGTTTGCCAAGAATTTGGCGTTAATTATGCCGTTTATCCCACCCTGCGAGGTGCTTTAGCTTATAATTATCGTTGGCTCAGACAATTAGGCAATAAACAAAGTAATTTCGATCTCAAATTAGCCAGCTAGAATCAGTTATCAGTTATCAGTTATCAGTTATCAGTTTTAAGTTTTAAGTTTTAAGTTTTAAGTGAATAGTATTAAGCGACAAGCTCGGAGCTGCCTTTTTACTGATTACTGTTGACTGTTTAATGTTTACTGATTACTGATTACGGCTCTCTTATTCTTTGTGTGATAAGTTTAACTTACATTATGATCGATCAGTCTTTGTGTCCTCTGTGTCTTTGTGGTTCCTTCCACTCACTCGCTAGGAGGAATGTATCTTAGAATACATTTTACCCACCAAACCTAAGAGAGCCTGATTACTGATTACTGTTTACTGTTTACTGATCACTGAAAAATGAACCTACCCAACTCGATTACCCTATCGCGACTCTTGGGACTGCCATTAATTTTATACTGGTTGCACCAAGGCACAGAAATCGATCGCTGGTTAAGTTTAATTATCTTTCTGATTGCTGCCAGCACCGATTGGCTCGATGGTTATCTAGCGCGAAAATTCAATCAAATCACCGAATTAGGGAAATTTCTCGATCCTTTGGTCGATAAATTGCTGGTTCTCGCTCCTCTTTTAGCTCTGATTGAAATGGATTTAATTGCTGCTTGGGGAGTATTTTTAATTCTTGCTCGGGAATTAGCGATCGCTGGTTGGCGCATTAATCCGAATTTAACAGGAAATAGCGACATAAAAGGGGCTAATTGGTGGGGAAAAAGCAAAACAGTCAGCCAAATTGTCGCTATCGCTCTCTTAATTGCTCCCTTGCCTTCTGAATATAACTTAATTTCTCAGTTCGCTTTTTGGCTATCAGTAACATTAACTTTAATTTCTGGGGTGATTTATGTCATACCCAGCCAAAAATTAACCCAAAATTGATAAAAACTTAACCATTAGCAATAATTCAGGAAACAAGCCTCGCAAACATGATTGCATTTTTTTTCTCGGTATATAATGATCGGAGGAAGACTGTCAAACTCTTCAAGTTCAAACATATCACTCAAAGAAAAAACTATGCCTATCACCATTTCTGCTCCGATTGGCTCCACCACGGGTTTTAATATCACGGCTCCAACAGCAACCACATCTCTAACAGCTTTTTGGACAGCTAATGCAACAAATATCAACCTAGCCGTTTCTATCCCTACCACAGTCACCGGTAGAAATCTTACTTCTTTAGGCAGATTTTCTGGACGTGCCACTTGGAGACTTCGCAACGGAGTCGGTCAGACTGACGTGGCGAGTGCTAACCTAACTGGTTATAATAGCTCTTTTTCACAAAATTATTTTCTTCCTGCCGGAACTGACACTTTCGTCTCCTCCACTTTTTTAGGAACCCATATCCTCGACTTTGGTGGTGGTCAAAGCTTTACTAAAGCAGAAAACACGGCTAATTCCAGTAACAGTATTGCCTCTTTGAGTGGCACTGAAAATTACGTCCTCAGAGGTGCCAATGGAAACGATACCCTAACCGGCAGCCCGCAAGCTGATACCCTATTCGGTTTCGACGGAGACGATATCCTGAGTGGTATCGGGGGAGCGGATTCCCTAGTTGGTGGCGCGGGAGCCGATAGCCTAGTTGGTGGACTGGGAGCCGATACCCTAACCGGTGGCGACGGAAACGATACCCTAACCGGTAACGGGGGAACGAATATCCTAGATGGTGGTAATGGTGCTGATACATTTGTATTTACCAATCAGGGTAATCAGACAGTTACCCAATTCATTACCAGTGACAATGATGTCTTTGCATTTACTGTTAGTGCTTACGGAGGCGTTCCAACAGCAGGTACGCTGCCAGTTGTTAGTACTGCGGCTGCTGCTGCCAATCTTTCTAGCAGTATCATTGTTGATACTTTTGATAATATCGAGGCCTTGGGGAATACTAAATCATCAATTCGTTTTGCCTTCGCCACCGATACAAAGACCCTCCTCTATGACGGTGACGGTGACTGGTCGACCTCCAACACCAACGTTGCGACAATTACCTCGATTACTGGTACATTAGTTGCTACTAACTTCGCCTTCATTTAACTTCCTTGTTTGAATAGACAGATACTGGGTGTGTTAGCCTTAGCTAAGACACCCTTATTGGGACTTAGGCGTTTTCGGTCAGCAAAAAAGGCTCAAACCATTACGGGACAAAGGGTTAACCTCGATTTATGATTTTCCTTGATATATCTGGGTTTCAGCGATTGTGGGCTTCTCGAAGTAAATCCCAAGCGGGGATTGGAGTTGAGGCTTTTATCGATTTGTTTTTTGTCTAAGTCCCATTATTACTTTAAAGCAGTTATCTTAATAGTGAGGTACAAAGTCTCTGGTTTTAGGGAACTCTGGAACAGGCAATGGGAAAAGTAGCTAGGGTCTGCTGAATAAATCTAAAAACCTTGTTGGATAAGACTTTTGGACTTTTTTCCCCTCAAAAAGTGCCAGCCATTGCGGGGATCGGGGGGAAAATTCCTGGACTTTTTCCCTGAAAATTAGGTAGTTGACCACCTCAAAACTGGTAAAACCCCACACCCCACCTGCCCCCCCGATGTCGGGGGGGTTGGGGGGCCACACCCTGCCCCTAGGAAAAGCTTTTTGCCGCAAACCCTAGCTAGTCGCATTGGGATTAGTTTTGTGTAGTTATCGAAAATTTGGGTTAAAACCCCGTCCTTTTAGGACGGCTTTAAGCTACAATGGAAAAAGCGATAACCAAGCTAAAAACTGAACCTTGACCACAGATAGTAGGGGGTTT
>VYLO01000037.1_pt1 | contig 61351 bp, 63 predicted proteins | sample 5114271 | NCBI WGS metagenome assembly VYLO01 (sample SAMN12291807, study PRJNA351875) | freshwater metagenome | isolation source: freshwater lake | place: USA: Michigan, Lansing Lake | collected 2011-08-05 | reverse complement strand
AATCTCTATCTATCCCGCAATTAGAAACCTTAGGAGATAGAATTTTAGACTTGGGCAGCCGTGAGGAATTGCTAAGTTGGTTAAATGAACAAAGATAAAAATTATTCCCTAAAAATATGCTTTCTCCTAGCCTTTTCCAGACCCTAACCCTAGAAGATTTTCTCGGTCAATACTGGAATAATCCCCGCTACGAACTTGCTGAGGGAGAAATAATCGATTTGGAACCTACCGGCCCCCGCGAAACCGTTAGCGGCAAACTCGCCTTTTGCTGGCGAGTTTGGGGGGTAATCGAGCATGATTTACCTCCCCTTAAAACGGCGGTTCAAGAAATGATAGAAACTCTTGATGATAGTTAATTAAAAAGATTTTCCCTCAAAGGTGATATTTTCCTGGCTCTCTGGGTATATTTAATCTAGATACTATCGACAACCGCAAGCTTATGACGAAAGAACCAGTCTATATCATCATACCCGTTCACAACCGCAAAGCCATCACCCTAAAATGTCTAGAAACCCTACAGAATAACGGTGATTTGGATAAATATCATGTAATTGTCGTGGATGACGGTTCCTCCGATGGCACATCCTCCGCAATTCAATCCCAGTACCCCGATGTCATCATCCTACAAGGTGACGGGAATTTATGGTGGACTGGGGCAATTAAAATGGGTATGGAGTACGCTTATCAGCAAGGTGCAGAATATTTTATTTGGTTAAATGATGATTGTCTGGTAAGTCGTAACACTATTCAAAATTTAACTTCTTTTTGTCAAATTAATTCTCAGGCGATTATTGGTTGTCAAGGAAGAGAGAAGTATGATTTAAATAAAATTAGCTTTGGTGGTAAAAGTAAAAAATGGTTAAGTGATTACGAATTAATTAGCTGTCCTCAAGGACAAGTAAGAGAATGTGAATTATTAAGTGGTAATTTGGTTTGTTTTTCTCAAGAATTGGTTTCTATCATAGGCTATCCTAACACTTCGCTTGTACCTCATTATGGGGGTGATTCGCTATATCTTATCAAAGCGAGAAAATCGGGATTTAGAATTTTTGTTGATAATAGAAATCAAATTTATAATATATTAGGAGAATCAAAAACAGCCCCGCACCGTTGGTTAATCCAAGAGGGGAAAACAGAAGACATAATCAGGCTTTTATTTTGTCGGCAATCGTTGTTAAGTTGGCGAGTTTGGCTGGCTCTCAATTTAGAAGAATACGGTAGATTTTTAGGATCGCTAAGTTTTTTAGTATACTACACCATTCGCTTCCTAATTCCAGTTAGTTTAATCACTTTGTTAAGACTATTTCCTCTTAAATTTAGATACAAATTATCAGAAATAAAAAGAAAGATAGTGATTTCACAAACCAATTATTAAATACTTATAGGACTGTAAATAATGACATTTAATAATCGGACTGCTTCCATTATAATTAGAACAACTCAAGAAAAACGAATTCCCTTATTGAAAAATGCTATAGCAAGTGTTATAGCTAATGATTATCGTCCTCTAGAAATTATAGTAGTTGCTCAGTCAGAGCAAAACATTTTTATAGAGAAAATCAATTCAATCTGTGAGAATTTTAGAGAAAATCAAGTAGATATTTATGTGGTTGTTAATCCAACTTCTCAGGATGAAAGAACTAAAAACTTAAACTTAGGTATCAAGAAATCTACTGGAAGATACTTAGGATTTTTAGATGATGATGATATTATTTATCCTAATCATTTATCTTTGCTTACTAATGCTTTACATAACCACGATAATTCTTGGTCTTATAGTGATACAGCATTGCTCATTTGTCAACTCATTAATTCAGAAAAAATTGAAGTGATTTCGAGGGGTATGCCCTTTAAAAAAGAACACTTTTCTTTACAATCTCTCTTTAAAGATAATTTCATACCAATTCATAGCTATTTATTAGATCGCAAAAAAATTGACCAAAAATTATTGGAATTCGATGAATCTTTCTCGGTAATGGAAGATTACGCCTTTTTATTAAAAATTGCTTCCCAATATCATCCTCAATATATCCCGATTGTTAGCTGTGAATATCGATTTTTTACCGATGCTAGTAATTCCAACTATTATGTGAACCAACTACTAGGAATTAACTACAGCCATAAAGCGAGAATATGGCAAGAAACATCCCTGAAAATAGAAAAATTAAAACATCAGTTAATTCCAGAATATTTACCACAGGATCAATCAGCTAATCTTCGTAAATTTTTTCTTTCTAGATTTGCCATTATTTACAAAATAAAACACAAATTTCCTCAAGTTTGGCAATTTCTATTAAAAATAGCTTCAAAACTACGAATCATTTCCTAGAAATCTCTATGATACACTTTTTAACAGTCAATTACTATTCTAAAGAACTTATTAAAAAATTAGTGCTATCCATTAATAATAGCCTAAAATCGGCATATCAAATAACAATCGTAAACAACTCTCCTCAAGAAGAATTATCTAACCATGATTTCTTCCCATCAGAGATGATTTACATCATTCAATCTCCTCAAAATTTGGGATTTGGTGCTGGTTGTAATTTGGGAATTAAATATATTTATTCTGTCAATAATAAAGCTTTAATTTGGTTAATTAATCCCGATACAACTATAGACAAAGAAGCAGACATTTATATAAAAAAATGTTTCGACACAGAACCAAATCTTGCTATCTTAGGGACAAAAATTAGAGATATAAAAGGAAATCTCTGGTTTGGTCAAGGTTTATTTGATCCTTTTTTGGGAACAATTAAACATGAAGCAAAACTATCAAATACTATTAATTTACAAAATGGCATCACTTCAAGCCGTTGGGTATCAGGATGTAGTATGATTATTAACTTGGCCAAGTTTGATCATTGCCCTAGTTTTAACACCAGATATTTTTTATACCATGAGGATGTAGATTTTTGTGAAAAATACTACCAAGAAAATTATCAGATAGCTGTTACAAACCATATTCTAGTCACTCATGTTGTGTCGGCTATTATTGGCAAAGATAAAAAAAATATGTTTAAAAACTTTACTTTTAGTCGTCTTGTTTTTCTGGAGTTGTATGGTAGTAAATTAAGCTTTTTGATTTATATGTTTTATGTAATATTGTTTAAAATTACTGTGTTGATGATTTTTGATACTTCAAATGCAATAGGGAGATGGCAAGGAATAAAAAAATATTTCACCAATAGTCATCCATAAGATAAAAAACTGCCGTACTTTGCCCATCAGCTTTTATAAGAAACCGTGAAAGTTTATCAAATTGCCGCTAATTGCCGTTAGGATGTTCCTGTATAAACTAAATGGTAAAATAGCCCATCAGCGCTTTTCCTACCCCAAAACTCGATAAAATCCTCAAAGAAAGAGATATTCAATAAGAACCAGAAAAACAAACCCTGCTGGCAAAAACTCAGTCATGGCTTCCTGAAAATGCTGTAGAATACGGAATTAATCGAGCTTATATCTTTGGGGGGAAGAGGGAATTTTATGGACAACCAAAAACTAATTCCGTTGCCAACCCTTTAGCCACTTTTTGCGGGTAATTGGCAGTAATGCCCAGAAAATAGCCTTATTTGGCTGAGAGAAAATCTTCAGGTCAGTATCTCTAGCATCAGTTACCACATTTATCTTCCCCCGACTCGGTTTTCTCAGCTATTGACAAGGGTTCCCCTAAAAGCCTACAAGTATTTTGGATAGGTATGGCCATTGAGGAACCGACCAAAATATGAAAATAACGACAAGATTACGGGAATGGGGCAAATTTTTCTTAAAAAGCGGTGCTAGTATTGCCCTAGCACTATTTTTAATCTTAAGTCTGTTCACGGCTAAGGGGACTGCCCCTGCTTTAGCTGTGCTTGCTCAGGGTGACGCGGTAACGGATCCCACTGCTATTTTACGCAATGCCTTACCCATAGATAATAAACCAATTCGTCAAGTGCAACAATCGATCGAAGATATTGCCAAACATCTGCGGGCCAAGCGTTGGAGTCCGATTAAAAAAGATGTCAAGGATGCCAATTATGCCCTTTCTACCAAAAGCAAGGCTATCTTAGATAGTGTTCCCGAAGCAAGTAAAAGCCAAGGGGAGGAATTAATCGAAAAACTCAAAACGGGAGTGGCAGACCTCGATACGGCAGTAGAAGCGAAAGATAAAGAGGCAGTTTGGTCAACCAGACGGGAATTGCTCAATAATATCACCGCTTTAGAAGAATTAATGGTGGTGGGTTTTCCCTTTAACGTTCCCCCGGAATACGCTAACTTGCCGCAATTGCGAGGACGTGCCACCGTAGAGATGCAGACCACCAAAGGGGATTTAACCATCGTTGTGGATGGTTACAGCGCTCCGATTAATGGGGGTAACTTTGTGGATTTAGTCCAACGGGGTTTTTATGACGGTTTACCCTTCATTCGCAGCGAAGATAATTTCGTTGTGCAAACCGGGGATCCCGTCGGTGCAGAAGAGGGATTTATTGACCCGAAAACTAAGCAATATCGCTCTATTCCCTTAGAAATTTTGATTAAAGGGGAAGAAGAACCAGTTTATGGCAATACTCTCGAAGAATTAGGGATTTACTTACCCAGTCTCGCCTTGCCTTTTAACGCTTTTGGTGCATTAGCCCTAGCGCGTCCGGATACTAATCCTAACGGAGGTTCCTCGCAATTCTTTTTCTTTAAATTCGATAATGAATTAACTCCTCCGGGGTTTAATCTCATGGATGGTCGTTATTCGGTTTTTGGCTATTTAGTCCAGGGAAAAGAGGTATTAGAAGAACTTACCGATAAGGACAAGATTATCAGCGCTAAAGTGGTTTATGGCTTAAATAATCTCGTCCAACCTAGCTAGGGTGGGGGTTTTTAACTGGCTCTTGTCAAGGCACAGAGATTAGTCAAGATAGGGGAAGCAGCTCAGATTCTGGGTACTTCCCCCGATACCCCCAGAAAAGTGGCAATTATCGGGGTCAATATTCCCCGCTAGTGAAAGCAAGGCAGTTAGTGGATGTTACTGTGTTAACGACCTTTTCAACTTAGAGGAGGGTAAATCGTCCACTATTCGCTTATGTCGGAGTCAGCATTCACGATCAAAAATTGGTTAATAAAATCAAAGTTCTCGCCCCTGTTTTTGCCGATAATTTAGCCGAGCTTATTCGGGGATGCCTAGAGGATTTATTAATAAAAGTTTTCTATCAAAAGGGAGAATTTAAGTTACTGTGATCGATAGTACTTCTTCAGAAAATGAGCAAGAAAATGTTCAAAAGTTTCAAGAAAAATATCTCTACATTATTGGTCAAAGAACTGATAAATTAGAACAGCAAAAGAATAATCAATTGTGTAAAAACTATCAAGTACAGCGTGGGGATATTACTGATTTAGAAGTTAATCATGATCTAGGTGTACCCTTCATTGAAGATGAGCGAGAAAACTTACAATTAATTCAATCTATGTCCGAGCAGAGCAAACCTATTATTGTGATTGATGGCGTTATTTTTCAAATTAACCAAGGAGGAATAGCGAGAGTTTGGTATTCAATTCTACAAGAATGGAGTAACTCAGAATTTGGTCAACATATTATTATTTTAGATAGAAATCAAACCGCACCGAGACTAAAAAACTTAAAATATTGGTTATTAGAAGCCTACGATTATAATCATAGTGGAAAGGATACTAGAAAAATTCAAGCAATCTGCGATCGGCTTCAGGCAGCTCTCTTTATTTCTACTTACTATACGACTCCCCTAAGCACTCCTTCGGCTCTAATGGTTCATGATATGATACCTGAAGTCCTAGAAGCGGATTTAAATCAACCAGAATGGCAGGAAAAACACTATGCAATCTTGTACGCATCTAGGTATATTACTATATCAGCTAATACTGCTCGAGATTTAGTTGAGTTTTATCCCCACATTACCCAGGATAAAATTGATATTGTTTATAATGGAGTCAGCCAAGAATTTTCTCAAAGTATAGCTAAAGAAATTGATAGTTTTAAGCAAAAATATCAGATTTTAAAACCATATTTTCTCATCGTTGGTTCCAGGATTAGTCTCAAGGGTTATAAAAATGTCAAATTATTCTTTGAAGCTTGGAATAATTTACCTGAAAATAATAATTTAGCTGTGGTCTGTGTCGGTGGTGATTTAGAGTTAGAGCTAGAATTATCGAAATTAGCTCCAAATATTACCACCTATGTCTTAAAATTAGATGATCAGGATTTAAAAACCGCTTATTCGGGTGCAATTGCCTTAGTTTATCCTTCTCTTTATGAAGGATTTGGACTACCAATTATTGAAGCAATGGCCTGTGGTTGTCCCGTGATTACTTGCTTTAATTCAGCGATTCCAGAGGTAGGAGGTGATGCAGTTTTATACATTGACGGCACCAGTATTGATGAGATGATACAAGCTATCAAAAAAATACAAATTCCTGAAATTCGTCAGCAACTAATAGACAAAGGATTAGAGAGATATAAACAATTTTCTTGGCAGCAAAATTCCGAAAAAATTTATCAAATTATCCTAAAAACTATTACCGAAGTTCAAGAAAATCCTTCGGGTAAAGTTTGGGTAGAATTAAGAAAATTACAAGAAGAAAGACAAAATCAATCCCTGCAGCAATTAATTACATCTATCTCCCTTCAAGAAATGGAATATTCTCTGGAAAAGTTCAAGAATCAGAATAGGCAATTATCAGAAAATATTGAAAGTCTGCAAGAGAAAATTAAGAGTTTATCTACAGCAAAATCAGCTATTAAAAGACTGCTTAAGATTGTAATCAAAAAATCTAAAGTTGCTTACTTTATAAAAAAGAACTATTAGTTTATAGCGTTTTTCAGTCTGCTGAGGTACAAAAGTGATGGGTTTTAGGCAAAAGGCAAGAGGCAGAAGGCAAAAGGGAAGAAAAATAGGTGTACCTCACTAGCTTAGGAAACGCTATAGTAAGCTTAATTGGGAATAACTAAAATATCAATATATTCCCCAGTGTTTAAATTCTCTTGATAAAATGTATAGAGAAAATCTAAACTTATTTCAACAAATGTTCCCTCGTGCAATCTCCATACTCTAGAGGCAAAAGTTTCGATAAAGCTTAAATAACTTTTCTTTCCAGCTAGTCGATTAATTCCGTAGGGCCAAAATTCTACATATAAAGGAACAGATATTTCTCGAAAAAATTCTTGTCCTCCTTGAAATATTAGTCCTTCACTACCTTGACAATCTATCCAAACAAAACCAATTTTTCGAGGATTTAAGATTCCTCGATTCTTTAAGTCATCTAGAGTAATAAACTCGGCTAATTCTCGACTATAGTTGTCTTCATTAAATAAATTATCTGTGACATTGACTGGTTGAATACGGAAGTCGCCACAATTATCAGGGTTACAAACTAATTCTCCTGTACCAGTAAAATTAGCTAATCCGTAGTTCAGTGCTTGTAATCGCTCAGTTAACTGGTTAATCTGAGTATTAAAAGTCAGAAATTGATAATTTAAACCCGAAGCTTCGATAGAGACAGCGGATTGGAAGTAATTACCTTTTAAAGCATAAATGGATGTGGAGCCAATATTAGCACCCAAATCAAGAAAACAAGACTTATCGGGGTGGAATAGACTATGATTTTCCAGAAATGTCATACAGACTAAAAAATCATTTAGCTGAAATGCTTTTCCCTGTAAAGCTCCTTGAAGTTGGACTTTATCAAAAGTGGGATAGAGTAAATAACCGTCAATTTCATCACTTTTGATCATAATTCCATACAGGGATTCTGGCGGCTTTTTGAGACTAAAATTATTGACCTGTTTATACTCTGCTGATTCTCCGAAAATATGTAATATTTCTGGTAAAGTATGGGAGGTATTCAGCCAATATTCTAATTCTGAGTTATCGGGATTTCTTTTTAGTAAATACTTGTATAAGTTAGTAATAAATTTTCGTTGCTGCTCATTATTATTTTGGCTATTTTGTTGATTCTGCTGAAATTCAGAAGACTGTAAAAAAGACTGGATAACTTCCTGAAAAGACCGTCCTAATTTGATCTGTTCCAGATAATATCTTTTCCCTTCTATATCCGCAGCTCTCTGCAAAAAAGTTTCATAACAAAATTCGATAAAAGTTTCTGGTTGAATAAACATAATTAGTCATCAATTTTTATGAGTGAAAGACTTTTGGTGATTAAGTTAATAATCACTAGAAAGAAAATTTATCTGAGAAATAGCCAAGCTTAAGTTTCTATCATCATCGCTTAGTCCTAAATTTTTAGGTGATGTGGAACCCTCTATTTTTAATTCAATAGTTATTAGAGATGAGTTTTCATTGAGTAGATTTTTAGAGCAGTAAATAAACTTACGAAGATTATTTTGGAAACGATTATATTCAAAGTTCCAAATATCCACTAATTTTTCATTTACCCATACCTCTACCTTAAGTGTAGGGTTTTCTGACGAGAGAAAAACTGTCACTATTTGCCATTCTATAAGTAGGGGAACAGGACAGTCAAGCTGGATAGTAAAAAAAGCATAATCACCTTTTAACCAAGTAAAATTTTCTTCGGGTAAGTAAAACCCTTGTCGGAATAATTGAGGATGAAGGAAATTAGCTAAATAACCGGCAAAACTTACCCGCTCATTCAACTGGGCAACTATTTGATAACTTCCCTCTATTATATCGGCAAATTTGCCTGTTAGTAAAATTTCTTGCGAACTTAAATATTCTCTTTGCAAAGGATCGGGAGGATGACCTTTTCCCAAATTTCTATAGGGTAAGCAGCCATAATAATTAGGAGGCACATAAATTAACTCTGGGATATTTGTGTTTAAAAAATTGAGATTTTTTTCGCTTAAAACATCATTTCTAACCATAAATAAATTAATCCCTTGACTATCGGCATAAATAAGGGAATAACCTTTCTTATCTGCTAAATTTTTCCAAGCTAAAATACTAGCTCCAAAATAATTTGTTCCATCCCAACAACGCTGAGTAGAGTAGGGGACAACCTTATCTTCTTTGGGTGAGTGGGAAGAATTGTATTCCACTACTACCACTCGCGGTTGATAGATTTTTTCTAAACTAAACCAGAGATAAAAATCATTACCGTCCACATCAATAGAAAGCAAATCGAACTCGTGGGGAACCTGATACTTGATAAAAATTTGATTGATATTTTCGGCAGTAATTAACTCTTGATAGAGATGAAGTTCTGGGTTACTATAATCCCTATCTAACTGGATACCATGACAGTCATAAACTTCTCGCAGATAACGCGTATTGCATTCTCTGCCATCTTCTACCCCAATTTCTACATAAAAGCGATTGGTAAAACCAATGAGAGCGAAAATCTGCTCAATCACACCATCTTCTCCATTTTGGGAGAAAACCTTTTTCTCGAAAGATTGTAAATTGATGACTGTCATGGTTAAAAATATCCAGTTTCTAGTAAACCGTAGGGTGCATTAGACGGCAAAAATTACTGCTTTGACTTGAAAGTAACAATCCGTCGTAACGCACCACTAAGTAGTAAAACGTAACAGCCAAAATTACTGCTTTGACTTGAAAGTAAAAATCCGTCGTAACGCACCACCTATCATCAACTAAGTAGCTGGTTGCAATGAGATTACTTACTTAGTATTTACTCAATACCTAGTTTTTGCAATGTTAGTAAACGTTCTTGACTAAACTCCTCGTACACTGTTTTCAGATGAGTGATATTCTCCTCCTCTGTTTCCAAAGTTTTCCCATCTTTAACCACTTTTTTGCCTTGACTTGCCAAAATTTGCCAAACAAATTGTACTGCATTTTGGTTAGAGGATTTAGCCAAGAGGAATAATTGTTCTAAACGATTGACCACTACTCCAGTCCCAATCAAAGGAGAAGCTAAAAAGCTTAATTCCTCATTATAGATTGCTTTGGTTTTCACTGCATTATTAAAAGCATTAGTAGATGGTTTCCGTTCTTGGCAAGTTTGCTCATCCACAGCAGGATGAATATAGCCAATACCAGTTAAAATCATGAGAGCTTGGTAAAGACCATTTAAGTTAATATTTGAGGTTTTGGGGTGATTTTGTAGTTGAAGTAAAGTTTGGGTAGATTCCGCCAAAACCTGACAAATTGGCTGATAAACTGCCTCCTGTAACTTGACTTCTCCCAGGGGAAACTGCTGCTCGAACTTGATATTTGCGGGATTAACAATCAGGGCAAACCGGGTTTCTTGTAGTTGTTTAAGCTGTTCTTGGGGAGTTAAACCTAAAGAGCCTCGAATAAAAATATCACGACGGAATTGGCTATTAACAAAGAAATCTCGCACCACTTCCCGATAGATTGGGTCGCTGATTTTGGCTAATTTCTCTTGAGCTGCTGGGGAGAGATTGACCGCATCAATATGGTCATTAATATGGGCAGAACCCACATATTTAAGTTTCGCATCCTCTAATTCTTTCGCTACTTCATCGAAGTAAAAAGAATTCCATTCCTGATTGAAATACTCGTGAGCTAAATAATAACGATTTTGTTCCTTCAGGCGCTCGTAACGATTTTTTAAAATTGGGTTTTGGACAAAATAACTAGCATTAGCTTCTAATAATTCTCCTGTAAAATTAAGTGCCTGTTCAATGCGGGTTAAAATTGACTCGGAACTGTGTTGACCATGACGCAACATCAAAGCTTGCATCGGCATCGCCGCCGACCACCCCGGAAGGGCATTATAGGAGATATAAACTAATCCCCCCACCTTGAGATTGCGGCGCATAAAATTAACTATTGCTTGGCGATTTTTGGCACTAATCCAGCTATAAATTCCGTGCAAGCTGATGAAGTCAAATTGAGGTAAATCTCTCTCTAAAAATTCCTCAAAACTATCATCAAAGAAAAGAATATTCTTCATTCCCGCCTTGGCCGCTAAATCTCTAGCTGTGGCGATATGGCTAGGATTAAAATCATTGGCATAAAATTGGGCGTGGGGATAGGTAGCCGCTAAAATATTCGTGGTAAAACCCTGACCACAGGCCAATTCACAATAGGTAAATTCTTGGCTAGAATCGGGGGGTTGAATCGATTTAATCAGAGTCGCTAAACCTAATTTTAGGGGACTTAACTCGCCGTAAAAGCCGCTAGTGTAGTTAACTTCCAATACATATCCTTCTGTCCAACTCATAGATTTTCCTCAAATATAATGACAAGTCATAAAATTAAGACTTGATTATACAGGAAAAGAGCCAGATAAGCTGCCCGCGCCTTTAAATTGCTTGTTGAGGTGAGGCAAAAGGCAAGAGGCAAGAGGCAAGAGGCAAGAGGTAGTTAGATATGTATAATCAATTGTGTCTAGCTGCTTACGACGCCTATTAATACTAGAGTATTAACCGTTTAGCCAAATGATTCGGCAATTGCCAATAAACCCTAGAAGCGAGATTTCTCGTGAAAACTGATAGTCTCTTTTACCAAATATTCCTGCGTTTTCCGGACAGTTTCTTTGACTTAATCGGACAACCGCAACCGGGAGCAGCAAACTATCAATTCACCTCCCAAGAGGTGAAACAACTCTCTTTCCGTCTCGATGGTTTATTTGTGCCACTCAGAGAAGATAGTCAGCAACCCCTCTACCTAGTGGAAGTGCAGTTCCAAGCGGACGACACCCTCTACTATCGACTTTTTGCGGAATTGTTCCTATTTCTAAAACAATATCAACCACCTCACCCCTGGCAAATTGTTGTCATTTATCCCCATCGTGGGGTGGAACGGGAACAATCCCTACATTTTGGCGAAATCCTCAATTTATCGAGCGTTAGACGCATTTATCTCGATGAATTGCCCGCAAGGGACAATCCCTCCTTGGGAATCGGTGTGATTAAATTAGTAGTAGAGTCGGAAACGGCAGCGGTGAGGACTGCTCAAACCCTAATCGAGCGCACCAGAGAAGAAATCACCGACCAGTCCAGTCAACGGCAGTTAATTGACCTAATCGAAAGTATCATCATTTACAAATTCCCCCAGAAAAGTCGCGAGGAAATTGAAGCTATGTTTGGACTAAGTGATTTAAAACAGACGAGAGTCTATCAAGAAGCACTGGCCGAAGGAGAAGAACGGGGTCTAGAACGGGGTCTAGAACGCGGTCTGCAAGAAGGGGAACGTCTGGTGGTGGAAAACCTGCTCCGAGTCCGCTTCGGTGAGTTGGACCCAGCACTGCAAGCTATTATCAACTCGATTTTACAACTGTCCCCAGAAGAATTTACTCCTTTACTCCTACAGTGTTCTAGGGAAGAACTCTTAAAGCGATTTCCCCCAGAAAAGTCGCGAGGAAATTGAAGCTATGTTTGGACTAAGTGATTTAAAACAAACGAGAGTCTATCAAGAGGCACTGGCCGAAGGAGAAGAACGGGGTCTAGAACGGGGTCTAGAACGGGGTCTAGAACAAGGTCTGCAAGAGGGGGAACGTCGAGTGGTGGAAAACCTGCTCCGAGTCCGTTTTGGTGAGTTAGACCCAGAAATTCAAGCTATTATCAGCCGGATTTTACAATTGTCCCCAGAAGAATTTACTCCTTTAGTTCTCCATTGTTCTAAGCAGGAACTCTTAAAGCGATTTCCCCCAGAAAAGTCGCGAGGAAATTGAAGCTATCACCCCCCTTATCAAGGGGGGAAGGGGGGATCGGCACCCCCCTTATCAAGGGTAGGGTTAATTCATGAATTAACCCTACTATAACCCACTATAAAAGTGAGGGTCTCCCTCCCTTTTATCGTTCCAGGGTAGAACCCTGGAACGATAAAAGACCATCCTGAAAAAGGATGGCCTTTTATAATAGTCAACTCGGATTCGTCTGCTTACTGGAAATTAAGCGACGATAGCAAAGTTGGCGTTAGTTAAAGTCCCAGCAAACCCTGGAGTATTCGCAATAAGAATAGAACTAGCGCCAGTGAAGCCAACACCATCAGCATCGTAGTACAACTGGTTGGTATCTGTGGCGAAAGCAAAGCGCACATTGCCGTAGTTAATGGCAGTAGTAGTCAGAAGGTTTGCCGCGGTATCAAGGAGGATTGTATTAGCACTGTTAGTTGCACCCGCCACAGCACTAACCGTCAGGGCGGCTCCCACTGCCGGAGCGCCGGCAAAGGCGGCATTACTTAGGGCGAACACATCGTTATTATTTGTCGCTGTCAAGGTCGAGAAGTCATTGATAGTCACGGCGCTGGTAGCGACGGCTTTATTCAAGACGAACTGGTCGTTACCACCGCCACCAGTTAAGATATCTAGACCACCGTTGCCAGTAAGGGTGTCGGCTTTGGCACCACCTGTCAGGGCATCAGCTAATGCACCACCAGTAATCTTGAAGGAACCATTGGTTTCAGCGGCACCATTAAAGACTAAAAATTTGGTGGTGAAGGAAGATGCATCAACAGTTAAAGTTGCACCACTTGCCACAAGGGCGTCCACAGTGGTGATTGTGGTGTCAGCGGCGGTGTCTTCTTTAAAGATAATCGTCTCAACGTTGGTAACACCATTGATAGCAGTAGTAAAAGCATTCCCAACTTTAACGGTTAAGGTGTCATTGCCATCGTTTCCATTGAGGTTAACACCATTAATCTGATCTACTGCCGCCGTCAAGGTGAAGGTGTCATTGGTTTTGCCGCCGACAATCTGGGTTATATCACTGTTTTTGCCGAGAGTCAGGGTCAGTTCCCCAGTAAAGTCAGTGGCATCCAGTCGATTAGTCCCGTCAACTACATCGATCTTGCCGTTAATGGTTAGGTTCTTGTCCCCAGTAATGACGAAGTTGCTCTGGGTTTGATCGAGCTTAAGGGTATTCAGGGTTGTATCAGCGTTAGACAGGACACTGTCAGCTTTAACGACTAGGTTGACCTTGCTTTTATCAAATAAGTTGGGCGCAATCGAGGCACCAGCAGTTGTCCCGTTCAGGTTAACGGTGAGATCCTTGCCACCTACAGTCTCTTCTAGGGTGAGATTGCTGGCGTAACCAGCCACAAGATCAATGGCGTAGTTGTTAGCATCAGTGATTGTTAAATCACCTTTGACCACCTGTACTTGTTTGGCTTTGCTAATGCCTGCCAGTGCGACGGAAGCATTAGTAGCGCCGGAGAATTGGATGGTCTCGATGTTTTCGATGGTTGGAGCGACAACATTAACAATCTGGGCGGTCAGTACGTCGTTGTCACTGGTGCTAGGGTCTTGAATGAAACTATCATTAAGGAAGGTCAAAGCACTAACCTTATCATTGGCTGTACTGAGAAACTTACCTTCGGGAGCGACTTTGCTGTTAGCGGCAGCTGTCAGTACGGCTCCATTATCTAGCAAGGTGAAGGTAGTGCCTGTGCCACCACCGATAATGTCAATGATCGCCTGATCGATAGCTGCTTGGGCTGCGGTGACGCTCGCGGCAGTGGAATCCACTGTGTCGATAATTTGCGATGAGGTGGCCAATACGGCGGGAGTGAAGGCGATGTTCGCATTAACCGCTTCTTGGGTAAATTGCAGGGCTATATCGGCACGGTTTTGCAGAGCGACCCTGTCGGTTCCCTGCGCTCCTTGAGCCACTGCGAGGACAAATTCCGCCACTGACTCGGGAGAGCTATCCTGTTCAAGAACTCCCAACCAGTACTCTAGTCCCGCTTCGTCCGCATCACGACCGAAGGCGTTCTGATAAATTTCGTTAATAAATTCTTCTGGGTTGGCCAAGGTGGGGGCTGCCAAGAAGGGGTAAAGGGCTTTAGCCTCTGGGGAGGCACCGAACTGCGCCGCTATCTCCTCTATGGTTACATCTTGGCTCTGCCAAAAGGCAAGACCTGCGGGATCAGGGGAACGGTTGAAGTAAATGACGTACAAGCCGACGATGGAATTTTGATCTACAGTCATAACTTATTTTTCACTCCTCGAAACAAAGTAAAACGCTGTTGAAACATGGCACATATGATAGCATAGATGACCTCAATTATCAAGCTATGGCAAAATTTTTTTTTGTGGGAGTAGTTCCGGTCAAGGTCTTCTACCCTTGGTAATGATCGTTGAAGACTGAACCTCGACCAAATTGAGTAGATTCTTTTAAGACTTAAGGTTATATTCCCATCCCCCAGAATACACTCTGATTCACCTTGATTGGGCAATTCGGTTACAATATTTAAACTGTCTTAGTTTATCCACACATACCTATAGGTTAGTCCAACTTCCTCGGTCAATTTTGTCACCACAGGGCAGCAAACGTCTTGTTCGGGGAAACTTTATCAGAAAAAAACGGTCTTAACAGCCATGCCATCCCATCCTGATGGTACAGGAACCTGTAAGATGGGATTAGTAGTCACTATCGGGGGCAAGATTCTCAATCAGGGCGGTTTCGTCTCTCTCGGTGCCGGAATAAACGAGAATATTAAACTTAATTTTTTCTTCTATGACTATCGAAACTTACTATCCCAATCTAAATGTCAAGCATTTGCTTGGTAAAATTCGCCAAGAAGCCCTGCGCCAAAACCTAGCTCCGGGGGGTCCCTCGGCACCAGTACCACCACCACCGGCAGCGACGGGGGAATTAGTCCTGAAGGGGGATTTTGATCGGGAAGCAATTAATAATCAAATCGATTATATAGAGGGATTTATCAAAACAGCCGAGTCAAGAGCGGCAGTGCGTAACCAACTGCCGGATAAATTTGGGCGTTTCCCCTGGTTATTATTTAAACCCTTGCAAGCTCTGGCTTTAAAGATTCTCAATACCATATTTCGGGATCAAAGGGAAGTGAACTTCAATCTGGCCAGTGCCTTGCGAGAATGCCTACAACTAAATCGACAGTTATTATCAGAGGTGGAAAATTTGCGGTTACAATCCAGGCGAGATTTAGAGAATTTAATGGCGGTTAGTCAGAGTTTATCTGGTTACGGGCAAGCGGTGGAGAAAAATCTGGTCAATAATACCCAAAATCTACAGGAAAAACTGCATAATCTTGACCAAAAATGGCAGGAGCGGCAGCAGCAAAATCAAGATGAACTACAAGGAGAAATCCAGGAACTTGAGCGAGAGATGCAAACCCAAATCGAGCAACTGGATCAAAAGCGCGATAGGATCGCCAATCAAATTCAAGAGGGGCTGCAAACCCAAATCGAGCAACTGGATCAAAAGCGCGATCGGATCGCTAATCAAATTCAAGAGGGGCTGCAAACCCAAATCCAACACCTCGATCAAGAATTGTATCAGAAGACCGAGCAATTGCAGGAGTATCTAGAAACTCAAATTAAAGATAGTAATGAGAAGAATTTTCAAAATAGCCATTATTTGAAGATAGATTTACTGCAACAAAAGCGCTTAATTAATAAGTTTTTAGAAGTGACAGCAGGAGCGGAAGAGGAATTTTCGAGGAAACCAGCGCAAATTTTTGCGGGAGAGTTAGACCATTCTCTAGATGCTTTTTACTTCGCTTTTGAGGAGCATTTTCGCGGCAGTCGCGAGGAAATTAATAGGAGATTAGAAGTATATCTTCCTCGACTCAGAGAAGCACAAATTGCTCCGGGAGACTCGCTGATTTTAGATTTAGGTTGTGGTCGGGGAGAGTGGTTAGAGCTTTTGCGAGATAATGGTTACAGAGCCAGAGGTATCGATCTAAACCGAGTCGTCATTGAACAGTGTCAAAGTCGAGGATTAGACGTTTTAGAAGGGGATGTTATCGCTTATTTGCAATCAATGCCAGATGACAGCGTGGCGGTAATCACGGGATTTCATATTATTGAACATCTACCCTTTGAAATATTAGTTAAGCTATTAAATGAAGCATTTCGAGTGCTGCGTCATCGAGGTTTGGTTATCTTTGAGACTCCCAATCCTGCTAATGTTTTAGTGGGCAGTTGTAATTTTTACTTCGATCCAACCCACCGCAATCCTCTACCCAGTTTAATGACTCAATTCCTAGGGCAATACTGCGGTTTTGCCGAGGTAGAAATTCTTAATTTAAACCCTTCAACGGAAACTGCTATCTGCGAAGACTCGGAAATCGCCAAGCGATTTAATGAATGTTTTTATGGTCCGATGGATTATGCGATAATCGGCTATAAACTGTAAAAATTAGATTATTTTGAGTGCTTATCTATGCGAATTATTATTGCCACAAGTCAAGCCCCCTTTATTTATGGTGGTGCGGAAATTTTAGCCACACAATTATGTCAATCACTACAAGAAGCAGGTCACGAAGCTGAAATAGTAGCAATACCTTTTCGGTCTGATCCCTTAGAGAGAATATTAGACACAATGTTAAGCTGTCGCTTGCTAGATTTATCAAGTTTTTACGGACAGAAAATTGATCGATTAATCGGCCTAAAATTTCCCGCCTATTTAATTCAGCATCCCAATAAAGTTCTATGGTTATTGCATCAACATCGGCAGGCCTACGATCTCTGGGGTGGTGAATATGATGGTTTAGATATCAGTGCCAACGGGTTAGCGATTCGAGAAAGCATTATCAGAGCGGATAATAAAGTTTGTGCCGAATGTCAAGGAATTTATACAATTTCTCAAAAGGTTGTCCGCCGTCTGAAAACCTATAATAATGTTGATTCTATGGCTGTCTATCATCCCCCTCAAGATGCAGATTCTTTTTATTTTCAGGAAGAGGAGGGTTATTTCTTTTTTCCCAGCCGCATTAATCGGATTAAACGACAGGAATTGGTGCTGGAAGCCTTAGCAAAAACAACTCACCCCGTGCCAGTTATTTTTGCTGGTAAAGCCGAGGGTAATTTTGACATTTATTTGCAGGAAAAAATTGCCAAGCTGGGACTAACAGAAAGAGCCAGGTTTATCGGCAGAATAACTAATGAACAAAAAATTGCCTATTCTGCTAAATCCCTAGGAGTTATCTATCCACCTTTTGACGAAGATTACGGATATGTCACCCTGGAAGGAATGTTAGCTTCTAAACCGGTGATTACCTGCCAAGATTCGGGAGGACCCCTGGAATTTATTCGTGATCGAGAAACCGGTTTAATTGTGGAACCGACGGCTAATGCTCTAGCAGCAGCGATGGACGAACTTTGGGAAAATCGGTCTTGGGCAGCAAACTTAGGTAAATCTGCTGGTGAATACTACAAAAGTCTCGATATTAATTGGTCAAACGTTATCAAAAAACTACTCGCATGAAAATTAATTGGTTTTCCCCTTTACCTCCCGCTAAAACTGGTATCGCTGATTACATGACTTGTATCTTGCCAGCTTTGATTAAAAATTGTCAGTTAGAACTATGGACTAATCAAAAAATTTACGATCGAGAACTAAAGAACTATGTCAAAGTTAATTCTTACCATAGAGATAACATAATCTGGTCAAAAATTAACCAAGCAGACATAAATGTTTATCATATTGGTAATAACCCAGATTTTCATGAGGATATCTGGAGAATTAGTTGTCAATGCCCCGGTATAGTTGTCCTTCATGATTTAAAGCTACAGGATTTTTTTAGTGAAATTGCTAGAATCAATAATGATCGAGATATCTATCTTAATCAAATGCTCTATTACTATGGAATGGAAGGAAAAATAGCCGCAGAAATGTGGTGGAATCGAGAAGTATCTATGCAATTTATGGCCGATAATTATCCCCTGACACCTTTAGCTTTAAAAAATGCTATTGGGGTGATTACTCACAGTCAGGAAGGTTATCGTAAGTTTCAGCAAGAAAATGCGCTTCTTACTGCTTATTTTCCCCTACCCTATCCTAGATGCGATTTGTCATCAAATTACGAATTGCAGAAAAATCGGGATTTTTATCAATTAATTGTTTTTGGCCATATTGGAAAAAATAGATGTGTTGATATGATCCTGGATGCTTTAGCTAGTTTTTCCCAAAAACAAGCTTTTCGCTTAGACATTTATGGAGAATTATGGGATAGTAATTATCTCGTTCAAAAAATTAATAGCTTAAATTTAAATAATTTAGTAACCTTGCATGGTTTTGTTACGGAAACCAAATTAGAAACCGCCTTAGCTGACGCAGATTTAGCAATCAATTTACGTTATCCTACTATGGGAGAAGCATCCGTCAGTCAGCTGCAGATTTGGAGCCATGGTTTGCCAAGTTTAGTGACTAAAATAGGCTGGTATAGTGAGTTGCCAGAAAATACCGTAGGTTATGTGACTGTTGGCAACGAAATCGCCGATTTACATCAACATTTCTATCAATTTCTTCACGATCCGCAATTCTATCAGACTATCGGTAAAAATGGTCAAATTTGGCTAGAAAATAATCATTCCCCCGAATCCTACGCTAGAGCCTTGGTAGATTTCGCTCAGGAAGCTTGTAAACAAAGATATCGTTATGCAGCCAATTATTTTATCGAAAAAGTAGGCAAAGAAATTAGCTATTGGAATGATGACCAAATCTCGGATTTAGAGCTAAAATCCCTAGCGGAAACCATTCATTTTCTAACCAGCTAAAGTGTTTCCCCATCGGGAATTATCATCTTGCCTTGGCAGACTAGAACTGATGCACCACCCACAGAAACTTCCGTAATTGACCGGTTGTTTTTCTGAAACTTTAATTGTATAATGCTGGGTCTGTCCATTTCCACCCCTTGGATTATCGTCCATTGATTCATCCCTTCCCTAGAAGATTCTAACCCCCCTAGGTAGCCCGCTAAAGCGGCCACAGCCGAACCGGTGGCGGGATCTTCCATAACTCCCAAACCGGGGGCAAACATTCGGCCATAAATACGAGATTGGGGTGATTCTGGGTCAAAACAGCAGACAAAAAGGGAGTTAGCAGGGGATTGGCCTAATAATGATGCCCATTGAGTTAGATTTAGTTTTATTTTCCCTAAAATATCTCGATTTTTGACGGGGATGAATAAAAAAGGAAGGCCGCAGGAAAAGGCCCGGGGGGGATAACCGGGTAGGAAATCGGCAACGCTGAGGGAAAGAATCGCCGCTAAATCATCGAGAGCATAATTATCCGTCACTAATTCTGGCAATTGTGCCACTTTTAACTCACTATAGACCGGTTTTTCCCCGTCCATGAGAATTTTTACCTGTACTAAACCGACTCCTTCCTCCAGATAAATCGTGGTTTCTTGGTGGGGGGGAATAGCACCGATTAGGGCTAAAATATAGGCTGTGCCGACGGTAGGATGACCAGCAAAGGGTAATTCGGTACTGGGTGTGAAAATACGGACTTTTTTGCTGCCTTGGTCTGTTTCTGGCGTAAAAACGAAGACTGTCTCTGAGAAGTTAAATTCGGCGGCGATTTTTTGCATCTGGGTGTGGGTTAATCCAGACGCTTCCGGAAAAACCGCCAGGGGATTACCGCCAAAAATGCGATCGCTAAAAACATCGGCGGTATAGTAGGAATAGATAGGCACGCGGGAGATAGGGCAACAGTTATCGGAGAATTTTCTGATCTTACACCTATTTTCACCTCTGACCGCCCCCCGGTTGTCTGTCTAGGGATAGATAATCCTTGTCAGTCCTGTTATTCTCTCTATTAAGAAATAATGAAAATACAGAGTTTTTCCTAAAGATAAGGTATGTCTTGATAGGGCATCGTCTCGGAGTCTCCTAATAACTCTACTACTTATTCGGTTCTAATCTGGCTAATAAACTGACTAACTTATCTCTGACGGAATTGTGAGTGTATTCGTCTTCAGGGTGAGGTTTTTGATTGGGTTGTTGAAAATAGGGACGTTCTCCGTATAATTGTCCCCATTTCACATCGACTCGGTGTACTAATTCATAGAGTAATTCTTGATTGTCTAAAATTTCTTCTAGAATTAACTGTAAAGCTTGAACGGGATTATCTAAATTTTGACTGACTTTGGTTAATTCTTCATCGACAATAAGCTGTAAAATTATCTGCAAAGCTCCCGAAGAATCCCCTAAATTAGCGGCAATAAATTGTTTAATCTCTGTGGTAACTTGCACCAATTTGGGGACAGGAGATTCCCCTTTGAGGAAATCCGCCCCCTCTTGAGCGATAAAATCTGCTAGGGTAAACTCGCGCCTTTCGATGATATCTTGGGAAAAATCCGGTTCTTCAGGGGTCATAAATTAAAAATATTAGCGATAATAGACTCTAGGACTTATTGTGACATTTTTAGGAATATCTATGGGCATCGATCGCAGGGAGTTTCAACACCGTCGTCAGCAGGTAATGGAAAAAATCGGCAATGGAACCGCAATTTTTCGCAGTGCGCCCATGGTGGTCATGCACAATGACGTAGAATACACCTACCGTCAGGATAGTGACTTTTTTTACCTGACAGGATTTAATGAACCAGAGGCGGTGGCGGTTTTAGCACCCCATCACCCCGAACATCAGTTTATCCTGTTCGTACAGCCAAAGGACCCGGAAAAAGAAACCTGGACAGGCTATCTCCACGGTGTGGAAGGAGCAAAGGAGATTTTTGCTGCTGATGAGGCCTATTCTATCGAAGAATTGGACGAAAAATTACCTCAATATCTCGAAAAAGCCGACCGAATTTATTATCATCTCGGACGGGACAAAACTTTTAATACAAATGTTCTAAAGCACTGGCAAAAATTAATCGCCACTTTTCCCCGTCGCGGCACTGGACCGACTGCTTTAGAGGATACTAATTTTATTCTCCATCCTTTGCGCTTACTGAAAACCGAGGCCGAATTGGACAATATTCGCCAAGCAACTGCTATTTCAGCACAGGCACATAATCGGGCCAGAGAATTTACCAAAGTTGGTCACTACGAGTATCAAATTCAAGCGGAAATCGAGCATACTTTTCGCCTAGAAGGGGGTATGGGTCCTGCTTATCCTTCTATTGTTGCTAGTGGTGCTAATGCCTGTATTCTGCACTATATCAACAATGATCGCCAAGTACAAGAAAATGAGCTTTTATTAATTGATGCCGGTTGTGCCTACAATTACTATAACGGTGATATTACCCGCACTTTTCCCGTTAATGGTAAATTTACCCCCGAACAAAAAATTATCTATGAAATTGTTCTGGAAGCTCAATTAAAGGCGATTGAAGTGGTAAAAACTGGTAATCCTTATAATCTTTTTCATGACACAGCCGTGAGGACAATTGTGGAGGGATTAGTAGATTTAGGGCTATTGGTCGGCGACATTGATGAGATAATTAAAGAGGAAAAATATAAGCCTTTTTATATGCACAGAACCGGCCATTGGTTAGGATTAGATGTCCATGATGCGGGAGGTTATAAAGTTAATGAAGAAACTTGGCAAACTTTGCAGCCTGGTCATGTTTTAACCGTGGAACCGGGGATTTATATCGCCCCCGATATTAAACCTGCTGAAGGACAGCCGGAAGTGCCGGAAAAATGGCGGGGTATCGGTATCCGTATCGAAGATGATGTGTTAGTTACTGCCACAGGAAATGAGGTTTTAACTGCAACGGTTCCCAAAAAAGTTGAGGATATCGAATCTTAAGTAAAAAGCTCGGTGTTAAAACTTGTCAGTTCCCCCCTAACCCTAGGGTTGATTCATAGTAGGGTTGATTCATAGTAGGGTTGATTCATGAATCAACCCTACCCCCCTTAAGGAGATTCAATTAAGTTTTTTCTAGAGATTATTATGGTTGCTACCCAACAAAAAATATATACCTTTACAGAATATTTAAATTATCAGGACTCCACAGATAATAAATACGAATTATTTAACGGAGAATTAAGCTACGGTGGGAATTCGCACCGATAAAGCTAAATCGAGAATTCCAGATTTAATGATTTTAACTGCTGAACAATGTCAAGAGATTAGAAATATGACCACAGCAGTGATTGAATTTTCTCCCCTCTTAGTTGTAGAAATTGTTAGCCCCGGTAATGCCGATGATGACTACCGTTATAAACGTTCAGAATACGCAGTGAGAGGCATTCCTGAATACTGGATTATCGATCATATTGCTGTAAAAATATCAGTTTTAACCCTGATTTCTGGATTTTATGAACTGGCAGAATTTAACAACGAAGATAGAATAATATCGGTAACATTTCCCGATTTAAAATTAACTCCTCAAATGGTCTTTGAATACTAAAATCTTGGCTGGAGGTTATCATGATTGCTACCCGACAAAAAACATATACTTTTACAGAATATTTAAATTATCAGGACTGCACAGATAATAAATATGAATTATTTAACGGAGAATTAATTCCTATGCCTCCCGCTAGGCTACGGTGGGAATTCGCACCGATAAAGCTAAATCGAGAATTCCAGATTTAATGATTTTAACTGCTGAACAATGTCAAGAGATTAGAAATATGACCACAGCAGTGATTGAATTTCCTCCCCTCTTAGTTATAGAAATTGTTAGCCCCGGTAATGCCGATGATGACTACCGTTATAAGCGTTCAGAATACGCAGTGAGAGGCATTCCTGAATACTGGATTATCGATCCTATTGCTGTAAAAATATCGGTTTTAACCCTGATTTCGGGATTTTATGAACTGGCAGAATTTAATAACGAAGATAGGATAAAATCGGTAACATTCCCCGATTTACAATTAACTCCTCAAATGGTCTTTGCCCAGTAGCATTATTAACGATTATGACTATCCCCTTAGAAATCCAACAACGTTGCCAACAACTAAAAACAGAACTACAAAGAGCCAGTTATGCTTATTATGTTCTTGATGATCCTTTTATACCCGATAGCGTTTATGATCAACTTTATCGGGAATTAGAAGACCTAGAAAAGCGTTATCCCCAATTAATCACCTCCGATAGTCCCACCCAAAGAGTCGGGGATAAAATCTCTAGTCAATTCGTTTCTGTTCGTCATAATATTCCCCTGTATAGTCTCGAAAATGCCTTTAACCTAGAAGAATTAAATAAATGGGGCAGCCGTTGGCAGAGATATATAAATGAAACCCAAGACACGGAATATGTGTGTGAATTAAAAATCGATGGTTCCGCGTTAGCTTTAACCTACGAAAACGGCTTTTTGGTCAGAGGTGTTACTAGAGGAGATGGAGTCACTGGCGAAGATATTACCCCCAATGTGCGGACAATTCGCTCTATTCCTTTACGCTTAAATATAGATAATCCCCCGGCAATTGTGGAAGTGCGCGGTGAAGCTTTTTTACCCCTCGACACCTTTGATAAAATCAATCAGGAAAGAGAAGAAAAAGGGGAATCTCTCTTTGCTAATCCCCGCAATGCAGCAGCAGGAACCCTACGACAATTAGATCCGAAAATAGTTGATAAAAGACGCTTACAATTTTTTGCCTATACCCTACATTTAGACGATAACCATATCACCACTCAATGGCAATCCTTAGATAGATTAGAAACGATGGGATTTCTGGTTAATCCCCACCGTCAACTCTGTCCATCCCTGCAAGAAGTGGCACAATACTATCAAGATTGGCAAGAAAAACGTCATCAATTAGCCTACATGACCGATGGTGTCGTAGTCAAAATCAACGATTTACAGCGACAAAATCGGTTAGGATTCACCCAAAAATTCCCCCGGTGGGCCATCGCTTTAAAATATCCTGCCGAAGAAGTCCCCACGGTAGTTAAAGATATTATCGTCAATGTGGGACGCACCGGCGCAGTTACACCCATGGCGGTGATGGAACCGGTACAGGTAGCAGGAACCACCGTACAAAGGGCTACTTTACATAATAGCGATCGAGTGGCCGAATTAGATATCCGAGTCGGTGACACGGTAATTATCCGCAAAGCGGGGGAAATTATCCCAGAAGTGGTGAGAATCCTGCCCGAATTGCGTCCTCCCCAGACTTTACCCTTCCAGATGCCCACTAATTGCCCTGAATGTCAATCTCCCCTAGTCCGTCCGGTGGGGGAAGCGGTGACGCGCTGTGTTAATAGTTCCTGTCCGGCGATTTTGCGGGGAAGTATAGTACATTGGGCCAGTCGCGATGCTCTCGATATTCGGGGATTAGGGGAAAAAGTGGTGATTTTGCTGATTGAACAGGGATTAGTTACCGCCATTTCTGACCTCTACAGCCTCGAAAAAACGGAAATTGCCAAATTAGACCGAATGGGCGAGAAATCAGCCTTAAATTTGATTACAGCTATGGCTCAGAGCAAAAATCAAAGCTGGTCGAGGGTACTTTATGGGCTAGGGATTCGCTATGTGGGCAGCGTTAACGCCAAAATTCTCGCCGAAAGTTTTCGGACTGTGGAGGAGTTAGCTAACGCCAGCGTGACTGATTTAGCTTCTGTCTATGGTATCGGTGAAGAAATCGCTCAATCGGTCTATGATTGGTTTAAAATTGCCGCTAATCGGGATTTAGTTGCTAAATTACAGGCGGCTGGTTTACAATTTGCCGCAGCAGCAAAAACCACCACCACGAAAGCGACTTTAGCAGGGAAAACCTTTGTGATTACTGGCACTTTACCAACTCTTAAACGGGAGGAAGCGAAAGAATTAATCGAAAAAGCTGGGGGGAAAGTGACGGGTTCTGTCAGCAAAAAAACTGATTATTTAGTGCTAGGAGAAGCGGCGGGTTCTAAGCTAGAAAAAGCCCTAGAATTGGGCATTACTCAGCTAACCGAAGCACAATTACTCGAATTAATCAAGGTTTAAAAGCTTAAGATTGGAGCAAATCTACTGAAGTATTATCGATTAACCCAGCAACAGCATCAAGATAATCATTAAGTTCCATTTTGTGAGCTTGGGCAAATAAATTAAGGGTTTCTACCTTTGTTCCTTCTCCCTGTTCAATGCGTCTCACTTGACGCTCGGATACTCCTATAATATCTGATTGTCGCAGTTGATGCTGTTTGCGTAAAGAGGCAATCGCTCGACCAAAAATCTGATCATGTTTTAATTTAATCGCTGCAAACTTTTGTTTTGCTACTGGTTCAATCACACTCAAAAAAGCCTCTATATCAAGATGAATGTCCACGACTGGCCAATGAATATAACTACCATCTTCTGCTATAATAAACTTCTCTCTTTCTTCTAGAGGAATACGCTGTAAAGCTGGCATAGATGCAAAGGGAATTTCTAGATCATCGAAATCACAGCGACTGATTAATAAACTTTCCCCAATAACTAAAGCTGTGGCGATTAAATGTTCTTGCGCTCCCCATATCCAAGCATTAATTACCCTTGTCGGTAAAGTAAAATCTCGATAAACGAGGGTATTTCGCAGGGTGCGTAAATTGGCCCGTTTAAATAGTTGCGGCAAGTAGATAGAATCAATGTCTGCTCGGATAAAAAGACCTCGCAGATGATGTTTATCATTAGCATTTCTGGCAATATCTGACACTGCTTTTAAACCAGTCAAAGAAGTACAAATAAAGATTTTTTTTAAAGAATCAATATTCTTTAAATCTGGTAAGGAAAGAATCTGCACAGATTGAGACTCTGGCAAGAAATTATAACTTTCTTTATCCTCAATTATAACAGTAATTTCTGGCTTGTTTAACATGATTAATTCCCCTGAATACAGACTTTTGCCTCCCATTCGCTCAGGAGTTTAGAACGATTGGCCAAAACGTGGTCGAGTATTTGCTTTTTTTCCTTACTAGATATTTTGGCATTGGCGGGCCGTTTCACCTGAAAATTTAGACCATTTTCTTGATTACAAAGTAAGAAAAAAACTCTAATTTCCCATTGGCCCGGTTTACGAACATGAAAATGAGGTGGCAAATGATCGTGAGAATTGAAAAACAGATCTAAGCCATCTAAATTAAAGGATTCCACCTTGCCCAAATGTTCACCTCGCCTACCTCAACTCTGGTCACTTAATGCTATTATACACTTAACCAGACATTTTGTTCTTAAATTCTGAAATATAATGTCTGCTTAACCTAGAACGATCAAAGCGTTAGATTAGAAAGAGTCCTTTTTTGAGAGATACTTAAACCTGATGGTCTGGCCTTTTAAACCGAAAACCCGCAAACAAATCGCTCGAATAGAAATTACAGGTGCAATTGCCTCCGATACCCGCAAAAGAGTCTTAAAAGCCCTAGAAATCGTCAAAGAAAGGCAATATCCCGCCCTACTTCTCCGCATTGACTCCCCTGGGGGAACCGTGGGGGATTCCCAAGAAATTTATGAAGCATTGAAGCGGTTACAAAAAACCACCAAAATAATCGCTAGTTTTGGCAATATTTCCGCCTCTGGCGGCGTTTATATCGGTATGGGGGCTAATTATATTATGGCTAACCCCGGCACGATTACCGGCTCGATTGGTGTTATCCTGAGGGGGAACAATCTAGAAAGATTGTTGGATAAGGTGGGAGTTTCGTTTAAAGTGATTAAATCGGGCCCCTATAAAGATATTCTCTCCTTCGATCGAGAATTAACTGATGAAGAAGAAAGAATTCTCCAGGATATGATCGATACCAGTTACCAGCAATTTCTGCAAACCGTCGCCGGAGCGAGAAATCTAGATGTCAATCAGGTGAAAAGTTTTGCCGATGGGCGCATTTTTACCGGTCAACAGGCGTTAGAATTAGGAGTGGTCGATCGCTTGGGAACCGAGGAAGATGCCCGACTTTGGGCGCTAGAATTGGCAGGATTACCCCCAGATAAAACTAAATGTCAGACTATCGAAGAACCGAAACCCCTGCTCAGTCGTCTGACGGGCAATCGTTCCCAAATACCCCCAGGATTACAAAAAACCCTACAGCGTCTAGAATTTGAATTGGAAGTTAACGGACAACTATTGTGGTTATACCGACCCTGATGGCCAGATTAAAGTCGAGAAAAAGGGCGCGTTAACCCCTAAAATTGACTCATCAGGATTAGCGGAGGATGACAATCGTGCAGTGGAAGGTTCGAGCCATTCGGGGAGCGACGACAGTAACAGCTAATACTATTGAAGCTATACGAGAAGCAGTAACAGAACTCCTCGAAGCGATCGAAATCCACAATAGTCTCGATCCCGATGATATTGTTAGTATTATCTTTACGGCAACTCAGGATTTAGACGCGATTTTCCCCGCTGCTATCGCTCGCGAACGTCCCCACTGGCAAAATGTCCCCCTCCTCGATGTGCAACAGATGCACGTCGCTGGTAGTCTGGACAAGTGTATTCGCGTAATTCTCCACGTTAATACTCCCAAACTACAAGGGGAAATGCAGCACGTCTATCTCCAGGGGGCGAAAAATCTTCGCCCCGATTGGCAGATTTCTCCAGTAACTATTAATCGCTAAAATCTTTGTTCACCTTTGGGGATGAGAAAAATTATCTCTCAACCCCAACTTTTTTAATTGACTAAATCTCTATTTCCGACAGCCAACTCAAAATTAATTGATTAACTTTTTCGGGATGTTCATCGTGGGGACAGTGACCGGCTTTGGCAATCGGATAAAATTGGGTATTATTTCCCATTTTAGCTCTTTCTTGGTAAATTACCGAACCTGCGATCGGTGTCCAAGGGTCATCCTCTCCCCAGAGTACCAATAAAGGGCGATCGATTGGCGGTAATAATTCCAGGGGAGAAGGTCCAGGGGGTGCCGTCAACACCGATGCGAACACTCCCCACGCACCCGCATCACAGGAGGGTTGATAGAGAATTTCGACTAATTCCTCGGTAATCGCAGTATGGTCGCGATAAACCTGTTTTAAGGTGTTCCGGATGCGATTTTTCTGTCTTACCTGTTCAAAAATAAACTTTCCTGTCACGGGAGAACTAACTAAACCGGTAAAGGCAGCCATGATTAAACGCAAAGGGAAATTTAATTCTTTGGGACGATGGTTTAATCCGCCGGCACAGTTAATAATTACGCCTCCGGCAGTGATTTCGGGAGATTCCGCCATCAGCATTAAGGTAATCAGTCCCCCGATGGAATTACCGACAAATACCGTCGGTTTGGTGATTTTTTCCTGCCAAAAGTCTTGTATTTGCTGCTGCCAAAGGTTGAGACTATAATCTAAAGCGGGCTTATCCGCACCCCCAAATCCCAAGAGATCTAGGGCATAGACTTGATAGCCATTTTCCGCTAAAACGGGGATATTTTTGCGCCAATGACCGATAGATGCCCCAAAACCGTGAATTAATACTAGGGGTTGTCCTTCTCCCCGCACAGTGTAGGGGATGGTGTGACCTTGCCATGTCCAAGACAATTGTTCTAAGCTAGTGGCAGTGAGCGGCGATTGTAGTGCCATTGTATGAAGTTTTATTAAGTGATAGGTAAATTATAGAGTAAAAATCAGCCGAGAATTTATGCCACAACGACGGACTTTTACCAATAACTCGATGGCAATTTCCTATTTACAATGGAGCGATCGAGGTATGCCTCTATTATTATTGCACGGCATGGCAGATCATGCTTTGGTTTGGTCAAGTTTGGGCGATTATTTAAGCTCAAATTATCAAGTTATTGCCCCAGATTTGCGGGGACATGGGGAAAGCGGTAAACCCGCAACGGGTTATCACTTTCAGGATTATATCGGCGATTTAAGGGCTTTAATTAATCATTTAGGTTGGAGGCAAGCACATATTTTAGGTCATTCTTGGAGTGCTAAAATAGCGGCAATTTGGGCAACTCAACAGCCGGAAGTATTTAAGAGTTTAATTTTAGTCGATCCCTTTTTTATCGATAAAATGCCTAGTTGGATTAGGATAACTTTTCCAATTCTCTATCAAGTTTTGCCCTTTTTAAAGATTACTCGCTCCTTTGATAGTTATCAGAGCATAGAAGCGATCGCTCGTCAATTAAAACAATATAAAGGTTGGTCAAATCTACAGCAAGAGGTGTTTAAAAATGCCATCGAACAAAAAGCTGATGGCAGTTGGAGCAGTAAATTTACTTTATCGGCACGGGGGGAAATTTTTGAGGATGTCATGGGGTTTGCTGGATTAACTAAAACTTTAGATATTCCCAGTTTATTAATCCTTCCCCAACAGGGATTAAATCGCACTGCTTGGCAAATTCAATCCTATAAAAAGTATTTAACTTCTCTAGAGATTAAAAAGATACCGGGTAATCATTGGGCATTTTTAGGGGAACCTGAAACTTTTAATCAAGCGGTGGCCGAGTTTTTATCTGTTCAGGAAAATGACGATGGTTAATTAGAAGGTAATTGAGTTAATTTTAAGCTGGATTACGCTGCCCTAAGTAGGTAGGTATTAAAAACTTTCAGATGCCCCCCTTATTAAGGGGGGATCGAACCTAAAATCTATTTTTAATTTAATTATAACCAGCTACTTAACACCCTAAGTTCATATAAATTTCCTCGGCAATATTTCTGCTACCTCCAGACTCTCCCACTCTAATTTTACCATTCTCTAAACATCTGTGTAAATAACGATAATCTGCCAAAATATCGATAATTTTAACCGCGGCATTTTTAAATAAATTTACCTCTGTGGGTTTCTGTCCAATAGTTATCACCGATTCCCCTAGTAAGCGCATTTGTGCCTCAGCAAAAGGGTAGGTAAATTGGGGACCAAATCCGGGTATTTGTAGGACGGGTTTTCCTAATCCTACCGCTTGTTCTACTGCTGTCCCCGCCATGGCTAAACAAGCGTCACAATGGTGTAAAATATCAGCAAAAGCATCACGATAACAGCACAATAAAGCCCCATTTTTCTCTAATTTTCCTGCTCCTAAATAATGCCATCCCTCTTGTTTAGCTAAATTTTCTAAGTCGGTTTCTCTGATACTAGGAACGATAGCAGCCCGAAACTGCATCGGTTTAATTTTAACTATTTCCTCACAGACTTGTAACTGTAGAGCTAAATTACTCAAAGCTTCGGGTAAACGACTCCCCGCTAATAAAGCAATCATGGGAATTTGACTATCTAATTCCAAATCTTTACCCGTTGGTGTTAGGACATCCATAATCGGATAACCAGCAAAAATCGCTTTTTTAATACCCCGATTTTGTAGATCTGTTGCTGTATATTTATCTCTGGTAAAAACCCTTAAACACTTGTCTGATCTTAAACATAATTCTGTGAGTAAAGGTAATTTAATTCTACCTTCGTAATAACTGGAAGTAGAAACAATAAAAGCCACAAAAGGACGACCAGTTAAACGAGCGATCGCAATTGGCACTATATCCCCCACTGCTATCAATAAATCACAATTATTGCTAACTTTAAAAGCTGCTTGAATTTGTTTAATAGTTAGACCGATTAATCCCGCCCCAATATCTTTAATCCAATTAAAAGGATTGGTATAAATAATTCCCCCCGATGGCATAGTGGCAGTGGGGGCAATAATGGGTACTGGCAATTTTTGATAAGCTTTTCCCTCTCCCACTAAAGGCAAAGCAGCTATAGATAATTGGGGCTGAATTTTTTGTAATTCCCCCAGAATTAAACTAGCATTTAAATCCTCGCCATGACCATTACTAAGAAATAAAATCTGTTTAAGCATCGATTTTGTATCCTCTATATTCCCTTGCTGCCAAAGAAACCGCCACAGTCACCGATTTTGCTTCTATTTGCTTGCTGACTAGCAAAGTCTCGCCCATTTTTAAAGCGGCAGCTTCGGCGACGCTAGGGGTTCCCCTTTCCTTGTTGACAATAGCTGAGGGATTGGGGACCTTAATATCTCTCAACTCCTCGGCAGTAAAGGTTTTTAGGGGCAATCCTTTCTCCTGACAGTAGGCAATTAAACCCTGTTCATCAGCTTTGATGTCAAGGGTGGCGATACCGGCAATAGCGGCTAAAGAGAGGTGATAACGCTCAAAAACAGCCCTAATTGCCCTATCTATGACTGCTTTCTCCGTGCCACGGATGCAACCTATTCCTAGCCATAATACTCGTCCATGCCATTGCACTTTTGCTGGGGAAGGAGCCGTTTCATCTGGTTGGTCTTTGAACCTGCCATCAATATTATAGCTTTCTGGGTGCAACCCTCAAACTGAAGCTGAAGCCTAGCAAATCTACAAAACAAACTAATCACTGAAAACTCACATCTGATAACTGATCACACTGATCACTGCTCACTGATTAAGCTGTAGCTTCTAAAAATACGCCTAAATTGCGGAATTTTTGATAACGAGATTCGCGCCGTTGTTGGGGAGTTAACAAAGATAAAGCCTCTAAATTTTCACTAATAGTGGCTTTTAAATTGGCTGCCGCTTTAATCGGATCAGCATGGGCCCCTCTGGAGGGTTCAGGAACGATCTGATCGATAATATTTAACTCTTTTAAATCTTTTGAGGTAATTTTGAGGGCAACTGCCGCTTTATCGGATTTTTTGGCATCTTTCCAGAGAATGGCGGCACAAGCTTCGGGAGTCGCCACAGTATAGACAGAATGCTCTAACATTAATAGGCGATCGCCGACCCCAATGCCCAAAGCACCGCCGGAACCACCTTCACCAATAACAGTACAAATGATCGGCACATCTAAACGGAACATTTCCCGAAGATTATAGGCGATCGCTTCCCCTTGACCTAATTTTTCCGCTTCCACCCCCGCCCAGGCGCCGGGGGTGTCAATAAAGGTTAAAATTGGCTGATTAAACTGATGGGCGTGTTCCATTAAACGCATGGCTTTACGATAACCACCGGGGGCAGCCATGCCGAAATTTCTAGCCACATTATCCTTAGTATCCCGGCCTTTTTGATGCCCGATAATCACCACGGGACGACCGTTAAAACGGGCAACACCCCCCACAAGAGCGGGATCGTCGTAACCACCGCGATCCCCGTGCAACTCGAACCATTCATCGGTGATGGCTTGAATATAATCTAGGGTACTGGGGCGCCGGGGATGACGGGCTAATTGTAGCCGTTGGGAAGGGGTGAGATTGCTAAAAATTTCACGACGTAATTGATTAGCTCGTTCGTCTAGTTGACTAATTTGTTCCGAGACATCTACGCTATTTTCTTGGGCTAATTCTTTAATCTGTTCGATGCGGGATTCTAATTCGTAGAGGGGTTTCTCAAAATCTAGGAGAAAAATCTTTTTCTCGGTAGTCTCGTTTTTGGTCATAGGTTAGTGGCTAGAAGTTTACTGTTCGCTAATCTTTTCTAGCTTACCGTTTTTCAGCGATCGATTATCGGCAGCTTCGGGATGACTGGGAGATAATTTCAGGTTATCGATCGAATTTTGTCAATTGTTGTATAATAACAGATCGTGCCTTTTTCACCCCAAGGAGGATTAGTTATGGCAGGAAGTGAACTAAAAGCGGATCTATGGGTTAACGAATATATTACCCCCTGGGACATTTATAGTCATGGGGTTTCGCGGATTTTAGCCTACAAAAAAACCGCTTTTCAGGAGATGTATATTGTTGAATCGGGGGCCTATGGAAAAGCCTTGGTACTGGATGGGAAATGGCAATCTTGTACGGGGGATGAATTTATTTATCATGAAGCATTAGTGCAACCGGCAATGATTGCCCACCAAGAAGCAAAAACTGCTTTAATTCTGGGAGGTGGTGAAGGTGCGACAACGCGGGAGTTATTGCGTTGGAAAACAATCGAAAAAGTGATGATGATCGATATCGATGGGGATGTGGTGGCAGCTTGTAAGGAACATCTTCCCGAAATGCACCAAGGCACTTTTGATGATCCTCGTTTTGAGTTAGTTGTGGCTGATGCTTTAGAAGTTTTAGACACCACTAACGATAAATGGGATATTATTATTTCCGATCTGGTTGATCCCATCGGAGAGGGTCCTTCTTTCCCCCTATTCACGAAAGAATACTTTGAAAAACTACAAAGAGTTTTGGCCGAAAATGGCATTGTGGTTGTCCAATCTGGCCCGGTTTCTCCTCCTTCGGTGATGTATCATGCGCGTTTGGTGAATACTTTAAAAGCAGTTTTTCCCCACGTTCATTCCTATTGCGCTCCCACTCCTAGTTATGGTTCCCCTTGGGGTTTTACTCTCTGTGCTAATCATCCTTTAAATACTCGTCCCGATCCCGAGGTGGTGGATGAATTAATCAGCGATACAACTACGGGAGGATTACGTTTAATTGATGGCATGACTTTACTAGGAATGTTACAAACTCCTCTCTATATTCGTCAAGCTATCGCACAAAATACGGAAGTTTATACCCTAGCAAAACCCCCGAAATTCTTCGGTCAAGGAGTTATCAGTAATCAGTAATCAGTAATCAGTTATCAGTTATCAGTTATCAGTAATCAGTTATCAGTTATCAGTTATCAGTTATCAGTTATCAGTTATCACAGTTATCAGTTATCAGTTATCAGTTATCAGTTATCAGTTATCAGTTATCAGTTATCAGTTATCAGTTATCAGTTATCAGTAATCAGTAATCAGTAATCAGTAATCAGTAATCACTTCACTGAGAAAACTCCCCACACCCTACACCCCACACCCTACACCCCACACCCTACACCCTACACCCCACCAACAAACTTTTTTAGCAAACCCTAATTAGAAATCGATCGAGTCTTCGTGATTAAGAATTGTTTGCAGAATTTCTAGGGGAACAGTAGCAAAGTATTGCTGGAGAAAGTTTTCTAGGGCCACCGCTTCTAGAAATTGTTCAATCTTATTAATTTTTGCCTCATGATTGACTAATTCAAAGGATAAATTTTCTTGATTTTTCTTGACTTTAAAGCCATTTTCTGCTAGGGAAATTAATCCTAATTCTAGGGTATGATAACTGAGGTTTAAGCGGTTTTGTAATTGTTGACGGGAAATACTGGTTTTAGTTCTAGCTAAATATTTCCCAATCCCCACAAGGTTTATCCATGTGGTGTGAGCGGATTTTTTTAAAGGACTAGCATAGGCAAGAACTAACTTTTTATCCCGTAAAATTGCCTGTTGATATTCCCTAGAAAGTTTTGTCCAATCCCGGGGACATTCCCAGAGAAAAAGTGGATTTAATTGGCTAACTTGTTGATTAATTTCCCGATTGCGATTGTCGATTAAAAAATCTTTTTTATTGCTATAGATTAGGGATTCTTGTTGATAAATTTGCAGAGCAATTAAGCGCACTTCATAGCGATTTTTGTAGGTATTAAAATCTAATTCGACTAAGGCATTATAATGGGTATCGGCAGCAATTTCATCTTTGTGATGACCCCACCACATACCGGGGAATCCCTGCTCGATTGAACTATCCCAGATCTCAAAAGTTGTCCGGGGATAAGTAATTTTTTTGCCTTTTAAATCCTCAAGATTTTTATGCCAAAGATTTTGAAAATAACAATTTTGAATTAATAGCTTCGGTGTCGGATTACCCATCCCGCAGGGTTCCAGTAATTTTAATTCTCGAAATAGACTTTTTCCCAATTGGGAAACCGTCACCACCGCATCCACTTCTATCTGGGAAGAAAGGGAAGTTAAATCAATTCCTGTGCGTCGCAACTGTTGATTAATTCCCTCAATAAATAGGGGTAAATTTTCTATGGTTAAACTTAAACCCGCGGCCAAAGGATGACCACCAAAACGATGTAAAAGATGGGATTGAGAGGATACTAATTGATAGAGATCGATCTCACGAATTGACCGAGCGGAACCCTTAGCAAAAGGTGGTTCACTGGTACTTAATAAGATTGTCGGTCGCTGGTATTCTTGGGCAATTTGTCCCGCAACTAATCCTAAAATTCCCGCCGGCCATTGGGGATCATCTAAAATAATTACATTAGTGGTAGAAAGATCAATTCTCTCTAGTTTTTTCTGAACTTGTTTAATAATATCCCGTTGGATTTCTTGGCGACGAATATTGGCTAATTCCGCTTGTTCAGCTAATTCGTGACAACGCTTTTCATCTTCACTGGTGAGTAATTCCACACAAAATCTAGCATCACCATAAATGCGACTGACGGCATTAATTCGCGGTCCAATACCGAAGGATATATCCATCGGTCTATCTCCGGTTTTGTTACATAAATCCAGTAATTTTTTAACTCCCAAACGCTGAGTATTTTGCAGTTTTTGAAGACCTTTTTGGGCTAAATAACGACATTCTCCCGTCAATTTGACTAAATCAGCAATTAAACCAATCGCAACTAAATCCAGTAAATTTTCTAGGGGTTTTCTGGGAATATCTGCCAGGGTTAAATACATCGCTTCCACTAATTTATAAGCAACGGCAACCCCAGAAAGATGATAGAAAGGATGGGTTTCCACAAAATAGCGGGGATTAATCAGGGCAATCACCTCGGGGCGCTCGTCGGGTAGGGTATGATGATCGGTGATGATAATATCGATTCCTAGACTGTTTGCATAGTCAATTTCAGCGATATTCGTGCTTCCCGTGTCACAGGTGACGATTAAACTGGTTCCTTGATGCGCTAGTTTCTCGATACCGGGACAATTGAGTCCGTGGGATTCTTTTTGGCGATCGGGTATGTAATAATCTAACTGTTGATAGGGTGAGAAAAACTGCCCTAATCCTTCCCAAAGGACACTGGTAGCGGTGACACCATCGGCATCGAAATCACCCCAAATAGTCACTTTTTCGCCTTGATTTAGAGCTTTTTCCAGTCTTTTGACGGCGAAGTTCATTTCTTGCCCAAAATCAAAGGGAGTTTTTGACTGATAAGCTTTCTCATCCAGAAACGTCCGCAGAGTCGCCCCATCTTGGACACCGCGATGCCATAATATTTGTGCCACGACGCTGCCATCCGACTCTGGGGTGTAGTCTTGGACTATTTTTAAAAACTCTTGGGGAAGCTCTACCGATGGGGGAATTTGCCAGTTAGACACGGGATATCAGGGAAAAAGTAAAAAAGGTGGCAGTTTTTGTGATTTTCCCTATCTCCATTTAGGGCTTGCTGAATAAATGTGAAATGTAGGCAAGGTAAGGGTTTTGTGGCTTTACGAGCGAAACAGGTGCAAGATTTTGAGAGAATCGTGCTTCAAAACCTTGCGTCTTCATCAGCCCGCGTCCTGTAGGGGCGAAGCATTCGGACAATAACCTATCGGTGAAACCGTAGATTTTCTATCCGAATGCTTCGCCCGTACTTTTTCAGCAAACCCCATTTAGCCACCACTAACGGGGGGAATTAAAACTATCTCATCGCCATTTTCAAGGATTTTCTCTCCCGAAACAAACTGAAGATTAACTCCAAAACGAGTAACATCCCGCCATCTTTCTAATTGAGGATAGGGGGCTATAATATAGTTTAACACTTCTGTAACGGAAGTGTGGGCAGGAAATTCGAGGTTTAATTGTGAAGTTTGATAGACTTCTTGATAAATAGCAAATAGTTTCACTCTAACCGTAATTTTTTCCATATTTTTCCTAGGATAATAACATCAATTGAGAACCCTGTTCGGTTTTGCGGACTTCGATGCGATGTTGAAAAGCTTCTTTAAATTGGGGCATATGAGTTACAGTCAAAATACAGGCAAAATCGGCGGATATAGCGTTAATTGCCGCAATTAAGCGATCGCATCCTTCCGCATCCTGAGTTCCGAATCCTTCGTCAACAATGAGCATTTGTAAGGCTGTTCCGGCTCTTTGTGCCAATAATCTCGCTAAAGCTAATCGAATCGAGAAATTAATCCGAAAAGCTTCCCCTCCTGAATAGGTTTCGTAGGGACGGGATCCCCGGGTATCGCCAATAATAATATCTAAAGTATCGATTAACTTTTGTCGCTGTTTCTTCGTACCTTTACCGCTTTTTTGGGTTAAAAACTGCACATGAAATTGGTTACCGGTTAAGCGAGCTAAAATATGATTAGTTTGTGCTTCCAACTCTGGTAAAACATTCTCAATCATCAGAGTTTGTAAACCATTTTTGCCGAAAGCTATGGCTAACTCTTTATAAACTGTATATTGTTTTTTAACTTTAGCTAAATCGCTCTCTTTTTCTGTCAGTTGTTTACCTAACGTTTCCAGTTGATGTAACTTCTCCTCAACCCGACCTTTTTGGGAGAGCAATCCATCAATTATCTGTCTTCGCTGTTGAATATTAGTCGATAATGCGGCTATTTCTTGGCGATAGTCAGTCAAAGTACCAATCTTTTGACTAATATTTGCTAACTCCTGATTTATCTTCTGGCGATCCTGATTTCGCAGCTGTAATCTTTGCTCAATGTCAGCAATTTTAGCAGCTATTTCTGGATAATTTTTTTCTGCTTGTTGCCAATCTTGATACTGTAATCTTACCCCCTGTAATTGTCGGATCAGATTTTGAATATTCTGATGTTCACTGCGATCATAATTTAAGTTTTGAATAAACTTTTCTAAGCGTTCAATTTCCTGTTTAAGTGGGGAATTTTGACCTAGTTCTTGCTTCTCCTGTTCTAGTCTAGCTAATTTATTAATTAAATTAGGTTTCTCAGCCTTGATATTAGATAAACGACGGTTTGCTTGCTTAAGTTCTGATTCTTGAATTTCTGCCCAACGCCATCTTTTTTCTTCTCCTCTGACTAAAGCATGACTTTGTTCATCATAGTTTAATAGGGCGATTTCTTGATTGACAATTTGCAATTCTTGCTGTAATTCTAGGGCATAATTACCACTGCGTAAAAGTGCTTCTAACTCCACAAGTATCTCCTCGGTTTTCTCTAGTTCTATTTCCTTTTCTTCAATAGTTTCTAACTTGACTTCTAACTGCACATATTTTTGTTGTAGATTCGATCTTACAGGCAATTCTTGTTTAATTTGGGCTAATTCCTCCCGTAAACGTTTTAAATCTCGATCGCAGTCTGCCATCTGTTCCTGTAGGGACCAAATTTGCTCTTGAATTTGTTCTTGATGTTGATGGGTTTTCCTGATTACCTGATGACGGTGATGACTGTCTAAATTCTGTTCACACAAAGGACAAACCGAATCGGGAATATTCAATTTTTCCAATTTACCAGTTAACTCTAAAAGTTGTTCTTCATATCTTTTCTGTTGCTCCAATAAACTTTTTTTATCCACTTGTTTAACGGTTTCCTTTTCTTCCACTCGTTCACAATAGGTTTGTTTTTTATCTAGTTCCTTAATTCGTTTGGCTAAATTGAGAGCTTCCTCTCTTAGTACAGGAATACGAGCGATTTCTGTCTCTAATTGTTGCCGATTTATTTGCAGTTGTTCCCGACGAGCATTAATCCCGGCTTTTTCCCGTTCCAACTGTATATTTAGATCAGCTTTTCGGCTATTTAAAGGGGCATATTTTAAAGCTAATCTATCCAATTCCTGAAGACGTTGACGATGATAATTTAACTTCTCTAATCCTGCTTGAATATCCCCCGCTTGCTCGATAATTTTTTGAGTTTCTTGTTCCTGTCTTCCCAATTCTTCTAAACGAGCGCTCGTTTGTTGGATGGGAAGGGTAAATTCGTTAATTTTTTGCTGTAATTTCTGTTCTAATTGTTGTTTATCATACTGGGCCTGTTGCCAAGCTTGCAATTGACTTGACAAACTGGCCTCTTTCTGGTCTAAATTGATTAGGCGCTCGTGTGCGGTGATAATGTCATTTTTGCGATGAAGAATAGTCCTTATTTGATTTAATTGATTGTCTAGACTAACTTTTTCCCAGTCTAATCTCTCAATTTCTGCTAATAAAGCTCGCTCCTGTTCTCTTTGCCAATGCAGCTGTTTTTCCCAATTCTGACGCTGATTTTCTTCCCCTTGCAGTTGCTGTAAACGCCGATTATTTACCTCTTGTTCTTGATTAATTTGGTTAATTTGGGTGCTTAACTCTTGCAGGTGTTCTTGATAAGAATTTTTCTCCTGAAGACGGAGTTTGATAGTTTCTACTTGCTGCTCGATCTGGAGGGACTGTCCATCAAATTGTTTCGATATATCCTTGGCTTTATTCGCTAAAATTTCATAGCGATCGAGTTGTAATAATTCTGCTAAAATCTGTTTACGACCACTGGGAGGCTGTTTCATAAACTCGTCCGCTTGTCCCTGTCGTAAATAAGCAGAATTAATGAAAGTTTTATGGTCTATTTTTAGATAAGTATTAATCTGCGCTTGGGTATCTTTAATACTTTTGCCCGATAAAGGACGAAAACTTTGATCACTAATCACCTGAAAATCTAAACCAGAAGCTTTTCCCCCCCGGTGACGACTACGGATAATTTTATAGATTTCTCCCCCATAACTAAACTCGAAATCTACCCGCGCATAATCGCTGCCCGCATGAATCACATCATCAGCAATCGAGGTGCGACTTTCTCCCCAAATTGCCCAAGTAATTGCTTCCAGTAAAGAGGATTTTCCCGCACCATTGGCACCACAAATACAGGCAGTATGTAATCCGCGAAAATCTAGCACTGCCTCGCGATAACTGAGAAAATTTTTCAGGGTTAATTGTAGGGGAATCATAAGCTGGGGAGTGGGGAGGTGGGGAAGTGGGGAGAATACAGTACAACTTAGAAATTAATCAGAGGATAAAAAACCGAGGACAAGATAGCTTCAGCGCAATACCTATCGGTGAATCTATTCGGTATCAATAACTCTCTCCTACAATAACCTCTAATCAAAGCTTAACTGAAATCCAGCCGGGGGCAAATGCGCTTTTTTGGTTCTCCGCAATTCTCCTCACCATTAGGGATTAAGTAAGTCTTGCGGCTGAAGGATGATGATATTAGGAAGGGGAACAAAGTCATCAGGATTAAAGGTTAATAAATGAGTGATACTATGAGCTTTCATAACAGCCAGAAGCCTAATATCGTGAGTCCTTTTTCCCTTGATGTTATAGTCAGTGACTAATTGAAACCAAAGGGTAAATATCTCTGGCGTTTCTTCGAGGACAGTGAATCTGGTTAGAAATTGATTGATTTGATTTTTAGTTCTTTCAGGAGTCCAGCCTAACCCATTAACCTCAGTAGGACGGGTGGCAACTACCCAAAACTCAATGATAATTTGTGAGGTCAAGCAGCATTTATGTCCTTGCTCTATTAAGATATAGGTCGCATCTCTTGCTAAGGCATAATTAGCGGAAATTCGGTCACTCAGCCTCAGTAAAATATTAGTATCAAATAGATATTTAGCCATTAGTCATAGATAGTTTCACGCCCTAAGGCTTCATCGGGTAATCCGGGGGTATCCTTGGGTTGACTTTCCAGAAATTTTAGCCAATCTTCTGCTTTTTCTTGGGAGGTCATCTCTGCAATTTTTGGCGAAGTTATCTGAGTTAGAAATTGGCTGAAGTTTAAGACTTCTTGTTGTTTTTCTAAAGGAAGTTTTCGCAAGTTTTCGATAATGGCTTGTTCGATATTCATCAAAATTCAGCTTGTCGATTAATCGGCGTACTAAAAAGCATCAATCTCTTCAATACCTGCCGTTTCCCCATTATATCACCCCCCGCTCTGGCACTGACCAAATCCCCCCACTTGACTGGGATATTATTCCTACGCAAGTCCCTAACCGCTCAGGGTCCCTCGATTTGCTACTCTAAAGGAAAGATAACCGATTCTTAAGACCAAATCTATGAGCATTCCCGAAATTAGCGTCCATGAACTCGCTCTCCGTTTAGCTGATCATGATCCTAATTTACAACTTATTGATGTGCGCGAACCAGAGGAAGTTGCGATCGCATCTGTGGCCAGTTTTACCATTTTACCCTTGAGTCAATACCAAGAATGGTCGCCCACTATTGCCACCCAATTCAACCCCCAAGCAGAAACCCTCGTTATCTGTCACCATGGCATGAGATCCCTGCAAATGTGCCAATGGCTACAAAGTCAGGGTTTTACTAATGTTAAAAATATTAACGGTGGCATCGATGCTTATGCCCTCCTCGTCGATCCTAATATTCCCCGTTACTAATTTTTATAGCCCCCATCGGGAAAAGAGAGGGGTAAACTATCCCCTTTCTCCCCACGGAGGACTGACTACTGATAACTGATAACTGATAACTGATAACTGATTAAGCGTTATACTGTCTAAAAAAATGTTATAAATCTTTTGTTAAGATTATTCCCCTATGTCCGCTAGAACTAATCTCAGCGATCGCTATCAACATATCTTAAAGGCGACAATTCAACATTATATCGCCACAGCCGAACCGGTTGGCTCGAAAACTCTGCTAGAGGAGTACAAATTTACTGTCAGTTCCGCCACGATTCGCAATGCTCTCGGTAAACTAGAAAAAGAAGGTTTACTCTATCAACCCCACACTTCCTCCGGACGCATTCCCTCCGATTGGGGTTATCGTCTCTACGTCGATGAGTTAATGACTCCCGATGACCGTATCGGCGAAAAAATCGGCTATTATCTGCATCAAAATGCTAAATCTCCCGCTTGGAGTCTCGAAAGTCTGCTGCAACGGGCCACCCAACTTTTAGCCGGTTTAAGCGGTTATATCGCTATCGTTACCCTTCCCCACACCCTCACCAATACCCTGCGTCATCTGCAATTAATCCCCGTCTCGGACCGGCAGATAATGTTAATTATTGTTACAGATAGTTTACAAACACGCTCAGTTATGATAGAAATTCCTGAGTCTATGGCAACGGACAAGGAGGATGGATTAGCAGAAGAATTACAAATCCTCTCTAATTTTCTGGGGGAAAAATTAAAAGGTTATTGCTTGGCAGATTTAATTAACCTCGATTGGCAGCAAATCGAGCGAGAATTTGCCCGTTATACCCATTTTCTCCGACAATTAAGCCAAGAAATCAGCGCTAGTCTCCAATCCACTGCCACCCCAGAGATTATCGTCCATGGTGTCGCTGAAGTCATTCGACAGCCAGAATTCGCCCAATGGCAACAAGTACAAATGTTACTGCATCTATTGGAAGCAGAACAGGATCGCCTTTTACCCCTGATTTTACAAAGGCCAGAACCAGAAAAATCAACTAAAAAAGTCAAAATCACCATTGGTTCCGAAAATACTCTGGAATCCATGCGCCCTTGTACTCTTATCTCCGCTTTTTATAAACAGGGAGATACTCCCGTCGGTAGTGTTGGCATTATCGGACCGACGCGAATGTTATACGAAAATACTATTCCCCTAGTGGAATCCACCGCTAACTATCTCAGCGAGGCTATAAGTAAGTAGATATCCCCCGCAGAGGTTCGGGAATAGGACAATCGACAGTAAACTCTAAAATTGTCTCACCATCCCCCAAATAGCCAGAATTGGCAAAACAGAGCAACATCCGCACCAGCGCCACCCACACCTCGGCATCGAACTCCCAATCCTGTCCCCGACGCGCTCCACAGGCGATCGATTTTAGCGCCCAAAAATAACTATTTCTCACCACTGAACCGCCTTTTTTATAAACAGGTACATCCTCATGGTGAATATAAAGAATATCATCTTTAGCGATCGCTCTCATCGGTGGCTAGGAAGGTTGCGGGAATTTTCAGCTGACTGTCTAGATAATAACATCTTTAGCGATCGCTTGAGTCGCCCCAGAAAACCCACCCTAATCATGAATTTATATGAGATATTTGGCTTGTTCTCGGCTGAGATGAAAGATTATGTCAAGTTTTCCCAAAATATCCCCAACAGTCTTGACAAACTGAAGTTTTTTCCCATAGAGCTTTTTCATTGGATACGATAGATTAATGCCTATTCCCGGTCCTGGAATTGGATAATATTGACTTATAAATGCCGCACTTAAAATCAGCTTTTTTCGGGGATATACGTGTGTAATACGTGTGTAAATTGTTTTATGTAAAGAAAAATTAACAAAAATACTCTTGACGCAACAAAAAGTCATCGATTAACATGAATATTCATTAAAATCAACAGTAATAGTTATGTATTACTTATTTTCTGCTGATGTTAATTTTCTGCCGATGTTCCCCTAAACCTTTTGAACTCAGGCAATTTGCCTAATTTATCCCCTTGTTAGACAAGGAAAAAATCATGAGAAGCCATCAAGTCGCAGTTTTATTATCTACTTTCGCTACCGTTGCCCTAGTTGCCCCCGCAGTCCAAGCGGGAACCCTCGTTACCTCCCTACCGATTGTTTTTGAAACCACGACAGGTGGTTTTAGTCCTACTGCACCCACTCAAGACCCTATAAATGGCATCGGTGCTACGATCACCAATGCAGGACAAGGTGATACAGACCCCTTTACTCCTGCTACTGGCGGCGCAATTCTAGGTAATTTCATCGCCGCTAATGTTTTAGGTTCATTCACTTACCAGTCTTCCGATGCTAACGCTAAACTAGAGTTCGATCTCTTTGCTCACGGAACTCACGTATTCAATAGCGTTCTTGCCAGTGGCGTTGATAATATTGCCAGTACCTCCTTCAACTTCAATGTCTCGTCGGTGGTACCTACTAACTTTAGTCTTCCTCTGTTCATTCGTTTCACTCAAACTGGTACTAGCGTCTCTTCCACTTTGGCTGGCGTTAAAATAGAAATCACCACCAAAACACCTGAACCCGGAACTAGGACCGCTATCGGTTTATTAGGTCTGGGTTTAGCCGGTGCAGCTATCCGTCGTCAACTGCCAGAAAAAACCAAAACCAAAGTCTAACCCTTCGACTAAGCTCAGGGCAAGATTAGCGAAAATTTCGGTTTGACACTAAAACGGGCTGTGTCGGGTTGGGCGCATCTCAATTTTTGAAGAACTATCTAGGGCTGGCTGAATAAATCTAAAAACCTTGTTGGATAATATCTTTAGGCCTTTTTGAAATCAAAAAGTGCTAGCCATTGGAGTTATCGGGGGGAAATTCAGGCACTTTTTCCCTGAAAATTAGGTAATTGACCCCGGCGGTTCGACAAGCGGTTCGGACCTCGGCGTGAGCTCGGTCGAACGCTGATCTCACCGTCGAAGCCTCACCGTCCACTCGACTGAGATCACGGCCGAAGCCCACACCCTATCCCTAGGAAAAACTTTGTCAGCAAACCCTAACTATGACCAGCGATACTGTCACCAATCCCTCACCCAAAAAACTCTGGTTAGCAGCCATTAAACCACCAATGTATAGTGTGGCGATTATACCGATTATTCTGGGAACAGCGATCGCTTATCAGGAAACAGGTGGATTTTCCCTGCCGATTTTTGCCACTTTTATCCTCTCAGCTATTTTAATTCTCGCTTGGTTAAATCTCAGTAATGATGTTTTTGATGCCGATACCGGGATCGATGTCAATAAGGCCCATTCGATCGTTAATTTAACTGGCAATAAATCTTTAATTTTCTGGCTGAGTAATCTTTTTCTATTAGTGGGTATTGCTGGTATTTTTGCCATTAGTTATGGGCGAGGCGATTGGATGATCCTAGAATTAATCGCCCTCTGCTGTTTTTTGGGCTATACCTATCAAGGACCGCCCTTCCGTCTCGGTTATCAAGGATTAGGTGAAATTATCTGTTTCTTTACTTTTGGACCCTTGGCGATTGCCGCCGCCTACTATTCCCAAGCAGGTGCTTTTTCTCTCTCTAGTCTAGCGGCTTCAATTATTATCGGGATTACCACTTCTATCATCCTTTTTTGTTCCCATTTCCATCAAGTCGCCGATGATCTCAAAGCGGGTAAAAAATCACCTATTGCCCGTTTAGGTACTTTAAAAGGTTCTAAAGTTTTAACCGTAGTGACGGTTCTCGTTTATGTTTTAACGGTAGTTTTTGTGCTGCTGCAAGTTTATCCCCCTCTCACCCTTTTAATCTTCCTTAGTCTCCCTTTTGCTTGGCAATTAGTCCACCACGTTAACCAAAATCACGACCAACCTCAGCTAGTCAGTAACTGCAAGTTTATAGCGGTTAATCTCCACTTTTTTAGTGGCATTCTCTTCTCCCTTGGTTATTGTCTTGCTTCCCGTTGATCAACCCGATTTTTTTTCTTAAACCCCTTTATCAGTTATCAGTTATCAGTTATCAGTTATCAGTTATCAGTTATCAGTTATCAGTTATCAGATTTGAGTTTTAAGTGTGCAATATGTATTAAGTCGGCCGTATTAAATACGGCGGATTCAGCCTTAGTCTGGTACATCTTCCAGTTTCCTACTGTCTTTTTACTGTTTACTGATCACTGAAAACACTTCCTCATTCATAATTCATAATTCATAATTCATAATTCATCGCCACAAATCAAGGTTAGCATGAGTGAACAGCCCCTCGGATCGGTTATTCAAGGTTCCCTGAGTGAAGGTTTAGAAATCCGTCTTTATCCAGATATTTCGGTAGAAGATATGCGCGTCGGTAAATTTTTGGTGGTGCAAGGCACTCGATCGCGCTTTTTCTGTCTCCTCACCGATGTCTCCCTGGGTAACTCCAGTCCCCGGATTATCGCAAATCCTCCCCATCCCGATGATAGTTTTATGCGCGATGTTTTAGCGGGTAGCGGCACTTATGGTACTATTGAACTATCGCCTATGCTCATGTTTACCCCGACTGGAGGTAATTCCCCAGCAGTTTCCGACACTTCTTTAGGCTCTTTTCAACCCCAAACCAGCGCCGATTTAGAATTACTGCCAGTTAAAACTATTCCCGCCCATTTTAGCCAAGTTTATGAAGCTTGTGAGCAGGATTTTCGCATGGTTTTCGGTTGGGAAGATGATCCCACCAGAAAGAATTTTGCTATTGGTCAACCCCTTGACATGGACGTGCCAATATGTATTAATCTCGATCGCTTTGTGGAACGTAGTAACGGTGTTTTTGGCAAATCCGGGACGGGAAAATCCTTTTTAACTAGATTACTAATTTCGGGCATTATTCGCAAACAAGCAGGGGTTAACCTCATGTTTGATATGCACTCGGAATACGGTTGGGAAGCGATGAAAGAAGGGAAGGAGGTTTCTACGGTGAAAGGATTATGTCAATTATTCCCCGGACAGGTAGAAATTTATACCCTCGATCCCGATTCTACCAAACGCCGGGGAGTAAGAGGAGCGCAGGAATTATTCTTAAGTTATAATCAGATTGAAATCGAGGATATTCGTTTAATCGGTCGGGAATTAGGCATCTCGGAAGCTAGTTTAGATAATGCCAATATTCTCTATAACGAGTATGGAGAATCTTGGATTACTCAGTTATTAAATATGAGTAACGAGGATATTAAAATCTTCTGTACGGAAAAACAGGGTCATGCGGGATCAATCATGTCCCTCCAGAGAAAATTAATGCGTCTAGATAGTTTGAAATATTTAAGAAGTGTTTGTCCTCACAATTATATCGATCAGGTTTTACAAGCTTTAGATGCAGGTAAGCACGTTGTTATTGAATTTGGCTCCCAAAGTAATATGCTTTCCTATATGTTAGCCACCAATATGATCACCCGTCGGATTCATGCTAATTATGTTAAAAAAGCTGAATATTTTTTACAAACCAAAAACCCCGTTGATCGGCCGCAACAGTTAGTGATTACCATTGAAGAGGCTCATCGATTTTTAGATTCTGCCGTGGTGCATCAAACTATCTTTGGAACCATCGCCAGGGAGATGCGAAAATACTTTGTTACTCTCTTAATTGTTGATCAAAGACCTTCAGGAATTGATAACGAAGTTATGTCTCAGGTAGGGACGAGAATCACCTGTTTATTAAACGATGAAAAGGACATCGAAGCCATATTTACTGGGGTTTCTGGAGGGGGAAGTTTGCGATCAGTTTTAGCGAAATTAGACTCAAAACAACAAGCTTTAGTTTTAGGTCATGCGGTCCCTATGCCGGTAGTAATTCGTACTCGCGCCTACGATCAAAAATTCTATGCTGAAATAGGTGCGACCGACTGGCGAGAATTACCCGATGAGGAAGTTTTGGCGGCGGCCAAAATTGCCAAAGCTGATCTAGGATTTTAGAAAAATTGATTTTTGATTGTAGAATAGAGTTAGATTGTTTTTATTGTTTACCTCCCATGACCGCTCAAATACCGATCTCGAAGATCAGCTTATACGATCGAGATTTTCAGCTATGGATCGAGACAACCGTTAACCAATTACGACAGGAGGATTTTGCTTCGGTTGACTGGACTAATCTGAGCGAGGAATTAGCAAGTATGGGAAAAAATAATCGACACGCTCTCAAAAGTTTGTTAATTCAATTATTAGCTCATCTGCTCAAGTTAATTTATTGGCAGACGGAAAGAGAGTATAATGCTAATAAATGGGAAGCGGCAATTATTAATTTTCGAGTTCAAATTGCCGATCTGCTGGAAGACAGTCCTAGCTTAAAACCTTATCTCCTCGAAAATTTCGATTCTTGTTATGGAAAAGCTAGACAAATAGTCTCGAAATTGAGCAAGCAAGAAATTCCCATAGAAGTCATTATTACCCCAGCAGAAACCCTGGATGAAAACTGGTTTCCCTAACTATGCAACAAGGTGATTTAATCGAGATCGAGATTACCGACCTCAATCATACGGGCGAAGGTGTGGGAAAATACCGAGGACAGGTGATTTTTGTGCCAGATACGGTCATTGGCGATCGCATTCAAACTCGCATCACCTATATCAAAAAAAGTCATGCGATCGGCAAACTACAAACTATTCTACAAGCATCTCCCCATCGTATCCGTCCCCGCTGCATCGTTGCCGATAAATGTGGTGGCTGTCAATGGCAACACATCGAGGATCAATTTCAGCTTCAGGTCAAAAAAGAGCAAGTACAAGAGGTATTAACCAGAATTGGCGGTTTTACTGATCCTTTAGTTTATCCTCCCCTCACCGGTAATTCTCCCCTCGCTTATCGCAATAAAGCTACCTATCCCCTCGGATTTTCCCCCACCGGCAATGTGCAAGCGGGTTATTATCGTCGCGGCAGCCATCATCTGATTAATCTCAATCAATGTCCGATTCAAGATCAGGCTTTAAATCCGTTTCTAGCAGAGATAAAACAGGATATTCAGGAGCAAGGCTGGTCAATTTATGATGAAAAGACCCACCAAGGACAATTACGCCATTTATCCCTAAGAATTGGTCGCCACACTGGAGAAGTTTTATTAACCCTGATTAGTACCGATAATAATTTACAGGGAATTGAGACCCAGGCCCAGCAATGGCTGGCAAAATACGGCAATTTAGTCGGTGTAACCGTCAATTATAACCCCGATCGAGGTAATGCTATTTTTGGCAGTCAGACTCAAACTATCGCTGGAAGGGACTATATTACCGAAAAGTTCGCCGGATTAACCTATCAATTGGCTGCCGATACCTTTTTTCAGATTAATACAGAGGCTGCTGAAGCCTTATTTGCGCTTATTTGCCAGAAATTAGACCTTAAAGGTGAAGAAATTCTTATTGATGCCTACTGTGGTATCGGTACTTTTACTTTACCCCTCGCTAAACGGGTTAAAGAGGTGATTGGACTAGAATCCTATAGCTTTTCCCTCGATCGAGCCAAGATTAACGCCCAATTAAATAATATTACCAACACAACCTTTATTTTGGGGGCAGTAGAAAAAACTTTACCGCAACTGACAGTTAAACCCGACATTATTCTACTCGATCCGCCCCGCAAAGGTTGCGATCGATCTGTCCTTGATAGTCTGTTACAGCTGCAAAGTCAACGCATTGTTTATATCAGTTGTCAAAGTGCAACTTTAGCCAGAGACTTGCAATATCTCTGTCAAACAGGCGATTATCAACTGCTAGAAGTGCAAACAGCTGATTTCTTTCCCCAAACTCCCCACGTCGAATGCGCCGCTTTTCTTAGACAAAAAACAGCGAATATGGTAGGATGAAATAGGAGGAAAAACCCGACACTTTAGCCGTATGGCTGAAAAGTCAAGGGGTAAGGATAATAGCATATTAAAGACCGTTCCAATCAACTACTTTTTTGATTAATTACCCACTCAAAGTGGCCTTGATTCCCGATTGGTTTGTAGATCAATCATAAAAATATCTAATCAATCTCAGAGACAGAAAAGGGACAAAATATGACTCATTAGGTATGGCAATCATCTAGATCGACGGTTAAGAGACCTTAATCTTTCTGTAAGAGAACAGTCATTGAATAAAAGCTAGAGGTAAAGTGCGTGATTGCTATTTCACTGCCAACAAGCAAACGAAGCTGGAACACCATGAGTTTCGCTTCCACCTTGTATCTTTGTCCGATTTTAGATTTATTGACCGCTAGTATTCCCGAAGAATTAGAACCAGAAATTAGATTAGGATTGCAAGAAGCTTTAGTTAATGCCGCTAAACACGGCAATCATCTCGATCCCAGCAAAACCGTGGTCGTTCACTTTTCCAGCAGTAAAGACGAGTATTCTTGGGTAATTACCGACGAAGGTTGTGGATTTACACCAGGTTGTCACCATCATGGCTGTAGTTGCGATTGTCCCAATTTTCCCCCCGAAGAAGCGGAAAATGGCCGAGGACTGTGTATGTTATATCAAATCTTCGACCAAGTTCGCTGGAATCCACAAGGAACCCAACTGAAACTTTGTAAACAAATTAAACAGGAACGCTGGTTCACCTAAGGACCATGACCGTGAGAAGGACAGGGAGGAGCAGAAATCGAGCGATCGAGCCAGCCTGTAGCCTGTTGTAGCCGAGGAAGTGCTTCTTCTGGCTGATTATCTAATAAAAACACCAAAGCCGTCCCTAATTGTTCGGCGGCCCGAGCATTACGATTGGCTTTCAGACGATGCCAGTCAATCGGTGCGATCGCCAAACGTTCCGCCAAAATCCGCGCCAATTCTAGGGTAGATAGATCATCAACAGTCTGAGAGGAGGAAGAGACAGGGGATGGAATCATAATCAAAAGGTTTCGTAAAACCATAAAATCGTCTATAACTATAGTTTAGACGCAGGCAATCGGATCGAGTCCATGTCCTTAGAAGAAAACCCATACCCTAGCGATGAATCGGCAGAATTTACCCAAGCGATTGAAGAAGTCGAAGCGGCGATCGCATCACTAAAAGACCGTTATCGACAGATCAACGAAGCAGAACAGCAAAAAAAAGACCTAGAGGCACAATTTAGCCAAATAGAACCCCAATGGCGGGAAAATCCCCTACCTGAACTAGAAAAGGAATTGGTACAAATTCGCGAACAGATTCAAGAATTAGAGGTAATTTTAGAAAGCAATTTACTTAAAGAAGGGGAATTAAAGCGTCTATTCTGGGAAGGAATCCGTCGCGGACTGCTGGGGGAGGTTTTTTGGCAAATTGTCCGCTTTGGTGGTATCGGAGTCTTACTGGGTTGGATTCTGCGATCCTGCACGGGGTGATTAACTGCAGCGGAAGTGGGGTGTGGGGTGTGGGGTGTGGGGTGTAGGGTGTGGGGTGTGGGGTGTGGGGTGTGGGGAGATGGGGAGATGGGGAGATGGGGAGATGGGGAGACCACTTCGTGCGCGTTGCGGGGGGAGACCACTTCGTGCGCGTTGCGGGGGGGAGTGAGGAGAATAAATAAAAATAATCTCCTGATACTAAATCTGGTTATTAAAAACTGATTATTTATTCTCCGTTTTGCCTTTTGTATGAGTAGAAAACGGGTTTCTCCGAGAAACCCGTTTTCTGTGCGTTACTCAACGGATTTACTGCTATAGTTGGACAAAAATAAGGAATAGAGCCTGAAACTCTACTCCTCAATCAAAAATTGCAGTTAATTTTTAACCCTATACTACCACAGAAGTCAAAGCTTCTTTGAGGATAGCGGCTTTATCGGTTTTTTCCCAAGGTAAATCGAGATCATTGCGACCAAAATGACCATAAGCGGCCACATCTTGGTAAAAACGATCGCCTCTTTCCGAGGGTAAACCGCGCAGGTTAAAGGTTTGAATAATACCGGCCGGACGGAGTTCAAAGTATTTATTGATTAAGTCCAGAATCACATCATCAGCGACTTTGCCAGTGCCAAAGGTTTCCACGAAGAGACTCACCGGACGAGCTACCCCAATCGCGTAACCCACTTGAATCTCGCACTTATCGGCCAAACCAGCCGCGACGATATTTTTAGCCACATAACGGCAAGCATAGGCCGCAGAGCGATCGACTTTGGTAGGATCCTTACCGGAGAAAGCGCCGCCACCGTGACGAGAATAGCCACCGTAGGTATCGACGATAATTTTCCGTCCCGTTAATCCCGCGTCGCCTTGGGGTCCACCAATGACGAATTTTCCGGTGGGATTAACCAGATAACGGGTATTGGCATCGGGTTTAATCTCTAAATCGCTGAAGACCGGTTGTACTACCGCTTCCCAGAGATCACTTTTAATCTTTTGTTGGACGAGATCATTATCAGTGATATCGCCGATACTAGCATCGTGTTGGGTAGAAACAAGGATAGTATCGATACCCACGGGACGACCATCTTCATAAATGACCGATACTTGCGTTTTACCGTCGGGACGCAGATAGGACAGTTCACCCGTTTTTCTGACTGCCGCTAGACGGCGAGCGATGCGGTGGGCTAAACTAATCGGTAAGGGCATAAATTCGGGGGTTTCATTGCAAGCGAAACCGAAGACAATACCTTGGTCTCCCGCACCAATTTTATCGAGTTCATCATTGCTGAGAAGTTCGCGATTTTCCTGAGCAGCCGTGACACCCTGGGAAATATCGGGAGATTGTTCGTCTAAAGCGACTAAAACGGTGCAACTATTCGAGGAAAAACCGTTATCGGCGTTGATATAGCCAATTTCAGCGATTTTCTTGCGAACTAAATCGACGAAATGAACCTGTGCTTTCGAGGTGATTTCACCAGTAATCAAGACTAACCCTGTATTGACAACCACTTCAGCCGCTACACGACTGTGGTCATCTTGGGATAACAGAGCATCGAGAATAGTATCGGAAATCTGGTCACAAATTTTATCGGGATGTCCCTCTGTAACCGATTCGGAGGTGAACAAATAACGTTTAGACAAGTGATGTCCCTCACATGGTAGTACATTTGAACGTAAAAAGATTCCAAGAAATCTTTGATAATACAGTGTAACAGGGAATTTGTAGAGATCGAGTATTTTCAATAAGAAACCGCCCGAACATTGTCCGGACGGAGTGTGGTGTGAGGAGTGAACGGAAACTTTCGTCTCCGCTAATTCCATTGTAGAGGACAACTTAGAATCTTGAGCGACTTGAAACAAACTAGCCCAAAAAATTTTTATTTCTTGAAGGGGTTGACTAATGCCCGATCCCCGTCTCGATGATGTAGCCTGAATAATAGAGGTCGCAGAGCTATAGGGAAAGATTATGACAGTCACAGCCGATTATTTAGAACAACTCAATCCTTCCCAGCGCCTTGCTGTTGAGCATTTTTGCGGCCCCCTGTTGGTGGTTGCCGGGGCAGGATCGGGAAAAACCAGCGCTTTAACCTATCGTATCGCCCATTTGATCCGTCATCACGGGGTCGATCCGGAAAATATTCTCGCGGTCACTTTTACCAATAAGGCAGCCCGGGAAATGAAAACTAGGATTGAAAAAACTTTTGCTCAACAAAAAGCACAGGAAAACTACGGTCAAAGATTAGAACTTTTAGCAGAATACGAACAGAAAAAACTCTTTTCTCAAGTTTATCGGAATTATACTAAAAAACTCTGGATCGGGACTTTTCACAGTCTTTGCGGTCGGATTTTGCGCTATGACATTAATAAATATCAGGATGAATATGGTCATAGTTGGCAAAGAAATTTCTCGATTATGGACGAATCTGATGCCCAGAGTTTGGTGAAAAATATCGTTACTAAACAGATGAATTTAGACGATAAAAAATTTGATGCCCGCAATCTACGTTATGCGATTAGTAATGCCAAAAACTTAGGTTTAACCCCCACAGATTACGCCAGAGAAAACCCTCATTTTCGGGGAAAGGTCATTTCTGAGGTTTATCAGGCTTATCAGATGCAATTGGCACAAAATAATGCCCTAGATTTTGATGATTTGATACTGGTTCCAGTCCGTCTTTTTCAGCAAAATGAATCTATTCTCGGTTATTGGCATACGCAATTTAAGCATATTTTAGTCGATGAATACCAGGATACTAACCGGATTCAGTACGAGTTAATTAGGCTTTTGTCCACCAATGGTGAAACGAAAAAAAGTGAGTGGAATTGGACGGATCGATCGATTTTTGTGGTGGGTGATGCCGACCAATCTATCTATAGTTTTCGGATGGCAGATTTTACTATTCTGCTCAATTTTCAAGCGGACTTTGGCGATGGTTTACCCGATGATGATACCCGCACGATGGTGAAACTACAGGAAAACTATCGTTCACAGGAGAATATTCTACAAGCGGCAAATAAATTAATTGAAAAGAATAGTCAAAGAATCGATAAAGTCCTTGTTCCCACCAGAGAAGGAGGCGAGAGTATCTATGTTTTTAAAGCCAGAGATGAACAGGAAGAAGCGGCTTTTGTTATCGATAAAATTCGAGAATTTACCCAAGAAAACCCCGAATTAAATTGGGGTAGTTTTGCCATTCTCTACCGAATTAATGCCCAATCTCGTCCCTTTGAAGATGGGTTAATTCGCAATAATATTCCCTATAATATTGTCGGGGGATTTAAATTTTATGATCGACAGGAGATTAAAGATGCGATCGCTTATTTACGAGTGATTGCTAATCCTGCTGATACCGTTAGTTTACTGAGAATTATTAACACTCCCCGGCGCGGTATTGGTAAAACCACAATCGATAATTTGCTCAAAGCTGCCCAAGAATTAGGAGTACCTTTATGGGAAATTATCAGCGATGAAACTTCCGTTAATACTCTCGCCGGTCGTGCGACTAAAAGCATCAATAAATTAGCTAAAATTATCCAAAACCTGCAAGAAAAAATTACCGATTTATCCGCTAGTGAAATCCTAGACCAAATCATGGAAGATTCGGGATATATTGATGAATTAAAACAGCAGGGAACCGAGGAAGCTGATACCCGAATCGAGAATATTCAAGAATTGTATAGCGCCGTGGTACAATTCCAAGAAGAAAACGAAGAAACCAATCTCCGGGAATTTCTCGCTAGTGCTAGTTTAGCCTCGGATTTAGATAATCTTCAGGAAGGTCAAGAAAAAGTCTCGTTAATGACCCTTCATTCGGCCAAAGGTTTAGAGTTTCCTATCGTCTTTTTAGTCGGTTTAGAACAGGGCATTTTTCCCCATAATCGTAGTTTAAACGATCCCATTGCCCTTGAGGAAGAACGCCGTTTGTGTTATGTAGGAGTGACTCGGGCCAAGGAACAATTATTTTTAACCTACGCAAAAGAAAGATATGTCTGGGGGAATAAAGAGATGAAGGTAGCTTCCCAATTTTTGCAGGAATTGCCCCCAGAATTGCTCACAAGCAACCTGAAACCGAAAAAGACCCCAAAAGTGGTTCCCATTCAAACAACCGCCTCTAATCAAAGAAAATGGCAGGTAGGCGATCGAGTGTTACACTCTACTTTTGGAGAAGGAGAAGTGACCCATATCCTCGGTGCGGGCAAAAAAATGAATCTAGCGGTCAAATTTTCGGGTTTAGGTCAGAAAATCATCGATCCTCGCACCGCACCCATGCAACTTATCGAGGAATAGGGGAGGATTTTAAGGAGTATTGCTAATCTCTACAATTATTGTTCCTTGCCCTAGTTGTTTCAACGCATCGGGTAAAGTAGCTGTCAGTAATCGCCGCAGATTCTGATTTGTGACATTACCACAGGTTAACCATAAAATTTGAGGAGGTGTTCCCAGACGACAAACCAAATCAATAAAGTCACTATCTTTCGTCATAATCACGGCATTTTCCGCTCGCGCTGCTGCAAAGATATCGATATCTTGAGCATCTCGAAGGGATAAGTCTCGCAGGGACGATGCTTCTAAATCAAAGGTCGCTGATAACCAGCTTGCTAGAGTTGGAGGTAGTTGAGCATCAATCCAAATTTTCATGCCGTTAGTTTAGGAAAATCCGTACACCGTGCTGCAAAAAGTAAACAAGCTTGGATATCTGCGAGTTCCAAATCGGGAAAGTCTTCTAAAATTTCAGTTATACTCACATTCTCCGCCAACATTTCCAAAATATCCGTTACTCGAATTCGCATCCCCCGAATACAAGGACGACCACCACACTGGCCAGGTGTTTGAGTAATGCGGGTAAGCAAGCTAACTGTTGAGTCCATAGAACGCATCTCGAAGATATTTAGTCTGCATTTAATTATCTTATCTGGTAATCCTAACAGCCAATCCCTAACAGCCAACTCCCACCCCCCGATTCCTCAACTCCGATCGCTACCTGCTGTTAGAATGGAGAATTGCGGTCAGACTGACGATAAAATTGAGAAGCTAAATCCTTGATTCTTAATAGTTGTTGAGAAACTTTCCGCCTACTATCGCAATTATCCGATAATATGGGCAACAGCGAGTTAGTCTATTCAGTCTGTTAAAATTGACCCCCGTTGGTCGTATTCGCGCACTATCTAACCTTGATGATGAGGATCAGTTAATATGGAATCAATGCAACCCACCGAGACCAAAAATCCGATTAGAACAGATTTACCCGGCTCTCTGAGCAAACCCAGCAGCAGCAGCACCGAACAGATTTGGTCTGAATATGTAGAACCAGTTTGGGATTCGGTAATGTCCTATCTGGCTAATGTCCCCGATTATATCGGTAGTTTCTTCTCTGGATACAAAAAACCTTTAATCGTTCTGGGGGCAATTTTGGCGAGTTTTGTCACCGTGAAAGTTACCCTAGCGGTTTTAGATGCGATCGATGATATTCCCCTCCTTGCTCCTATCCTACAATTAGTTGGGATCGTTTACACTGGTTGGTTTGTCTGGCGCTATCTGCTCAAAGATGAAAATCGTCGCGAGTTATTAGCCGAAATTGATGCACTAAAAGCGCAAGTTTTTGGCAGTCACAATAACCCTTTATAGAATCAAGCATAAATAACCCAGGAGTTGAGCGGAAACACTCAACTCTTTTGTTTTTGCACAAAAGCAACAATCGAGGCCGTCTGGTTCTTCTCTCCGTATATGAACGGGAAAACAGAAATGACGGGAAAAACGGATGGCTCTCTTATTCTTTGTGTGATAAGTTTAACTTATATAGGGTTGGCTGAATAAATCTAAAAACCTTGTTGGGTGGACTTTTTCCCTGAAAATTAGGTAATTGACCCCCTCAGAATCGGTAAAACCCTACACCCTACACCCTACACCCTACACCCTACCCCCACGAAAAACTTTTTCAGCAGACCCTATATAGGAGCGATCAATCTTTCTGTCCTTTGCGTCTTTGTGGTTCGTTCCACTCGGTCTCGCGTAGCGAGCGCGTTGCGACCGCCAGCAGGACTGTATCTTAGAATACATTTTACCCACCAAACCCAAGAGAGCCAACGGATGCCAACAGAGAATTTATCAATCGATTAAGTTGAGTATGAGGGCTTTTCTCTCTATTCTAACTCTCCTCCTCTGACAGAAGAGGAATATCTAAGAGCTAATTTCACGGCTGAGGTACTCAAGCTTATCGAGAACAGATTGAAGCAAAGATCGCCGCTGCTCGACGACAATATCTAAGTTAGCCAACATATACTTTACGTCTTTGTAGGCATTGTCCAGCAAGGCTAGTAATAACTCGCGATCGCTGGCCATCTCTTTTTCTGATCGGTCACAAGTTGGTTGAAGTAATAAGTCCGCCGGTGGGGAAGGAAGGGCGGGCGATCGCTCGGACTCTAGCTGTTGAATCGTTTGTTGTAAATTTTCAATCACCCCATACATTTCCATCGGGTCAAAAACCCTTAACAGACTGGTTTGTGTGACAATACCCAACCCCCGACCCCAGTTCCAAGAAACCACCAAACGCCCCACCCGCCGTTTTTGCATTTCCTGATGGGCCGTCCACAGGGAATCCTCCGGGTTGAGGAGAAATAAGGGCGTACTCATCACCGTCTGGGCCTTAGTTTTGTGCAGATCGATTTGAACTGCTTGAAACTGAACAAGATCTCGCTCTGTCACAATACCAACGGGGTAGTCATTGTCTTCGGAATTTCTCTGGGTGATCACCACACAACTGACACGATGTTCCGCCATTAACTGGGCCAATTGCAAGACTGTGGCGGTGAGTGGGGCCTGTACCACTTGAGTGGTCATCACATCCGATACGCGACGAAACCGCAATAGATTGGCCGGACGCAATATCTGGCGAATACTTTCATGGGAAATCACCCCGACTAACTGTCCTTGGTCATCCACAATCGGCAAATGGCGAATGCGGTAGCGCCGAAACAAAAACAGGGCAGCAAAAATGTCTTGAGCAGATTGCTGGGGTAACGTGATCAGGGGATGTACCATCACATCGGCAACGGTTGTCTCGGTCAGGTTAATTCCTTGAGCGGTGAGTCGCACCACATCCCGTTCTGTCAAAATTCCTAATAGCTCTTGCCCCTGCACCACCAGCAGACAGCTAACACGCACCTCTCCGGCCGGAGCAGCTAGAGGGGATAGGTCATCGGTGAGTAAACACAGACGACTATGGGCCTGGCCGATCATGGCGATCGCATTTGCCAGAGAAGTGGTTGGCGGCACCGTCAAGGGTTGGCGATTGATCGCTTTTTCCAGATCGGGGGCCCAACTCAGAGGTGTATCGAGGGACATCAGCACCATCCTGCGATCGCAAAGGCCAAGACAGGCAGAACAGCCACTGGGCAAAGAACCCAGACTCTCAGAGTTGCCAAAACCCGTTCTAAAACTATCTCAAAGTGTAGCGTCATTTAACTTTTTCCTAAAAGATGTAACGTTTTGTTACAATTTTTATTAAACTCGTAAAGATTTTAGACCCACTTCGGTGTATCATAGAGGGATGTAACAGGTTAAAGCCTGATACTTTTTATTTAGAGGTTATTCAGCCTCTAATGGTTTCAGGAGCGGCATCACCAGACGCTGGGGTGAGGACTTCCGGGTTCTGGTCGGACTGAGGGGTTACTCCAGAAATTCTGGACACCTTTCCATATAGTCGATCCAGCACCCGCTTTACGGAAATACGCTGCCATGGTAGACCGCGTTTGGTGGTGTAGCCCTGTTCATTAAGCCAATCGGCGATCTTCTGCAAGGATTTCCCTGATTTGTGATGACGGCGAATCAGTTCAATGACCCGGCACTCTTCCGGATCATCCACTAATTCCCCATCGATCGATCGTTGTCCAAAGGCAGGGGAGCCGTAGCCCGCATAACCACCGTTGCTTGCTTTTGCTTGTCTGCCTTGTTCTAGCCGCTCCCAGGCAGATAAATCGTTGGAAGGGGTCGCTGTCATAGGTTATCTAAATGCAACAACTTGCAAAACCATATTATCGCAACTTAACGTCGCAAATTTGTTTTGATTGGGGGCAGCCGATGACGACTTACACAGTAAAACCCCCGCATGAGCAGGGACTAGATGTCACCATCGATGTCTGGGATAACCAAACTATAGACGATACCCCCGGGAGGCGGACAAAGTTAAAGGGTCAAAAGCCAAGCATTTTTAGAGGAGGAGCGGTTCAAAGCTGAATTTATCTTGTAAAACGCAGCGAGCAGAGAATTTGTCCTAAGTTACACAGCATCAATTTGGAGATATAAACATGGGTACGGCTACATTTATTCAAGATGAAACTGAATTTGATTCCCTGTTAAAGAGTGAATCACTGTTGGTGGTAGATTGCACAGCAACCTGGTGTGGACCTTGCAAACTGGTGGCACCGTTGATCGATCGATTGGCCGATGACTATCGCGATCGCGCCAAAGTCTTCAAACTTGACCTAGACAGTAACAAACTCGTGGCCAAACGCTTTGGGATTAGAAGTATTCCTGCTGTCATGGTATTTAAACAGGGGGAATTGATAGAAACGTTAGTTGGGGTTAAACCCTATGAAGAATTTACGGCAGCCGTAGAACGACAATTACGGTGATAGTCTTCCACCGTTAACAAACACTCTGGGCAAACCTCCGACGTTGACCCTTTCCTTCTCACACCACTATTTAATTTTGAGGTATGGCGATGAACAAGCTTATAGAAATTCGGTGTCCCAACTGTGGCAGCGTAGCTCAACGGCTCTTGAGCGATCGCCTACCCGCAGGATATAAGTGTCCGGCCCGACAGGTTGCTCAGACGGAATGCCCAGTGTGTGATTATTTCATCGCCATGTGTTGGCAAAACGGTGCTGTGCTGGAGGCCTATGCACCTGGCATTCAGGGGAACACAGCTGCGGCCATGCCGCCCCAGCCCCAACCAGCGATCGCCCATTGGTCTTTGTCATCTGTGTTCAAAGTGGCACTCAGCCCACAAGAGTCTAGGAAATTGCTATCGGGGCAACCCTAGTCAACTTTTGCATTTATACCAGTTCTTTCATTTAACCAAACCAAACCATATATGCTGCAAGCTCAAGAAATTATGACCCAAAACGTTGTCACCATTCGTGGTTCGGCAACGGTTGCCGATGCCGTGAAATTGATGAAAGAAAAAAAACTGCGGGGTTTGATTGTCGAACCGCGCCATGAACAGGATCCCTATGGAATTGTCACCGAAACCGACATCGTTTACAAAGTGGCGGCCTTTGGCCACGATCCTAAAACTATGCGGGTTTACGAAATTATGGTTAAGCCCTGTGTGGTCGTCAATCCCGAACTGGGGGTGGAATATGTGGCTCGGTTATTTGCTCAAACCCGCATTCGCCGCGCCCCCGTGATTCAGGGCAAAACTTTGCTGGGCATTATTTCTGTCAGTGATATTCTCTTCAAGAGCGATTTTGTCGAAAAGCCAAAGCGGTTGTTCATTGAAGATGAAATTGAAGCGGCCCGGGAAGACGCGCGGACAATTTGTGCGGCCAAGGGTGAAACCTCTCCCGATTGCGCTGCGGCCTGGGATGTGGTGGAGGAACTCCAGGCCGAAGCCTCCCATCAACGGGCCAAAAAACAGGGGAGTAACTCATTTCAGGCTTACTGCGAAGCCAATCCCGATGCCTTAGAGTGCCGCATTTATGACGATTAAATCCTTACGGGTTTTGGGAAAATCGATCGCCTTTAGGATGAGAACATGAACTACACGCGACCCGCCTAGGGCTGAGGTCGCGGTTTCCGTCGCTTTATCATAGACGCTTGCTTAAACCCCCCATAATCAGCGTCTGGGGTGTCGGGTTTGGTAGTGATCCGATAGTAGTGGCGTAGCTCTCTTGCTTATCTAGCCTGAGTTGTGTAGAATATTTACTAATAAAAATGGTTCTTCGGCTTGTGTTATGCAATGGACGGGGGATTTTTATCAATTGTTTTTGCTCTAGAGCGAACTAATCAATTAAGTCTCTTGCCAGATAAGGATTTAGTCAATTTATGCCCCCCTATCGAACCATACCAAGTAACGAAGAACCATAAAAATAATTACCTGACAAATGTCAAGAATTTGCTTTTTATGATTGCTGTTTTTATCAATATCTTCTCTTGGATCATTAAATTTTGGTTGGATTGCGATGAAGATTTAGAACATAATCTTCTGACAAAAGATTCACAAGCTTCAATATTTCGTTGTCCTAAATGTGGTTCTTTCTCAATCCTATATTCTGGCACTAACATCGGATTTTAACAGGTCAAAAGCCTTATTTTCAAAGGTTTTTACCATTATTCAGCCAGCCCTATTTAGGAGATAGAAGCCGTAAATCAGCTAAAAAGCTCTGGAAAAGTCTCCCAGTAGTTTATCGACAATGTGCTGTTGCTTACACAGACTTTTGGGAGTCATATAAGACAGTAATTCCTCGTAAACGTCATCGGGCAGTAGGTAAAGAAACTGGTCAAACTAATCCTATTGAAA
>VYLO01000017.1_pt1 | contig 81582 bp, 73 predicted proteins | sample 5114271 | NCBI WGS metagenome assembly VYLO01 (sample SAMN12291807, study PRJNA351875) | freshwater metagenome | isolation source: freshwater lake | place: USA: Michigan, Lansing Lake | collected 2011-08-05 | reverse complement strand
TTTATGATTTTCCTTGATATATCTGGGTTTCAGCGATTTTGGGCTTCTCGAAGTAAATCCCAAGCGGGGATTGGAGTTGAGGCTTTTATCGATTTGTTTTTTGTCTAAGTCCCACTATCAGTGATGAGGTTATAAGATTGAACTATTGGACAAGCTTCAATGAGATGTCTAATCTCTTGAAAATAGTCATTAATCAACAAATTCTATCTCCTCAATTTCTTCTTTGTCTTGCAGTAAAGCTTCTAGCATCCAAGCTTCTCCCATCCATTCATCAAAGTCTAAGGTATGCTGCAATTCATTGTTTTCAAATCGTCTGAGAAATTCTTGTGTCTGCATTTGATACTTATTTTCAAAAAAAGTTATTCGTTCTTGGGTACGCTTAATTCCTTCTTGAAGTTCTCGCAGTCTTTCGGTTAATGCGTCTTCAATAAATTTTTTTAAGGAGTTTAGATGTTTAGAACTCAGTTTTACTTCAGCCATAATGCTTCCGAGTTGATAATCGCTGCTGTTTGCCATTCGTCAGTCCATCCTAATTCTAGTTCATCTACTGCTAAAAAAGCTTGGGCGAGTTCTTCTGCTTCTTGTTGTTGTCGCCATTGTTGTAAAATTGAGGCGATGAAAATGCTTTTATCTTCTACTTTCTGGTCTAGGTAATTAACCAGTTCATCGGGTAAAGAAATGGAGATTTTAGCCATTGTTATCTCTTTGGCTATTTGATTCCAATGTCTATCGTATCGTGAACTACTTTTCCTTGCCAACTAATTTTCCTTCACTATTAAATTTAATTCTGCTTACTTCTAATCTCCTGAATATCTTGCCAAAAATCGGCTCTTGTCACATTTTTTAAGGTCTGTTGACGTTCTTGAGTATAGTCACCAAAACCCCATCCAGTATCTTGTAAAAAGCGAATAGCATCGACTTGTCCTAATTCTTTAACTAATGCTTGATAGCCTTTTTGTCTTAGCTCAATTGGTGTCATTGTTTTCATCTCCTTGTAATAGCAAAGTTTCCATTAAACAAGTAACAGGATTATCTAATTTTACTTGCAATAATTTACTGTATTTTATGGCTTTTCTAAGTAATCTGTCATCGGTGGTTAGCAATACGTCTATCCTAGCATATTCGGCGGAAGCGATATGAAAAGAATCATAAAGATCAAATCCTAAATATATAACCAATACTGTTTAACTGTTGTCCCATTCTTCATCACTAATACCCGCTTGTTTGAGAATTTCCTTAACTAAATCTATAGAGATTTCTTGATTTCCATGAGGGTTAGGGATGCGAATTTTATGTTGACCCTTTTTCATAAATTGATGTTTACTACCAGAAAAAGGTCCTGTGTAACCTAAAGCTTTCAATTTTCTGATTAATTTTCTGCGAGAAATTGCTGATGGCATAACTAAACTTCTGCAACTGTTGTAACTTTAATTTCTAATCCATCTATGATAGGTAAAGGGTCGCCATCTTGTAATTTTAAAATGATCCATTCTTCTAGAACTTCTAGTAAGTCTTGACGGCATTCTTCAACGGTCAAGCCATTTCCCCAAACGCCTTGAAAGCCTTCTATTTCAGCAAACCAAGTACCGTCATTTAGCCTTTTGTATTGTGCTTTTTGTAAAGCTTTTTCACAATAATTGAGTAAGATCATTTTCTTCTCTAAATCTCCATAATATGTAACTACAAGGATTATAAAGCAAATAATATAGTGGTACAGGCATCTTGCCTGTAACAGGCTGGAAGCCTGTACTACTATTTAAGGCGATCGCATTTAATCCCTGTCAAATCATAGAATTATTCTGCCATCAAATCATAGTCCATCACATAATCACATAAATCACAGTCAAGACGATTTACCCCCAATCCCATCACACAAACCCCTATCCTCCTCCCTAACATCAGAATTAGGATTGTGCAAATAAACCCGCACCCAATCGCAACTACGTTCCATTAAAGCACTTAAGCCCCAGTCTGTCCCAAGATTCCAGAGTTTGATAGTCTTGTCACCACTACCGCTCACCAAAGTCTTGCCGTCGGGACTAAAATTAACGCTTGTGACAAAGCCATCATTCCCCTTGAGGGTGCGGATTAGTTCGCCTGTTTCTACATTCCAGAGTTTGATAGTCTTGTCAGCACTACCGCTCACCAAAGTCTTGCCGTCGGGACTAAAATTAACGCTTGTGACAAGCTCATCATGCCCTTCTAAGCGATTGTGTTCACTTTTCCAGTAGAGAAGTGCTTGTAAGGTATTCATCACCTCCTTGTCATATTTGTGTTGATTTTGCAGAGTTTTACCCGCCTTAATTACTTCGACGAAAGCATCTAATTCTTTTCCTTGAACAAACAAAGACAAGGAAGAAAACCCGCGAGCATTTGCCAGATTGAGTTCCGCTTGTTGTGTTTGTTTCCACGCCATTAAACCCAATCCCGTACTAATCACCACCGCCACCAAAGAAACCGCCGCAATCCTTCTCGCTGTTCTAATTTTTTCATTTTTTTGTCGTTCAGCTTGAGTAACACTCGCCTTAATAAACTCTATCGCCACAGTATCTAAATTAGGCAGAGAATTATTCTTTTGAAACTCAACAATTTTGGCTAACTTAGAACCTCCCCAAAGCTCACTACTCGCTTTTACTGCATCTTGCTTCTGTAAATCATCCCACTGTTTAGCATCAGCATATAAACGACTTCTCAGAACAATTATCTCCTCCTTTTCTCGAATTAAATCCTGTAACACTTTCCAAGAACGTAATAACGCCTCATGTGCCACCTCAACCGTTGCTTTCCCGTCTTCTCCCTTACTCACCAAAAGACGATTATCTATTAATTGATAGAGAACCTCCCTTTGCATTTCCTCCTGTTCAAAACTAGATTTATCCGCCCTTCTGCTAACCGCTTCTTTCCCTTCTAAACTAATTAACTCTAGAAAAATTTCCTCTGCTGCTTTCCGTTGCTGTTCATTAAATTGACTATAAATTTTATCCGCTTGTTTTTCTAGCGCACCCGTTACCCCACCAATCTCTTGATAAATCTTATTATTTAAAACCCGATTTTGAATATGATCTTTTTCCCACAATAAATCTAATGTATATTGTAACAGAGGTAAAGAGCCGGCCTGTTCATAAAAATTGGCAACAATTTCATTAATTAATCCCTTTTCAAAGATTACCCCATTTCTCGCCGCCGGTTCAGCAATAGCTAATCTTAACTCACTTTCATCCATATCTGTTAACATCTTGCTATACTGATCATGGATTTTTCCTAAACTGGGATAAGGACTTAATTTATCTAAAAAATCCGCCCTCATTGTCATTACAATTTTAACTAAACTATCATTATTTTCAATTAATTTAATCAAACTTTTAATGAAAATATCTCTTTCCGTCTTCGGTGTACGAGTAAATAATTCCTCAAATTGGTCAATAAAAATAAACCATAAATCAGAATTATTTTTTAATCCTTCAACCACCTCAATTAAAGTCTCTTCCTGAACAGCTTGTGCTAACTTTGCTTGGGATTGTTTATATCTATTTGCCAAAAGACAACCATAAAAAGACTCAAAGGGATTAACATCAGGAACAAAAGTTAAATTAACCAATTTATTCGCACCAAAATTATCCTTTAACTTAGGAATTAAACCCGCTTGCACGAGAGAAGACTTACCACTTCCCGACGCACCTAAAAGCAATAAAACATTCTTTTGCTTTAAATAATCAGTTAACTCAATAATCCAATTATCTCGCCCAAAAAACCTATCCTTATCATCTACCTCAAACTTCCTTAAACCCAAATAAGGTGAACCCGTAATTAAAGTTTGAGCCTGAATCTCAACTCCTGACTTTTGGGTGATAATATATTGATTGATTACACCGCCACTAATATCACCTGCAATTCCCTTAAATTCACCATCACCGATAAGACCTTTAACATCACCCCCTATTTCTAAATAATAACTTTTATCAGTCATTTTTGCTACCCCAAAATTATTCTTTTAAAGTTAACTTTAAATTGCAGTTTTAGAATTAGCACTCTTTAAGGACTTCCTACTAAACCAAACAATTTAGCCAAACCGCCTAAAATCGTTACAATTAAAGCGACTAAAATCCCTCGACTGACGAACTCTTGATTCTCTAAGCGCTTTTCCAAGCCATCAATTTTTCCCTCTAAACGCTTCTCACTACCATCAATTTTTCCCTCTAGACGCTTCTCAATACCATCGATTTTTTCCTCCAGACGCTTCTCGACACCATCAATTTTTTCCTCCAGACGCTTCTCGACACCATCGATTTTTTCCTCCAGACGCTTAATTTCACCTTTAACTTCACTAAGTTCAATCTTAATATCAGTAACATCTTTTTGAAGATTGTCTAACTTTTGATTGATTTGAATTAGAAAATCTTTAAGTTCTACCTCAACAGTAATTGACATAAATTTCCCTCCTAAATAATCCTCAACTAATTAATCTTCTGACTAATATCTCCACCACTAATATCTCCTGCAATTCCCTTAAAAGTACCATCTCCCACCATTCCTTTAATATCACCACCAACATTAATATTATACTTACCTGCGGCAAATTCTTCAGGTTTTAATTGCTTAATGGGACTTAGACAAAAAACAAATCGAGAAGCCTAAAATCGCTGAAACCCAGATAGATCAAGGAAAATCATAAATCGAGGTTAACCCTTTGTCCCGTAATGGTTTGAGCCTTTTTTGCTGCCCGAAAATGCCTAAGTCCCATTAAGTAATTCTTCTGCTGTCTTAATAACCTCTGCATCTCTATCAATTTTTGCTTCAAGTAACTCTTCTTTGAGCAGTGTTTTTACCCCCTCTGAATCTGGTTTTTTCTCATGTTTATCGACGATATCACTATCATCTGTTTTCCCTTTTTCTGCAAATTTCTTCTTAATCAACGCTTTTAAACCCTCATAAGCATCCTTAACGGCTGTTCCTGCCGTATCCTTAGCAGCAGCCGCCGCACCAGCAGCCAACGCAGCGAGAATTATTTCCATTGCCTGAGCCATTTCTCTAAATGAAAACTACACATCGAATTTAAATCCCCCTTTAAGTTCCCCTTTTTAAGGGGGATTTAGGGGGATTAAACTTCTGTAGTCAGACTTTGGAGAATTGGTATTAGATCAAAGCAAAGTATCTGACGCAATTATGGCGCAGGTATTGGGCGCGGATGGCTTGCTCGTCAGGGTTGTTGGCTACTACTATAAGCTGGACGTAGGGTAGCGACAGAAGGTGTAAATCCCACCGTCATCGATGCCCTGCTTGTTCGGTAAAAATCGTTCGCACTGAGGGATGATTTCGACGGGATAGCCGAAAATCTGGACAAAACTGGGAGTAGCAGTCCTCTAGATGCGCCCAATCAAGCGCACACTCAGATGAAAATTGCTCAAATTCACTTTAACCTAGATTTGTAGAAGTTGGATTAAATTATCTCAAGGGAACAAAACCGGCTTTTTCAATTAATTCCTGTCCTTGATCGGTTAATAGTAGATCAGCGTAAGCTTCCCCCGCTTGTTCGTCTAATTGACCATTTTGTTTGATAATAACAAAAAGACGACGGGTGATCGGGTATTCTCCCTTTTGAAAAGCTAATTCATTCAGTTGATTACGCTTCTGGGGACATTGGGAAGACGGGATCGAAGGTTCTTGATAGGGGGCAACTAACTTATTTTCGCTTTTACCGAGGGGTAAAGTTTTAATTCCACACTGGGGAACTACTTCCGGTGCAGAAGCATAGTAAATTCCTCCTAAATTTTGGGAAACTTTTCTGAGAGCGGGAGTTGTACTATAAACGTACTTAATGTTACTGCCAAAATCGGCTTTTTCTAAAACCTGATCGATAAAAAATTCCACGGTTCCCCCATCTTCCTTGCGTCGGGAATAGGGAATAATGGCTAAATTAGGCCCGCCCACTTGCCGCCAATTGCGAATTTTTCCTGTATAAATATCTTTTAACTGGGTAATTGTTAGACCGGAAACCGGTAAATCGGGATGAACTGCGATCGCAATTCCATCGATAGCCACGGGAACCTCTTTTAAGGTCAATCCCCGTTGTTGAGCGCGTTGTATTTCCTCATCTTTGAGCGATCGAGATGCTTGGGAAAAAGCCAATTGATTCTCGATTAACATCCGAATACCGCTGCCGGTGCCGGGGGTTCCCGTAGTGGGATCGGTATAGACAAGGCGAAATTTCGGCCAGACTTGCTGGATAATAAAGTCCACTTCCTTGCGAATCGGGGCCCAAGTGGTACTTCCCCCGTAGTTAAATAATCCTTCCGGGACATTTGTAACTGCACCTAAAGTTTCAGAAATTTGATTATTCGAGGAGGAAGAAGAATTAGATCGATCATTGAGATTGGGAAAGGTTTTGTTGAGCAACCACCAAGCAATTCCTCCTAAAAGTGCCGATGTCACCATAACCGTCAACAGCAGCGGAAGAATTTCGTTTTTCTGGGACATAAAATCAGGATCAGGCTTCGGACTACTTTAATGATAATCCCAGCTTTTTTTAATGACCCTAACTTTGACAATTCTGTCGGGTTATGGGAATTATTAAGAATAAACCCTTCTTAGTTTATTGGACAGGCTTCCTAAAATAGATGGTCATCGAGATCGAGCAGCGTTGAAACCCTGCTCGATCTTAGCGATGAGAATCCCCGTCTTTTGCAAGCGGGGAGATGTCAACACACCTCTATCACAGGATTTTTGCGAGGATTTTGTTTCTGACTACCAGCTAGACTTGACCACACCGGGTAAGAGACCTTGGTGGGCCCATTCGCGTAAAACGTTGCGGGATAAACCAAAATCGCGATAGTATCCTCTCGGTCTGCCCGTCGTTAAACAACGGTTGCGGTGACGACTGGGAGCGCTATTGCGGGGTAATTCCTGTAATTTTTGGTGAATTGCCAGTTTTTCTTCAAAATCTTCGGCGGTGCGGAATTGTTCTTTTAGTTCCGTCCGTTTAGCTTCGTATTTTTGTCTGAGACGATCGCGTTTTTTCTCGCGTTCTACCATCGATTTTTTTGCCATGGGGTTTCTCGAAAAAGATTTAACCTGTAAAGACAGCATTTCCCATTATAACCTGAATCTCTCCCTAGCCGTCAGACGATAATTTTGGCCGCTTCCTAACACCGGTGACAAAAGCAACATTTCTTGATATTAATTCTTAAAGTCCTAGTTGAAAATTTTCTATGTCTGAACCGCCTCAATTTCTCCAACAACGTCTTTTTTATCAAGGTCGCGTCTTTCAATTTCAAGTCTCGAAACTGCGTTTACCTAACGGTGTCGAGGGAGAATGGGAATGTGTCCGTCATCCGGGGGGCGCTTTAGCAGTTCCGATCACCAAGGAAGGTCAATTAGTTTTAGTACGTCAGTATCGATTTAGTCTGCAAGCTCGAATTCTGGAATTTCCCGCTGGAACGATCGATGAAGGAGAAGACCCCGCTACGACGGTAAAACGAGAATTAGAGGAAGAAGCGGGCTATCGGGCGCATAATTGGCAATCTTTGGGTAAATTTGCCCTAGCACCGGGTTATTCCGATGAATACATCTATGCTTTTCTGGCCCAGGATCTGGAAAAATTAAGCTTGCCCCCCGCTCAAGATGCCGATGAAGATCTAGAAGTGGTTTTTATGAGTTTTGAGGCAATGGAATCAGCGATCGCTCGGGGAGAATCGATCGATGCTAAAACTATTACTAGCTTCTATCTAGCCCGTTTAGCCCTTAATTAATCTTTTCAATCACCGCTTGTCCTAGTTGAATCAACTCAAAACCGATAAAAAGGCTTAAAATCACGGTGACAGCCTGATTAAGCAGGGGTATATTGCCTTTGCCGAGAGCAGAAGCGACGAATTTGACCACAACTAAAACGAGAGCGCTAACAACGGCGATTTTGACGGCGATCATAGATTAATTTTTCCTCACGGTTAACCGAAGTATACTATTTCTAGACTTTTTCTGGCTCGTTTCATCTTCGGCTTGATACAAAATGTAGCATTTTGGTGGAGAGCGCTCCTGTCATTGGCAAAAATGCCCAGGTTTTTGTTAAGAATTGTAAAATGTAGTTAGATTTATTTGCTCAGAAGGGGATTCATGTCTAACCAAGAATCGATTTTTCCATTCCCTCAAAAACCAGTGTATTCCTCCGTATTCAAGTCGATTTTAGCGATAATATCAGTTATCTTAATTATGTTAGCAGTGATCGGCGGGCTAATGATGGTCAGTTTATCATTATGTTGGCCGGAACACAATATTTATCGATTACTCCTTGGCTTAGTAGAAGAATTTTTTAACCCCTTTGCTTGGATCAAAGTTCCCACAGTTACTAATAGCTATCAATTATTATTACCCACGGTTATCCTGCTAATTTTTACGCAGTTAATCATTTTCTTGTCTCCGCGTCCGCAAGTTTGGTCAAGATTAGTCATTATTTCTATCACTCTCGCTATCACCCTGCGCTATCTAGTCTGGAGAATTCTGGAAACCTTAAATCTTTCCACCCCTCTCAATGGCTTTTTTAGTTTACTGCTTTTAGGCATTGAGATGATAGTTTTAAGTGGTAGCATAATTCAGTTAGTTTTAGTATTAACCACGAAAGATAGACGCAAAGAAGCTGATTTTTATAGCCAAGCGGTGATCGATAAAAAATATTTACCGACGGTAGATATTCTGATTCCCACCTATAATGAGCCAGCCTTTATCTTAACAAGAACTATTATCGGTTGTCAATCCCTTAATTATCCTCATAAAAATATTTATATTCTCGATGATACCCAAAGATCAGAAATTCATCAATTAGCAGAAAAATTAAATTGTCATTATCTGACTCGTCAGGATAGAAAAAATGCTAAAGCAGGTAATTTAAACCATGCTCTCAGACAAACTCAAGGGGAATTAGTGGTGGTTTTTGACGCAGATTTTATTCCTTGTCGGAACTTCCTAGAAAGAACTGTTGGCTGGTTTCAAAACCCTAAAATTGCCTTAGTGCAAACTCCGCAAAGTTTTTATAATGCCGATCCTATTGCCCATAACTTAGGCTTAGAAAATCTCGTTACTCCCGACGAAGAATTATTTTATCGTCATATCCAACCAGCTAAAGATGGGGTGGGTAGTCCTGTCTGTGCTGGCACTTCTTTTATTGTCAGAAGAAAAGCCTTAGAAGAAGTGGGCTACTTTAATATAGAATCTATTAGTGAAGACTATTTCACTGGGATTGCTATCTCAGCGAAAGGTTATGAAGTTATTTACTTAAATGAAAAACTCAGCGCTGGTTTATCTGCCGAAAGTTTATCAGCTTATTTACGGCAAAGATTGCGCTGGGCAAGAGGAACTTTACAGGCCTTTTTTATCAAAGCTAATCCCCTGAAAATTGCGGGACTAACTCTACCCCAAAGATTGGCACACTTAGAAGGACTTTTATCTTGGTTTTCTCCCTTAGCTCGTTTATTTTCCCTGCTTATTCCTCTCCTTTATACCTTTGGTTATATCGTACCTTTGAACATTACCATCGATGAGACAATCTATATCTTTTTACCCTACATGATGCTGCAGTTATCCACTTATCACTGGTTAAATTCTCGCTCGCGCTCCATTATTTTTTCTGAGGTACTATCGATGATTATTTGCGTACCTACAGCCCTAACAGTTCTCCATGTTCTTTGGAAACCTTTTGACAAAGGATTTCAGGTGACACCTAAGGGACTTGCTCGCCAAAATTATCAATATAATTGGCACTTATCCTACCCATTACTGTTTTTTCTCACCATTACTTTAATTAGTATTTTCTTTAATTTAAATCATCACAATTATCAAGAAAGTCCCCTAAATTTTGGCTTGATTTTAGCTATATATAACGTGGTTATTATCATGACTGCTCTGGTGGCTTTATTGGAAGCTCCCCTCACCCTAGAAACTCAATACCAAGCACTGGAATCCCCCGTTAACTTGATAACAGAATCGGATATAATTATACAGGGTAATCTGAAAAAACTTTCGGAAATAGGAGCAGAAATTCACCTGAGGGAACCCATCTACTCAGAAAAATTACTCCTAGATATTTTAGGCGAAGATTTGCGCTTATCTGCTCATCTACTCAATCTAGAAAAACGAGGCAAAATCTGGCAAGCGACCCTTAAATTCCCGCCACTTACCCTATCAGAGCAGAGAAAACTAATTACTTTTCTATTCTGTCGTCCCCAGCGCTGGCCACTGAAAAATACGGCGGGAGAATTAAAATCCCTTTGGTTGCTAATTATCAGCTTTTGTCGTGGAATAGGCTTGATTTGGCGGGCATTTTTGAATCGAAAAACCTTTAGTTAAGTCAAAAGTCGAAAATACTTAGCGAACAATTACCGGCTGTTGACAGAGTTTCTCAGATAGATGAGGTTCGTTCTTGCCGTTGTACTTCACCTTGACGAGAAAGGCTAGATCACAGTTGTCACTTGGCCAAAACTTGACAGTATTATAATAGAAGTAACCATTCTCAGATAAACAGACTTATGAAAAATCGTTTATGCCTTCACCTGATGGCTAATAAGGAAAAAGGGTTTGCCTTGCCTCTTGCCCTGTTAATTGGACTCATCCTGATGGTAACAGGAATGAGTATGATCATGCGCGCCCAAGGAGACCAATCGAAAGTAATTGCCCAAAACGCCAAGGCTGATGGTTTCAGAAGTTCCGAAGCTGGGGTGACGCGTGTACAAGATTTACTCAATAGCGTTCGAGTTATGGCGACGGTTGATAGTAATAGTAATTGTAATACTGTCGGCTGTTGGCAGAACGCCGAAGTACCTGCTGGTAATCCCAGTAACGATTTACAAAAACATTTAAAAAAATTACACACTGCCACCGCCTGTAGTAATCCCGACAATCCCAACGCTGCCGCTACCTTGACGGCAAACATCGCTCAATTAAAACTTTTGAGCGGGGGTCAATGGTCTGATCTCGGTAATAATCGTTATTATCGCGTGGCTGAATACAGATTTACCCCAATCGCTGACCCCAATATTCTGGGTTTGGGAGTTCTCACCCTGGAAGGACGTTCCCGCAAAAGTGCCGAAACAGACCTGACTAAGACTGATCTCAATATAGATAGTGACGACAATGCCGCCTCCCGTAACCGCGTGGTGGTAACTGTCCCTATTCTTCCTTCCCCTCCCCCCCCATTTAACCGCACCACAGTCCCAGCTTTATGGATAAGTGAGGGAAATGCGGACGATGGTGCTAGATTTCAAGGGGATGTGGTGGAGGATGTGGTGAGTCCAGAATGTAATATTAGCCAAAATAAGATTCAACAGCCCATACCCGCACCCAATCCCTCCTACAAAGCGCAATTTGTCGGTGTGACTTTCCCCAATTTACCGCCGATTCCCACTGGCCTTCCCCCTGGGCAGCAAGACCTGGTACTTGCCAGTTCTCAATTTTTTCCCAGAAAAAATGCGGATGGCGCGATTATTGATACCGCTTCTGACCGCACGATTAACGGTCAAAACGTAAAGGTGTACGAGTATATCGTTAATAATATCGACTTGGATGATGGCGAGACGATTACCATTACTCCGGGGCAACGGGTAGTTTTTTATGTTAAAGGTAATATTAACGGTGCGATCGAACACAACTGCGCTGGTCAGGCAGGCTGTCAACCGGGAAATCTACAAATTTATGCCGATAATGGATTAGGTTACGCTGCGCCGCAAATTTGTCTGAAAGGAAACGAAAACCTCGAAGGGTTTATCTTTGCTCCTGACTATTCCCTCGGTAAAACCGGTACTGGTACTTTCATCGGTGCTGCCTGGGGTAAAAATTGGGGTCAAATTGCTACCTGTCCCTCAAGTAGCAATCCTCCAGCTGTGACCCAAGGGGTAGGATGGACTGAATTAATCCAAGACCTGAGACCCCCATATCCCCGACTTGATAAGATTGCCAATTGGTGTGAGGAACCCATCGATACCACGGGTACATCTACGTGTGTACCTTAATTTCCCGACTCCTTAACTCCCTCCCTCTCCCAGTCCCTAAAAAAGTTTAACTTATCGGGTTGATGAGGGGGGTTGAGGATTTCGGTTCAGGACAGGTTTTATTGGTGAAATCACAGCGATAAATTGCCGGTTTTTGCCAACTGAGGGGAATTTCCAGCAAATCCCTCGAACCGGTCATCGCTTGTCCCAGAAAGAGAGTCAGAGCGATACAATTGAGAATTGTATGGGCGATGCGCCAACGATGGGAACGGTCTTTATAGATATCTTCGACAATTGCCAGAGAGAAAATCATCAGTAATGATGCCGCCATACCGATATAGTAGTGGGACCAGTACCATTGGGCCGAGAGTCGCCAGACCCCATCCTGACAACCGATAATAATTAAACCCATGCCAGTCAAGGTGGCAAAAATTCCGCGCCAGAGGCCTTGTCTAGCGCGGTAGAGACAGACCAAAGAGGCAATGGTGACAAAAAACATCAAAATCACAAAAATGACCTGAAAGGAGTCTAATTTTCCGTCTTTTTGTTGATCGACAAAACCATTAAAACCGTAAACGACCGAGTAAGCTAGTGCTAACAGGTTAACCCCTACTACTGTACCCGTTAACCAGCGGCCTAAGCGTAGATGTTCTGGCCCGACCACTGGGGGAATTTTACTTTTATTTCCTGGGGCGGTTTCTAGGCGACGTTGACGGGTTTGCCAAGCAAAGTTAACTACGAGGCCGATAATAGGGAAAACGACCACTATCGCTAGGACAGGATGAATGAGAGCCAGAAAATCGACGAATTGCATATAAATATCCCGAAAATCGTCAGCAGAAAATCGTCAATAGTTGACAAGCTATAGCCTTGTTTTTTTTAGCTTATCGCAGATATCAGGAGCCGGTCGGCAAAAGGCAAAAGGCAGGAGATAGGGTGATAGGAGATAGGAGATAGGGTTCCCCACTTCCCACACCCTACACCCCACACCCCACACCCCACACCCCACACCCCCACTTCCCATTTCGGCCTAGGAACCTCTTCGATGATCGGCTAATCTAAAAGCAGCAATCCCTAGATTCAATCCTGACTATGAAACTGCAAGAACTTTTGACAAATATCACTCCGGTTTCCCCGATTTCTTCTCCTATCGCTTCTATTACCGAGATTACAGGAATTTCCACCAACTCCCATGCTTGTCAACCGGGAGATCTATTTATCGGTTTACCCGGAACGCGGGTGGATGGGGGGGAATTTTGGCGTTCCGCTTTGGAAACCGGGGCCCTAGCGGCGCTTATCTCCCCGGCAGCCGCCGCTAAATTTCCCCCCCCGGAGGATGCTTGCGTAATCGTTGTGGCAGATTTAGTTACTGCCGCTGCTGCGATCGCTGCTAAATTCTATCATTATCCGGCCCTTACCCTAAAATTAATCGGTGTGACGGGAACCAACGGCAAAACCACCACCACCCATTTAATTGAATATTTTCTCAGCCAAGCAGCGATTCCCACCGCGTTATTCGGGACTCTTTACACCCGTTGGCAAGGATTCCAAGAAACTGCTAATCATACCACCCCTTTCGCTAACGAGTTACAAGCTAGTTTAGCCAAAGCGGTCAGCGCCGGCAATGAAATCGCCGTCATGGAAGTTAGTTCCCATGCACTAGCCCAGGGACGGGTACAGGGTTGTACTTTTCCCGTGACGGTGTTTACCAATCTCACCAGGGACCATCTCGATTATCACCTCGATATGGAGGATTATTTTGCCGCTAAAGCTAAATTATTTAGTCCCGATTATCTGCAAGGTAAGGCGATTATTAACCTTGATGATGAATATGGTCAACGTTTAGTGGCCTCCCTGTCTCCCCAACAGGTTTTAACCTATAGTGTGTCCGATGCTCGTGCCGATTTTTATACTAAAGATTTACACTATCAACCCACGGGAGTGGAAGGGGTGATGGTGACTCCCCAAGGGGAAATAGCCTTTGCTTCTCCTCTGGTGGGTCAATATAATCTGGCTAATCTCTTAGCGGCGGTGGCGGCAGTGTTAGAATGTGGTTTAGATTTAGGGACAGTAATCGGTCAAATTCCCCAATTTTCAGGAGTACCTGGGCGGATGGAACGGGTTAGCACCGCTCCTGACCAAGATATCAGCGTCATTGTCGATTATGCCCATACTCCCGACAGTTTAGAGAATGTTTTAAAAGCAACACGTCCCTTTATTTCCGGTCGGATGATTTGTGTTTTTGGTTGTGGCGGCGATCGAGATCGGACAAAACGGCCATTAATGGGGAAAATAGCCGCAGAATTAGCAGATTTAGCTATAGTTACCTCGGATAATCCCCGCACAGAGTCTCCCGAACGAATCCTTGAGGATATTATCGCTGGCATTCCCCCAGAAATTACCGTGCAGGTAATTAGCGATCGCGCTTTGGCCATTGACACCGCTATTCAAACAGCACAACCGGGAGACGGAGTAATTATTGCCGGTAAAGGTCACGAAGATTATCAAATTTTGGGGACGGAAAAAATCCCTTTCGATGACCGCGAACAGGCCCGGGCTGCCTTGGTGAAAGTGAGAAAGTGATTAGGGGATAGGAGACAGTTATCAGTGACCAGTAACCAGTAATCAGAGACCAAAGAACAGGCAATAGGCGAATTTTTACTTTAGTCTCGGGTGCATCTCAATTGTGGAGAAATATATATATTGCGGTTTTCAGTCTAATAAGGTATAGTAAATCCCTTGATAGATAGGCCTTTCAGCGTTTCAATCGGGACTCACTTCTGTGAAAACCGCTATATTAGAGTTCTTGCATAATTAATTTTTGAGAGGGCAAAAATGAGAAAAATAGGCATAAAATTGCCTAAAATCTGTGAATAGACCATTTAATTGATTAATGCTCATTCTTAATTCTCCTGACTACTGACTACTGACTACTGACTCCTCACCTAACCGAATATTTTTGATTTTTGCCAGAGGTCTATTACATTTTGGACGCAGGCAGTGCGCCCCTACCATTGGGCGCATTAATATTAATGTAGGGGCAAATTGCCCTCGCCCTCTTTTAACAACTTCTGCTGCTCACCAATAGGTGAGAGAAAGTCACAATTATGAGATGCCTCCTTTTAGTCTCTCTTTGTTTAGTTTTTCCTTTCAAGCCACTCCCTGTTAATTTTCGGCAATTTTAGGGAATCATAAACTAGAGAAAGACTGGTAGAACTAGCGATCGCTTGTTGACATCGTTTGAGATCACAGTTTTTCCCTGTGTTGAGATTGAGGAATCAAGATTGGCAATTCTCCCATTACCAGTCTTCCGATTCTAAAAGTTATGGCACGATGCTTTGAGGTTAAAACACCTCCCAAAACCAAAAAGGGAGATAGAGCAAAAATTTGCCGATAGCTCCCGGGCTAAATGCTTGCCGCTATAGGAATGAAAACCCCTCATAAGGTCAATTGGTGACTCTCAATGATCTACTGCGTTAATCCCTCCTGTTCTCAACCGAAAAACGCTCCTACAGCGTTAATCTGCGAGAATTGCGGTTCAAAACTTCTTCTGCACGAGCGCTATCGAATCCTGGGCATTTTAGGGAGAGGAGGGTTTGGGGCAACTTTTGCTGCATCGGATCTGTCCCTACGGGGTAACCCAATATGTGTGGTCAAACAACTGCGACCTTCCACTGACGATCCTAATATTTTTCGCATAGCCAAAGAACTGTTCGAGCGAGAAGCGGAAACCTTGCGTAAAGTCGTGATTCATCCGCAGGTTCCCCGATTATTAGACTATTTTGAAGATAATCAACAGTTTTATCTAGTTCAAGAATACGTTGAAGGTGATAACCTGTACGAAGAGGTAAAAAAACGCAGTCCCTTTAGCGAAGCGGGAGTCAAACAGTTTTTAAGCGAACTTTTGCCGATTTTGAAATATATCCACGAACAAAAGGTAATTCATCGGGATATCAAACCCGCTAACCTAATTCTTCGGCAAACGGACCGAAAATTGGTTCTAATTGACTTTGGGGCGGTAACAAATCAAGTTAACACTATGATTGCTCACACCAATTTGGCCTTGGGGACCGAAGGTTATGCCCCTCCTGAACAGATGGCCATGCGTCCCGTTTACGCTAGTGATATCTACGCGGCGGGAGCTACCTGTCTCTATCTACTCACGGGCAGCTCTCCTAAAGATATCAAGGCTGATCACAATACAGGTGAATTACTCTGGGAAAAATTAATCAAGGTGAGTCCCCAGTTTGCTAAAGTCCTGAAAAAAATGCTGGAATTCTCTGTCCGTCATCGCTACAAATCCGCCCAAGAGGTAATGGATGCTTTAGACATGACTGCTTATGCCGATAGTCTAGCCCAAAGTTTAATCGCAGCTCCAGTGGTTACTTCCCCGAAACCACCACAAGATTCAGGTCTGATAGCCAATTCCTCCGTTTCTGTCCCTCTAAGTTCCAAATTGCGCCCCAAAAATCCAGTTGTCTCTTCAGATAATATGCTGGCAGATAGGAGTAAAGCCCACAGCACCATAGATATAACCTTACTGAAGAAAAAACCCCCCTTAGATGCAAAAGCAATTCTCGATGCTTACAATAACGGCCAGCGCAATTTTGCCCAAGAGGAATTAGCGAATCTCAATCTGGCCAAAGTAAAACTTTTGGGGGTAAATTTCTATCAATGCAAATTAACAGGAACTAATTTACAAGGAGCAGATCTGTCTAATGCGGATCTGGGCCGGGCTGAGCTCAGTCAAGCTATTCTCAAAAGTACCAATTTAAATAATACCTATCTCGCTTATGCAGACCTAGAAAAGGCCGATTTACGCGGGGCTAATCTCACCGGTGCCTATCTTCGCTACGCTAATCTCAAAGGTGCTAATCTTTGCGGGGCTAATCTCTCTGATGCCCAAGTAACTCAAGAACAAATCGCCCTAGCAAAAACCAATTGGTTAACAGTTATGCCCAGTGGCAAACGCGGTTCCTGGTAATCTTTTTTCAGTGAACAGTAAACAGTAACCAGTAAACAGTAATCAGTGCAAAGACAGTAGGAAACTTCGATTTAATACTGTCACTTAAAACTCAAATCTGATAACTTACCCACTGATAACTGATCACTGATCACTGATCACTGATAACTGATAACTGATAACTGATAACTGATTTAACCGCGGCTTTCCTTAAAGGTTTTGTAGGCGGTTTCGGAGTCGAAAATATGGCAATAATCAACGATTCGCTGCATTAATGCCCAAGAAAACTTGGTTTCTTTTAGGTGACTACCCCAATTTTCTTTGAGACTAGCGTGAACTTTGCGGAGGTTATAGGAAGGAATCGCCGTCGAGATATGATGGGGGATATGGACGTTAATATCGTGACAGAGAATTTCTACCCAACGGGGATAGCTACAGTGAACCGTTCCCTCTAGTTGCGCTAAAGCTTGATTCCACTCTTCGGGATAGTAAAATTGAATATCGGGGTCTGTGTGATGGACAAGGGTAAAGGTACTCATCCAAAAATGATAGACAAACCAAGGTACCACCCAAAATTTAACCAATCCCCAGACACCAGTGTAGAAAATGAGGGTTGGGAAAAAAATAGCGGCAAAAACCAGAACTACAATCATCGAAAAGCGGGCTTTTTCCCGTTCGTTCTCTTTGAATTGTTCGATGTTGAAGTGTAGAATAGCCCAGTGGGCGATCGAACCGAGCCACCAGAAACGTCCGCGAATGCCGCGATAAAAGAGACGCACTAGGGGATTGGCCGAGTTAAAAGCTTCTAATTCCCAAGGATCCCAAGCATTATCTATCGTTACCATGTTAGTTTTAGCATGATGGCGATCATGGAGGAAACGCCAACAGTGGAAGGGATAGATAAGCGGTAAGAGGAAAATATGACCGACAAGATCATTAACCCAGGGTCGATTAGAAAAAGACCGATGACCGCAATCATGGGCGATCACAAAGAATCCCGTTAAAGCTGTACCCGTAAAAATCCAAGCTAAAGGCAGTAAATACCAGGGAGAATAAACTAGCATTGCATAACCCGCAATGACCGCCAAAATATTCGTAATCACACCAAACCAAGCTTTAACTGGGTCTTTCTGGAAATATTCTTTGGGAATGCTTTTAATAATATCTTTCAGTTTAAAGTCTGGCTCGATCGAGGTGATCAACTCCCCATGCAATTTATCCGTCGTTGCCGTCATGAAATCTCCAATTACACTTAGGTGAACCCTTGACAATAAATCAGCTAGGAGGTTTGGCTAAATTCTGCCCAATACCACAAGCCGTCTTTTTTGTCAATATATTTTTAACTTTAATTAATAAACTTCCGCGAAGCTTAATAATCCTTTACTTTATATACCATAAGAGGAGATTTTCTGTTTTGGCAAAATTTGACGGCGGGTGCATCTCATTTTTGTAAATCTACTAATTGGGATTTTTACGGGGAAACTCCCCTGCTAAAATCGGGCGTTGTTTCTGATTTTACCACTCAATCCCAGCTTTTGGGAGGTATAACTACCCAAACCCCGGAGCGCATTAGTTTTTCGGTGGGATGCTTACACGCAGCTGCTGATACATTTGTCATCATCTAAGAGTCACTGATAATTGCTGATTGTCGGTATTCCTGCAAATCTGAGATGCACCCTTGACGGCTGCCTTTTGCCTCTTGCCTTTTGCCTTCAAAAGCTGATAACTGATAAAAAACCTAAATATTGACTATTTTTAGGCATTTTTTAACGATTAGCGGTGCTTTCTAGGGATTTAATCTCCTCCTGTACCTTACGGTGTTCGCGATTTAACTGTTTTTTGACCGATTCGGGGAGTTGTTCCTGTTTTTTCAGGGCATTATTAAAGTAATCTAGTGCCAGTTTCAAAGAGCCAGTATTTTTATCCGTATTGCCTTGAATTCTCAGGATTTGACCCTTCAGATACATTAATTCTGGATTATCGGGGGTCGCTTTCAGAGCGTTATCGATAAACCGCAAAGCCTGATCATACTGCTTTAAATCCCGGTAAGCTAGAGCGATACCTCGATCAACCAAGTAATCAGGACTCCCGTAGGTTTCTAGCCTTTCAATTGCCTCTTGGGGACTAGAAAAGGGCAGATTAACCGCTAAAATCAAATCCATATAACCCTTTAACAGGTTCAATTCCGGATCCGTAGGATTAACCTTTTCTGCGGTTTCCAAATACTGAAACACCTGTTGTAGTCTGGGGATAGCCGATACTGCTCCTTCGGTTTGAAAAACGTAGGTTCCCTCCAAAAAACTACCCACCGCGAGATACAAATTTCCCCTTAAAGGGTCGCTGTCCTGCATTTGTTTGGCCGCTGCCTTAGTTTTCTCGGAGTAGGTTTTGAGGGTGTTCCAATCTCGGTCAGTAAAAGCAAGAGAGGCGCGCATAGCATGGGACAAAGGTTCTTGGGGTTCCTTTTCTGTGGCCTCAACAATTAATTTTTTTGCCTCTAGATAGTTACCTTGTTTAAAAATAGCGTTAAAAGCGGCCTCGGTCTTATCACCAATCGGTCGGGGATTGGTTTTGCGGAAAGGATCTCCGGCTAAACCGGGACCAATCCAGTTAACCACTACCATAACAGCCAGCGAAGCACCGATCGCCATTTTTTTCGTTAAACCTAACCTCAGCACCATGGTCAAAAGTCTCCTTGAGCGAATGAAAAAATCTGTCACAATAGAAACGAGTTTCTAGACTTAATTTCCAGTTATTTTCTTGTCAATGCTTTATCTCAAAGATGTGGTTTATCATCCTCCCGCTGCCCTCAATCCCATTTTACAGGGGATTAATCTCGAATTAGCCCCCCAAGAATTAGGTCTGATTGTTGGCCCCAGTGGTTCCGGAAAAACGACTCTTTTGGAAATTTTAGCAGGCTTTGCCGATAAAACAGGAGGGACGATTCACTGGCGCGACCAAGAATTAACGGTGCTGCACCTGCAACAATTAGGAGGAATCGTTTTTCAGTTTCCCGAACGTCATTTTTGCGGTAAAACCATCCTTGAGGAGTTGCGTCTCGGTCATCCAGAAATTAAAAGCGATCGCCTAACAGCGGCCTTAAAGGAGGTAGGATTAGAAAATACTCCTCTGGATACTTCTCCCCATAATCTTAGTGGGGGTCAACAGCGTCGTTTATCCCTCGCTGTCCAGTTAATCCGGCAGCCTAATCTGTTACTTCTCGATGAACCTACGGCCGGTTTAGATTGGTCGATGCGTCGTCAATTGGCCAAACTTCTCGCTAGTCTCAAACAACACTGGACTTTATTAGTAGTTAGTCACGATGCCGGGGAATTACTCCCCATTGCTGACCGTCACTGGAAAATTGAACAAGGACATTTGAGGGAAATAAAAAGTGAAAAAACAGATAGTTGAGGTTTTAGGGTTTTGGGGTATTAGCTGAAATTCCCCACTCCCCTCATACCTGATAACTGATAACTGATAACTGATAACTGATAACTGAATTAATGATCCTTCCTGAATTATTTGACCTTTGGCAAGAAACCCTAGAATGGCAACCCAATGGAGCCCAACAAGCGCGATTTCAACAACTTTATGAGTTGATTTTAGAGGGTAATCAACGTTGTAATCTCACCCGAATTACCCAACCGGAGGAGTTTTGGGAAAAACATCTTTGGGATTCTTTATCGGGTTTAGCTTGGTTACAAAAATCCCAGCCAGATTTATTGACAAAATCCCTATCAGTCATCGATTTGGGGACTGGGGCCGGATTTCCGGGGGTGCCAATTGCGATCGCCTATACCCATTGGTCGGTGACTCTCTTGGATTCCACCCAAAAAAAGATTAATTTTCTTGAAGAAGTTATTGACAAATTAGAGTTAAATAACACGAAAACTCGTTTAGGTAGGGCGGAAATCGTCGGGAAAAACCCTAAACATAACTGTGCTTACGATATCGTCTGTTTGCGAGCGGTAGCTAATGTGGATATCTGTGTTAACTATGCTTTGCCTTTCCTGAAAAAGACCGGAATCGCTATTCTCTATCGTGGTCAGTGGTCGTCGGAGGATAGTTTGAGTTTAGAGAAGAATCTAGGGAAAGCTGGCGGTAAAATCCTCGAAATTGCCAGTTTCACCACTCCCTTAAGCGAAAGCGTCCGTCATTGTCTATATATCTCTAAGAAACAACTTTAAGCGGTGAGAGGATGGAAAAAGAAAGCCAAGGCCAGAATAGTATATGTAGCTAAGAGTAACATTCCCTCTAACCAATTCGATCGCCCATCACTACTAATCGAATTAGCCAACCACACCGCTACAGCCACTGCCACCAACTCAAAGGGATTAAAATTTAGATCCATGGGCTGACCGATAATATAACCCATGATAACCAAAACCGGAGCCACAAACAGGGCGATCTGCATACTGGAACCGACGGCCACAGATACCGATAGATCCATTTTATTCTTAAGAGCGACGGTGACAGCCGTAGCGTGTTCGGCCGCATTACCGATAATAGGCAAAAGAATCACCCCGGTAAACAGCGCCGTTAAACCTAGCTGTTCCGTAGCCTCCTCTAGGGATGCCACCAATAACTCCGATTCTACGGCCACAGCGATGGTAACGATCAATAAAATCAAAGACCAAAACCAGATTTTCGGTTTTGCGGTGCTTTCTCCAGCGCTTTCCTCCTCGATACCAGCAACCCCGACATCGTAGAGATAGGTGTGGGTTTTCATGGAAAATAAGAGACTTAAACCATAGACGAAAATTAACACCGCTGCCACGGCCACGGATAGACGCTGTAGGACTATTTCCCCGACTCCCGTGGAGGTAAATTCCACGGCAGTGGGTAAAAGGAGCGCCACCACCGCTAAATTCATGGCTGAAGCATTTAAACGAGCGGTTATCGGTTGAAATTCCTGTTCTTTGAAGCGTAAACCGCCTAAAAACATCGATAATCCCATAACTAAGAGTAAATTACCGATAATTGAGCCAGTAATCGTCGCTTTTACCACATCGATGAACCCTTCCCGCAAAGCGACATAGGCAAGAATTAATTCTGTGGCATTGCCAAAAGTAGCATTCATCAAACCGCCAATATTTGGCCCAACCACCACCGCAATCGCTTCCGTGGCTTCCCCCATATAGGCCGCTAGGGGGATAATAGCTAGACAAGCGGTGATAAAAACTACCGTTCCGCCCCAGTGTAACAGCGAACCGGCGATCGATAGCGGCACAAAAATCAATAAGATGGCGAAAATGGTGTTTTTGCTTAACATAAAGTGGGTAATTTTGTCAAGATAATTTTATTTCGATCGGAGATGGGAACTAGAATCGGATTCTAGCCAAAATTCCCCGGTAGAACCGGTTATTATCCATAATATTGCCCTAAAACCGTCTCTGAGCGACTTTTCTAGGGGTTCGGGGGGTGATTGGGAGGGAACAGTCACCGGTTTAATCATAATTCCGCGACTACCAAAAACAATTTCTCCCACTAATCGCGCCCTTCTCATGTGATTATCGGAAGTGACTAGATAGACACTATCAATACCTTGGGCTTTCAGTTGATCGGCTAGGCTAGTAAAGTTAGTGACAGTATCTCGCGCATTGTAATCGAGATGGAGACGTTCTGGGGAAATTCCCGCTTTTTTAAAAATCTTTCTCACATATCGTCGCGGACTACCGGAAGATACCCAAATCGGTAGATCGGGATATTCCTTAGCTAATTTTGCCGCAAAACGTTCTCGATCAGCATGACCTCCCAAAACAAAAATCGCTTCCGGTTTTAGCCACTGCTGACGTAAATCGTGATATAACCAGCCTAAACTCGCCAAAATTAGCGGAATAGCCAGCAATTTTAACCTAGATTTGCCTAACTTCCCTTTCAGAGAAACTCGCTTTTTTCCCTGAGAATTAGCCTTGAGAACCATATAACAGTAATCGGTGAGCGGTTGTCAGCCTTCAGCTTTGTGGATTAAAGTGATCGAGGGTGAGGATCATCGAACTCACATTGACGTAGGAGATAGGGATTTTATTCCCCAACTGACCGATAATTTTTCTGGAACTCAGGTGGATTGATGCGGTCGCTTACATCCCCCACCAACGGGCCACCGCTTCGGGAAGGGGTAGCAAAATACTTAATAACAAAGCCAGGGAAAATAGACCTAATAAATCTCGTTTATTATCCAATTCGGTGACATCATTTAAAGCAGGTTGATCGCTGACTGGCATTAATAAGAGAATAATCGCCCAGAGTAAAAAATCTGGCTGCACTAGGGCTAAAATAAACATGAATAATCGAGTTAATTGACCGATAATTATGGCGGTTTTCTGTCCATACATGGCGTGAACAATATGACCACCATCCAATTGACCTACGGGCATTAAATTTAGGGCTGTAACGATAATTCCCACATAACCAGCTACCGCTAAAGGATGTAAATGGATGGCTTTTCCTGCGATTAAATTACTGCCGAGAGCTAGTTTAGCTACGATAGACAAGAAAAAAGAAAACTGCGGATTTAAGGCCTGAAAATTTAATAAACTGCTTTGATTAGTTAGGGGAACTATTTCCGAGAGGGACAATCCCCAAAACATTAGAGGAATAGCGATAATTATACCCCCCAAAGGACCGGCCACCGCCACATCAAATAAAGCTTTGCGGGTGGGTACAGGGGATCGCATTTGAATAAAAGCCCCGAAGGTGCCGAGGAAGAAAGGAATGGGGATAAAATAGGGCAAAGTAGTTTTAATTTTATATTTAACTGCGGTAAAATAATGACTGAATTCGTGCAGTCCTAAAATAGCAATTAAGCCTAAACTGTAGGGTAAACCTTGCAATAATAAACTAGAATTATTTTCTAATTGTTGGGCGGTGATGCCACTTAATCCCGCACCGATGACTGTGGTGGTTAAGAGAGTTAATAACAATAAACCCAAGGCAAGAAAGGGGCGAGTAATTTTTTCGGTTTCTATGGTTTCTGTTTTTTGCTGCCAGGGATTAGCCACAAGAGCGAAAAAAGGTTGTCCCTGAAAACTTTCTTGGAAAAGCAATAAAAAGCGATCACCAAAAACCTTTTCCACATTGTTTTTAATCACTTGATAAGCTTCTTCGGGAACTGCCCGCAATTTCCCCCGACAGAGAATTGCTTGGGGACGATAATCGATATTTTGCAGATAATAAATACCCCAAGGAAAACAATCTCTTAGGGATTTTTCCTCTGCGGCAGTGATCGGTTTTAAATCATTTTTAGGTGCAGGATTATCGATATTTTCTAGGACTAAATTCGCTTGTTTCGGTGGTGATGGGGAGCTTTCTTGGGGAGTAACTCGACCCTTATGTACTAACCACCAATACAAAAAAGGGCAAATCACAAAAGGACCGATGAGCAAAAATGCCGGCATGGGGGTATCCTCTCCATAGATTAACGTCCAGCCAGTCCAAATTAGAGCCGGAGTCATCAGGACTAACCAAATTAACCAAACTGGTGTTGTCGTGATTTTGGCCACGCTACGCTTGACCATAAAATAAGTGAAACCACCAAGAATCCCTAATAACAACCACATTTCCATATCGGCTCTTTTCTCTTGAATAAAAAGCGGCTAATTTCAGCCGGCCCGGTCATCGATCGTGCTAAATTGTAAACCGCATTGATTGTGATTTGGATAGGCAAACCATGCGATCGGAAACCGAATCGTCTCCTTTAGAGGTTAGCAAAACCACAAAACCCCCTCGATTAATTCTAGAAGGTTTATACGCTTTCTCGCCTAATCGGGAAACCCTAGGGGGAACCTCTTATCTTATTGTAGAAAATACTGGCAATATTCTGGTGGATTGTCCTGGCTGTGACGAGAGCGAGCGGGATTTTCTCCGAGAAAAAGGCGTCCGTTACTTATTTTTTACCCATCGCGGGGGTCAGGGTAAGCAGAGCGATTCTCTGCAAAGTTGGCTTGATTGTGAGATTATTCTACAGGAACAGGAAGCCTATCTGCTTCCTCACCGTCAAATTACCGTTTTTCAGCAGCAAATCCAGTTATCTCCCACTTGTAGCGGTTTTTGGACTCCTGGCCATTCTCCCGGCTCCTCCTGTCTCTACTGGCAGCGTCACGGGGGGGTTTTATTTACCGGTCGTCATCTTCTCCCCGACACCAAGGGTCAACCGCAACCCCTACAGACCGCGAAAACTTTCCACTGGCCGCGGCAATTGCGATCGCAACAGGCCATTTTAGACCGTTTTAGTCTGGAAACCCTCTCCTATCTTTGTCCAGGAGCTAATACCGGCTTTTTGCGCGGTCGGGGAATTATCGATCGCGCCTACGAAAAAATCAGCGCCAATCCTCTTAACTAGGGTCTGCTGAATAAATCTAAAAACCTTGTTGGATAACGCTTTTAGACTTTTTTTCCCTCAAAAAGTGCCGACCATTGGAGTGATTGGGGGGAAATTTTAAGGACTTTTTCCCTGAAAATTAGGTAATTGACCACCTGAAAATGGATAAAACCCTACACCCCACACCCCACACCCTACCCCCACGAAAAACTTTTTGCCGCAAACCTTAACTAAAGACTTTTTAGAAGCTGCATCGTTCAATTCCCAGAAATTATGAATTTAACCGTTAAAGATTTGGGTGAACAGGGATTGCTACCGATTCTGCAAAAATATTGTCCTGCGGAGATTATCGGTGATGATGGGGCGATTTTATCCCTGAAAGAGGGTTATTCTCTCGTCGTCACCACTGATGTTTTAGTTAATAACGTCCACTTTAGCGATATTACCACCTCTCCGGAAGATGTGGGCTGGCGAGCGGCGGCGGCTAATTTATCCGATTTAGCGGCTATGGGGGCAGAACCCCTGGGAATTACGGTAGGATTGGCTTTAACTCCCGATCTAGCCATCGATTGGCTAGAAGGACTCTATCGGGGTCTTAGCTCTTGTCTGCAAGTATATCAGACGGCGATCGTTGGTGGCGATGTCTGTCGGGCCACGGAGATTAACATCAGCATCACTGCCATGGGACAAGTGGCAAAAAATGAAGAAATTAGACGTTTTAACGCAAAAGTGGGCGATAGTATCGTTGTTACAGGTTATCACGGTTTATCGCGGGCTGGATTAGAGTTACTCTTCCACCCTGAAACCGGCAGGAATTTAAATTCCGCCCAAAAAAAGCGATTAATCCAAGCTCATCAACGGCCGCGACCGAGACTCGATTGCATACCACATTTACAAAAAATTGTCAAGCAATTTCCCATCGCCGGCATGGATAGCAGTGACGGATTAGCAGATGCTATCATCCAAATTTGTCGCTGTAGTGGGGTTGGTGCCGAAATTGAGAGGATTCCCCTGCATCCAACCCTGAAAGAATATGTAGGAGCCGAAAAAGCTCTAGAATGGGCTTTATACGGCGGTGAAGACTTTGAGTTAGTTTTGTGTTTGCCTCCGGACAGTGCCAGAGAATTGCTGGAGAAAGTGGGGGAAGAGGGGGCGATAATCGGTCAAATTGTCCCGGGGAAAGAGATAAAATTAGCCGACGGGAGAAAACTCAGTTTAAGCTCCGGATTTCAACATTTTTAGCCTCTATAAATCGCCAAAACCTTTCTTTTTCTTGATTTTCTTCGGTTTTTTCGGGCTGCCACCTTGACCGCGGAACCCCGGTTGATTGCCACCCCCAAACATTCCGCCACCCATCCCGGGCATCCCAGGCATAGCGGGCATTTGTCCCCGTCCCATCTGTTGCATCATCGATCGCATTCTGGTGAAATTAGCAATTAGTTTGGTCACTTCTGTTTCCGGATGTCCCGAACCTTTGGCAATGCGACGACGACGATTAGGAGACTTAGCCAATAAATCGGGGTTAGCGCGTTCCTCCGTGGTCATGGAATTAATCATCGCTTCCGTGCGTTTTAACTCTTTTTCGCCCTTTTCGATGTCTGTCCCGCTCAGTTTGCCTAGACCGGGGATTAACTTTAAGACTCCCCCCAGGGAACCCATATTTTTTAACAGCCGCATCTGTTTGAGGAAGTCATTAAAATCAAACTTAGCCTCTAAAATCTTGGCCTGCATTTTGGCCGCGTCTTCTAGGTCTAACTGTTCCTGGGCTTTTTCCACTAGCGTCAGGACATCACCCATATTGAGGATACGACTGGCGAGGCGATCAGGATAAAATGGCTCTAAAGCCTCGACTTTTTCGCCAACCCCAACAAATTTAATCGGTTGTCCCGATATTTGCCGCACTGATAGGGCAGCCCCACCGCGAGTATCGCCATCGAGTTTGGTGAGAATTGCCCCCGTGATGCCAATTTGTTGGTGAAAAGTGTGGGTGAGATTGGCCGCTTCCTGACCGGTCATGGCATCCACCACTAATAAAGTGTCGTCGGGGTTGACAATTTTCTTGATTTGTGCTAGTTCGCCCATCATCTGGGTGTCTATCTGCAAACGACCGGCGGTGTCGATGATAACCGTATCTACGCCCAATTCTTTGGCTTTTTCCACACCTTGACGGGCGATATCGACGGGATTAGCCTGAGAACCCATCTCGAAGACGGGAACATTTATCTGTTTACCGAGGGTGATTAATTGGTCAATGGCCGCCGGACGGTAAACATCGGTGGCCACCATCAGGCAGCTTTTGGACTGTTTGCGGAGATATAGGGCTAATTTGGCGGTGGCGGTGGTTTTTCCTGTCCCTTGCAACCCGGCCATTAAAATTACGGTGGGGGGTTTATCGGCCTGAGCTAGGGGAACGTTGCTTTCCCCCATAATTTTAACTAATTCATCATAGACAATTTTGATAAATTGCTGGCCAGGATTAACTCCGGAAATAACTTCAGCGCCGAGGGCTTGTTTCTCGACCTCAGCAATAAATCCCTTGACTACCTGTAGGTTAACATCTGCTTCCAGTAAAGCCCGCCGGACTTCTTTTAGGGTATCTTGTATGTTGGCCGAGGAGATTTTATCTTGACCTCGTAACTTTTTCCATGCGTCTTCTAAGCGATCGGCCAGTGCGTCGAACATAGTTTCGGAATTAAATTTTTAACTAGATCGATTTTATCTCAATGTCGGGCTGAAGACCCCCGCTCTTACCCTGTCAGCTTTTGACTACAGCGTTTCTCGTCAAGCTGAAGTATAAATTAAACCTTGCCGAAGCAAGGTTTTCAGGAGACAAAATGCACCTCATCTATCGGAGAAATGCTGTAATTTTGTCTTTATCTCCCTCCTCTGTCTCTCTCGGGAACGGAAAAACAGAAATGACAAGGAAAACGGTTTCCAGCCGAGAATTTATCAATCGATTAAATTGAGTATATAGAAAATAAAAGTAGGAAATTATTCGAGGGGCAAAGAAAACAAAGAGCCAAGCTTTTAAGCGATTCAAGTAACCGCCAGGCTCGACAAATAATCGAATATTGTTTAGGTGATTTTGACATCCTTTCCCAACCGATCAACAAGGATGAGTTATAAGTAGTCGAACATAAATAAACAACACTATGTTAAGGAATGTAAAATAGGCAGTTTTCGATGCTGCATACAGCTTTCTACCCTATTTACAAAACTTTATACAGCAGCGAAAACTTATGTCCGACTACTTAGCAAATCGGTTTTTAATAGTATGATTAAGTAGTCGGACATAAATTCTGTTGTCTATTTTAAGAAATGTAAATTGCCGCAATTCTTACTGACGACCGACGACCGACTCCTTACCCCACAGTTAACTTTACTTTTGTCCAACTACTTAAATGCCAATCCAACTTTAAAAATCCTCTTCCTTCTTCCCACTCCCCACTCTCCTATACTTTTTCAACAGGATTGAGTATTACCATAATTTCTCCGCCGGTTTTCTGGTCAGATTTATTAAGTCACCATTGCCCTAAAAATCCAGTAAGGGCTGAAATAATTTTCGCAGTCAAAGTCCATCGACCTGAAGCGAGAAAAATTGATTTTTGTAAATAATAGTTTCAATGCGCTCCTTACTAGCATAGGATAGAAACATCGGATTTCCAGGAGGGGTGACGATGAAAGACAGTTCTATATTCCGACGTTTCCCGCAGGTATTTGCGGGTTTATCGGCGCTATCGATCGCTCTCGTCTTCAGTTCGTGGATAGCGGCGCGAGCGATCTTGGCGGTGAAACAGGCCAGCGATGTTTTTGTCGTGACCGGTTCGGCAAAAAGGCCGATTACATCGGATTATATTCTCTGGCGTTTATCGGTTTCCAGTCAACAACCCACCGCCCGCGATGCCTACCGCGATCTGATCCAGCAAACCGAGCGGATACGAGCTTATCTCAAAGAAAAACAAGTTCCCGACGAGGCAATCACCACCAACGCGATCGAGACGATGCCGATTCCTGAAATAACGAACGGCCAGGAAACTGGGCAAATTCTCGCCTATCGCCTCACCCAACGCTTCGAGATCCGAGGGAGCGATGTGGCCCGTTACACGGAACTTTCTAGGCAGGTAACAGAATTGATCGAGGAGGGAATTAACCTCGTCTCCGAACCCCCCCAATACCTTTACACCCAACTGGATAAGCTGCGGGTGGAAATGGTGGCCGCGGCGACCAAGGACGCCAGAGCCAGAGCCGAAGCGATCGCCAGTAGTACCGGCAGTCGGGTGGGAAGGGTGCGCGATGCAAAAACGGGAGTTTTTCAGATCACCTCGCGCAATTCCACCGACGTGAGCGATTCGGGAATTTACGACACTTCCTCGATCGACAAAGATATTACCGCAGTCGTTTCGGTGACGTTCGGGATCGAGTGAATGACAACCCACTCCTTACTGCTGTCCAAACAGCGGAGCGTCTGTGCTAGGTCTAGACTTGACCATGAGAGTAATTTCAGCAAACAGAGAACCTCTGTTTGAGTTGTCTCTTTGTGTCCTTCGTGTCTTTGTGGTTCGTTCCAGTCGCTCGCTGGCAGGACTGTATCATGGAAATACATTTTACCCACCAAACCCAAGAGAGCCCTTAATTTGATCGCAAAAGGGAAATTTAATCTCTCTAAGCGAACACCTGTTCTAGTCAGCTTGTATGTAAAGTTTTATCTACGGATTCAACATTGCTGGCTTTTAAGTAAGTTTGAGTAAGTTTAGTTGGGCCGTAAAACTTGGGTTTTTTCGATCAACCATTTATCTCCTTGCCGTACCAAATCATAGCGCAGGTTCAAGGACTCATTATAGGAACGATTGACAATTTCTTGGCCATTATGAAAATACATCGCCTTTTCGTTTACTGTCGCTTCCACCGTCGCTAAATTAGGATTTTTCGCATTATTAGTAACCGAGCGCACATCCACTTGATGCTCGTAGCGCCAATAGTTATTTCCCTGTAAAGCCGCCGCTCGTTTTTGCCAAATTTCTAAGGCCGAACCCGTTAAAACCTCTTTCAATTGCTCTTTTTGGTGTTCACTGCCAAAAGCAGCCGATTTTGCTGCTAACCAAGCTTGAATCGTCTCCGTTGCTGTTTCCTTGCCTAAGGGAATCCCGTCCAGCGCTTCCGCCTTAGCCGAGGGAACTTCTAGTATGGGAGTATGCAAAGAAATCGGTAACTGTTCCCCTTGCAAGGCTGCCAAAGGAGATTGACTATCGACAATTGCCTTCACACCCAAGGACAAAACCGCAATCGTTCCCACTAATCCTACTCCCAATATCGCCACTCGCTCAAGTCGCAGCTTTCTGCGGGCCGGTCGCCTCCGTTTCGGTGCGACTACGGCAGTTTTTGCCGTTTCTAGGGCTGCCGGCCGGGAGTTGCCCGCTGCTGGGGGGCGCGGGCGACTAGGACGACGACGGGGGGGATTAAGTGCCGGTTGACGATCGGCTGCCTTCACCACCACACTGCCCTGAGTATAGGGGGTGAAAGTTTCCTCCTGAGCGGTGACTCTCAGGGCAGGTACAGCAGTGCTTGCCCGCTCACCTTTAGCTCTAGCTAAAGACGGTTTTTGGGGACGAGAGTGGGAAGAAGAATAGGCGGATTCCCTCATCGGTGTCGCTCCTGGCACTGGGTTTAAATGGGTGGGGTGGGTGTGGGTTTTGAGAATATTTACTTCCGATTCTAAAGGTTCCCTGGGCTTTTCTCGAACCGGCACGGGAACTTTTTTGTCAGGAAAACCTGACAATGCTTCTAAATAATTTTGTACCTCTTCCTCAGCAAAATACTCTTTGAGTGAGGCTTTCTCCTCGACTAAATCACTAAAATGGCAGAAAACTTCTGTTTGTAACCAACGCTCACCGTAACGACATAACCCAGGTAAAAGATCGGGAGATTGCCCCGATTGTTCCTTAATATAATTTAATATTTCTTGCTCTTGACTTTTTTCTAAAATTGTGCTTGCTTGTTCGGTTTGACCGAGCAGTAGGGCGCAGATCGATCGCTCTAGGGAGACATCCTGATGTTTTTGTAATTGCTGTAGGCGCTCGCTGGCTGCCACAATAGCGGCGGGTTGTTTTTGGGCGAAACCGCGGGCGATCAAGGCATAGACCAGCAGATAATTACCCACCGCCGAGGGGCGTTGTGCCTCCTTTGCCCAAATTTTCTCCTGTTCAGCCTGAGTTAAATAAACCCGTAACTGTTGAATAAAGCGTAAAAAATTATCCACCCCTAACCCAGAGCGATCATCACCGGGGCCATCGATGCCACCGCGAGCGGCCAACATCTCCTCCAAGAGATTTAAGCCGCGCTGACGGGCAAGACTAGGTTTTTTTTCTTGGGATAACAATTCCAGAATCCGGTAGGGACGCAAGCGATCGCAATCATGGCGAATCTCCCTGGCCACTTGCGGGAACATTTGTTCTTTTTCTAACCAAGTCAGGGCTTTGGCCGCAGTGCTGGCCGCCTGTTCATAATTTTTATCCTGCCAATATTCCCGACTTAATTCCCCGTAGGCCAAAGCCAAGGTTAAGATCATGTCGGGGCGAGTAATTGGCTCTAAATCTAGATAAGTTTCGGCCAAACGAATCACTAACTCGTATTCTCCCAACTCTTGCAGGATGAGCAAAGCTCCCACCAGATCGGCGGGGGCAATAGTAATCTGGGAAGTGAGATATTCTGAGGAGGCCGCCGCCACCTCCCCACCTTGAGAATCTAGGTTTTCGGCGCTGCTTTCTGGGTTGAGAAACAGGGGATTGGAGTCGAACAATTGGGTATCGTAATCACGACGGCGATCCGCAGCACTTAACACTTGGTAAGCTTCATCTAACAAGTGCTGACGGGCAATGATCGCTGTTTGACTGTATTCTTGACGTGGCAATTGCCGTCCCCGATCGGCGTGGGCCAAATCAATCTGCTCGGCACTCACCTGAAAGGGGATTCCCAATATCCTGTAGTAGTCAAGAGGAATTCGCACGGTTAGCTGTACCTCAACTCTGGAGAGTCCTTAGTGAATTAAATGATGTAAGTGAGAGCGGAGCGAGTAAAATAACAAGATACCATTCTATCCTAGCCAATCTCTGACTGACTAAGATTAGATTCGAGAGAGAAAATACCAAGAACTCCCTGGTTTAAGACTAAAAAATTCACTGCCAGAATTCTCGAAAAATCTACCGCTTCCTCTCCCCTTGCCTTTTTGTTGTCTAAATGATACTACAGACCATATGATTTCCGAACGTACTTTACCAACCTTTAATGCTGCTTCCATCATTATTACCAAAGCTGAAGGTCTTCGCCTATACGAAGATATGGTTTTGGGGCGGATGTTTGAAGATAAATGTGCCGAAATGTATTATCGGGGCAAAATGTTCGGTTTTGTCCATCTCTACAACGGTCAAGAAGCGATATCTAGCGGTATTATTAAAGCCTTGCGTCAGGGAGAAGATTACGTTTCTAGCACCTATCGCGATCACGTCCACGCCCTCAGTGCCGGAGTTCCCGCCAAAGAGGTAATGGCGGAGTTATTTGGCAAAGCTACCGGCTGTAGTAAAGGCCGGGGCGGCTCCATGCACATGTTTTCCGCCGAACATAAGCTTTTAGGGGGTTACGCTTTTGTGGCTGAGGGGATTCCCGTCGCTACCGGGGCGGCTTTTCAAAGTAAATACCGTCGGGAAGCCATGGCTGATGCCAGTGCCGATCAGGTAACGGTTTGTTTCTTTGGGGATGGGGCGAGTAATAATGGCCAGTTTTTTGAGTGTCTGAATATGGCCGCCCTCTGGAAGTTGCCGATTATCTATGTGGTGGAAAATAATAAGTGGGCGATCGGTATGGCCCACGATCGAGCCACTTCCCAACCGGAAATCTATAAAAAAGCCAGTGTTTTTAGTATGGTCGGTGTGGAAGTGGACGGTATGGATGTGGTCGCCGTTCATGCCGCCGCCAGAGAAGCCGTGGCCCGCGCCCGCGCCGGTGAGGGACCGACTTTAATAGAGGCGTTAACCTATCGTTTCCGGGGTCACTCCCTAGCAGATCCGGACGAGTTACGCAGTGCTGACGAGAAACAATTCTGGGGCGAAAGAGATCCGATCACTCGCTTTGCCGCCTACCTCTACGAGCGAGAGCTGGCCACGAGAGAGGAATTAAAAGAAATCGAGGAGAAAATTCAAGCTGAAATCGAGGCAGCGGTTAAATTTGCTGAATCTAGTCCCGAACCCGATCCTAGTGAACTAACTCGCTTTATTTTCGCTGAAGACGAGTAATTTCAGTGATCAGTTACCAGTTATCGGTGATCAGTTATTGTCCCTCCTCAAGATATTTGACCCAACAGGTGCCATCTTCTTTTTTCCACCAAATCTTGATTGGTTCTGTATCTATTTTTCAGTGGCTTTGAACTTAGATATTGGGCTAATCACGCTTTCTTGGGTATTTTATCTCCTCGTCTTTACTCATTTTATTAGAAGAGGATTTGATATTACTGGTCTGAGCAAAAATTAAAATTTTTGGCTTTGCGGAGGGAATTAACCGTTAAAACCACCTGTTCCCCCACCTGTTCAATTTCTTCTAAAGTATTAAAACGACTCAACCCGAAGCGCAGGGAGGCATAAGCGAGAGATTCGGGGCGACCCAGGGCAGTTAAAACGTGAGAGGGAGCGGTATGGCTAGAGGAACAGGCAGAACCGGAGGAAAGTGCCACTATTGGCTGTAATCCTAACAATAACGCCGCACCGTCCACCCCTTCAATACTAATATTCAAATTTCCGGCTAATCTTTGGCTAGGATGACCATTGAGATAAATTCTGTCTAATTGACTGATAATCTCCCATAAACGGGCTTTTAACTGATTTAAGTGGCTGGCATCTTCCTCGATCGCTTTGATAGCCAATTCCACCGCCTTGGCAAAACCGACAATTTGTGGTGTAAATATCGTACCCGATCGCAATCCTTTTTCCTGGCCTCCCCCTTGAATTTGAGCGGCGAGACGGACTCTGGGGTTCCGGCGCCGGACGTACAGCGCACCGATTCCCTTTGGTCCGTGGACTTTGTGGGCAGTTAAGGACATCAAATCTATATTCATTTCCTCCACATCTAGGGGAATTTTCCCGATTGCTTGGGCCGCATCCGTATGAAAAAGTACCTGATACTGGCGACAAATCGCCCCAATTGCCGCTAAAGGTTGAATCACCCCAATCTCGTTATTAGCAGCCATAATTGACAGCAAAATCGTGTCAGGACGCAAAGATTTTTCTAGTAGTTCCAAGTCAATTAGTCCATCAGCACCGACGGGTAAAATTGTCACCTCAAAACCCAATTTTTCCAGATAATGACAGGGATCTAAAACGGCGCGATGTTCTGTCACCACCGTAACTAGGTGGCGTCCCTTGGCGAAATAAGCTTCGGCAACCCCTTTGATAGCTAGGTTATTGGCCTCCGTTGCCCCACTGGTAAAAATAATTTCTTCGGGACTACTATTAATAGCAGCGGCGATTATTTCTCGTGCCTGTTTAACCGCAGCCTCGGCTGTCCAGCCATAGACATGATTAATACTACTGGCATTACCAAAGTGTTCGGTAAAATAGGGCAACATCGCCGCCAGAACTTGCGGATCGAGCGGTGTCGTGGCGTGGCAATCTAGATAAATCGGCTTTTGAGACATATTTTTCGCGTGCGGGGATCAGGAAGGATAGGTAAACTTACCGCTAATGGTTATGACGGAAAAACTGAAGGCGATTTACGAAGATGGTACTTTGTATCTGCCAAGTAAATTTTTTCGGCTCTTCTAGAGTAGTTATGATCTATGATACCAAATCCGTTTTTCATCATTATGATTAACTGCCAATCCAACTTTAACAACCCGCTCCCTTCTCCGATACAGCCATTTTCAAGGGGAAAATGTACCCAGTGGCGGCTTGTCAATTTTTTCTGAGAAGCCTCATGCAGTAAGGGAAGTGGGCAGTGGAAAGTGGGGATTTTTCAGTAATCAGTAATCAGTGAACAGGGAGAAGGGAGAAAAAAGCTGATCAACCGCAACCAGCCAGAGAACTGGAATTTCACGGGAAAGCCACTAAGCCTTTAAAGTTTTGCTATGCAAGGATCGTAGCCGAAAAAGCCAAACTACGGTTTTCCCTGTGGATGGGGTTTAACTGATCACTGATCACTGAAGACCGACTCTCCCAAAAGGCCAACTTTGTACCTCACCATTAAGATAAATTCTATATCTTTAGACAGATAACCGCTCGATTCCCTTAATATTTTTTAACATAAAATCTGCCCTTTGATTGCTGTAATTGGTTCCCTAGAAGTCAAGCTAATGAGTTATGATCCTAGATAGGAATCCATAGTTCTTAGAGGAGGAAAGCGGGGCAATCTCAATGTTTTGCCCACCCACAAGACCATGATTTTGAGCTTTTAAAAATCTCGCAAAAGTCTTTAAGAACGTTTAAAATCAGCATTCACACAGGAGGTATATTATGACAGGTAAGAGTAAACGCGGTTTTGCCTCTATGGATCAAGCTAAACAACGGGAAATCGCTAGTAAAGGTGGTAAGGCTGCTCATCAAAAAGGTACAGCCCACGAATTTACCTCCGAAGAAGCTCGCGAAGCGGGACGAAAAGGCGGTGAAGCGGTTAGCCGAGATCGCGCCCACATGGCAGCCATCGGACGGGAAGGAGGCAAAAATTCCCACAAAGGCAGTCGCAAAAACTTAAACTCCGGGGAAAATTCCCCAGTCAACGAGTCTATAGGTGAAAATTCCTCAGATTTTAGCAACTCGGAGGCAAATAGTTGACTTTGGTTGACTTTTTCTCAGACTGAGAGGGTTTTGGGGTGTTGGGGTTTTAGGGTGTTGGGGTTTTAGGGTGTTAGGGTTTTAGGGTGTTGGGGTTTTAGTTGAATTACCCCATTTCCCCATCCCCGTTAACGAAGGCAGGGGGCAGGAGTCTCCGAGTCTCCGAGTCAGGAGTCTCCGAGTCAGGAGGATTATTTTTATTTATTCTCCCCACACCCCACACCCCACACCCCACACCCCACACCCACGAAAAACTTTTTGCCGCAAACCCTACTTAGGGTTCGATACTGATAATCCAAGTCCCGACGTAGAGACGGACGGGAATATTGCCAGAGGCAATCACATCACAGGTAAAGTAATAAGTGCCTAATTCAGGATTTCTGACATTAGACATGACGATTTCAACTTTGCTGGTCGGATCGATCGCTTGTTCGGGGACAATTTGAATAATGCGACTATCCTTATCCCAAACCACTTCCTTTAAAGGTAAAGATTTGTTGTTGATGCGTACCTCGATTTTATTGGTGTCAAACTGGCCGTTAAAATAATCAGGATAGGAAATAAAAAAAGCCGCAGCTCCTTGGGAGAGTTTTTTCGCGGGGATATAGAGTTTATAACGATCCATTTGCTTGGGACGAGCACCAAATTGCAAGAAATAATCTAAGGTATCCTTGCGATCGACTCCACTAAAAATGGTTAGGCCGGGGTTGCCATTGGCTAAAGTTATTTTTGGTAAAATAATCCCCGCACCCACAGCTAAAGATAGAGCAATCAAAGCGGGTGCCTTAGCATATTTAATTACTTTTGTCAAGACTTTTAACATAAATTTTAACCCAAGGTGAGGGAGATGGTGATGGCTGCAAGGAGCCGAATACAGTTCAACTGTAACAAAACCCGCTCGTTTCTTACCTAGACCTTTGCCAGTCCGATAAGTGTCTTGGTTAACGCTTCATCGCTCGTGCCATATCCCGTTGATCCTGACGACGTTTCAAATCTTCGCGTTTATCGTGTAATTTCTTGCCTCTACCGAGGCCAATGCTGATTTTTACCCAACTACCTTTAAAATACATCTTCAAAGGCACAAGAGTTAAGCCTTTCTGTTCCACTTGACCGATGAGTTTGCTGATTTCCTTTTTGTGCATCAACAATTTTCTCGTCCGGCGCGGATCGTGATTAAAATATTCGCTACTCTGTTCGTAGGGGGAAATATGAACATTAATTAACACCGCTTCACCATTGCGGACTAAAACGTAACCATCCCGCAGGTTCACCTTACCAGCGCGCACAGATTTAACCTCGGTCCCTAGCAACTGCACCCCCGCTTCAAAAGTCTCTAAAATCTCGTAGAGATGGCGTGCTTGCCGGTTATCAGTGATAATTTTGATTTTGTCGTCTTGATTGGCCATATAGTCAAGTGAAAAGTGAAAAGTAAAAAAGCGATTGGTAGAGGCAGTATCGGCTAATTATCTCGATTTTCCCGTTTCCATATCTTTATATCTTACTCGCTCTTTTGCTCTCTGGGGACTGACTGCTGGCGGCTCTTTGGTGATCACCGGCCTTGTCAGGGGGAACCAGAAGGGGGAAAATGAGAGCAGTGTTAAATTTTTATGAAGTTTGGTTCTGTGGACAAAATTCGTACTGTTTCCGATAGTAAGCGTGATTTTTATACTCGCCACACCCGCCCCATCAATTCGGTATATCGGCGCGTGGTTGAGGAATTATTAGTTGAGATGCACCTGCTCTCCGTTAATGTAGATTTCCATTATGATCCAATTTATGCCCTTGGTGTGGTTACTTCTTTCGAGAAGTTCATGGAAGGCTATCGTCCGGGGGAGGATAAACCGAATATTTTTAATGCTTTGTGCCAAGCGGTTAACGGTAATTCCGAAGTCTATCGTCGTGATGCCGAAAATATGATCGCTATTGCCAAAGAAACTAATATTGATTCCTTGCTTTCCCAACTGCAAAACCCTGCTCTGGGTGGTAACAATCAGTTGTCTGATAGTTTAGTTTCGGTTATCAACGCGCCTAAGTTTAAGTATAGTCGCCTGTTTGCCATCGGTCTCTATACTATTTTGGCGGAAGCACAACCGGACATGATCAAGGAAAAAGAAAAACGCGAACAAATTTTGCAAAAGTTCTCAGAAATTCTCCGTCTCTCCAGCGAGAAACTGCAAAAAGACCTCGATGTTTATCGCGGTAATCTTGATAAAATGGATCAGCTGCTCAAGGTTATCGAAGATGCCCTAGAAGCAGAAAAGAAAAAACGTCAACAAAAAGAACAGGAAAAACAAACCACCCTGCAATAAAGGCTCTCAACCGGAAATTACCGCGTGCAGACAAGGGAATAGGGAACAGAAAAAGGATTAAATCGGCTCTCTTTCTTTACTGTTCCTTCTGACCTCGTTCTAAAATTAAGATCGGCAACCCTTAATATTTATCTCCCGTGACTAACTCCTCCATCACCGCACCCGTAACCGATATTTTGGCAAAAGCGCGGTCAGGGGCGAATTTATCGGCAAAAGAAGCGATTATCTTGCTAGAAACTACCGATAACCGTTTAATTGCCCGGATTCGGGAAACGGCCGACTTTTTGCGTCGTCAACAGGTGGGAGATACCGTCACCTACGTGATCAATCGCAACATTAATTTTAGTAACATTTGTGAGCAGCATTGCAGTTTTTGTGCATTCAGACGCGATGAAAATGAAGAAGGGGCCTTCTGGCTTAATTTAGAGGAAATTATCGCTAAAGCGGCGGATGCCGTCCGTCGTGGGGCGACGGAAATTTGTATGCAGGGAGGATTAAACCCAAAAGCCAAGATTAAGGGCAATTCCTTAGACTATTACCTCGAAATTGTTAAAAACCTGAAACAAGCCTTTCCCAACCTGCATTTACACGCTTTTTCGCCCCAAGAAGTCCAATTTATCGCTAGGGAAGACGGTTTAAGTTACGAAAAAGTTATCGCTTCCCTGCAAGAAGCAGGAGTCAATTCTCTCCCGGGGACGGCTGCCGAAGTGTTAGTGGATGAGGTAAGACGGGTAATTTGTCCAGAAAAAATCGATGCCGCCACTTGGTTAGAAATAGTCGGTACTGCCCATCGCTTGGGGTTATATACCACCAGTACCATGCTCTGTGGTCATATTGAAACCCCTAGCCAACAGGTGCAGCACCTTGAAAAAATTAGAAAACAGCAAGAAATCGCCCTAGAAAATAATTATCCGGCTAAAATCACCGAATTTATTTTATTGCCTTTTGTGGGACAATCAGCCCCCAAACCTTTGAGAAATCGAGTCGGACGAGATCAACCAATTTTAGCCGATACATTAAAATTAACGGCAGTGGCGCGGATTTATTTGGGCAATAGCATTAAAAATCATCAACCCAGTTGGGTAAAATTGGGCTTACAGGGGGCGACAGAAGCCTTGAACTGGGGTTGCAACGATCTCGGTGGTACTCTCATGGAAGAACATATTACCACTATGGCCGGGGCCCTGGGCGGTACTTGTTTGACCGTCGAGGAATTAGCAACGGCGATTAAATCCCTCGATCGCCCCGCCCGTCAACGGGATACAATCTATTAACTAGGGTTTACTGAAAGAGTTTTTTCAGCTTAATCAAGCCCAACAATCTCCCCCTTACCGGCAATCACTTCGCCGATTTGGTAGGCATTAATCCCAGAGGATTGTAGTTGATTAATAGTCGATCGAGCCAGATCTGATGGGACAATGATCACAAAACCGATACCCATATTAAAAGTATTAAACATGGCTTCGGCATTAACCGAACCCATCTGGGCTAACCAGTGAAAAATCGGCAAAATTGGCCAACTTTTGCGGTAAATCTGCACGGAATGCCCTTTACCTAAGCAGCGGGGCAAATTTTCCGGGATGCCACCCCCAGTAATGTGGGCCATGGCGTGAATATCTAACCCAGAGCGCAGAAGTTCTAGCACAGGTTTGACATAAAGTCTAGTAGGAGTTAACAAAACTTCACCTAAGCTAGAGCCAGCCAAAATTGCGGGGCAATCTTGCCAATTTAAGCCCTGGGTGTCGATAATCTTACGAACAAGACTAAAACCGTTACTGTGAACCCCACTACTGGCTAAACCGATAGCCACATCGCCGATTTGCACCTTACTGCCGTCGAGTAATTGACTTTTTTCGACAATACCGACGCAAAAACCCGCTAAATCGTACTCTCCCGCCGAATAAAACCCCGGCATCTCCGCCGTTTCCCCTCCCAAAAGAGTACAACCACTATCACGACAGGCCCTAGCGATTCCCGACACCACCGCTGCTAACTGTGACGCTTCCAGTTTACCGGTGGCGAGATAATCCAAGAAAAATAAAGGTTCAGCCCCGGAGGTTAAGACATCGTTGACGCACATGGCCACGAGGTCAATTCCCACCGTATCATGGCAATTGAGACTATGGGCAATTTTCAGCTTGGTTCCCACACCATCAGTTCCCGATACTAACACCGGTTGCCGATAACCGGAAGGTAACTGAAAATAGCCGCCAAAACCGCCTAAACCGCCGATAACTTCAGGACGGAAGGTACTTTCCACATTTTGGCGAATTTTCTCGACAAAAGCGCGTCCCGCTTCCACATCCACGCCCGCTTCTTTATAATCCATGCCCAATTGACCGATTGTATCTCTCAAATTTTACCCAGATTTCGGTCCCATGGGAATTATGAATTATGAATTATGAATTGGGAAGTGGGGAGGAAAGGGTGCGCGAGACGGCCAAAATTGCTGCTTTGACTCGAAGGTGACAATCCGTCGTAACGCAGCACCTATGATCGACTCATCGACTAAGTAGCTGGTTACAATTAAAGATAAAATACAAAGAACCAGAAGCCTGCGCCACTATCTAACAATTAATTGAGATTGCTTAATTAGGGTTTGCTGAAAAAGTACGGGCGAAGCATTCGGATAGAAAATCTACGGTTTCACCGATAGGTTATTACCCGAATGCTTCGCCCCTACAGGACGCAATCGCCGCTCAAGATGCCAGGTTTTGAAGCACGATTATCTCAAAATCTTGCACCTGTTTCGCAAGAAAAGCCACAAAACATCCTTGTACAGCAACATTTTTGAAGATTATCAACTACTAATAAATAATTAACTGAAAGTCCCTCCCATTATTGTTTCTATCGTTTGTTTTCGGATTTATGCAAGAGGTCTATTATTAATTAGGAGTTTAGCAAAATGTCTAACGAAACGGTCACTTATTCCCTTGAGGCTGTCTTGACAAGGATTGAGGGGAAAATCGACTTTTTACAAAGAGATGTCAACGAGCGTTTAAACAAGCTAGAGATAGGACAATCAGAATTAAGAGGGGACATTAAAGCTTTAGATGAGCGACTAACCGCAGAAATTAAAGGGTTAACTGCAAGGGTCGCTTATCAAGAATTTACCAATCGGGGGATTCTGATAGCTTTGGTTGTTGCTATTTTAGGAGGAGCGGCCAAAATTTTTGGTTTTCTCCCCAATCCTTGACAGCGATCGCATAATGTTTGAAGAAATTAACGCCCAATTGAAACGGCTAAAAAATTAAACTACTTGATCGAATGTCTTTTCTGTCAATCTTCTTGGGGATATTTTTCCCAAAGATCTGTGATTTGGCGAAGACTTTGGAAGTTGCCATTACCGAGGATCAAATGATCTAGGAGAGGAATGGCTAAATAGGTAGCTCCCTGTAATAATTGTTCTGTGAGTAAAATATCGTCTTGACTAGGCGCAAGTGACCCAGTGGGGTGATTATGAGCGATAATTAACTTAGTAGCTGATTGTTTAACCACTTCTCGAAAGATTTCTCGCGGATGTACCAGTGTTTCCGTGGCTGTGCCGATAGTAATCACTTTTAGTGCGATTAACTGATTTTTGACATCGAGTAAAATAACAGCGAAACGTTCCTGAGACTGATACATTAGTTCGTGTCCAAGGATAGCGGCAGCGGTATCGGGACTATCGATGACCATTTTTTCCGTCGGTCGTCGTTGAAAAGCTCGTTTTCCCAATTCGATCGCCGCTAGAATAGTAGTAGCCTTAGCAGGTCCAATGCCATGAATAGCGGTTAATTCCTGGGGGTGAATATCCCTCAAAACGTCCAAAGGATCCCGGCGATATTTACTCAATTCGTTGAGAATATGCTGTCCTAAACCCACCGCGGAGAGTTTCCCCTTACCCTGACCTGTAGCTAGTAAAATCGCTAATAATTCGGCGTTACTGAGGTTTTTCGCCCCGACACTGATTAAACGTTCCCTTGGTCTTTCACTGACGGGAATATCGGCAATTCTTAAGCTGTAGGTCATGGAAGTGGCAAGCTACCGCGATAAAATTCCATCATACAATTTTAGCCAGTGCCTAGAGGGATTTTGCGGGTAAATCAAGGGGAAAAATTATCCTTAATGATAGCGAATTCCCGCATCTTCGAGGCGCTGTAAAGCTTCCCCTAATCGCGGGATATCGGCGATTAAACTGACGCGCACATAACCTTCCCCTCCCTCTCCAAAAGCATTGCCCGGAGTGACAACGACACCAGTTTTTTGCAGGACACTGAGGGCAAAATCCGTGGAAGTCATACCGACGCTACAGGGAATCCAGAGATACATTGTCGCCTTAGAGGGGGGAATATCCCAACCTAATTGCCCCAAACCTTTGATTAAAAAATCTCGTCGCTGTCGGTATCTTTCCTGTACTTGTTTGACGTATTCATCCGGCAGTTGTAGGGCGGTTTCGGCCGCTTTTTGGATGACGGAAAAGATGCCATAATCGAGATTGGTTTTCAGGGTGCGTAACCCTTGAATAATATCGGAATTGCCCACGACAAAACCGACGCGCCACCCGGCCATATTATAGGTTTTCGAGAGGGTATGAAATTCCACACTAATCTCTTTTGCCCCCGGAATTTCTAATAAACTGGTGGGCTGATAACCATCAAAACTCAATTCAGCATAACAGAGATCGTGGACGAGCATAATCTCATAGTGCCGGGCCCAAGCAACGATTTTTTCAAAAAATTCCCGGGGGGCAATGGCGGCGGTGGGGTTACTGGGATAGTTAAAATAGAGGATTTTCGCCTGTTTAGCCACATCTTCGGGGATAGAATCGATATCTATCAGCCAATCCTGTTCCGCTTTTAAAATGATCGGGTATAGCGTCGCCCCGGCAATCAAGGGACCGCGAAAATGGGCGGGATAGGCGGGACTGGGAACCAAGACTACATCACCTGGGTTAACATAAGCCAAAGCCAGGTGAGATAGGCCCTCTTTGGAACCTAGCAGCGGTAAAGCTTCGTTATCGGGATTGAGTTGCACACCATAAGAGCGATCATACCATTTAGCGATCGCTTCTCGGAAACTGGCGGTTCCTTCAAAGGGTGGATAACCGTGAAATTGGGGGGTTTCAAAAGCTTGAATGGCCGCCTCGATAACTGGACGCGGGGCAGCACCATCCGGGTTGCCCATACCTAAATCGATTAAATCTAGTCCTTCTTTGCGGGCTAAGGCTTTTAATTCATCCAAGCGGGCGAAAACGTAGGGGGGTAAGGCACTTAATCGCTTGGCGCGGCTATTCGTCCAATTTACACTCATTACTTCTTGGCTTACTGATCGAGGTAATCTAACATTATGACACGAGTGTATGGCTAATTTAGCAGTTAAGCTGTTCGTAATTTAAATTGCTTGTTGAGATGATGCAAGAGGCAAGAGGCAACCCCCCCTTGCCCCCCCGACGTCGGGGGGGTTGGGGGGGTGGGCTAATCTTAAGAATAGGCGCTTTAAATGCGTCTTAGCTTATTCCTAGAATTGCCTGACATCGGAGATGGAGAGCCAAACTAAGGTAATCTGATTAATAGAGGCTGAAAATTACTGATTAGCCCCAGCATTACCCCCATTCTTCGCCATTATCGGCCGGTAAGTCCTGACTCCTCACTCCTCAATTCTTTTGTAAAATATGACTGCGATCGCTGTTCAGATAACTTCTATTTTACCCGCCGACACGACGGTTATTGCCTGGCCACAAGTGCCAAAAGAGGAACAAGAAAGATTATCAAGGGCAATTAGGGGCAAAAGTCCTGAAATTCTAGTTTATCCCGCTAATACGGCCGCTTTAGCCTCTCTGGTGCGTTTTGCCAACGAAAATCGTCTGTCTTTATTGGCCTACGGTCAAGGCAGTAAATTAGATTGGGGTGGATTAGTCGAGTCGCCCGATATTTTAGTCAGTACCCGAAATCTCAACCGGATTATTGACCATGCTAGGGGAGATTTAACTATAACCGTGGAATCGGGGCTTAAACTAGCGGATTTACAGGCTTTTTTGGCTCCTAGCGGTCAATTTATTCCGATTGATCCCAGTTTCGCCGATAATGCCACGATTGGCGGTATTATGGCCACGGCCGATGCGGGAACATGGCGACAAAGATACGGTGGAGTCCGGGATCAGATCCTAGGATTCTCCTTTATCCGTCACGATGGCGAGATTGCTAAAGCTGGAGGGCGTGTGGTCAAGAATGTGGCGGGATACGACATGATGAAGCTATTTACGGGTTCCTACGGCACTTTAGGGATTATCGATCAGATTACCCTACGACTGTATCCCGAAACCGCTAACTCAGAAACCCTGATAATCACTGGAAATAGCGAAAATATTAGTAAATTGAGTCAAGTTATTCGGCAATCGGCCTTAACTCCCACCGTGGCTGAATGTTTAAACCCAGGGATGACGCAAGCACTAGGATTAGGGGAAAAAGTCGCTTTACTGCTGCGTTTTCAAAGCATTCCCGAAAGTATTAGCGAACAATCGCAACAGGTGAGTTATTTAGGGCAACAGTTAGACTGTCAGACTAATTATTATCGGGATGAGGAAGAAATTTCTCTATGGCAAAGATACCGAAAAACAATGGATAATTCCGGCCAAGAGGGCAATTTTTTCGGCAAAATAGGATTATTACCTAGCAATTTAGCTCTAGTTATCGACCAAATTAACGGACTAGCCTCGATTAATATTAGTAGCGGCGTGGGTAAAGTTATCTTAAAATCGGAGGAAAATCTTGACAAAATTCGCTCTTTATGCCATGGCAATCAGGGTTATTTAACGGTGTTAACCGCGCCGCCATCGCTAAAAGAAAAAATTGAACCTTGGGGCTATACAGGTAACGCGATTACCATGATGAAAACCCTAAAAACTAAATTCGATCCTCACGGTATTTTTAGTCCTGAACGCTTTCTTAACAAAATCTAATTAAAAATCATGCAAACCTCCGATAATTCCGTTAACTTTCAAGAATTAATCGACCAAAAAAATCAAGGATTTGACCCCAAGAATCCCCCAGCCCAAGAATTAATCGATAGTTGTGTTCACTGTGGTTTTTGTCTATCTACCTGTCCCAGTTATCGAGTCATTGGCAAAGAAATGGACTCCCCCCGGGGCAGAATTTATCTGATGAATGCCATTAACAAAGGGGAGGCAGTTTTAGACGAAACCACTAGCCAACATTTTGATACTTGTTTAGGTTGTTTAGCCTGTGTTAGTACTTGTCCATCGGGAGTACAATACGATCAATTAATCGCCGCAGTTCGTCCGCAAGTGGAACGCAATCAACCCCGCAGTTTTAAAGATAAAATTATTCGTTTTCTCATTTTTAATCTCTTTCCCTATCCCCTCCGTCTCAAATTATTTTTACCCTTCCTCTGGTTATATCAAACCCTGGGATTACAAACCCTAGTCAGGAAATCGGGTATCTTAAAAATGCTCTTTCCCCGTCTAGCGGCCATGGAATCAATTCTCCCCAAAATTACCCTGGCCTCTTTGTTTAAAAACTATGCCGATGTTATTCCCTCCCAAACTGAAAAACGCTATCGAGTGGGAGTAGTTTTAGGTTGTGTGCAGCGCCTCTTTTTCTCGCCGGTAAATGAAGCAACAGTGCGGGTTTTAACTGCCAATGGTTGCGAAGTGGTTATCCCAAAAACCCAGGGTTGTTGTGCCGCTTTACCCGCACATCAAGGACAGGAAAAACAAGCACAAAGTTTAGCCAGACAAATGATCGATAGTTTCGCAGAAACCGAGGTTGATTATATTATTATCAATGCGGCGGGTTGTGGTCATACTCTCAAGGAATATCATCATATTTTAGCCGATGATCCTGAATATAAAGATAAGGCTAAGGAGTTTGTGGCTAAAGTACGCGATGCCCAAGAATTTTTAGCCGCAGTGGGTTTAACTGCTGATTTATCCGCGATTACCGAGACAGAATTAACCCTAGTTTATCAAGATGCCTGTCATCTTTTACACGGACAAAAAATCTCCGTGCAACCACGGCAATTATTGCAAAAAATCCCCAATATTAACTTAAAAGAACCTATCGATGCGGCCTTGTGTTGTGGCAGTGCCGGAGTTTATAATATGCTACAGCCAGATACTGCCGATGAATTAGGTCAGCAGAAGGTACGCAATTTATTAAATACTGGGGCTGCGGTGATTGCTTCTCCTAATCCGGGTTGTTCCCTACAAATTAAAAAACATCTACAATTACAGGGAAAAGATACACCCGTTATTCATCCTATCGAATTATTAGATTATGCGATTCGCGGGCTGAAAATTGGCTAACTCCCACCATTTAAGCTGTGTTAGTGGTGTCAGGGAAGCAAAAGAAAACCCCACTGTCAAAGACCCTGTAATGATAGAATCGACAATGGCGACGGCTTGGCCATTAGTATTTTTTGCGTCGGACTAGCAGGAGATAAAAGCGTGACCTTTAAGATTGGTTTACTCGGTTTCGGGGTTGTGGGGACGGGAACAGCGAAAATCCTCCTTGATCCTTTTGGTCGTCATCCCGTACTCAAAGAGATTACCATTGGACGAGTGGGAGTTAGATCCCTAGATAAACCGAGAGAAATCGAGCTTTCTCGCCAGCTGTTGACCACTGACCTAGAATCGATCGTTACTGACCCCGAAATTGATATTATTGTCGAATTATTGGGGGGTTTGGAACCAGCACGCTCTTTAATTCTCAAGGCAATCGCATCGGGAAAGCACGTTGTCACGGCAAATAAAGCGGTTATTGCCCGTTTTGGCGATGAAATCTACGCCAAGGCCAACGAAAAGGGGGTTTATGTCCTTCTAGAAGCGGCCGTGGGTGGTGGAATTCCCGTCATTAAACCCTTAAAACAATCCCTCGGCGCTAATCGCATCAGCAGCATCATGGGAATTGTCAACGGCACAACTAACTATATTCTCACGGAAATGAGCCAAAAAGGGGCAGATTTTAGCGAAGTTCTGGCTAAAGCTCAGGAATTAGGCTATGCAGAAGCGGATCCCACTGCGGACGTGGATGGATTCGACGCAGCCGATAAAATCGCCATTTTAGCCTCTCTGGGTTTTGGAGGTCGGGTAAAACGGGAAGATGTTTACTGTGAAGGTATCCGGCAAGTTAGTGCCGTCGATATCGCCTACGCTGATAGACTGGGATTTGTGATTAAATTATTAGCGATCGCAAAAGATACGGTTAAGGAGGATTCCGATACTCTAGAGTTGCGGGTTCATCCGACCCTAGTCCCGAAAACCCATCCCCTCGCTAATGCTAACGGAGTCTATAACGCTATTCTGGTCGAGGGGGAACCCTTGGGACAAGTGATGTTTTACGGACCCGGCGCCGGTGGCGGACCGACGGCCAGTGCGGTAGTATCGGATGTGATGAATATCGTCGGAATTTTAAAAAGTAGTGGCAAAACCAAGGAACTTGACCCGCTTTTAAGCTGTATTCATCAGCATTATTGTCAAATCGCCCCGATGGAGGATTTATCGACCCGTTTTTATGCTCGTTTTCTCTGTCGCGATGTGCCGGGGGTAATCGGTCATTTAGGTATGGCTTTCGGCGACCATGGGGTTAGTCTAGAATCCGTGGTACAAATTGGGATTAGGGGTGATTTAGCCGAAATTGTCGTTGTCACCCACGATGTGCGGGAGGGCAATTTCCGCAACGCTTTAGCAGCCATAGAGTCTTTAGAAGCTATTGACAGTATTCCTAGTATTCTCCGGGTTTTGTAATTAAGAAATCGCTTTTTTTATGGTCATGGGTCGGAGAATCAGAAGTGAGAAAATTTGGCTAAGTTTAACCAGCACAATTTTGTTTTTTTGTCTAGGTTTTTTGGGCTTAAATCAAAAATTAATTTTTGCCCAAGGGTCTGATAATGTTTGTCCCCTGCCGATTTTATCAAGGTTACAACGCCATAAAATCCAAGCGGGAGAAACGATCGCCTCCATCGCCGAAAAATACGCTCTCATCCCCGCAACGATAATTAAACTCAATCCGACTATTCTTAAAAATGGTTTGGCCCCCGTGGGAAAAGAAATCTTCATTCCCCCGATGAACGGCATTCGCATCGAAGCACCCAAGGGTTCCACTTGGCGCGATTTAGAAGCAGCATATGGTATTCGTGCTGATATACTATTTGAGCTTAACGGTTGTGGTCGCCGACCGACAATAGTTTTTATCCCCGGCACCAATTGGTCAGCCACGGGCAAGCGATCGGATTATACTGGATTAAGTTCTTATCCCTTACCCTTTGCCAGCACTGTCGGATTAGCCTACGGTTGGCAAAAAAGCCCCACGGAACAGAAAAATCTCTTTCATAGTGGTATTGATCTTCTCGCAAATGTTGGTACAAATGTTTTGGCTGCCGAGGATGGTCTAGTGATTTATGTGGGTCAGGAGGGGGCCTATGGTAATTTGGTAGTAATTAATCATTTAGGTCGCCGGCAGACCCGTTATGCCCATTTAAGCAGGGTTACAGTTAGAATTGACCAAAGGGTACGAGCAGGAGACGTTATCGGCACAGTTGGCACCACCGGACAACCGGATATTATTCCCCCCCATCTTCATTTTGAGGTGCGCTTAGATACTCCCGTCGGTTGGACAGCGCAGGATCCCGCTTTGCATTTGCCCCAAATCGGCCCGCAATCAAGTCAAAAGTAATCCGACTAAGGGCAATAAGTCCAGCAGAAATGAGAGAATTTTGATTTGTAGCAGGCATTCACCATCTCTGCCATTACTTTTGAAAAATGGTATGAGGCACTTCACTGATTACCGCTTCCGTCGGTTTACTGATCGCTATTTTGCCCTTTGTCTTTTTTAAGTAAAAAATTATCTCTATGGATGAAACTAAACCCGAATTAAATCAAGAAATTGACTTAGAAACCGAAAAAATTGAGCCATCAGCCTCGCTAAGGTCGAGATACGCCCAAATCCACCTAAAAAGTGAGGGCGAGAAATTGCTGCTAATTTTGCCCAAAACCAGTGCCAGGGAGACAAGTCAGGATTGGACAGATATCTTGACAGGATTGAAATATTATCTCCGTAATAGCGGTCAAAACTGCCCCGCTAGAACACCAGTACACCTACAGGCCAACGATCGCCTGATGGATACGCGCCAACTACAAGCGATCGCCACAATTTTAGACAGCGCTGAATTACCCCTGCACACCATCCAAACCCAAAGAAGACAAACCGCAGTGGCAGCCGCAACCATGGGTTACAATGTCGAACAAATGCGCTCGAATCCCCCTGTTTTCGGAGACGATCCACCTCCGCAATCCCCCCTCGCCGAACCTTTGTACTTAAAAACCACCCTGCGATCGGGTGTAGAAATCCGTCACCCCGGTACAGTTATAATCATGGGCGATGTCAACCCCGGCGGCTCCCTCGTCGCTGATGGCGATATATTAGTTTGGGGGAGTTTACGCGGTGTGGCCCATGCCGGATTTCGCGGCGATCGAGCAGCGCTAATTATGGCCCTGCGAATCGACTTAACTCAACTGAGGATCGCCGAATTAGTGGCACGGGCCCCGGCTTTAGATAGCGATCGCATAGAACCGGAAATCGCCTGTATCAGCGAAGGAGGAATCCGCATCATTGGGGCTTATAATTTTTCCAGAACCTACACCTTTAAAGATCAAGTGGGATGGGTCGAAAAAAAGTGAGCAGTGACCAGCCAACAGTGAGCAGTGACCAGTGATCAGTAAACAGTGATCAGTAAACAGTGATCAGTAAACAGTGATTCAGTGACTGGTAAAAATAGCGATTAACTGCGTTGAAACGAAAAACTCTATAAAACTGATAACTGATAACTGATAACTGATAACTGATAACTGATAACTGATAACTGATAGCTGATAACTGATAACCGGTAACTGATAACTGATAACTGATAACTGATAACTGATAACTGATATAAATTATGGCTCGTGTAATTGTGGTGACATCAGGAAAGGGAGGAGTCGGTAAAACGACAGTAACGGCGAACTTAGGATCAGCTTTATCTCAATTAGGCTGTCGAGTCGCCCTTGTCGATGCCGATTTCGGACTGAGAAATCTCGATTTATTGTTAGGATTAGAACAGCGTATCGTTTATACTGCCCTCGATGTGGTGGCGGGAGATTGTAGCCTTGATAAAGCTTTAGTTAAGGATAAAAGACAGGAAAATCTGGTTCTATTACCAGCAGCACAAAATCGCACCAAAGAGGCAATTACTGCCGATCAAATGAAGGATTTAGTCGCCCAATTGTCAAAAAGTTATGACTATGTATTGATTGATTGTCCGGCAGGAATTGAAATGGGTTTTCGCAATGCGATCGCCCCTGCCCAAGAAGCGATCATCGTTACTACCCCAGAAATGTCGGCGGTGAGAGATGCCGATCGCGTGGTGGGACTACTAGAAAGCGAAGATATTAAAAGTATCCGTCTGATTGTCAACCGGCTGCGGCCGGAAATGATCCAACTTAACCAGATGATCAGCGTCGAGGATATTCTCGACCTCTTGGTAATTCCCCTTTTAGGCATTATTCCCGACGATCAAAGAATTATTATTTCCACTAATAAAGGGGAACCATTAGTATTAGAGGAGAAGACCTCTCCCCCTGCCATGGCCTTTAGAAACATTGCCCAACGTTTACAGGGTCGCGATGTGCCGTTTCTAGATTTAATGGCCGGTCAAGAAGGTTTTCTTACCCGTCTGCGTCGTCGCTTGTTTGGGCCTTAAACTCTCTCATCTCAACCCCTTAACCTACTATGAATGACCTGATCGATAAACTTCTAGCATGGCGCGGTTCGGGCAAAAGTGGCGACCAAGCTAAAAAACGCTTAAAACTTATTCTGGCCCATGATCGCACCGATCTTAGTCCCGAACTTCTTAGTATGATGCGTCAAGAAATCTTAGAAGTGGTCGGTCGTTATCTTGATATCGACACCGAGGAAACCGAGTTACTCTTAGAAAGTGACCAACGAACTACCGCCCTGATTGCTAATTTTCCGATTCGTCGCATCAAACGCCGTCCTTTAACCGAGAAATTGCCATGAAAACTCAACCGATCGAGCTTTGGCTTAGTCTAGCGGTCAGTCCCTTTCTTCTCTCCTATCTGGCCTTGCGTTCCCTCAATCATTGGTTAATTGAATTGGGCCGGGAAAGTGAGGAATTGTTTCGCGGCGATCGCTTGCCCCTTCTCAATATTCCCGATCAGTTGCCGGTCAACAGTGACCAATAATCTTTTCTGGAAAAAGTCACCAAGAAAAAAAATCCTTTTGCCCTCTGAAAAGAAGCAAGAATAGTGAAATTTTTGTTAAAAATCCGAAAAAATATGATTCTTGGGGATATAATCTCATTTTTAACCAACCCTAAGAACTAATCCCCATAGATCAGTAATCAGTGATCAGTTATCAGTTATCAATGATCAGATTTGAGTTTTCAGTGAATATTATTAAGGGGCAAGTTCTGAGCTTTCTTTTTACTGATGACTGATGACTGATGACTGATGACTGATGACTGTTTACTGATGACTGTTTACTGATGACTGTTTACTGATGACTGTTTACTGATGACTGTTTACTGATGACTGTTTACTGTTTACTGATTACTGATTACTGAAATTATGAGCGTCCTTGTCCCCTCGACCGAAACCGAACAGGATATTTTCAGCACTTCCAACCTGTTTCTGCAGCAAAGACTGAAATTAATCGAAGATTTATGGAAAGAAGTCTTAGTCTCCGAATGTGGTCAAGAATTAGTCGATTTACTGGAATTACTGCGCCATCTCTGTTCTGAGGAAGGACAAGTGACCGATGATAGTCCAGAAGCAACGATCGCCAAAATGATCGAAGACTTGGAACTAGGGGAAGCGATCAAAGTTACCCGCGCTTTTGCCCTCTATTTCCAGTTAATCAATATCATCGAACAACACTACGAACAAAGGGATCAGCAACTACTGCGACGGACGGTGATCGGGGAAGAAAACGAAAGTCCCAAGACTGACCCAACGCAAAAAAGCCTTTTAGCCACCATTGTCGGGGCCGATTGGCTAGAAAAAACCCTGAACGATTCCGATAACTCCAGCCCAAAATCGGGACTATTTCACTGGTTATTTCCCTATCTCAAACAGGTTAACGTCCCTCCCCAAGAAATTCAGCGTCTTCTCGATCAGTTAGATATTCGTCTGGTTTTCACGGCCCACCCCACAGAAATTGTCCGTCATACCATTCGCATTAAACAGCGCCGTATCTCAGGCATTCTCGAAAAACTCGACCAAGCAGAAGAAATCTTTCGCAGTATGGGGTTAACTAACTCCAGAGAAGCACAAACAGTCACCAAACAGTTAAAAGAAGAAATTCGTTTTTGGTGGCGAACAGATGAACTACATCAATTTAAACCCACCGTCGTCGATGAAGTGGATTATGCCCTCCACTACTTCGATGAAGTTCTCTTTGATTCCCTACCCCAGTTAACCCTGCGTCTGCAGCAAAGTCTAGAATCCTCCTTTCCCCGTTTACAAGCGCCGAAAAATAACTTCTGTCGCTTCGGTTCCTGGGTGGGGGGGGATCGGGATGGCAATCCCTCCGTTACCCCCGAAGTCACCTGGAAAACCTGCTGTTATCAGCGCAATCTCGTTGTTAAAAAATATCTCGATGCTATTCGCGACCTGACCAGTATTTTAAGTGCCTCCCTGCACTGGTGTCACGTCTTGCCGGAGTTGCTGGACTCTCTAGACAGAGATAAACAGCAAATGCCCGAAATCTATAGCCAGTTAGCCATCCGCTACCGTCAGGAACCCTATCGCCTCAAATTGGCCTTTATTCAAAAACGTCTGGAAAATACGCGTGACCGCAATAATCGCCTTAATGACCCGGAAGAACGACAATTATTAACTAAACTCAACGAAACCAACATCTATCGCTCTGGTTCCGAGTTTTTAGCCGAATTAAAGCTATTACAGCGCAGTCTCCTTCAAACCGGTCTTTCCTGTCAAGAACTGGATCAACTGATCGCCCAAGTAGAGATTTTTGGCTTTGTCCTGACTCAGTTAGATTTTCGGCAAGAATCTACCCGTCACGCCGAATGTATCGAAGAAATCGCCGCATATCTGGGAGTTTTACCGAAACCCTACGGCAAATTAACCGAATCAGAAAAAATCGCCTGGTTAGTGGCGGAATTAAAAACCCGTCGGCCTTTAATTCCCCGGGAAATGCCCTTTTCGGAAAGAACCTGCGAAACCATTGAAACCCTGGGAGTTTTAAGAAGTCTGCAAGGGGAATTTGGTCTGGAAATCTGCCAAACCTACATTATCAGCATGACCAACGAGGCCAGCGATGTGCTAGAAGTGCTGTTATTAGCCCAAGAAGCCGGGTTATACGACCCCGCCACTAGCCGCAGTTCCCTGCGCATCGTTCCCCTCTTTGAAACCGTCGATGACCTCAAACACGCCCCCGGCATCATGCAGACTTTGTTTGAATTGCCCCTCTATCGGGCAACCCTAGCTGGCGGTTACGACTATTTAGCGGCTTTAAACGGGGAGGACGTGACCCCGGAACCGGCCATCCTCGAACCGGGTAATTTACAGGAGATTATGGTGGGTTACTCCGATAGTAACAAGGATTCTGGCTTTTTAAGCAGTAATTGGGAAATTCATAAGGCCCAGAAGGCTTTACAAAAAACCGCTAAACAATACGGCGTGGATCTACGTCTTTTTCATGGCCGGGGCGGTTCCGTCGGTCGCGGTGGTGGACCGGCCTACGCCGCTATCCTCGCCCAACCCCGGGGAACTATTAACGGTCGCATTAAAATCACCGAACAGGGCGAGGTTTTAGCCTCGAAATACTCTTTACCGGAATTGGCCTTGTATAACCTCGAAACCGCCGTAACGGCAGTTATACAGGCAAGTTTACTGGGCAGTGGTTTTGATGATCTCGAACCCTGGAATCGCATCATGGAAGACTTGGCCACCTGTTCACGGCAAACCTATCGCAGTTTGATTTATGAAGAACCGGACTTTTTAGATTTCTTTCTGTCCGTGACTCCCATTCCTGAAATTAGTCTTTTACAGATTAGTTCCCGACCGGCCCGCCGGAAAAGTGGTCAACAGGATTTAAGTACCCTGCGGGCAATTCCCTGGGTATTTAGTTGGACGCAAACCCGTTTTCTTTTACCAGCTTGGTATGGTTTAGGGACAGCTTTACAGATGTTTCTCGATGATTCTCCTAACCGAAATTTGGAATTGTTACGCCATTTTTATCACAAGTGGCCTTTCTTCCAGATGGTGATTTCTAAGGCAGAAATGACTCTATCGAAGGTGGATCTACAGATGGCTTATCACTACGTCAGTGAACTTTCTAAACAGGAAGATCGAGAACGTTTTCAACGTCTGTTTGAAAGGATCAAAGAGGAATATAATCGCACCAGCGAGATTGTTCTCCAGATCACCGGCGAGAAAAATTTATTAGATAATGATCCCAATTTACAGCGCTCGGTGCAGTTACGCAACGGTTCGATCGTTCCCCTCGGTTTTCTACAGGTGTCTCTCCTGAAGCGTTTACGTCAATACAATAGTCAAGCTCAATCCGGTGTGATTCATTTCCGCTATTCTAAAGAGGAGTTATTAAGGGGCGCTTTAATGACGATTAATGGTATTGCCGCAGGGATGAGAAATACCGGTTGATTACAGATAATTAATGGTAGTTTTCGGGTGGTTATCTTGAAGGTAATCCACCCTATTTTTGTGATTTGTCAACTTTTTGTAGAACTTCTACTAATACTAAATCCGTTGAGTAACGCACAGAAAACGGGTTTCTCCGAGAAACCCGTTTTCTACTCATGCACTCAGGCAAAAAGGGGAATAAATAATCAGTCTTTAATAACCAGATTTAGTATTACTTCCGATTTTATCACTCAATCCCAGCTTTTGGGGGTTCTATTGGCTAATATTACGATCACTTATTGACTAAAAATGAAGATTTTACCGCTAACAGTTGACAATTGATGCTCGACCCCGAAGAGAAGCAATTAAGCTCACCGGTGTGTCGGAAGATTAGAGATTGTGCCAAAATGGAGAAAGTGACCCAATGATTACAGGCCAATTGTTAAAGAAAGGATCGAGTAACCGTGACTGATACCAACCTAGATATACTATCCCTGACCGATCCAGCGATCGCAGGGATTTTGCAAAAAGAACTGCAACGTCAAAGAGATCACCTAGAATTAATCGCTAGTGAAAACTTTACCTCCGCTGCCGTCATGGCCGCCCAGGGTTCGGTTTTAACCAACAAATATGCGGAAGGACTGCCCAAAAAACGCTACTATGGCGGTTGCGAATACATTGACGAAGCGGAACAATTAGCGATCAATCGGGTTAAAAGACTATTTGGGGCAAACCACGCTAACGTACAACCCCACTCCGGGGCCCAAGCTAATTTCGCCGTTTTCCTGACCCTTTTGCAGCCCGGCGATACGATTATGGGTATGGATCTCTCCCACGGTGGTCATCTTACCCACGGTTCCCCCGTTAACGTTTCCGGAAAATGGTTCCGAGTAGTACAGTACGGAGTAAGTCCCGACAGCGAACTCCTCGACTACGATCTCATCCTTGACATCGCTCGCAAGGAAAAACCCAAACTAATTATCTGCGGTTATTCTGCCTACTCGCGCCGGATTGATTTCGAGAAATTCCGCGCCATCGCTGACGAAGTGGGGGCCTACTTGATGGCAGATATTGCCCATATTGCCGGTTTAGTGGCCACCGGTCATCATCCTAACCCCCTACCCCACTGTGATGTGGTCACTACCACCACTCACAAAACCCTGCGCGGTCCTAGGGGGGGTTTAATTATGACCAAAGACGAGGAATTAGGCAAAAAATTCGATAAATCCGTCTTCCCCGGTAGCCAAGGCGGGCCCCTAGAACACGTGGTCGCGGCGAAAGCGGTGGCTTTTGGGGAGGCCCTGAAACCGGAGTTTAAAATCTATTCGGGCCAAGTAATCGCTAATGCCCAAGCTTTAGCCGGTCAGTTGAAGGCTAGAGGGATTAAAATTGTCACCGATGGTACGGATAATCACTTGATGTTACTCGATTTGAGATCCGTGGGCATGACTGGGAAAGAGGCCGATCGCTTGGTGAGTACCATTAATATTACCGCTAATAAAAACACTGTTCCCTTCGATCCTGAGTCTCCCTTTGTTACCAGTGGTCTGCGCTTGGGTTCCCCAGCTATGACCACCAGAGGACTAGGAGAAACGGAATTTATCGAGATTGGCAACATTATCGCCGATATTCTCCTTAATCCCGGTGATGAAGCCCTGAGAACTGCTTGCCGTCAACGGGTAGCCAAACTCTGTGAAAGCTTCCCCCTCTATCCCCATCTCCATATTTCCGTCCCCGCCTTGGCCTAAAACGAGAGATAATAAAAACTCATAATTGGCGATTGTTCTTTGGTCGTCAATTGTGAATTAAATCGCCCCCCAATTCCCATGTCTGGAGATTTATACTATCTAATTGCTTTTCTGATCGCCCATACAGTGGTACTTTGGAGTACCCCCCTCGTCAGAACCGTCGGACTGAAAAGCGGTTACGTCGATAGACCCAACGAAAGGAAGGTCCATGAAAAGCCTATGGTTCGACTGGGGGGAGTTTCGATTTTTGTCGGCGCTTTAACTGCCCTCCTGATCGTTTGGTGGTTGGGAGGGTTTGCCGGTTTAAACAGCGATCGAGAATGGGAAGTGTGGGGCGTAACCCTAGGCGGTTTGGGCTTTTTCCTCATCGGTCTAGCGGATGATCTTTTTAATCTTTCGCCCCTCAATCGTCTGGTAATGCAGTTTAGCGTCGCTTTTCTAGCTTGGCAAGCCGGGGTAAGGATCGATTTCCTCTCTATTCCCTTCGGCGATTTATTACAAATTCATTGGCTAAGTTTACCGATTACTCTCCTCTGGTTAGTGGGGATGGCTAACGCGATTAATTGGATTGACGGTTTAGATGGATTAGCGGCGGGGGTTTCGGGTATATCTGCCGTGGTGATTTTGATTGTAACTTTGGTGATGGGACAACCGGCCGCCGCTATTATCGCCGCCGCTTTAGCGGGTGGGGCCTTGGGTTTTCTGCGTTACAATTTTAACCCCGCTCAAATTTTTATGGGGGATGGTGGGGCCTATTTTATGGGTTTTACCCTGGCGGGTGTGGCGGTGATTGGATTGGCTAAAACCACTGCTGTGACTACTGTTGCCGTTACCGCCGTCCTATTGCCCTATCTCATCCTCGCGGTTCCTCTCCTCGATATGTCCACGGTGATTATTTCCCGTCTCAAACGCGGAAAATCCCCTTTTGTGGCTGATAAACGTCATTTACACCACCGTTTACTGAAAGCTGGTATCTCTCACCGTCTGACAGTGTTATTTATCTACGCCCTAACTCTCTGGGTGGGCAGTTTAGCCCTCGGTTTCTCCAATGTTCCCAGTGGTTGGGGTTTTGCCTTTGGTGCGACTCTCCTCCTCGGTTACGTCGGTTGGCAAGTCTGGCGCAATCGTGGCGGTGAACCGTAAGCTATCTTAAACTAGAAAAAAGATTAATAATTAAGATAGCGGCAGGATAACTCTGGGAGTTTAGCAAATGTCTAACGAAACCGTAACTTATTCCCTTGAAACAGTCCTCAAGGAAATCAAAGACAGCATCAAGGAAGTCAACCACAAAGCTGATAGAATCGATCAACGTCTGACAAAATTAGAAATCGGACAGGCAGAACTTAAAGGAGAAATTAAAGCTTTAGATGAGCGACTAAGCACAAAAATTGACGGATTGACCGCTAAAGTTGCCTATCAAGAGTTTACTAATCGAGGCATTTTGATCGCCCTTGTTGTTGCTATTTTAGGAGGAGCCGCTAAACTTTTTGGATTTATTGGCAACCCCTAGAAGTTGCCCTTAGCATCATAAATTTTTTCTATCTTATTTGGCTCTTCGGTAATTGTTATGCAATGGACGGGGGTTATAAGAGCGATTTTTGTCAATTGTTTTTTATCTAGAGCGAACTAATCAATTAAGTCTCTTGCCAGATAAGGATTTAGTCGATTTATGCCCCCCTATCGAACCATACCAAGTAACGAAGAACCTCTTATTTTTTCAGCAAGCCCTAATTAAAGTTATCAAAAGTAGGAGTTTAGCAAATGTCTAACGAAACCGTAACTTATTCCCTTGAAACTGTCCTGACAAGGATTGAGGGAAAAATCGACTCTTTACAAAGAGATGTTAATGAGCGTCTCACTAAGCTAGAGATAGGACAATCAGAAATAAGAGGGGATATTAAAGCCCTAGATTCTAAAGTTATGGAAATAGAAAAGCGTATTGACGACCTGAATGTACGGGTGAATATTAGCACTAATGGGTTTCTTGGCATTGTCGGAATTTTGGTGACAGGAATACTAGGTATTCTGGGAAAAATCGTCTTTTTTCCTAATCCCTAAAAGTTATCCTTAGTCTTGCATATCGGCAATTTTGATGCCTTGTCGATTAGAGAAAAAATCAGCAAAAGTAGCAGTTTAGCACAATGTCTAACGAAACCGTAACTTATTCCCTAGAAGCAGTCCTGACAAGGATTGAGGGAAAAATCGACTCTTTACAAAGAGATGTTAATAAGCTAGAGATAGGACAATCAGAAATAAGAGGGGATATTAAAGCCCTAGATTCTAAAGTTATGGAAATAGAAAAGCGTATTGACGACCTGAATGCAAGGGTGAATATTACCACTAATGGGTTTCTTGGCATTGTCGGAATTTTGGTGACAGGAATACTAGGCATTCTGGGAAAAATCGTCTTTTTCCCTAATCCCTAAAAGTTGTCCTTTAGAGATAAAATAAGCAAAAGCAGCAGTTTACCAAAATGTCTAACGAAACCGTAACTTATTCCCTAGAAGCAGTCCTGACAGGGATAATAAAGTTCAGCTAATTGCCAAACTTCTGGTTGTCCGATGCTAACAATTGCTGCATAGCTGGGCTGTGACGGACGTGAGATAAATCTAAAATTTTCTTCCTCAATTTCGTTGTCCGATTCTAGTTGACCTAGCCAAAGAATATTTTAAAGTATATCGCCAAAATAGAGAGAATAAACCCAATCCTTTGGCTAGAAAATAAGATTGAGTCAACACAATCAAGGCCTTGGGATAGGTTAAAAACACATCCCATGGTCTCGATTAAGTCAGAATTACTGACGAATTTGTACCGGCATTACCAAATAGGTCATCTTTAAACCTCCCAAGGGAGTAAAAATAACCGGCTGGGTATTAGCATTTAACTGCATTTGGATATCATTATTGGGTAAAGCCTTCAAACCGTCCATCAAATATTTAACATTAAAGGCAATATCGCCACTTTCTCCCTGAATTTCCGCCGCCATGGACTCTTTGGCGCTACCTAAATCGGGAGATTCCACCGCTAGGGATAAACGGTCATTTTCGCTATCGAGACTAAACTTAACTAAATTATTCTTTTGGTCCGATAAAACCGCTACTAATTCCAAACAACGGATTAACTGTTTGCGGTCTAAAACCAAAGAACGCTCGAAGGATTTAGGAATTAACTGATTATAAGTGGGATAGGCCCCTTCTAACTTACGACTGGTTAACCTCTGTTCCCCCATTTCAAAGATGACTTGAGAATCATCCACATGCAGAGTAATAGTCTCGATATTTTGTTTTGTTGCCATCATTCTTTCCAATTCTCGCAGGGCCCGGGCCGGAATGGTGACATTAAAGCCACCAGAGGCACTTTCCACCTCCTCTAGGGGAGTTTGTACCACCGCTAAACGATGACCGTCTGTAGCGGCAAATTCTAGACAATCGACGGTTTTAGTTAAATGTACCCCCGTCAACACCTGTTTAGTTTCATCGCCACTAGCGGCAAACAAAGCACCTTTTAGCCCTTCTGTCAAGGCAACTATAGGTAAATTAACAATTTCTCCATCAGCCACCGTGGGCAATTCTGGGAACTCATCGGCCTTCATGCCGCGAATTTGGAACTGTGCCGAGGCAGTTTTCAGGAAAGCGAGACTATGCTCCTCATCATTCTCGTTTTCTTCCACAGAGATGGTGATTTCCCCTTCTCCCAAACGAGAGACAATATCGTTAAGTAATTTTGCCGGCAGGGTAATCTTACCCCCTTCCACCACCTCAGCCCGAAAACTGGTGCGAATCCCTAAACTCAAATCAAAAGCAGTCAGGCTAATTTCGCCCTTTTCCTCATCGGCACAAAAGAGAACATTGCCCAAAACCGGATGGGTAGGACGACTGGCAACGGCCCGACTAACTAGGGATAAATTGCTGTTGAGTTCGCTTTGACTACTGGTAAATTTCATAGCAGGAATAGTTTTTTTGTACGCTAAGAAATAATAGCAAGAATTCCCCTGTGGAAAATCTGTGGAAAACCGGAGCTTTTTTTGATCGCTCTTTCCGGGCTAAAATCTATCAATAGCAATAACTTCGGCCATTGCTAGGTTTTTCTGGCAATTCTGAAAAGATTGTGGAAAAATTGTCAAAAGTGAAATTTTCGCCCCTTCTCACCCAATTACATCAACTGTTAACCATCAGGCTACAAGTTAACAATAGCGAGACTTGAGCCGACCAGCGCCTTTCTTAGGGAAAAAATTGCGTAAAATGTAGGCTGGTGATCTTTAAAATGGAACAAGCAGCAGGAAGTTAACAAAACAAAACTCCGGGCATTCCCCGGAATCGATAGACTCAAATAGACAAGGAGACAGGATTGGTTAGCACATCTTCGCATCAAACAACAAAATCGAAAGAAATCTTTACAGCCGCTCAAAAATTAATGCCGGGGGGTGTAAGTTCCCCCGTGCGGGCCTTTAAATCCGTCGGTGGTCAACCCATCGTTTTTGAAAGCGTCAAAGGGGCCTATATTCGCGACGTGGACGGTAACGAATACATCGACTATGTGGGAACTTGGGGGCCGGCTATCTGTGGTCATGCCCATCCCGAAGTGATTGCCGCCCTACACGAGGCCCTAGATAAAGGGACCAGTTTCGGCGCTCCCTGTGTTCAGGAAAATATTCTCGCTGAAATGGTGATTGATGCCGTTCCCAGCATTGAAATGGTGCGTTTTGTCAATTCCGGCACCGAAGCCTGTATGTCCGTCCTGCGCTTAATGCGGGCTTTTACCGGCCGGGATAAAATCATCAAATTCGAGGGCTGTTACCACGGTCATGCCGATATGTTCCTGGTTAAAGCTGGCTCTGGTGTAGCTACCCTGGGCCTACCCGACTCGCCGGGGGTTCCCAAAACCACCACTAACAACACTTTAACCGCCCCCTACAATGACCTGGAAGCGGTAAAAGCCCTTTTTGTCGAAAATCCCGACTCGATCGCTGGGGTGATTTTAGAGCCAGTGGTGGGTAATGCCGGCTTTATCGTGCCGGATGCCGGCTTTTTAGAAGGATTGCGGGAATTAACCAAGGAATACGGAGCCTTATTAATGTTTGATGAGGTAATGACCGGATTTCGCATCGCCTACGGTGGCGCCCAGGAAAAATTCGGCATCACCCCCGATTTAACCACCCTCGGCAAAGTTATCGGCGGTGGGCTGCCAGTGGGGGCCTACGGCGGTCGGGCCGATATTATGGCGATGGTGGCTCCGGCCGGCCCGATGTACCAAGCGGGAACCTTATCCGGCAACCCTTTGGCCATGACGGCGGGAATTAAAACCCTCGAGTTACTCCAGCGCCCCGGCACCTACCAATATCTCGATAAAGTGACCAAATCCTTAACTGAAGGGCTGCTGAAAGTGGCTAGAGATGCTGGTCATAGCGTTTCTGGAGGTTATATTAGTGCCATGTTCGGAATGTTTTTCACTGGCAACCCCGTGCATAACTATGAAGATGCCAAAAAGGCCGATGTGGCTAAATTCGGTCGTTTTCACAGAGGAATGTTGGAAAGATGCGTTTATCTAGCTCCTTCCCAGTTTGAAGCTGGTTTTACTTCCTTAGCTCACACAGAGGCCGATATCGAACGGACTTTGGCCGCCGCTAAAGAGGTTTTAGAAGGTTTATAGTCAATGCTGCCAGGTTTTTAGATTTATTCAGCAAACCCTACTAAGGCGATTTCAGGGATCAAACAAAAACCCTCGATCGCTCGATCGAGGGTTAACCATGAACAAAAAATTTACCTAGACTACAGTAGCAGCTTTACGGGCAGCGGCGGCCTCGTCGGGATGAATACCGAGACGGGTGAGATTGAGACGACCTTTACTATCGATCTCCCGTACCTTGACTAACACCTCATCCCCCACGGCCACTTCATCCTCCACCTTACCGACGCGTCCCTCGGCCAATTGGGAAATATGGATCATTCCCTCTTTCCCTGGCAAAACTTCCACAAAAGCGCCGATTTGGATAATGCGAGTCACACGACCGAGATAGACCTCACCCTCATTGAGTTTGCGGGTCATATTGTAGATCAGTCGTTTAGCTTTTTCGGCCTGTTCCCCATCGGTAGAGGAAATGGTGACAGTCCCATCGTCATCGATATCGATTTTCGTGCCAGTCTGTTCAGTAATCCCTTTAACCGTCTTACCACCTGGCCCGATGACTAACCCGATCAGATCTGGATCGATCTTGATCGTCAATAACCGGGGTGCGTGGGGAGATAATTCCGTGCGGGGTTTTTCTAGGGTCGCTAACATCTTCTCGAGGATATGTTTGCGGGCCGGTAAAGCTTGTTCGATCGCCTTGGCCACCACTTCCATGGTTAAACCGGGGATTTTCATATCCATCTGGAGAGCGGTGATGCCAGAATCAGTACCAGCCACCTTAAAGTCCATATCTCCCAGAAAATCCTCGATACCCTGGATATCGGTCAAAATCCGCACTTCTTCCCCTTCTTTAATTAAACCCATGGCCGCACCGCTAACGGGTTTTTTCAGGGGAACACCGGCATCCATCAGCGCCAGGGTGGAACCGCACACGGAACCCATGGAGGTGGAACCATTAGAAGAGAGGACTTCCGACACTACCCGCAGCACATAGGGAAATTCCTCCTGTGGGGGAAGGACAGGTACGATCGCCCTTTCCGCTAAAGCACCGTGACCGATTTCTCGACGGCCGGGAGAACGCATGGGACGGGTTTCACCGACGGAAAAGGGTGGGAAATTGTAGTGATGAAGATAGCGTTTTTCGTCTTCGGGATGGAGATCGTCGCCCAAATCCTGAGCATCACCGGGGGTGCCAAGGGTGGCGATCGAAAGCACCTGGGTTAAACCGCGATTAAACAGGCCGCTACCGTGAACCCGGCGGGGTAAAACTCCCACCCGGCAAGAAATCGGGCGTACTTCGTCCAGTTTGCGACCATCAACCCGCACCCCATCCTCAATAATTTGGGCGCGCATCAGTTTTTTGGTCAGATACTTAAAGAGATTACCGATTAACTTCGGCTCTTCCAGCGTTGGAGCTTTTAAGGGATCTTCATCGGGGAGAGCGGTTATAGTTTCCTTGATCCGATTTTCGATCGCCTCTAATTTCTCATCCCGTTCGGTTTTGCTGAGGGTAAACTGACAGAGAATCTGTTTAATTTCCTCTTTAGCTTGTTCTCTCAGGAAATTCTGCACGGTTTCGTTTACTGCCGGCGCTTCTCGGGTCACTAGGGCAATACCCAACTGATCGATCAATTCCCGTTGAGCGGTGATCAGGTCGCGGACCGCTTCATAACCAAAATCGATCGCCTCAATAATATCCCGTTCTGGTAACTGATTAGCTCCCGCTTCGATCATCACCACCCCTTCGGGACTACCGGCCACCACTAGATCTAATTCTCCGTTATGGATTTCCTTGTAGGTGGGATTGATGATAAATTCATCCCCTAATAAACCGACGCGCACCGCCGCCATCGGTCCTTGGAAGGGAATCCCTGCCAACAAAACCGCCACAGAAGCCCCGGTAACGGCCAAAACATCCGGGGGGACTTCCTCATCCATCGAGAGGGTCGTAGCGACCACCTGAATATCATCCCGTAGCCAACTGGGGAATAGAGGCCGCAGGGGGCGATCGATCAAACGACCGGTCAGAATTGCTTTTTCCGGGGGACGACCTTCACGACGCAAAAATCCTCCCGGTATGCGCCCGGCGGCGTATAATCTTTCTTCGTAATCAACGGTCAAGGGCAGGAAATCTACTCCTTCTCTGGCTTTGGCTGTGGTTGCTGTCACTAAAACCGCCGTTTCTCCCGATTGGATCAGAACACTACCGCCAGCTTGGGGGGCTAAAAGCCCTATTTTTAGTCGAATATCCCTGCCATCAAAGGATATTGACTTGTCAAACTCTTCCATGTAAAGCTATATTCCTTTCTTTCACTTTTCTCTGTGCTGTCGCCATCCTAGCATTTTTTGTCCCCCTTTCCAGCAGGTTTAGTATTCAGTGATCAGTTATCAGTGATCAGTTATCAGTGATCAGTTATCAGTGATCAGTTATCAGTTATCAGTTATCAGTTATCAGTGATCAGTTATCAGTGATCAGTTATCAGCTTTTTTCTCCCTGCTCCCATCTCCCATCTCCCCCGCAACGCGCACGAAGTGGTCTCCCAACTACCCCACTACCCCACTACCCCACTACCCCACTGATAACTGGTTACTGCTCACTGATAACTGAAAATACTCCCCACTACCCCACTGATAACTGGTTACTGGTCACTGATAACTGAAAATACTCCCCACTACCCCACTGATAACTGCTTACTGGTCACTGATAACTGAAAATACTCCCCACTTCCCTGCTTTTAAACAGAATTTAACATTACTTGCTCAAACGAGCCAAAAAATGATAGTTTCAGATATAGGAATAATCTGGTTAAGAAAAAAAATGTCTTCCCTTGCCGCTTGCTGGCCCAAAAATATTTCTAAGTATTAGCAAAACTGACTGACTGTCAGCAGTTGAGCGGGATTTTTCCTAGCTCGAAGAACTCCAGACAAAGAAAATTAAGACAATTAAAAGGATTGCGTCTCTATTATCTCTCAGACGCTTTTAATCCAGAGAATTTGCGGGTTATCTTCCAATTAACCCTGTTTAACCCTATTTATTATCGATCATGGCTGAAAGTTATTTACTAGACAAACTGCAATCTGTAGAACAGACCTACAAAGAATTAACCCGTCGTCTAGCGGATCCCGATGTCACCAGTAATCCGGGTGAATTGCATCGTCTGGCCAAATCCCGCGCTTCCCTAGAGGAAACGGTCAACACCTACGAAATTTGGCAAAAAAGTCAAGAGGATTTAATCGGTGCGAAACAAATCTTCAAAGAATCCGCCAGCGATCCCGAATTAAGGGAAATGGCCGCCCTAGAAGTGGCAGAATTAGAGGCAAAAATCGCCACTTTGGAAGACCAATTAACCATTCTGCTGCTGCCCCGGGATCCCCTCGATGAAAAGAATATCATGCTGGAAATTCGCGCCGGAACTGGAGGTGATGAGGCCAGTATTTGGGCGGGAGATTTAGTGCGTTTGTACTCAAAATATGCCGAAACTCAAAACTGGAAAGTTAGCCTTTTGAGTGAATCTCCGGCGGATATGGGAGGATTTAAAGAGGCAATTTTAGAGATTAAAGGCGATAACGTCTATAGTAAGCTGAAATTTGAGGCGGGAGTCCATCGGGTGCAGCGGGTTCCTCTAACGGAAGCGAGTGGTCGCGTCCACACTTCCACCGCTACCGTGGCGATTATGCCGGAAGTGGACGATGTGGAAGTGCATATCGATCCCAAGGATATTGAGTTAACCACGGCTAGATCCGGGGGTGCAGGCGGTCAAAATGTCAATAAAGTGGAAACTGCGGTCGATTTAATCCATAAACCCACGGGAATCCGGGTTTTCTGCACCGAGGAGCGATCGCAATTGCAAAACCGGGAACGAGCTATGCAGATTCTCCGGGCGAAACTGTACGATATGAAGTTACAGGAACAACAGGAAGCGGTCAGTTCCATGCGACGCTCTCAGGTGGGAACCGGTTCCCGTTCGGAAAAAATTCGCACCTATAACTATAAGGATAATCGTCTCACCGATCATCGCTTAAATCAGAATTTTTCCCTCGATCGCATTTTAGACGGCGCCATCGAAGAGGTGATCCAATCCTGTATCGCCAAGGATCAACAGGGAAAACTGGAGGAATTAGCCGCTGCCCAAGAGACAGCTTAATCAGTGATCAGTGATCAGTTACCAGTGAACAGTAAAAAGCTCCCCACTCCCTGCACTTTCCCCACTGGTGGGGGTGAGTGCGGGTGGGGAATGATGCCGGTTAGTTCAACTCACGACTAATTCGGGCTTGCTGAATAAATCTAAAAACCTTGTTGGATAAGACTTTTAGACCTTTTGTCAATCAAAAAGTACCGGATATGGGAGTGGTCGGGGGGGAAATTCAGGTACTTTTCCCCTGAAAATTAGGTAATTGGCCACCTCAAAACTGGTAAAACCCCACACCCCACACCCCACACCCCACACCCTGCCCCCACCAACAAACTTTTTGCCGCAAACCCTAATTCTATGCTTCCACTAAACGAAAAGCCGCACCCAAACCGACAGCGATCTCATCGGGAGAAATTTTCCCATCATGGTTAATATCGATCGCATCGAATACCGCATCGGTTCCCGCCCATTCTTCCCGGGTGATGAAACCATCGCCATCATGGTCATAGACTCGGAAAATATCTTCGGCGGCGTGTTCTAGGGTTGACTGACCTTCCAACTGGGTTAAACGTTGAATCAGCAATTGTTCTAATAATTCTAAAGCTTTGGTAAAACCTTGAATACCTTCCGCTAGTTTTTCAGAAGCCATGGCATCTTCGGCGTGCATTTTCTCAAAAGTCGCGTGATCCATGGCAATTTTGACAATATCAAGGGTTGCGGCCTGGTCTGGATCGAGCTTACGGGGTAAATCGGCTTCTGTCTCCTGCAATTGCTCGAGAAGTTTCGGAGAAATGGTTAAAAGATCACAACCGGCTAACTCGCAAATTTCACCGATATTGCGGAAACTTGCCCCCATAACTTCGGTTTTATAACCAAACTTTTTATAGTAGTTATAGATCTGGGTAACGGATTGGACCCCGGGATCTTCAGCGCCAACGTAGTCTTTACCAGTTTCTTTTTTATACCAATCGAGAATCCGACCGACAAAGGGAGAAATTAAGGTTACTCCCGCTTCCGCACAGGCGATCGCCTGATGGAAACCGAATAATAGGGTTAAATTACAGTGAATTCCCTCTTTTTCGAGGACTTCTGCGGCTTTAATCCCTTCCCAAGTCGAGGCAATTTTAATTAAGACTCTTTCTCTAGAGATACCCGCTTGTTCATACTGGGAAATGAGATAACGGGCCTTGTCGATGGTAGCTTGGGTATCGTAGGAAAGACGAGCATCTACTTCGGTGGAGACGCGGCCGGGGACGATTTGCAGGATTTGCAGACCAAAACCGATGGCTAGGCGATCAAAAGCTAATTTGGCCACATCTTCCGGGGTGGCCTGCTTTCCCAATTCTTTTCTGGCCGCTTGCAGGGTTTGATCGACAATCGGCCGATATGGGGGCATTTGGGCCGCGGCCGTAATCAGGGAGGGGTTAGTGGTGGTATCTTGGGGTGTAAAAGCTTCGATCGCTTGGATATCGCCGGTATCGGCAACAACCACCGTAAATTCCCGTAATTGTTCTAGTAGGGTTTTAGCCATAACTTCTCCAGATGCGTGTTAACGCGAGACTTTATCTAGATCTTAGCGATTCGATCGAGAGGAAGGGGAAAATTCCCGATTGATTTAATTCCCAAGCACAGACCTGGCCAAAGTGGGGATAAGAGCAGCAATCTTGGGTCCACTTCTTGCCCAAAGTCCTCTATTTGTGATAGTATTAGTGATTGTGTCGATTTAATAAAACGGAGTTTATGCCCAAGCTAAAAACGCGAAAGGCGGCGGCCAAACGATTCGAGGCCACGGGAAGCGGCAAAAAAATCAAACGTCGCAAAGCCTTCAAAAATCACCTACTCGATCATAAAAGTGCCGAACGCAAGCGCCGTCGTTTGTCCCAGATTACCTTGGTACACGAGCGCGACGAGAAGGAAGTGCGCTTAATGTTGCCCTATTTGTAAGTTTTCCAGAAAAATCGTCTAAAGGATTATCATGTCTAGAGTAAAACGGGGGAATGTCGCCCGCAAGCGACGCAAAAAAGTTCTCAAATTAGCCAAAGGTTTTCGCGGTTCTCACTCGCGCCTATTCCGTACCGCTAACCAACAGGTAATGAAGGCCTTGCGGAATGCCTATAGAGACCGTCGCAAACGGAAACGCGATTTTCGTCGTCTTTGGATTACCCGCATTAACGCCGCTGCTCGTCAACAGGGCATCAGTTACAGCCAACTGACCGGACAATTAAAGAAAGCTAATATCCTCCTCAATCGGAAAATGTTGGCCCAATTAGCCGTCCTCGATCCCGTCGCTTTTGCTAAAGTGGTAGAAACAGCCAAAGGATAATTTAGCCCCAAGCATGACGGAAACTTGGCAAACGATTCAATTCCCCAGTTCAGAAAGTGCGATCGCTTTAGCGGGTCATCAAGAAGCTAACCTCAAATTGATAGCCAGGCAAACTGGGGCGAATTTAGTCCTCAGAGGCATGGAATTGCGGATTGCGGGGCAACCGACCCCGGTGGAGCGTGCCACAGCGATTGTACGCTCCTTAAGTATTTTATGGCAAGAGGCCAAGTTAATCGCCGAAGCCGATATTATGACCGCTATCCATGCCCTCGATACGGGGCGTTCTAGCGAGTATAAAGAACTACAGCAGGATATTCTCGCTCGTACCCGTCGCGGGGAGCTAATTCGGGCGAAAACCTTCCGTCAGCGTCAATATATCCAAGCGATTCAAAGTCACGATATCACCTTTTGTATTGGACCTGCCGGCACGGGTAAAACCTTTTTAGCCGCCGTTTTAGCCGTACAAGCTTTATTAGAAGATAAAGTAGAACGGATTATCCTCACCCGGCCGGCCGTGGAAGCAGGGGAAAAATTAGGTTTTCTCCCAGGGGATTTACAGCAAAAAGTCGATCCTTTTTTGCGTCCCCTCTACGATGCTTTATACGAATTTATCGAAGCGGCCAAAATTCCCGACCTGATGGAACGGGGTAAAATCGAAATCGCTCCCTTAGCTTATATGCGGGGACGAACCCTAGCTAATGCTTTTGTTATCGTTGATGAGGCCCAAAATACCACCCCAGCACAGTTAAAAATGGTCTTAACGCGCTTGGGATTCGGTTCGCGCATGGTAGTAACTGGAGATGTCACCCAAACCGATTTACCGCAACAACAAGAATCGGGGTTAATTGCCGCTGAAAAAATCCTAAAATCAGTAGAAGGGATCGCTTTTTGTTACCTATCCCGGGCCGATGTGGTGCGTCATCCCTTAGTACAAAAAATCGTCTCAGCTTACGAACAGCACGAAAAATAACAGATTATGGATATTAAAAATGGTTTCGTCGATGCGGTGGGTCATACTCCCCTAATTCGTCTCAATAGTTTTAGCGAGGAAACTGGCTGCGAGATTCTCGGTAAGGCCGAATTTCTTAACCCTGGTGGTTCGGTCAAGGATCGGGCCGCTTTATATATTATTCAAGAAGCGGAAAAAGCCGGTACTCTCCAACCGGGGGGAACCGTTGTCGAAGGAACCGCCGGCAATACTGGCATCGGTTTGGCCCATATCTGCAATGCTAAGGGTTATAAATGCCTGATTATCATTCCCGATACCCAATCCCAAGAGAAAATCGACCTCTTAAGAACCCTTGGCGCCCAAGTGCGTACTGTTCCCGCCGTTCCCTACCGAGATGCCAATAATTACGTTAAATTATCGGGGAGATTGGCCAGGGAGATGGAAAATGCTATCTGGGCCAATCAATTCGATAATCTGGCTAATCGTCGCGCTCACTACGAAACCACCGGCCGGGAAATCTGGGAACAAACCGACGGTAAAATTGATGCTTGGGTGGCTGCCACGGGAACCGGGGGAACCTATGCGGGGGTGGCGATGTTTTTAAAAGACCAAAATCCGCAGGTGCGTTGCGTGGTGGCGGATCCGATGGGTAGCGGTTTATATAGTTATGTGAAAACTGGGACAATTACCCTGGAAGGTAGTTCAATTACTGAAGGGATTGGTAATAGTCGTATTACCGCTAATATGGAAGGCGCACCCATAGACGATGCCATTCAAATTGATGATCCCACTGCCATTAAAGTTGTTTATCAACTATTACAAAAAGATGGTTTATTTATGGGAGGTTCTGTGGGTATTAATGTTGGTGCTGCGGTAGCTTTAGCTAAACAAATGGGGCCAGGCCACACCATAGTTACTGTTCTTTGTGATGGTGGGTCCCGTTATCAATCTCGTTTATATAATCCTCAATGGTTAGCTGAGAAAGGATTGGCTTAAATTGTTGTTAGGGTTAAGTCAGCCTTCAGCTAGATTAAGGCGATGAAACCCGAATCTTACAGGAAAATCAGAAGTTATCGAAGCGGGGATTAGTGGAGATAATGGTAGGGGTAGAGCAACAATTAGAGAAAGCAGCAAGGGAAAATGAGGCGCTTCGGTTGGGCAAACACTTAAGACAAGATAGATAACAATACTGATAACTATCATTATTAGGAGAATCATCAGATGTCAGTTACTATAGAACAGGATCTAAAAGAAATTTTAGGTTCAATTAATCAGAAGTTGGATAATCTACAAAAAGATGTTATGGATATTAAAATAGTACAGTCAAGATTAGAGGAAAAAGTCGATAGTTTAGAAAAAGATATTGAAGGGGTAAAAGAAGATACAAAAGAATTAAAAGGCTCTCAGAAAGCCCAGATTTGGACGTTAATCGGCATCTTGGGAACAGCTTTAATAGGAACAGTTATTCGCTATATTATTCTCCCTTTTCCTCAATCATAATTAAGACAATGAATTTTGAACCGCCTTCTGCAACAGTTATTCCTCAAATTGCAGAAAATCCCTGTACGGGCGAAGCATTTGGGCATAACTTATCGCTGAAACCCTAGATTTTTTATCCGAATGCTTCGCCCCTACCCCCGACAATAACCTTCGCCTATTATGCCGATGATAGAATTACGATAATCTCCCCATTAAATCCCTGTACGGGCGAAGCATTTGGGCAATAACCTATCGCTGAAATCCTAGATTTTTTATCCGAATGCTTCGCCCCTACCCATCAATTCCCCATCTACCACGCCATGAACGAACTGAAAAAATATCGACAATCTATTCGCTTGAAAGGCTATGATTATAGACTTAATGGAGCTTATTATATAACAATTTGTTCTTATCAGAAGCAGTATTTATTTGGTGAAATTGTTGAAGGAAATATGGAGCAGAATTTACTTGGTGATACTATTGAAGCGGTATGGTATAGACTACCTCTAAATTTTAAATTTATTGAACTAGATGCTTTTATTGTCATGCCCAATCATATTCATGGAATTATAGTAATACAAAATTATGATCTGGAAAAGACCGAATACGATTCTCAATATACTCACGGTACAATGCCGGAATCTTTGGGGGCTATTGTGCAGAATTTCAAATCAATTTCTACTCGTAAAATCAATTTTTTATGTGGTGATCGCCTGAAAATTTGGCAGCGCAATTATTATGAACATATCATTCGCAATGAAAATTCTTATCAAAAAATCCGGCAATACATTCTTGATAATCCGCGAAATTGGGAACAAGACGAGAACAATCTGAATAAATTCAAACCAATGTAGGGGCAAATAACCTGTGGGGACAAATAACCTGCGGGGACGAATAACCTGTAGGGGCGAAGCATTCGGGCAATAACATATCGCTGAAACCATAAATTTCTTATCCGAATGCTTCGCCCCTACCCCGGGCAATAAACTAATAACCTTCGCCTATTATCCCTGTGATACAATTATGATAATCTCCTCATTAAATCCCTGTACGGGCGAAGCATTCGTGCATAATCTATCACTAACCTTAGCCTATCATCCCTGGGATACAATTCTGATAATCTCCCCATTAAATCCCTGTACGGGCGAAGCATTCGTGCATAATCTATCACTGAAACCCTCCTACCCCAGACAATAACCTTAGCCTATCATCCCTGGGATACAATTCTGATAATCTCCCCATTAAATCCCTGTACGGGCGAAGCATTCGTGCATAATCTATCACTGAAACCCTAAATTTTCTATCCGAATGCTTCGCCCCTACCCATCAATTCCCCATCTACCACGCCATGAATGAACAACGCGCCCAAGCCTCCCTAAACCCGCAAGACTATCTCAATTTCTTGATGGAAACATTACAAAAAATCTCTGAAAATCCTAATCCTCAAGTTATTTATCCCTTCTGGGCGCAGAATCTTGATAAGTTAGATTATAATTTAGCGCAAATCCTAGACAGTTGGGCGAGAGAGACATTAACGAAAGTTAATTCAAAACAAGCTTATTCTATCGCTGCGGTTATTTTCTATTTCAGTGAATCAATCCAACAATTTCCCCTCGGTGACATCGCTGTCAACCAAGAAATTGCCATCACGGGTTATGAAATAGCCTTAACTATCTTCACTTTTGACGCATTTCCCCAGCAATGGGCAATGACACAGAATAGTCTCGCTGGTGCTTACAGTGACAGAATCAAAGGGGATAAAGCTGAGAATTTAGAAAAGGCGATTACCGCTTACCAGGAAGCCTTGAAAGTGTTGACTTTTGACGCATTTCCCCAGCAATGGGCAATGATACAGAATAATCTCGCTAGTGCTTACCTTGACAGAATCAGAGGGCAGAAAGCTGACAATTTAGAAATAGCTATCGCCGCTTGCCAGGAAGCCTTGAAAGTTTATACTTTTGACGCATTTCCCCAGCAATGGGCAAATACACAGAATAATCTGGCTATTGCTTACCTTTTCAGAATCAGAGGGGAGAGAGCCGACAATTTAGAAAGGGCGATCACTGCTTGCCATGAAGCCTTGAAAGTGTTAACTTTTGAGGCATTTCCCCAAGATTGGGCAATGACACAGAATGATCTCGCTGCTGCTTACGTTAATAGAATCAGAGGGGAGAGAGCCGAGAATTTAGAAAGGGCGATCACTGCTTGCCAGGAAGCCTTGAAAGTGTTAACTTTTGAGGCATTTCCCCAAAATTGGGCAATGACACAGAATAATCTCGCTGCTGCTTACGGTAATAGAATCAGAGGGCAGAAAGCTGACAATTTAGAAATAGCGATCGCCGCTTACAATGAAGCTTTGAAAGTGAGAACTTTTGACGCATTTCCCCAAGATTGGGCAATGATACAGAATAATCTCGCTAGTGCTTACCTTGACAGAATCAGAGGGCAGAAAGCTGACAATTTAGAAATAGCGATCGCCGCTTACAATGAAGCTTTGAAAGTGAGAACTTTTGAGGCATTTCCCCAAGATTGGGCAATGACACAGAATAATCTCGCTAATGCTTACCTTGACAGAATCAAAGGGGATAAAGCTGAGAATTTAGAAAAGGCGATCGCCGCTTGCCAGGAAGCCTTGAAAGTGAGAACTTTTGACGCATTTCCCCAGCAATGGGCAAATACACAGAATAATCTGGCTATTGCTTACCTTTTCAGAATCAGAGGGGAGAGAGCCGACAATTTAGAAAGGGCGATCGCCGCTTACAATGAAGCTTTGAAAGTGAGGACTTTTGACGCATTTCCCCAAGATTGTTTACAAACTGCCCGAAATTTAGGTAATCTACACTACAACGAAGAACAATGGCAACCTGCCACAGAAGCCTATCATATCGCCATTGAAGCCGTCGAAAATGCACGCTTAGAAGCATTAAACCCCCAAAGTCGCCAAGAAGTTTTATCTAATGCTATTGATGTCTTCCATCGCATTGTGCAAACCCATCTTAACCTCAATCAACCTGAGAAGGCATTAGAATATATCGAACGCAGTAAAGGGCGTAATCTGGTGGAATTAATCACCCAGAAAAATCTACACCCCCAAGGCGTTAGTCAAGAAATTATCGCCCAATTAAATGAATTAAAACAAAAAGTTGTTAATGAACAAATTCGCTTACAACATCAAAGCATTAACCAGAATCTAATAGGTAGTTATATTCTAAATCCCTACGTTCAAGATCACAGTTATTTGGAGGAATATCAACAAGACTTAGATAATTTTATTGCAAGAGAAATTAAAGATCCTCTCTTTAGCCTCACTCAAAAAGTTGAGCCGATCGCATTTACAGAGATTCAGGCTTTAACTGATGCCGAAACTTGTCTGCTCCAATGGTACATTACAGGGGAGAAAATACTCGCTTTTGTCGTGTCTGCTGAGGGAGAGGTTAAAGTTTGGCAATCTTCCGAAGATGATAAAAATCAATTCTTAGATACATTCAATAATTATCGACAGCTTTACTACTCCGAAAATGACAAGAAAGAATGGAAAAATCAACTGTCTAACCTCCTGCAAAACTTTGCCGATGTTTTACATATTAACGATATTCTTGCTCTCATTCCTAATACTTGTAAACGTTTAATCATTATTCCTCATTATTTTCTGCATATTCTCCCTATTCACGCTTTCCCGATCAACAAAAACCAAATTTTACAGGACAAATACAATATACAATATGCCCCTAGTTGTCAAATCTTGCAAAAAATTTCCCAAAGTTTTCACCATTCCGACTTTAATAAACTTTTCGCTATTCAAAACCCCACCAAAGACTTATTTTACACCGACTTAGAAGTTAATATCCTCTCAACTTTCTTTACTGAACCTCAAGTTATCGCCCAAGATAACGCCACTAAAAACGCTGTTCTTCCCCATCTCAAATCCTCAGATAACCACTGTTATCACTTCTCCTGTCATGGAGGCTTTAACCCAGCTAATCCCCTTCAATCCGCCTTATTCTTAGCCAATAAGGAACCCTTAACATTAGGCGAAATCTTTGAACTGCGCTTGCATAAATGTCGCCTTGTCACCCTTTCCGCCTGCGAAACTAGCTTAATTGATTTAAACTCTATCAGCGATGAATATATCGGTTTACCCAGTGGTTTTCTGTTTGCGGGAAGTCCCAGCGTTGTCAGTAGTTTATGGACAGTTAATGACCTGTCAACCTCCTTCTTGATGATTAAATTATATGAGATTTTATTTGATGAGAATCAGCAAGTTTCTGTACCAGTTGCTTTAAAAACTGCACAAAATTGGTTACAGAATTTAACTATTGAGGAATTGGACAAATTTCTGGAGCAATATCAGCCGCAAATAGACAAACATCTTGCCCAACTGCGACCAGGACAACGCCTACGATATGAACAATCATTGAAACAAATAAAACAACGCCAACCCCATCCTTTTATAAGTCCTTATTACTGGGCAGGTTTTATCGCTACAGGGATTTAAGTTTCAGAATTAGCACAAACCTTTTTCATACCCAACTTAAAAGCACAAATACCGATAGCTGTCGCTACACCAACAGGAATACCAGCACTCACAGAAATCGGTTCTATAAAAGGTGCAATCATACCCGATTGTAAGCCTTCTCTAACTTCTTCTTGACAGATAAATTGGCGACATTTTTTGAGTAAATCGCCAATAGATCTATCTGGTTCTGTACCAGTTTCTCGCATTAGCAGTAAAGGTACAGCATCCTCAAGATAACCTTCGCATTCTTCAATCGCATCCAAAGCAGCGATCGCACTTAGATTATCTGCCAATTCAGCGCGAAACTGGGCAATTTCTTCGGGAGTAACTTTAGTTGATTCAATATCCATAGGTTATTCTTATTTACAGACAATGCTAATTGTATAGTTTCTATTTTGCCCATCTATCGATAGTTTTTCATAGAAAGTGTTAATCTAACTGGTTACTGATAACTGAAAAGGTTCTTAATTCCCTACCATTGTGATAATTGCTGTCATTTAAACCACGACAAAATTAACTAATTTGCCCGGGACAACAATCACTTTTTTGATTTCCTTGCCCTCTAAATAACGTTGGGCGATTTCTGATTCCAGGGCGAGGGTTTCTAAGGTGCTTTTATCGGCACTAGCAGGAACTTGTATCGTGCCTCTGGTTTTTCCCAAAATTTGGATGACAAGGGTAATCTCGTCCACAATAAGGGCAGTAGGATCAACTTTTGGCCAGGGTTGCAGGTGAATTGATTGGCTATGGCCTAAAGCTTGCCATAATTCTTCGCTAAGATGGGGAGCAAAGAGGGAAAGTAAGATTAATAGGGTTTCGATTCCTTCCCGATAAATGGGGGATGCAAAACACTTATTATCCCCTAAAGCGTTACTGAGTTTCATCAATTCGGAAATGGCGGTATTAAATTGATAATCCCCTTCTAAATCCTCGGAGATTTCTTTAATAGCGGTGTGAATTGCCCGTCTTAAATCTTTGTCAGTTTTCGAGAAAGTCTCTATTTTTTTGACTTGCTTGGGTTTATTTTCAATATATTCGCTGACTAAACGCCACACCCGATTAAGAAAGCGAAATTGTCCTTCTACCCCCGCATCATCCCACTGTAAATCTTTTTCTGGGGGTGCGGTAAAAAGTATAAACATTCGGGCAGTATCGGCCCCATATTTTTCCAGGACTTTCAGAGGATCAACGCCGTTATATTTCGACTTAGACATTTTTTCAAAGAAGAAAGATAGAACTTCTCCCGTGTCTTTATCGCAATATTTATCCTCTTTATAGATAACATTTTCTGCGGGGACATATTTGCCAGTTTCGGGATTTTTGTAGGTTAATCCCTGTACCATTCCCTGGGTTAATAGACGGTTAAAAGGTTCATCAACATTAACTAAACCTCGGTCTCTTAAAACTTTGGTAAAGAAACGAGAATAGAGTAAATGTAGGATAGCGTGTTCGATTCCTCCGACGTATTGATCCACGGGCATCCAATCATTAACCTTCTCGAATTGAAAGGGTATATCTTCATTTTTAGCATCGGTATAACGGAGGAAATACCAACTAGAATCGATGAAAGTATCCATGGTGTCCGTTTCCCGTTTTGCGGGAGTTCCACAGCGAGGACAATCCACATTTACCCAGTCTTCTAATTTGGCTAAAGGAGAAGCACCTCGACCGCTAAATTCGACATTTTCTGGTAAAGTAACCGGTAAATTATCGATAGGTACTGGCACGGTTCCACAGTGAGGACAGTGGATAACTGGAATCGGACAACCCCAATATCTTTGACGGGAAATTAACCAATCTCGGAGGCGATATTGTATTCTAGCTTTGCCGTAACCTTGGGCAGTGGCATAATCAATAATAGCGGTTTTTCCTGCTGTAGAATTAAGTCCATTAAATTGAGCGGAATTAATCATAATTCCTGCTTCTGTATAGGCCTCTTTTAACTCAATTTCGCCACTTTCTGGAGTAATAACTATCTTAATTGGCAGGTTATTTTCCCGAGCGAATTTAAAATCGCGACTGTCGTGAGCCGGGACTCCCATTACTGCACCAGTACCGTATTCGTAGAGGACATAATCAGCAATTAAAATCGGAATTTCTTCACCAGTAAAAGGATTAATTGCCATTCCTCCGGTTTTAATACCGCGTTTGGGTTTATCTTCGGCGGTTCTTTCTAATTCGCTTTCGCTGGCTATCTCTTGAATAAAAGTTTCTACGGCCGATTTTTGTTCGGGAGTGGTAACTTGTAAAGTTAAGGGATGTTCGGGAGCAAGTACCACATAAGTGACTCCATAAACCGTATCGGGACGAGTGGTAAAAACAGCAATTTTTTCTGTGGAGTTAACAAGAGGAAATTCTAAATAAGCACCTACCGATTTACCAATCCAGTTCGCCTGCATGGTTTTAACCCGTTCTGGCCAACCGCTAAGTTTATCTAAATCAGTCAGTAATTGTTCGGCATAATCGGTGATTTTTAGGAACCATTGCCGGAGTAATTTTCTTTCTACTTTAGCACCCGATCGCCAAGATTTTCCTTCACTATCTACCTGTTCATTGGCCAAGACAGTTTGATCGATAGGATCCCAATTCACTGCCGCTTCTTTTTGGTAGGCTAATCCCGATTCAAAAAACTGTAAAAATAGCCATTGGGTCCAACGATAATATTCTGGGGAACAGGTGGCAACTTCTCTTTCCCAATCGATAGATAATCCTAACTGTTGTAATTGCCGTTTCATCTGGGCAATATTTTGATCAGTCCATTTTGCCGGAGGAACTCCCCTTTCAATAGCGGCATTTTCTGCGGGTAATCCGAAAGCATCCCACCCCATGGGATGCAGCACGCGATAACCCTGCATTCTTTTCAGACGGGCAATCACATCGGTGATAGTATAGTTGCGAACGTGACCCATGTGCAGGTTGCCCGATGGATAGGGGAACATGGAGAGGGCGTAAAATTTCGGTTTATCGGCGTTTTCTGGGGTTTTGTCCAATCCCATTTGCTGCCAAATCTTCTGCCATTTCTGTTCGATTTCTGCGGGGTTGTACGGCACTGGGGTCTTTTCTCCTGAGTTGTATCTATCCCTACTATTTTACCGCAGCCGGCTGGCGGCAATTGCCAGTCTTGGAGTTATCTATCTTGCCAAAAATCCTATGGGTTTTAGTGGTTAATTTTCCCGGGGAATATTAAACCTCTTGCATAATTAACTTTTGAGGGTTCAAAAACCTCAAAAATAAGGATTAAATCGCATAAAATCTGTAAATAGACCATTTAACTGATTATTATTCATTCTTAATTCTCCTGACTACTGACTACTGGCTACTGACTCCTAACCCTAACAACAATTTTTGATTTTTACCAGAGGTTAACAGCCGTTCGACTTCACCCAATAGTTACTTGACTGGTATCGACGCTAGTTGCCCCATGGACTTTACTGGCAATGGCCACCATTTTATTTAAAGTCGCCTGATTGGAAACCGCACCCTTTAGTACAACTTTACCACCAGTTTGAGCGACCCACAATTTGTCTTCATCAGCTAAATCCGGTGTCTCGTCAAAAGCTAAAACTACTCGTTTAGCTAGTCCGCTTTCGTCGTATTTTCCATCTAATCCGACTCTTTCGGCGGGAATATCCGCAGCAGCGGCTTTCCCTGCGATCGCACTAGCGGCATCTGCCGGTTTATCTAAGCCGAAAATTCTTTTTAACCAATCCATTGCTAACACTCCTGATTGAGTCCTGTCCTAAAACCCCAATTTCTTTAAGAGGGATTTCGTTGAAACGATGTGTCGATCTAATCCTAAACGATCGGGACTGACTCCGAGCGCTAAAGCGACTAATTGGGAAAAATGTAACACGGGTAAACCTAAACTTCGATCGATCGCTTTTGCCACTTCCGGTTGTCGGGAATCAAGATTAAGATGGCATAAAGGACAAGGGGTGACTAAACAATCGGCCCCCGCTGCCATCGCCTCTAAAATGTGTTTTCCTGCCATTTGGAACGATTGGGTGGTGGCATAACTGGACAGGGGCCAACCACAGCATTGAGTGCGTCCTTGATAATAAATCGGATTTGCTCCCACGGCTCGAAAGACATTTTCTAGGGATTCCGGCTGAAAGGGATTATCGTAGGGAAGAGTATCCTGGGCGCGCAGGAGATAACAACCATAAAAACCGGCACAATTTAAGCCTGATAAGGGACGAATCACCTTGGCTGCCAGATTATCTAGGCCATAATCGCCGACAATTGCCCAGAGTAGGTGCTTAACCGTCGTCGTACCTTGGTAGGGGGAACAATGTTCTTTCTGTAAATAATTATTAACTTCCTCAACATAATTGGGATTATTATGCTTTGCTTCCTTCAAGCGCTCGTCCACATGACCGATCACCCCTTGACAGGTGCTACAGTGAGTCAACAGGGGTAAATTGAGGGCTTCCGCTAGGGCAATATTGCGCGCATTGACGGCATCTTCCAAGAGTTGCGAATCTTCCTTATAGGTTCCCGAACCACAACAGGCAGCTTTTTTGAGTTCGACTAAATTAATCCCCAAAGCTTCCGTCAGGGCTGCCGTCGATAAATATAGTTCCCGACAGGCACCTTGAGCGACACAACCGGGAAAATAAGCATACTGGAGATTTTTGACTGTCATGGATTCTAGGAAATTACTACTCATTGCCTATCTACCATCTTGGCTCCCTTCCCCCCTGTCATCACTAAAGTCATGGAATTTCTTAACAGACAGTCTTTTGTGAGCTGCTCCGAACAAGTGTACAGTAGTTTGTCCCTAGAAATAATATCCAAAAAGGAGGAGAGCCATCTCAATAGTATAGTGGCTCTCCTTGAGAAAAATTGTTGTCCTCAGGAGTCGGTTGTACAAATGGGAATCTGCCTGGTCAAGAGGTGATTTACGGGTAGAATTGAGATTGTAGCCGAGAAATTACGGCGAGAAACGCTATTTTGTCGGCTTACGCCGCTTGGGGGAGAGTGATAACAGCATCAAAGTCAGCACGGCTAGAGAAAATCGAGAGAACCCGATCGAGTTGGGTTAATTCAAAGATAATCTTGACTGAAGGTGGAATAGAACAGATATTGAAGGATTTTTCTTGACTTTGAGCCAGACGAAAGGCGGTAACTAAAGCCATTAATCCGGCACTGTCGAGGAACTCCACCCTGCTCATATCCACGAGAAAAGTGATCGAGCTGCTCCGGTTAACCAGATTGGCGAGCTGCTCTTGAAATTCTAGGACGTTAGCGGCGGTAATATAGCCACTTGGCTCAAATAGAGCAATTTCTGGGACTTTTACAGGACTTTTCATGGCTGGGCTTTGAAATTCATAAATGAACCTTTTAACTGGAAATCAGATACCGCTATTATGTCCTAACTTTCTGATTTTGTAACCTTGGTCTTGAGCAATTTTCTCTCTCCCGAGCAAGATTAATCTTTTTTAAATCTTTCCCCCTGTAGGAAGGAACCACTTTTAGGTTAACCTTGTAATCTGGGCAGTAAAGAGAAACAGTGATCAGGACTGACTAGGGTAAACATCAGGGGAAAATCGTTAGGTTTAAGCTCTAATCCCGAATGACTGATGATAACTTAGCATTTTATAGGTATTTTTGCTGAAAAAAGTAAAGCAGGATACGGAAATTAGATTTATTGAACTAGATTGACACTCCCCGCTCTAAAGAGACGGGGATTCTTGGTTCACAGAGATTACTTGCTTAGACAGAATTGCTTCTGAAAAAGTAGAGGTATTCTCTCCCCAAGCGTTTATTGGATC
>VYLO01000018.1_pt1 | contig 111287 bp, 113 predicted proteins | sample 5114271 | NCBI WGS metagenome assembly VYLO01 (sample SAMN12291807, study PRJNA351875) | freshwater metagenome | isolation source: freshwater lake | place: USA: Michigan, Lansing Lake | collected 2011-08-05 | reverse complement strand
ATTTTCCTTGATCTATCTGGGTTTCAGCGATTTTGGGCTTCTCGAAGTAAATCCCAAGCAGGGATTGGGGTTGAGGCTTTTCTCGATTTGTTTTTTGTCTAAGTCCCATTAGCTTAACTGAAATCTATGTTAATTGGAATTTTAGCGGTACTTTCGGCGGCGGCGGCGGCGGGGCTACGCACCGCTTTACCGTTGTTGGTTATTGGTTTGCTACGAACTAATCTCTGGCAGGATGTCCCGTTATTATCGCGTCTTCATCCTCAAGTTTTACTGGCGATTTTGGTTAGTTGGTCGTTATTCGAGTTGTTTGGTTCCAAGAGTCTTTTGGGGCAGCGGGTTCTACAGATTATCTCTTTATTTACCAGTCCGCTCGTCGGCGCGTTAATGAGTTTAACCATGGTGAAAATGTTGCAGTTAAATCTGCAACCCCTTTGGTTAATTGCGGGAGTGGGGGGATTACTCGCTTTTGTGATCAAGTTAGTACAAGTGGGCTGGTTTTTTCGTTTGCACGGTTTACCGATTTGGGTGACTTTGTCCGAAGAATTTTTATGTATTATTTTAGTGTTTTTTGCCCTCAGCACCCCAGAAAATGGCGGTTTAATCGCTTTATTGCTACTCTGGCTGGTGATTCGTAGTTCTAACTTGTGGCGCGATTGGTATAGCCAAAAACAGCAGCTGTGACTCCTGACCCGATTAACGTTTGCGTTTGAGTAATTTAGAAATGCGAATGCGTCGATCATACCGCAACCAACGCCAAATTTTAATAACTAATTCCTCCACCCATAAAATAATCGCATCTAATCCCTCTAAAATCCGTTCTAAGGGGTGTTTAACGTAGCCGACGGGGGTTGATTCGGTTTCTAGCCATTCTTCGTTAATTGGTTGAATTATCTCCCTAGTGTAGCGGGGATCTAATTGGGGGGCGGGGGGGGATTCTCCAGGAGTAATTTGGGCAGCGGCTGGGGGGATTTTTTGTAAAGATTTATTTTGTTTTTCTTGACTAAAAGCTCTTTTTGTGATAGTAGGCTGGGCTGGAGTAACTAGGGATTGGGAAAGGGAATTAGCGGGGTTAAGGCGGGGTTTTTCGGAGTCTTGGGGAGAAATAGCCAATATATCGGCGGATTCTAGCCAAGGTTGCTCGCTGACGGCGGAAAATGTCAGGGATTGGCGAGAGGAAAAGAAGTGATCGATCGCCGCTTGGATGAGTTTGCCGATCGTGAAGGGATCCGCTTGGGTTTGTTTTTCTAGCCAATCCTGGAGACGTTGCTTGAAGGTGATCAGCAGAGAATTAGGAAGACTTAGGGGATATTTTGCCGATAAAGCGGGGGAATCAGCACTATATTCTAAATTATTCTTTTCTTTTGCCCAGAAATGCTCGATCGCCGCATAAATTAACCAATAAAGTCGCCAGAGATAGGAGGAATTTTTCTCCAGATTCGGGGACTGGTTAACGAGATCGGACGGGGGGTTAGAGGTGTGGCTCAAACTGCCGGGGATTGCGGGGGAGATAGCGAGAAATTTAGTCTCGAAAATCGCTAATTTTTCGTCAATAACTTCTAAAATCCCTTGGGAATTTAAATTAGGCAGTGGTAAGGAGAGTGGTGTCGGGGTTTTGACGAGATGGGATTCCTGGAATAGATTTATGGCGATCGCTATTTGTCCCTGTTGTTCCCAGCGTAGTAGGTCCCAAAACCAACGGATCGGAGGCAAGACAGGATTTTTGTCGTTAAAATTTGGTAATAAAGGCGGATATTGAGGATTTAATCGCTTAATTCTCCGTTTTTCGAGGGCGTAGTTAGCCAGTGCCGTCCTAATTTGTTTTTCTATTTGTCTTTGGGTTTGATTATCGGTGATTTTAACCGTCTGGTGATCGTTCGTGACGAAAACTAAAGCTTGATCCTCTAGATCGGCTGCTATGCCAATAAATGCCGTTTCTTGGTCGGATAAGCTCTGGAGAAATTCTGCAATCGCATCCGTCCCCTCTTTGCCGGGGGGTGATAATTGTTTCTGGAGACTGTTCCCCAATTGATTAGCCGTCACCCGCAGCGATTGTATCAGTAAATAGACGGGATAGATGGCTATTTGCAGGGCAAGAGCGATCGCATTTTGACCGCGACGGGAAACGCGGCCGAGGTTATCTTTCAGACGGATCAAACGACGGTTGATCAGGTTGAACAGTCGGCTTTTATAGGGATCGGCAGCCATGGATTTTGGGCGATAACATCTTCATTTAGACTATCCTATTGTGCAAGGGCGGGATAAAAAAAATTTTTTGCCAAAACCCTTGACTCCCAGAAAGATTATTGTTATATTTAAAAAGGTCTGAAATCCAAGCCCCCATCGTCTAGTGGCCTAGGACACCTCCCTTTCACGGAGGCGACAGGGATTCGAATTCCCTTGGGGGTATCAAAAAAAGTCAGAGGTGTTAAGCTTCTGACTTTTCGGTTTTTTTCTCCCGTTGATGGCTTTTTGGTAGGGTGACGGTGAAAACTGTTCCTCGATCGATCTGACTTTCAACGCTAATTTGTCCATGATGACTGAGGGTAATCGCTAAAGCGATCGCTAATCCTAATCCTGTTCCCCCGGAAGTGGCGGAATTTTGTCGCGCGGGATCGAGACGATAAAAGCGATCGAAAATATGGGATAAGGCAGCCTCGGGAATACCGATTCCGTTATCTTTGACGCGTACCAGTAACACCGATTGTCGATCGCGTTTACTTTTTTCCAATTCCACTGCCACATTTTTAGGCTCAGATTCGGGCAAAAAAGCGTGTTTTAGGGCATTAGAAATTAAATTTGTGAATAAACGAGCCAATTGATCCCAATCTCCCTCCATAGTAAACATTTCATCGCTGTAGGAAAAATCCTCTTGGTTCGGTTCCACAATCGACAAAGAGAGGCAAATTCCCTGCTTATCGGCGATTAAACGCTGTTCTTCCACCACTTCCATCAATAAAGCATCCAAAGGTACAGCTTGCTCGATCGGTTGGACGATGCCACTATCAGAACGGGCTAAAAAAAGCAGATCATTGACTAAATTGCCCAATCTTTCCGTTAAACGCTCGATCACCTGCAAGCGTTGATCGCCAGTTTCGGGATAAGCGATCGCCATTTGCACGTTAGTTTGGATAGTGGCGATCGGGTTGCGTAATTCATGGGAAGCGTCGGCGGTAAATTGTTTTAAACTCTGATAGGACTCTTTTACCGGTTGAATGGCTAAACCGGACAAAAACCAACCAATCCCAGCGACACTGGCAATCATCAGGCAAATTCCGACGATTAAATCCAATAATAGCTGTCTAATTGGTTTTGTCACCTCAAACCAAGGATGACTTACCCGCAGATATCCCAAAACATAATGATCGATTTCCACCCTTTCGGTTATTTGTCGCAGCAGACGATCATCGGATAAGCGAATAGTTTCCCCCTGACGGTGGGGATGGAGGGGAATATCTAAGGATTCGGCCAGAGTTGACCAAACTAGATTACCTTGGGGATCAAACCATTCCAAATCTATATGATCGTCCTCGACGGATTTACCCTGACTGGGAAAACTTGCGAGGGGATCGACGCGATAGCGTCCTTGGTTCGGGGGAATCGATTCGATCACGAGGGAACGATTTACCACCTCAATGATGTGTTTGAGGGTATCATCAATGCGCTCCACTAGGGTATGGCGCACATAAAAATACATTCCCGTAGCGAGAAAAAGCAGTAGTATGGCAGTGACAACAGTGTACCATAAGGCTAAACGGCGGCGAGTGGCTTGGAACACCGATAATCTATGGATTGGCTAGAGATTTTTAGGGTAATGTATCTTATTTTACAGCTTATTTGAGCGATTTAATGGTGGAGAATAAGTTATTTTTAGCTGTGGGGAAAAACTGACGGTTGCCAAGAATAGCTAGACTTGAAGGCTCATAGTCCTTAAAAATTGCCGCTAACAAAAGTATTTTTAGATACATTCTTCTCAATAATTGTTTGAGTAGAACTACAAAAGCAGCCAAAGTGAATTATATTTAACCCTATGGCAACAAGGCTGACAGGAACGGCTAAAAATATTTTTGAGCTTATTGGAATTAATCACAACTATAAATAATGATGAATTTAAATTATTGGTTAATGAAATCGGAACCCGATGTCTATAGTATCGGGGATTTAAAAAAAGATGGTCAAACTATTTGGGAGGGAGTGCGAAATTATCAAGCGCGCAATTTTCTCCGTCAGATGAAGCGGGGAGATTTGGCCTTTTTTTATCATTCTAATACGACCCCGCCGGGGATTGTCGGCTTGATGCGCGTAGTGGAAACCGATATGATCGATCCGACACAATTCGATCCCAATAGTCCCTACTATGATTCTAAATCCTCCCTGGATGCCCCGCGCTGGTGGACGGTTAAAGTTGAGTTTGATCGCCTTTTTCCCCAACTGCTGCCCCTAGGAATTTTAAAACAAAATTTTACCGCCGATGAATTATTATTAGTAAGGACAGGAAATCGTCTGTCAGTGATGCCTGTCCATCAAGCGATCGCAACAAAAATTCTCGCTTTAGTCGCTCGTCAAGGAGTATAAACTGTGAACCAGAAAGATGCTATTAATTTACTTTCGCTGATTGGGGGATTATTGGCCACTATTGTCATTTTAGCGGCCTTTAATGCCTATGTGATTATCACCCCCGGACAAGCAGGGGTTTTAAGTGTTTTAGGAAAGGCTAAAGACGGGGTTTTATTGGAGGGATTGCACTTTAAACCTCCCTTTGTTTCTAGTGTCGATATCTACGATGTTACGGTGCAAAAATTTGAAGTTCCCGCCCAAAGTTCCACTAAAGATTTACAGGATTTATCTGCTAGTTTTGCGATTAACTTTCGTCTCGATCCGACGCAGGTAGTGGCAATTAGAAGAACCCAAGGCACCCTGCAAAATATTGTCGCTAAAATTATCGCCCCTCAAACCCAAGAATCCTTTAAAATTGCCGCCGCTAAAAGAACAGTAGAGGAGGCAATTACTCGACGCAGTGAGTTAAAAGAAGACTTTGATAATGCCCTATCGACTCGGTTAGAAAAGTATGGTATTCTAGTTTTAGATACCAGTGTGGTAGATTTGAATTTTTCTCCAGAATTTGCCCGGGCAGTCGAAGATAAACAAATCGCAGAACAACGCGCCCAAAGAGCCGTTTATATCACCCAAGAAGCGGAACAACAGGCCCAAGCAGAAATTAATCGCGCTAAAGGGAAAGCTGAGGCACAAAGACTATTAGCAGAAACTTTAAAAGAACAGGGAGGAGGATTGGTTTTACAGAAAGAAGCGATCGAAGCTTGGCGCGAAGGTGGAGCGCAAATGCCCCGGGTTTTAGTCATGGATGGAGCGGGAAAAAATAGCGTACCATTTTTATTTAATTATAGTGATTCTTTTCTGGAAAATTCCCCCTAAATTCAGGTCTATTTTGCTGACTTATGTTCTCAAGATACAGCCTTTCCCATCAAGAGGAAGTGTAACCTAAATTTGGTATCGACGACCGGCGATCGGCTCCCCAAAACGAAAACTTTGTACCTCACCATTAAGATAACTGTTATAAGTTTTGTTTAGAAATGTGTAGAGTTGGAGCCGACCCTTGACTGGAACCTAAGCTCTCGTGATAACTTGTAGAGGAGTTATCGACAAGACACCATCAGCTAGACAACCCTTCCAGTTTCTCTATGTTTCATCCTCACCAATCGGAAACCCGTGAAGATATCCGCGAGTATGTAGCTCAACTACAACTTCACATGGCTTTACAAGCTCGTAATCTCGTTCCCAGTCTGACTAATACTAGAGATAGTCGCGAGAAACTGCTGCAGGATACCCAAGCAACCATCGAAAAAATCGTTTCCCGTCATTTCTAGTTGACCGATTTTACGGTGTTGTCAGATCAGAATAGGAAAGATGCCATGCAATCCTTGCTATCAAAGTAATTTCAGTTCCCATTTGACAACGCCCATTGTAGGGCTAATTCCGGAATTAGCCCTACACCTATGACCTAGCTATATTCCACTGCATATGTAGCCTATACTCAACGGATGGCCGTATTATACGTCTCTACCAATCACAGCAGCTGCAATGTAGGGGCGCAAAGTGGTCAGTGAGTTTATCGAACTGCTTGCGCCCATAATGTGACATTGTGAACATTTTTCAGCCAAGAGCCAAGAGGCTCTTTTTTTCTGATATTGAGGGAATAAACCTGACTTCTTAACCATAAAAACGCAAAAAAACTGTATCATAAATAGCAGAAATTTAAAAAAAAAAATAAGATTGGTAAAGATGTTTTACATCTATTTAACTTTACTTAACTTAACTTTACAAAAGAGGCAAGTTTGCCAATGAAAGTCGCCATCGCACCGATTGTTTTATCCACTGCCAGTTTAGGGTTAATGTTGGGTGTGGCAGAAAACGCCCAAGCCGCCCTGATTCCTAACATCACTGCCTCAACAAATATGGGTAGTGCTTTCTCTACTAACATAGCCAATACCGTCAATGGTGCCGGGTTGCCCAGTAATACACCAAGTCTGACAGGATCTCATGCTGCGGCAACTGTGACTAATGCTTGGTTTGGAACTGCGCTCACTGGTAATATCACTTTCAATCTCAATGGCAGCTATAGTCTGGCTGGTTTTAGCTTCTGGAACTTTAACGGACAGAGGACTATCGGAATTAAGGGCGTGACCGTTCAGTCCTCCACCGATGGTACAACTTGGACTACTATAGCCGGCGCTCCTGTTCAGTTTGCGATAGCATCTAACGCTCCTATACCTCCGGCGGTGTACAGCTTTTCTCCGGTTACTGCGTCCTTTGTCCGATTTGTTGTTGCTAGTAACTGGGGATTATCTTCTAGCGGCTTCTCTGAGGTTCAATTTGATGGAACTCCCATTCCCGTCCCCGAACCTTCTTCCTTGCTTGCTCTGTTAGCCTTTGGTTTAGCAGGTGTTGGTCTCAGAAAACTAATGTAATCTTCAGACGGCAAAGATGGTTAATTACCCTTAGCCATCCTCTCCCCACTCCCCACACTTCTTAAACAGGATTTAGTCTAGGATACCTGCTAGGAATAAAGAAAAATGATATTACTTTCGATCGCCCACTGAGTCAATTCCGTGCGATTATGAAGACCAGTTTTATGGAGCATATTCGACACATGACTTTCGATTGTCCGTTGACTAACATTGAGTTTTGCGGCGATTTCCCGATTAGCCAGTCCTTGTGCGACCAATTGTACTACTTTTAACTCCGTTGGGGTTAATTCCACATTACCTGGAACCTGAAGAGGGGTGACATCTGGGGAATGGCCGCGGGTGCTGCGTTTCGGCAACCGGCCCGCTTGTGTGAGGGAAGACTCCACCAGGGCCACTAATTCTTCCGGTTCAAAGGGTTTAACCATATAAAAATCGGCCCCGGCGGTTAAACCTGTCACCTTGTCCTGACTTTGATCCTTAGGGGAGAGAAAGATCACGGGAAGGCCACTAAAACGACTGTCCCGACGAATTTTTTCGAGGAAGGCATAACCATCCATTTCCGGCATGATCAGATCACAGATAATCATATCGGGCATTTCCGCTGCTTTGGCCGCATTTGCCCCGCGTTCGAGGATTTCTAGGGCTTCCCGACCGTTTTCTGCGGTTGTCACCCTATAACCACGAAACTCTAGATAATCCTTCACCAAAAGTATTAAATTTGGGTCATCGTCGATTAATAAAAGTTGTTTGTTGTCTTTGTTGGTCTCTTTCATCGCTATTTTCCGGGCTGCAGGGTTGGGGGAATGGAGACGGACAAAGGATCGACAGGCACTCATGCAACAGGTAGTTAGATATGTGTAGTTAATTAGGGTTTGCTGAATAAATGTGAAATGTAGGTAAGGTAAGGGTTTTGTGGCTTTTCTGGCGAAACAGGTGCAAGATTTTGAGAGAATCGTGCTTCCAAACCTTGCGTCTTCATCGGCCCGCGTCCTGTAGGGGCGAAGCATTCGGGCAATAACCTATCGGTGAAACCGGAGATTTTCTATCCGAATGCTTCGCCCCTACTTTTTCAGCAGACCCTAATTAAACCTCTTGCATAATTAATAATTTTTCAGGGTTCAAAAACGGCAAAAATAATGATTAAATTGCATAAAATCTGTAAATAGACCATTTAATTGATTATTATTCATTCTTAATTCTCCTGACTACTGACTACTGGCTACTGACTCCTCACCCTAACAACAATTTTTGATTTTTACAAGAGGTTTATTGTGTTTCAGTTAGTTTTAACCCTGTTTTCCTCTATTGTTTCGGGTTCTTCTCCCGGACAGTTCAGGGAGATTGCTGGTAAATCGTGGCGAAGGAAAGCATATTCTGTAACGATTTGATTACCGATTAGGTGTTCTTGGATAATTCTTTCGATCGCTTCCTTGTTTACCCTTCCATACCAGACTCCTTCTGGGTACACTAATAAAATCGGTCCTTGGCTACAAACCCGCAAACAGTTGGCTTTAGTGCGAAAAACACAGCCCGGACGGTTTGCGCTGGGGCGATCGAGTTCTAATTCACTTAACCGCTTCTTTAAATAATCCCACACTTCTAACCCTTCTTGCTTGTCACAACATTTTGGCTTAGTCTGATCGCAGCAGAGAAATAGATGACGCTGGATCTGGGCCAATCCCAACTTAGCGGCATTTTCCCCCAAGATATCTCTAGTGTCCGCTTCTTCCATAAATTTTTTTTATCAACTAAACTCTTGACATTGAACAGAAAATGTGCATAGCCGACTAAAATTTCGGTTTGAGGATGTAACGATAGATGAGATAAACGATAGCGGCAAGGATTAAAGCGCTTAAAACTGCGCTGACTAGGCGTAAAATCGCCGTTAAAATCGAAAGAGCCACAAAAACCCCCGCCACTGCCACGACTACCTGTGCCGGTGTGGACAGGCTGCCGTACCAAGTTTTCACTTTTTCGAGAGTGGCAGCGAAACTAACCGGGGTAGCAACGGGGGGAAAATCGTCGGTTTCGATTTCCACTTCCACTTCCTCTGGGGTATATTTAGTATCGAACGGTTCGGGAGACTGCATAAACACTCAAGCTACTTAACACTTCATCCCTATTCTATCGATGATTGGGGTTGACAGGGGTTGAGACAGAATTAATGTAACAATGAGTTTATCAATAGCTAAACGACTGGAATCTATGAGCCTATCGACTGCCACCGTTACCGCCATCAATTATCCTGATGCTACCATCAACCGGGCCGAACGCGCCCTCTGTTGTTCTCCTTTCCGTCTCACCTTATTTGCGGCTATGCTGGAGCAAAGTGTATCACTTTTAAGCATTCCGGGTGCTGGGGGTTTAGAGAAAGGTTATACTTCCAAACTGCTGACGGAAGCAGCAGCGGAAAGCTATCTTCTCTGGTTGATTAAAGTGGGAATTTTGCGGCGCGAAGTAGATGGACAGGGGATAACCGATAGTTTTCGTCTCACTCCTTTGGGGAGAAAATTAATAGAAAAATGGCAACCCCAAGGGGACTTTTTCCCTACACCCACTTTCTGGCAAAGATTTGTTATCAGTTATCAGTTATCAGTTATCAGTTATCAGTTATCAGTTATCAGTTATCAGTTATCAGTTATCAGTTATCAGTTATCAGTTATCAGTTATCAGTTATCAGTGATCAGTGATCAGTTATCAGTTATCAGTTATCAGTTATCAGTGATCAGTGATCAGTGATCAGTTATCAGTTATCAGTTATCAGTTATCAGTTATCAGTTATCAGATGTGAGTTTTCAGTTATTAGCCTCTTGCATGAGTGTCTGTCCTTATAAGTAGCATATACTCAACGGATTTAGTATCAACTGATTACTGTTTACCGATTACTGTTCACTGAAAATACTCAATAAAAAAACTAGATGAAAGCAATTATGGTAGTGGGGACGACTTCCCACGCGGGTAAATCTTTTTTAACTGCCGCTTTATGTCGTTTATTCAACCGGAAAGGTTGGCAGGTAACACCCTTTAAAGGTCAGAATATGGCCCTTAATGCCTATGTTACCGCCGGAGGGGGAGAAATGGGTCACGCCCAGGCGGTGCAAGCATGGGCCGCGGGGACAATTCCCCGGGTAGAAATGAACCCAATTTTATTAAAACCCCAGGGAAATATGACCTCTCAGGTGATTATTAAAGGCAAGGCTGTGGGTGTCACCACGGCAGCGGATTATTATCAGAATTATTTTGACCAAGGTTGGCAAGCAATTAAAGAATCTTTGGCTAAATTATCAACAGAATTTGATCTAGTTGTCTGTGAAGGTGCGGGAAGTCCGGCGGAAATAAATCTCAAACATCGCGATTTAACTAATATGCGGGTGGCTAAATATCTCGATGCCGCTACTATTTTAGTGGTGGATATTGATCGCGGGGGGGCTTTTGCTCACGTCGTCGGTACGTTAGAATTATTAGAACCGGAGGAAAGAGCTTTAATTAAAGGTATTGTGATCAATAAATTTCGTGGACAAAAATCTCTCTTAGATTCGGGGATTACTTGGCTAGAAGATTATACCAAAATTCCCGTGTTGGGAGTCCTTCCCTATAGTGATATCTTTTTAAGTGCCGAGGATTCTCTTAGTTTACTCGATCGCCCCGCCCAAAAACCTAAAGCTGAACTAAATATCAGTGTCATTCGTCTGCCTCATATCGCTAATTTTACTGATTTTGACCCTCTCTGTGGTGAAGCAACGGTTAATGTCCGTTATCTAGAATTACAGGAATCTTTAGGTGATCCCGATGGGGTAATTATCCCCGGTTCTAAAACCACTGTCGCTGATTTAATTGCTCTTAATCAAAGTGGTATGGCTAATCAATTACAAGCCTATCACCAAAGGGGAGGTATTATCTTTGGCATCTGTGGTGGTTTGCAAATGTTAGGGCGATTAATCCTGGATCCTGACCATCGAGAAGGTCACGAAAGTGAGGCAGCTGGCTTAAATTTACTGCCCTTAAAAACGGTAATTACTGCCGAAAAAATTACCCGTCAACGACAAGTTTTATCCAATTATCCCCAAGCTGGTTTACCGGTAATGGGATACGAAATTCACCAAGGCATAAGCGAATGGGAAAGTGAATCAGGTTATCAAAAAATGTTCGAGGAAGATGCTAGTCTAGGAATTGTCAATGATTCTCTCTCAATTTGGGGCTGTTATTTACATGGTATCTTTGATAATGGTTCTTGGCGAAGAACTTGGTTAAATCATCTGCGTCAGCGTCGCGGTTTATTATCTTTGCCGACGGGAATTGCTAACTATAGTGAACAAAGAGAAATAACCCTCGATACTATGGCTAATTTACTGGAAGAACATTTAAATCTTCAACCTATTTTTGCTCATTTGTAAGGAGAAATTATGACTATTTCAGTGCGTTTTTTACCCGATGATATCATCATGGAAGCGGAAACCGGAGAACTATTATTAGATGTGGCTAAAAAAGCAGGGATTGACATTCCTACCGGCTGTTTAATGGGTTCCTGTCACGCTTGCGAGGTAGAATTAGATGATGGTACTCAAATTTGCAGTTGTATTACTGGTATCCCCGGCGATCGAGATTCTTTAACTGTTCATTTATACTCCGATCCGCTTTGGTAGGTTGCTCCCTTAGATCTAGTCAAACTTGGGAATAATCCAAGCTGCTATAATAGCCAATAAAACAACAATTTCTAAGACTTTATATAAGTTAAGAGATTGTAGCCACTGAAAACTATTGGCTAGACGCAAACTTAACCCCCATTGACGTAATTGAGATAACCATAATTTCGGGCTATCTTGTTCACGAAAACCCCATTTAAGGATAGACAATAACAGGGGAACTCCTCCCACTTTAGCAGTCATGAGCAGGTGCAGCACTAGACATACTACCATAATTAACCAACTGAGCAAATGGGCATAATACCAAAAGTGATTTAATTCCCCTTCTGGTAGCCATTTGGAATCCATCATCCGGCCACTATACAAAGCAAAAGTTAGGGCAAAAAGAGTCAAAGTATTGACTAAACGATGGAGACTATACCACCAAATCGGCTTACCAAATTGGGTTAATTTGTTAAGAGAATCACTTTGAATTAATCTTTTGTTGCCGCGACGAAAAGCATAGATAGCAAAAACCGGAAAGATAATCAGAGTATAGAGGCCAAAAGTACCATGAATACTTTCAATTTCTTGATATTCTGGTAAGGGCAGTTTTAACCAACGACCGTCAAAAGTATCATAAGTCCAATAGGCCGTAACCATGGCGGCAATGAGGACAATTCCCGTGAATCCGTGCAGAATTCGCAGTAAAAGAGGTTGATAGGGTTGATTAGTTTTCATCGACTCGATCGATACAATGGGGGAGGTAAACTTTGTCTAGATACTATGTTAACTAATCCTTGGCTCGTCGCTGTTCTTCTCAATACCATCCTCCTCGGAATCGCTACAATTGCCCCAAAAAAGCTCTTAACTCGGATGGGTTATCTCCATGCTTGGGTTTTAGGGGTAATTGTCTGGGGAAGCTTGGGATGGCGCGGTTATCTAATTGTTTTATTCTATTTCCTCGTCGGTTCTACTGTCACCCGCATCGGTTTAGCTCGCAAGGAAGCGGAGGGAATCGCCGAAAAAAGATCGGGGGTACGCGGTCCAGAAAATGTCTGGGGTTCCGCTTTAGCAGGGGCAATTTGCGCTATTCTCAGTCTTTTTGCCGCTTCTCCCTGGGATTACCTCTTAATACTCGCTTATGTGGCTAGTTTTAGCACTAAATTAGCCGATACTACTGCCAGCGAGGTGGGTAAAGCTTACGGTAAAACTACTTATCTAATCACTAATTTTAAATCCGTCCCCCGGGGAACAGAAGGTGCTGTTAGTTTGGAAGGAACGCTCGCCGGTTTGCTGGCAGCCACGGCGATTTCCCTGTTAGCATGGGGTATCGGTGCGATCGATCTTCTTGGTGTGTTATGGTGCGTAATTGCGGCATTTATCGCCACCAATATCGAAAGTCTCATCGGTGCTACTCTACAAACTCGCTTTCTGTGGTTAACTAATGAATTGGTCAATGTGATCAATACGGTTATCGGTGCGATCGTAGCTATACTGTTAAGCTTGCTCTGGTCTTTCAGCTAAAGTTAAGTGACTAAAAAAATTTTTCAGAGAATATCTATGCTAAAGTGGCGTTTTTGTGCATTGTCCCTGCTGTTACTGCTAATTACTGCCTGTGGGACGGAAAATCAACCGAATTCTAGTTCTAACACTGCAAATAGTCCCAGTGCTGACCGCTTGCAAACGGTGAAAAATCGCGGTAAGTTAATTTGTGGCATTAACGGAGAAGTGCCGGGGTTTAGCTTTGTTAATGAAAAAGGCGAATATTCGGGCTTAGATGTGCAAATTTGCCGAGCTATTGCGGCTGCTCTCTTTGATGATCCCTCCAAAGTCGAATATCGTAAACTTAGCCCCCAAGAGAGATTTACTGCCGTACAGACGGGAGAAGTGGATATCCTCAGTCGCAACACCACCTGGACGATTAACCGGGATACCGCTCTGGGGATGGAGTTTATCACCCCGGTTTTCTATGATGGTCAAGGAATCATGGCCACGAAAGCCAGTAATGTTAAGAAATTAGAAGATTTGAGCGGAAAGTCCATTTGTGTGCTATCGGGAACCACCACAGAACAAAATCTGGCCGATGCCATGGCAAAAGCGGCAGTGCAAGGTTATAAACCGATCGTTTCCGATGATGTGGAGGCTTTATATACAGCTTATCAGGCGGGGCGTTGTCAGGCTGTCACTTCCGATCGCTCCCAATTGGTGGCCCGGCGCTCGGTTTTTCCCCGACCACAGGATCATCAATTATTAGAAGTGGTAATATCTAAGGAACCCTTGGCCCCAGCCGTGGCCGATGGTGATCCCGCTTGGTCGAATGCCGTCCGCTCGATCGTTTTTAGTTTAATTCAAGGGGAAGAATTTGGGATTAACTCCCAAAATATTGGCACTTTTGCCGATAGCAAAGACCCCAGTATTCGGCGCTTTTTGGGTATTGATGAGAAGTTAGGTGAAGATATGGGTTTACCCAATGATTTTGCCCAAAGAGTCTTAAAACAGGTGGGTAATTACGGTGAAATTTATGATCGTGAAATCGGTAAACCCCTGCAACTCGATCGAGGTTTAAATAATCTTTGGACAAAGGGGGGTTTATTGTATTCTCCTCCTTTTCGTTAATTTTAAGATTGTGTTTCCTGACGGGGAATATAGACCCCTATGGCTGCTGGAATAACCCGAAATATGGCGGGAGTAGTGCTAGTAATTTCCCCATCGGTGTTGATACTATGGGGTTTACGAGTCTCAATTTGAATTTCTTTACCCTTAAGAGTTCTCACCCAAGATAATAAACCCTGTTGTCCTCGTGGTAATGTCCATAAAAGCGGGAAAATTTGCCACCAGTGTTCAATTTCTAGGCTATATAAATCTAACCTTTGATCGTCAATTTGGGCATCGTGAGCGATCGGCATTCCTCCCCCATAATAACGACCATTTCCGATCGCTATTTGTAGGGTTTTAACTTTGATATTTTGGCCATCAATACCGATCATAGCGGTAAAAGGACGAGTTTTACTTAATACCTGTAAAGCTGTCCAAGCGTAGGCCAAAATCCCCAAACGTCGCTTTAAACCCTTGTTCAGTTTTTGGGTAATTTTCACACTTAATCCTAAACTAGCCACGTTGAAAAAGTATTTATTATTTACCCAACCTAGATCGATATATTTTAAATTACCTTCGGCAATAATTCGACAGGCTTCGGCAATAGAATTCGGTATCCCTAAAGTCCGGGCTAAATCATTAGCTGTTCCCAAAGGTATAATACCTAGGGGCAGTTGAGTTTCTAACAACACATCCACCACAGCATTAAGAGTCCCATCGCCGCCACCGACGATAACTAAATCAATATTAGAGCGATATTTTTCCAGCAAAAAAGGTATATCTTCTACCTTTTTCAAAGGGACGCTGATAATTTCAAAATCCCAATGATTGAGCAGATCAACAGTTTGAGCAAAGTTTTCTTTACCCTTGCGCGAGTGACGATTGATTAGTAGTAAAGCTCTTTTAGTCATAGGTAAGTTTCTTAGCAGTGCAAGGATAAAGATTAAGCTGCCCACGCATTTAAATGCGCGGACTGCTTATAGCTCTAACCTGTTTAACCTCTAATTCTAAGGCGGATGCGACTTGCTCAACACTTAACCCTAAGGCTAACAAACGAGGAACAGCCTCTAGTGCTTTGTTTAGTCTGCCTTCCTGACGCGCTTCCTCGCGCACATCTTGAAAATACTGAGTTTGTTTTAATTCATCTAAACTAAACATAGTTTCTATCTCCCGACGATTGAGAAGCGGTAACTTATAAACGAGAATCGTCTCTATTAATTGTAAGAGTTCTTGGGGTTTTTGGTCGGGGGTTAATTCTTCCCGCACTCTTTGGATTAATTTTCGGGTGCTATCAAGCGCTTTTGCTTTAGATAGGGTGATTAATTGCACTGTGGCTAAACCAATCGAAGTTTGAGGAGTGTGGTTCTTCGGTATTTTTGTCAATTGTTTTTTATCTAGAGCGAACTCATCAATTAAGTCTCTTGCCAGAGAAGGATTTAGTCAATTTATGCCCCCCTATCGAACCATAACAAGTAACGAAGAGCCAGGAGTGTTTTCTAATTCATTCAGATAAATCCGTCTCACTCGCTCGCAGTGGAGGAGTTCCCGATAGCGTTGAACTTTATCGGTTTCTACTTGAGGGTTAGGATAGACAATCACACCCCGCCAATCATTGGTTAAGTCGGTTTTACTGAGATATAAGAAGATTTCGGTGAAAAAGCGCTGATAAAAAGCCTCATCTTCTTGAAATTGTACCTCATACTAAATCCGTTGAGTAACGCACAGAAAACGGGTTTCTCCGAGAAACCCGTTTTCTACTCATGCCTTGGCTTCGGTGATGGGGAGTTGAATTAACTCAAAGAAGATAGAGGGGAATGATTGAAAGAGTTGATAAAAAATCGTGTCAGTTTTCATGCTTTTATTTTATAGCAGTACCCGCTAAGATTAGGACGTTTTGATCCCCCCTAACCCCTAAAATTTAGAAAATTGGTGTAAGGAAGGTTTAAAAGCCTTCCTTTTTGGCTAGGGACAAAGGCGCTCTCGCTTATTGAATTTTGGCACATAATGGATAAGTAGCTAGACACAATTAATTACACATATCTAACCACCTCTTACCAGAGCGCCTCATCTCAACAAGCAATTTAAATGCGCGGACAGCTTAGTCAATAATTAGGGCAATTTTCCCCGTCACCGAACCAGTTTCTAGCAATTGATGGGCGCTGATAGCTGCCGCTAAAGGGAAGGTTTGGGAGAGATGAATAGTTAACTTTTTCTCGTCAATTAAACGCGCCCCTTGCTTGAGAATTTCTGTTTGATATTTTTGCGCTTCTGGCAGTCCCATCAAAGCCGGGGTTAACATTAATTCTAAACTAATCCGCAAATTGCGATCGCGGGCTTGCTTCCAGCTGCCCGTAGGTTCCAAAATCGTCACGATATCGCCATACACTCGCACCGCTCGGCAAGTTTGCCCAAAAGTTTCCCCTCCCACCGTATCAAAAGCGATATCTACCCCTTTCCCTGCGGTTTGTTGAAGTATCGCCGCGACGAAATCGGTTTGTTTGTATAAAATCGGGTAATCTGCCCCTAATTGCCGCACTAAACGCTCTTTATCGCTATTTCCCACCGTCGTATAAACTTTAGCCCCCCTCAGTTTCGCCAATTGAATCGCGACATGACCAACACCCCCAGCCCCGCCATGGATAAGGACGCTTTGTCCCGATTGCAGACGGGCGCGATCGTAGAGTGCTTCCCAAGCGGTGATTAAAACCAAAGGTACAGCGGCTGCCTCGGCAAAAGAAAGAGATTTTGGCTTGTGAGCCAGATAATCCGCCTCAATCAGGGCATATTCAGCATAATTTCCCGTGCCAGCCTTGCCCAGTCCCCCCCCACAAAAGTACACTTCATCCCCAGAACGAAAATCCTGCACTGCCGCCCCAACGGCCTCGACAATTCCCGCCCCGTCACAGCCCAAAATGGCCGGCATTTGCTCGGGGTAAAAAGTGCCGCGTTTACGAATTTTTGTATCAATAGGGTTGACACCAGCCGCTTTTAATGCTACTAAAACCTGATGCGGTTGACTAATTTTCGGGGTGGGGACTTGCTGAAGCTGCAGGACATCCACGGTGGTCATGAGGATAGCTTTCATTCTCAGTAGGTTAGGTGTTAAAAATTGTCAGATACCCCCCCTTAAAGTAGGGCTGTTTCATTCTCCCATCAGAATGTCAAAAGTAAAAGCGATCACTGTCTTGGTAAAATGAGCAGTGACCACCAACCTTTTAAATATATGTTGAGCCTAATAGAAAAACTGAAACAAGTCAAGGACTTTCGGAAAGATAAAGGAAAAAGACAACCTTTATGGATAGTATTATTACTAATACTAGGAACAATGCTGGGATACTTAGGTTATAGAGAGCTAGGAGAGTTTGCTAAAAATAATCGACATAGGCTCAGTCAAGAATTTAACAAATTCCAGAAATAGTCTGATCCTATTCAACAATTAGAAGGGTAATGATGGTATTAATGGCAGAGTTTATTACGAGTATTTAATGAATGTGCTTGGCAATAATATGGACAAAGAGGTGATATAAATTGGCTAGATATAGATGGAAAAAATCTCAAAAACAACCTAATTAGGTTGGTCTCATTGTTTAGTCAAGAAAGTCGATTGGTATTACAATTAAAAAGAATCGAAAACAAAAAAGGGTCTGAAATCGAAGAAGGTCAAGCTATAATCAAGCATTGCTCTCTCCCCAATAAATTCTTTACTGGCGATGCTTTACACTGTCAGAAAAAAAATCAGCTTAATAACCAAGAGTAAAAATGATTATGTTATCACCATTAAAGGAAATCAGAAAAATCTTGATCAGCGAATACAAGACCTGAGTAATTCCTCAAAGCCAGAAAGTTGCTTTCTTGAACAAGATAATAGTCAGGGCAGAAAAATATCAAGAAAAATAGAAGTTTTTAAAGTGAGGAAAAAATGAAAGAAAAGATTTTGAAAATCTGCCAAGAATTATTTCTTACTGACGACCGACGACCGACGACCGACGACCGACTCGGAGACTCCTTACCCCACAGTTAACTTTACTTTTGTCCAACTACTTACCATTATTCAGCCAACCCTATTTAGTTTAAGTGGACTGGTTGAACCAAGAATCCCTCGCCCGAGTGCGATGGGATCGTCAATCTGGGCTAGCAATTGCTTGTTCGGCTATATTAACTAAATTCTGGCTCTCCCCATCGCTCAGTTTTTTGCCAGATTGTAGGTGAACGCATATTTCGGGTAATTGCTGACGTATTGCTAAAGCGACAGCTTTTTCAGCCGCTGGGATTTCCGCGATCATCAATCGATCAAATACTCCTGATGTCACCGCTAGGAGTATAGCAATTTGTTCGGGAACCGGCATCGGTTCGTACTGATTTTGTTTCAAAACTTCCCGCACGCGCCGCCCTCGTTCTAAAGTTTGACGAGTGACTTCATCTAAACGAGTGCCAAAACGGGAGAAAACCTCTAGTTCTTCAAACTGGGAATAAGATAGGCGTAAATCACTCGCTACAGCACGATAGGCAGCTAATTGAGTCTTCCCCCCCACTCGCGACACCGACTTACCCGCATCTACCGCCGGCAAAATTCCTTTTTGAAACAGCACAGGAGAGAGATAGATTTGCCCGTCGGTAATTGAGATTAAATTGGTCGGAATGTAAGCAGAGATATTTTGGGCTTCGGTTTCGACAATCGGCAATGCAGTTAAAGAACCACCTCCTCGGGCAGCATTTAGGCGTGTAGAGCGTTCGAGCAAACGAGAATGGATGTAGAAAATATCCCCAGGAAAAGCTTCTCGACCGGGAGGACGGCGTAATAGCAGCGATAGCTCTCGATAAGCGCGAGCATGAGCGGTCAAATCATCATAAACAATCAAGACATCATGGCCCTGCTCCATAAAATACTCTGCCATGGCCGTGGCGGCGTAGGGAGCAATAAACTGCAAGCCTGGTGGTTCTTCTCCAGCGGCAAAGACGACCAAACAGTAGTCCATCGCCCCATACTGCTGCAAGTCAGCGACGAACTTAGCCACCGCCGAACTGCGCGATCGGACAGCGCAGTAAACGCAAATCACCTTTTCACCTTTTTGGTTGATAATCGTGTCAAGAGCGATCGAGCTTTTTCCTGTTTGGCGATCGCCTAAAATCAATTCTCGCTGGCCCCGTCCGATGGGAATCAGAGCATCCACCACCTTTAAGCCCGTTTGCAGCGGTACTGTCACCGGAGCGCGATCCATAATTGCTGGGGCTTTTCGCTCGGCCAAATATCTTTGTGCCGCCCGCACTGGCCCCTGGTTATCCAAGGGGCGACCCATGGGATCGACTACTCGCCCTAAGAGTCCGTCACCCACCGGCACATCTAGCACTCGTCCCGTCCGGCGTACCTCATCCCCTGCTTTTAAATGTTCGCTTTTATCTAGGAGGATAATGCCGACTTCATCAATATCCAAGTTAAAGGCCATACCCAGGGAATCTCCCGGGAAACAAACAATTTCTTCCGATTTGACGCCTGGCAAGCCAGCAATCCGGGCAATCCCTTGACCGATAAAGTTTACCGTGCCAATTTCTCGGTATTTAAGTTGTGGGCGCTGCTCGCCCAAAATCCGTTGGCAGGTAGAGAAGGTATCCTCTAGCAATCGATGTAAAGCTCGCTCATCTCGGTTCATGGTATTTTTTGATTACCCCTCGCCTCTCGCGTAAAGACAACGGCTAAATCCTCTTCAAAGTCGTTCAAAAATTCCTCGACATTCCAGGCGATTCTTCGGCCAGAGGTTTTTAACTCAATGCCACAGATCAAGGCCGGTTTCACTTCAAATTTTATATCCAGATCACCAACAAGTTCTTGGCGAAGAACTGAGATAATTTGCTGCCGCAATTCTTCCGAGATTTCAAAGCTGCTAGAGATGATTGCCTCCTGCGTCTTGGCCGTTGCGGCGATCGCTTGACAAAGCACTCGTTTCTCTTCCCGCTCCCAATTGCGAACTCGCTCAAGGAAAACTTGAATGACAAGCTGTTCAAGTTGGACATCGGCTAGAGCTGCCAAAACTTGGCGAATTGTCTCCTGAATCTGTTGTAATGCTCGATGTCGCAACTCTTGCAAAAAGGCATCTTTTTGCCGTTGAACTATTTCTTGCCAGCGAGATCGATCTTCTTCTACTTCAGTGCGGATACCTTGCATTAACTCTGTTTGCGTCTGTGCAACTGCTGCCTTAACTTGAGCCAACATCGTCGAGCGCTCAGTCGCAAAATCTTGCTGCATTTGTTGGTATTTTTCGATTTCTTCTTGCGCTAATTGGCACTTTTGTTCGGCATCTTGCTGGCGATCGCTAATTGTTCTTTCCCGACGTTCCATTGCCTGAATAATAGGACGGTAGAGAAACTTTTGCAGTACAGCCACCAAAATCAAGAAATTAACAATTTGGGCCAAAAAGGTAAACCAATCAACTGCCACGGAATTATCCCCCCGCTTTAGTCACTACATAACCCCAAAAAGGATTGGCAAAAATTAAAATTAGCGAAATCACAAAACAATAAATTGCCACTGACTCAATAAATGCCAAACCAACAAATAACGTTCGAGTAATCGTATTGGCTTCGTCCGGCTGTTGCGCCAAAGCGGTCAAAGCTTGAGCGATAGCTCTTCCCTCTCCCAGTGCTGGCCCGATTGAACCGATCGCCATAGTTAATCCAGCCGCTAAAATTGAGATCATTGCCGTCAAGCCAATATTATTCATGGTTTCTTTGCTCCTTTTCTCCTGTATGAGAATTATTAACCACTTGCTGTGCTTCTGTTGCTGAAGCAATATAAACCATAGCTAAAATCGCAAAAATATACGCTTGAATTAATCCAGTCAGTAGCTCCAATACCTGCATGATAATCGGGAAAAAGAGAGGAGCAATGGATAAAAGAATAGCTACTATCATGACATCACTCATCACATTGCCAAACAGCCGGATAGCCAAGGACAAAGTGCGTGACAGTTCCCCAATCAGATGAAAAGGTAACATCAAGGGATGGGGTTCTAAATAGTGCTTGAGATATTTTTTTAACCCTGACTGACGTATGCCGTAAAATGGCACCGCCCAAAAAACGCAGATAGCAAGTGCTGCCGTTGTAGAAAGAGAGGCCGTAGGCGGATGATATCCCGGGATGATTTCTAAGAGATTGGAAGCGGCGATGAAAATAAACAAAGTACCAATAAATGGCAAGTAGATATCCGGTTGGCATCCGCTAATATCTCTTATTTGACCCTGCAATTCTTCGATTACAACTTCCAAAACATTTTGCCAGCGAGACAGACGAGTATCAGTCGATAGTCGGCGCGTGATTAGCCAGGAACTAATGCCCAATAACGCCATTAACCCCCAAGTAAATAACAGAGTAGCATTAAGGGTAATTGCTCCTGATTGCCAGAAAATAATCTTGTCAGGACTTAGATACATGAGCTATTGTACTTAGTTGCTTCTGAATTTAGGTTGTACCTGCTGCAATATTAGATTTCTCGTCCAGAAGAAGGTGGCCAGGCTTAACAGCAAGTGGAGGACTGGCAAGTGGGGGACTGCAGCTATTATCGCATAAAATCCCAGCAAAATTATGCCTGTACGCCCCAAAAAACTAATCAAAGTTAACACGATGGGATTATGGGTTCTGGGGAGTTGACGCACCGTTAGCCACAATCCCCCAAAATAGGCCAAACCCAAGGCCATTCCCGCCAATAATGCCAGAGGAAAATACAGCAGTTCAATCATGATTGAGTTCCTTTTTCGATTGCTCGCGTGCGCGCTCGATGGCGGATTGTTCGCGCTTAACCCACTGCCAGGCATTCAAACAGCCCAGCATCAATCCAGCCAACATTAACATTAATGTCCAGGAAAAGCGACTCGGCCATTCTCGATCGATCCAGATACCGAGTGCCATACCTAAGAGAGTGGGTAGAACGACTGACCAGCCGACCAATCCCAATAAGCCCAGGCCAAACCATATACTGTGCTTCTTTTCTACTCTAGCTCTGAGTTTGCGCTCTTCCTGGCCCCCTACCTTGCGGCTAAAGCGCAAACGATTTTTTTGATGACTTCTTGCTGCCATTTTATTAGTACCCATATTTCTATTATTTCTCGTCTAGTCCCCTCGCTGCCCTCCTAGTTCAATAAATTGCCGGATCATGTTAGCTTCCAGTTTTGTCAGAGCCACGCGAGTGCGTTTTTCCCGCTCATCTAAGATTTGAAACTGCTTTTCTACCGCCTCTCTTAAGCATCCTAAGTCGGCACTTTCAACAGCATGGCGAGTAGAAACCCGCACGTCAAAACCAGATTTGACCAAAATGCCCTCATCCACGGCCATAAATCTTTCCTGCTCTTGAGGAGTGGTGAAAGACAGCAATCCGGGCAAGATAGCGGTGACAAAATCAATGTGATGTGGCAGCAGACAAAAGCAACCGCTTCCCGATTCTGCTGTGACTTTAATAACTTCTGTCTCTAATAGGATTCGGGTGGGCAATATAACTCGGAGTTTCATCGAAAATTTGGGTCTGAAACCCCGCCGTTTTACGGCGGCTTTACCATTAAATACTAGCGCATTTACAAAATATATGCTAGAACGTGAGATATGGAAAAAGCCTATTCGTTTCGATTTTACCCCACACCAAAACAAGAGTCGCTATTGCGGCGCGCTTTGGGCCGTGTAAGATTAGTTGACAATAAAGCTCTCCCTGTCAGAACACAAGCTTGGTACGAAAAACAAGAAAGAGTAGGATATGCTGCAACGTCTTCAATGCTAACCGATTGGAAAAAACAAGAAAAATTAGACTTTTTAAACGAAGTTAGCTGTGTACCTTTACCCGAAGGGTTAAGACATTTACAAACAGCTTTTACTAATTTCTTGGCTGGTCTTACTAAGTATCCTAGCTTTAAGAAAAAACATCAAGGAGGAAGTGCCAAATTTACTAAGTCTGCTTTTCACTGGAGTTTAGACTAGACTGTCCGGTTTGATGTCGGGGGAAGCACATTAAAATTTGTCTTAGCCTGTCAGAAAGCTAAGAATAGTCAGAAATATGATCAATTCTTGTTTTAAGCTACCTCTTTTATCTCTTTTTTCTGTCGAGTAACTGTCTTTTTCACCGTCGGATAACGAGTTTTTTTGTGACGTTTTTTTCCCTTCTCCCAACCTGGGGACTTTCCTCTGGGTTTTGGCGGTTTGGCGGGTGTGCCTATCTCGACCAAAAGTCCCAAAAAGCTTTGTGCCACTCTTGCAGGGGTTAATTTCTCCACAGGTAAAGGCTTTTGCCAAGGTAAGGGATTATCTTCTATAATCTCACGAAGCTCACCATAATTGCCATGTCATAATAGGGATTAAATCACTCCATCTTTGACCCTTCTCATACCATTTTTCTTTATTCTTGGCAGGTATCTTACCCCCCCTTGCCCCCCCGACCCCCCCGATGTCGGGGGGGCAGGGGGGGTGGGGGGTGAGGGCAATTAACCATCTCTGCCATTACTTGTGAAAAATGGTATCAGTGGTTCCTAGTTTAGGTAAAGTCCAGTGTAATCTTTGCTTCATAAAACGATTCCAATGCTCAAGGACAAAGCGTCTTAAATACAATTTCCACAGGTCGATTGAGCATATTTCTTCTTCTCCTATCCAAGCCAACCACATTGGTGTAGTAGCCCTTTGAGAGAGTTTTTTTCCCTGAGGTTGAACCAAGATTATAGACAGATGATAATCAGCCGATTGTTCAAAATGAAAACGATTCCATCTCGAAATTTTTACGACTCCCCAAGTTGGGTCATCAATCTCAATACTTTCCACTGGAACTGCCCAAGTTTCTGGGTCAGATAATTTCATTTTTTGACCAGGTTTTTTCGGTCTCCCATTTCCTTGATATTGGGGAGGTTCTGCATAAATACAGCGATTAGGGCGTAGCCGAATTAGTTGCTCTGCATTAATGTTTGCTGTTTCTTTAACAAAGGGAGCGCATCCGTACTCACTGTGGAAATGTGGAAACGAGGCCTATACTGATAGTTTATTTAACAAAATAGTCCTAAAAGTCTTTCCCAGTAGACATTTCACGATTTCATAAGCAAAAATTATCACACAAAGTCGAGAAGAGCCAAAATTTGACTGATTATCATTGGTTAAATTTTCTTTAATTTGTTAGGGGGGTATGAGAACCGGATTTGGTATTATTGCTGTGAGAGGCACATTATTACTTCGACAGTTCCAATCAAATAATAGGAGAAATAACTTAATGCAAACCTATACTGACAGACAAAGAATTGATGAGATCGGCGGTCAGGTATATGGGGGAACAACCGTTCTGGCGGCCAATCTTGGCGACTTAGAGACACTACAACTCCTTTGTGTCGCCAAAGACAGCCCGACTTCTATCCGCGTCCTCCCCAAGTGAGGAAATTCTTAAAATCAATGGGAATGAAATGTTTAAAAGTAGGTTCTCTTCCTTCTAAAGCTGACCAGGATGAACAAGAAGACTACAAAGAAAAAAAGCTATAACCCAGACTAAATAAGGCTAAAGAAGGAAAAAGGGCTGTTTTTTTTGTTGATGCGGCTTCCTTGGTTATGGGAGCTTTTCTCGGTTTTGTTTGGTGTTTTGAGAGACTTTTCGTTAAGTCACCGAGCGGGCGTAAACGCTTTAATGTTTTGGGAGCATTAAATGCAATAACTCATGAAGTTATTCTGGTAACATATGACACTTATATTCCAGCAACTCAAGTCTGTGAACTCCAGTCAAAAATAGCTGCTTTAGGACTAATAGTTCCTATCACTCTAGTATTAGATAATGCCCGCTATCAAAAATGTAAAGTTGTTGAGAAATTGGCTCTTTATTTGTCAATATAGCTACTCTATCTGCCGTCTTATTCGCCGAATCTAAATTTAATTGAAAGGCGGTGGAAATTGGTCAAAAAGAAATGTTTTTATGGTAAATATTATGAAAACTTTTCTGACTTTTCCTCAGCTATTTATGAATGTCTGAATGATGCTTATTCTTGGCAGGTATCTTACCCCCCCTTGCCCCCCCGACGTCGGGGGGGTTGGGGGGGTGGGGGGTTAGGGCGATTAACCATCTCTGTCATTACTTATGAAAAATGGTATAAAAAAGAACTGGATTCCTTGCTCACTCTCCGATTTCAGAAGTTTAATAAATCTCAGATTATGAACGTCTAAAGTATACATATCAGGAGAGGCACTCATGCAAGAGGCACTCATGCAAAACGGAGAATATATAATCAGTTTTTAATAACCGGATTTAGTATAACGCCCAATTTTAGGAGAAAGTTTCCCCTTAAAAATCCCAAATTAGTAGATTTACAAAAATGAGATGCACCCCAAGCAAAACGATCGGACTTATAATATAATTGTATTGATTGTGGCTTGTTGCTAGAATCACCCCAAATTGACTCAATGGGTTTATAAACGATGACAACCCTAGATATTGCTACCGATATTGTCTGTCCTCCCACCGATTTATGGAGTGATGAACCACCCGTGGAAAGTGATCTGCATTTACAACAAATTATTTTATTATTATCTTGTCTTGATTGGCTCTGGCAAGATAGAAACGATTACTATGCTTCGGGCAATTTGACTATTTATTATAACGAAAGACAACTGAAACAGCGAGATTTTTGTGGACCAGATTTTTTCGTGGTTTTAGATACAGAGAAACGTCCCAGGAAAAGTTGGGTTGTCTGGGGAGAAGGGGGTAAATATCCCAATCTAATCATCGAAATTCTCTCCGATTCCACCGCTAATGTGGACAGAAAAGCCAAAAAGGAACTATATCAGGATACTTTCCGGACTCCTGAATATTTTTGGTTTGATCCCAATACCTTAGAATGGCAAGGATTCACTTTAATCGAGGGACAATACCAACCGATTACCCCCAATGAAAACGGTTATTTATGGAGTAAGCAACTGGGATTATATTTAGGGATTTTTGCCAATAAATTACGCTATTTCACCGAATCGGGTGAATTGGTTCCCACCCCTCAAGAGTCAGCCCGACAGGAAAGATTAGCCAAAGAACGGGAAAGATTAGCCAAAGAACAGGAAAGATTAGCCAAAGAAAGAGAACAACAACGGGCAGAAAAATTAGCCCAAAAGCTGCGAGAATTGGGCATTAATCCCGATGAAATTGCTTAAATATCCTGTTGGGGGTGTTAGGGTGGAAACCATGGCGCAATTTTTCCTTAATTGCTAGGCATTAAAACGAGTAATCCGAAACTCTGATTCTAGCCTAGAAATCATGGCAAAATCTCCACACTGATGTTACAATAATGACCAAGGGCAACAATCTTCAAATATAATTAATGCCATGGTGCAAAAAATAGCTTTTTTTAATCATAAAGGTGGAGTCAGCAAAACTACAACCACTTTTAACCTTGGTTGGATGCTTGCTGAGAAGGGCAAAAGAGTAATTATTGTCGATACCGATCCCCAATGTAACTTAACTGGTATGGCTTTGGCTAAAGAAAGTGAAGATAGGGAGGAAAGACTACAAGCCATCTACAATACTTACTATAATATTAAAACAGCTTTAGCACCTGCTTTTGAGTCTCAACCGAGATTAATTGAAGCTGTGGACTGTATTCCTATTGATGGTCGTGATCGTTTATTTCTATTGCCCGGTCATGTGGGGTTAGCTGAATATGAAGTTACCCTAGGTATTGCTCAAGAACTTAGTGGGTCAATTCAGGCTTTAAAAAATCTCCCTGGTGCGATTACATATTTATTAGACAAAACTGCCGAAAGATTTGAAGCTGACTATATTTTAATCGATATGAGTCCCAGTTTGGGGTCAATCAATCAAAATATACTGATGACCAGCAACTTTTTTATTGTGCCAACCACGCCAGATTTTTTCTCGGTTATGGCTATCGATTCTTTAGCTAAAATATTGCCTAAGTGGCACCAATGGGCTAAGGCAGCTAGTGCTTTACCAATTCTCAAAACAGCCAACTATCCCTTTCCCGAAGTTGACCTACATTTTTTGGGAACTATTGTTCAGAACTATCGAATTATTCGTGGTAAAGAAACAAAAGCTCTTGAAAACTGGATTAACGAAATCGAGGAAAATATTGGCAATAAAATGATTCCAGCCCTAGAAAAAAATGGCATGATGCTACCGAAATTTATCTACGATCAGAATGGTGTACCAGACTGCTGTACTCTAGTAAAAATCCCTGATTTTAATAGTCTTATTGCCTTATCTCAAGAGCATCAAGTGTCTGTTTTTGCGCTAACTGCTGAACAATTAGAATGGCAAGGTAAAGTGTTAGATCAAGCCCAAGAAAAACAAGAAGAATTTAAAAATATTTTTTCTGACTTGGCAGACAAAGTTATCGGTCTTACCTCCGAGATTTATGCAGTTAGCCATTGAACAATTTCGCCTTAGTCTTGCCCGCGTTCGTGACTTGATCGCTATCCACAATTCCCTCAAATCTCAGACTACTTCCGCCCTAGATGTATCGGATATCCTCAGAGCCGCTTTAGTCCTGACTGTGAGCGCTTTAGATTATTATATTCACGAAGTGGTTACTCTAGGAATGCTAGAAATTTATCGAGGCCAACGTTCAGAACCTTCTCCCACTCCTAACAGTTCTCAATCTGCCTTTTCTCGTTTTCAAGTCTCCTTGGATGGCGCACGACAAGAACGATTGATAGCTATTAGTATTGGCTCTTGGTTAGAGAACGAAATTCAACAAAACTACGGTTCTTTTTTTGGTCAAGAATCTCGCTCAATTTCCGAGGTACTACCAATGATTGAAAATCTCCTCACCAACAAACTTAATAGTAATTATTGGCTAGAGACTGAAATTAGAGAAAACCTCAGATATAAAAGCTTTCAACAACCGGACAAGATAGCGGAGGCCATTAGACTAATTTCAGCCAAGAAATTGTGGGAAGAAGTGGCCAGCAAACTAAATAAACCAGCCAAAGATATTAAAAGCCAACTTAGCATAATTGTTGATCGAAGGAACAAAATCGCCCACGAAGCTGATATAGACCCGAGTTATGGCATTGGCAGTCGCTGGAATATCGATGAAAATCTCGTTAATGATGCCGTTACCTTTATAGAACAGCTTGTTGAAAATATCCATCAGGTACTTGAGGACATCCACTAGCCGAGAATTTCCCCAGCAGTCTAGTTATAAATACTTATAATTTCTCAGGGAATTATAACAATTATTAAATAATGTGTAGTTTTGTATACTGATGTCAGGAACTTAGATACAATATCAAGTGGCGTAAGATATATAGAGATTAGCTAGTGAGTCGGCATCAAGACAGTCAAACTGACCGGAAACGAGAAGAAACACAGTTCACTCCTTACAGTGCAGAAGCGATCGCTCAAGAATACCGTTACAAACCTTGGCAATTGTTCGGTCGCGCTTTCGTGATTATTTGGTCTTTAGGATTATTTCTCCTCAGTCTCCTCTGGGACAAATGGACAAAGCAAGAAGAAGCCAATAAATACAGGCGTGCCAGCGAACTTAGGCAAATTCTCACCCGTTTGGGTCCCACCTTCATCAAAGTCGGTCAAGCTCTCTCTACCCGTCCCGACCTCGTTCGCAAAGACTTTTTAGACGAATTAGTTAAACTGCAAGACCAACTTCCCCCCTTCGATAACCACATCGCTTTTGCCCTTATCGAGACAGAATTGGGGATGCCTGTAGAAAAAGCCTATCGAGAAATATCCCCCACCCCGGTAGCTGCCGCTAGTTTAGGACAGGTTTACAAAGCGATACTCCCCACCGGTGAAGAAGTAGCCGTTAAAGTGCAACGGCCCGGGCTGCGGGCGCTTTTAAGCCTCGATTTATACCTAATGCGCTGGGCTGCCCAAAAATTCGGTCGTTTATTACCCCTCAATCTCGGCCACGACCTCACCCTGATTGTCGATGAATTCGGCACCAAACTCTTTGAGGAAATCGACTATCAAAACGAAGGTCGCAACGCCGAAAAATTCGCCACCAACTTCCAAAATAACCCCGAAGTTAAAGTTCCCAGTATCTACTGGCGTTATAGTGGTCGCCGCGTCCTCACCCTGGAATGGATTGATGGCTATAAACTCACCGATACCGAGAACATCAAAGCTTTAGGATTAGACCCCAATAATATCGTTAAAATCGGCGTAACCTCTGGATTACAGCAACTCCTCGAACACGGCTTTTTCCATGCTGATCCCCACCCGGGTAATCTTTTCGCCACTTTTGATGGTCGCATGGCCTATATCGATTTTGGCATGATGGACCAGTTAGAGGAGGAAACTAAAGAAACCCTCGCTAGTTGCGTCGTCGATTTAATTAACAAAGACTACGAAAACCTAGCCAGCAACTTTGTCAAACTGGGATTTTTAACCCCAGAAACGGATATAAAACCAATTATTCCCGCTCTAGAACGAGTTTTAGGCAATGCCATCGGCCAAAGGGTCGGTGACTTCAATTTCCGCACCATTACCGATGATTTCTCCGAATTGATGTACGAGTATCCCTTCCGGATTCCCGCCAAATTCGCCCTGATTATTCGTTCCCTCGTCACCCAAGAAGGGGCAGCCCTCACCCTCGATCCTAACTTCAAAATCGTCCAAGTGGCCTATCCCTACGTCGCTAAACGTCTCCTGACCGGGGAATCGCCCCAACTGCGCCGACGTTTATTGGATGTGCTGTTCAAAGACGGTAAATTCCAGTGGCAACGCCTAGAAAACATGATTACAATGGCTCGATCGGAAAGTAACTTCGATTTACTGCCCACAGCGCAATTAGGCATCACTTTTCTTCTCTCGGAAGAAGGTCGTTATCTGCGTCGTCAATTGCTATTAGCTTTAACGGAAGATGACCGTCTCCATACTGCCGAAGTGCAACGTCTCTGGGGTTTAATTCAAGGAGAATTGCAACCGCGGCGACTCTTGGATGTGGCCATGAGCGCTTTTCGGGAATTATCCTCCCAAGGTGTGGCCGCTGTCCTTCCGCGAGAAACCAGTTCGCGTTAAAGTGTTTAAGGTCATCATCGGTTAATCACTTTTTCTATGGATTATTATTTTCTGCCCCAACCGCCCTATTTTCTAGTTTTTGCCGGTTTATTTATCGGTATTACCTGCGGGGCCGCTTTTGAAGCTAGTCTCAAGCAAGTGGTTAACAATTGGTATAAAAATAAGGGTTCAGACGATCAAAATCTTTTAAAATCTAGTTCCTTACAAATTCCTTTTATTGGTATTTGTGTAGGAATCTGTCTTTTCCTGGCTTCGGGATTAGATATATTTATTCTCAATGGTTGGGTTGCCTACGCTATCTCTCTCCCGATGACTATCTTTATTGGTGGTTTGGTTTGGAGTCAGTTAGGAGAATTATTAGGCCAATTACAGCGCGGCGGTTCTAAAGAAATTGACCTCGATTATCGGGGATAATTAGGAGGCAGCAAACATTTAGGACTAAGATAATAGGTGTTAGCAGATAGGAAATATCACCCCCCTCACAACTAACACCAAAACCCTAGTTAGGGTTGGCTGAATAAATCTAAAAACCTTGTTGGATAAGGTCTTTAGACTTTTTTTCCCTCAAAAAGTGCCGACCATTGGAGTGATTGGGGGGAAAATTCCGGGACTTTTTCCCTGAAAATTAGGTAATTGACCACCTGAAAATGGGTAAAACCCCACACCCCACACCCTACACCCTACACCCTACCCCCACGAAAAACTTTTTGCCGCAAACCCTAGTTATACCCAATTTCCCAGCTATTTTGGCCCGCGATTTTAGATGCAAAAACCTTTAGCATGGCATTGGCGATCGCTTCCTCTGCATCAGCGCAGCGGTTCCGAGGTTTTTGCCTGCTTATTCTCCCAAGATGCGATCGCTACTTTACTAGAAAGTCCCTATCCGGGTAATTCCCTCTCCCGTTACTCTCTTTGTGCTGGTTCCCCGCGTCAGCTTTGGACCCCCGCACTAGGGGAAATTTTGCCCTTTTTAAGCAGTTTACTCCCCCAAACTCGATCTGATGTTCTTCCCGATCATCTTCCTTTCCATGGCGGTTGGTTGGGGTGGTTAGGCTACGATTTAGCTTGGGAAATAGAAAAATTACCGGACAGGAAAGCTGATAGTCTCCCTTTTCCCGTCGCTTATTGGTATGAACCGGATAGTTTTGCCATTCTCGATCACCAAGCACAAATTCTCTGGTTAGCTGCCACTAAACCCGAAGATTTAGATAAATACGAACAATCTTTAACCACTAACCCCGATTTTGAGTTGATCGATCCTCATCCCTCTCCCTTAATCTTTTATACTTCTCAACTCGACTACGAAAAAGCTGTTAAAAAAGCCTTGGATTATATCAGAAAAGGCGATATTTTTCAAGCAAATTTATCCCTAAGATTTCAAAGCACAACTCAGGCAAAAGGATGGCAAATTTATCGCAGTTTACAACAGATTAACCCTTCTCCTTTTGCCAGTTATTGGCGCACCCCTTGGGGAGAAATGATTAGTTGTTCTCCCGAAAGATTGGTAAAATTAGAAAGAGGAATAGCCAGCACTAGACCGATCGCTGGAACCCGTCACCGGGGCAAAACCGAGGCACTCGATCGACAATTGGCCGAGGAACTATTAACTAATAAAAAAGAGCGGGCCGAGCATATTATGCTAGTGGACCTAGAACGTAATGATCTAGGTAGAGTTTGTGAATGGGGATCGGTTCATGTGGATGAATTACTGACGATCGAGCGTTATAGTCACGTTATGCACTTGGTCAGTAATGTTCAAGGAAAATTAGATAAAAAGTATCATGCTATTGATTTAATTAAAGCTCTTTTCCCCGGGGGAACAATTACCGGTTGTCCGAAAGTTCGTTGTCTAGAAATTATCGAAGAATTGGAACCGATGCGACGCAATTTATTCTATGGTTCCTGTGGCTATATTGACAGCAGAGGTCATTTAGATTTGAATATTCTCATCCGTACCCTATTAATGACTGCTCAAGGGAATTTAAACACCGTTTGGGGACAAGTGGGAGCGGGAATAGTTGCCGATAGTGATCCCGAAAAAGAATGGTTAGAATCCCTTCATAAAGCTGAGGCACAATTAATCGCTTTACGTTCTTTTTAATTGTTGATTTCAACAAACTAACCTATTGTTGCATCGAAAACCGCTCTTTTTACTTTTTACCTTATCTGCTATTTTGTAGGATAGCTTCCGATCTTGAACCCTATTCATGAATCAAATTTCTATCGCTGTTACTTTTTTTCTTAGTTTAGTCTTGACCTCGCTTCCCTTTTTACTTTTGGGGACAGCCGTTTCCAGTTTTTTGCTGGTTTTCGTCAATAAACAGCGATTAGCGGCGATATTTCCCCGTAATCGACTGTTAGGAGCGATCGTTGGCAGTACAATCGGATTAATCCTACCCGTCGGACAATACGGCACGATTCCCGTCGCTAGAAGATTTTTATTAGAGGGAGTACCCCCAGGGGTGGTGTTTAGCTTTCTCACCGCTGCACCTACCCTAAATATCGTCACTCTTTGGCTAACTTGGCAGACTTTCACCTATTCTAGTATTTTCTTCTATCGATCGCTTTCGGTCTGGTTAATGGCAATTTTTATCGGCACTCTCTTTAGTTTCTATCGGGAAAAACCCCGCACCGATAGCGAAATTCCCCTAGAATCGAGTTTAGTTCTTTCCGGGAGTTTTTTACCAGAGGAAGCAGCCAGTCAACCCCTACAAAGAGTCGGCAGTCTTGTTTATGAGTATAAAACTAGAGATAGGCAAGCTTGGCCAATTTCTGTGCAGTTATTTCTCGATAACTTTATCGATGAAGCGCTGGAATTAGGGGGATTATTAATTATTGGCTGTGCGATCGCTAGTGTCTTTCAGCTATTATTACCTCAGAGTCAATTAATTGCCTGGGGGAATACTCCCGTTACTCAAATTCTCGTGCAGTTGTTCTTTGGTTTCACCCTCGCTGTTAATGCCAGTCTTAGCACTTTTGTCCCCGGTTCTTTAATTACTAATCTGTCCGTGGGTTCCACTCTAGCTTTTTTACTGGTCGCTTCCCTCATTGATATTAAAGCTTTTATCCTCCTCCTATCAGCTTTCCGTCCTAAAATCGTCCTTTATTTCGGAATTTTATGCCTGTTAATGACTTTTTTAGTGGCTCTGATCCTCAGTTTTTATCTAGGTTGAATTTCTTCCAGGTCAGAAAATTTTTCTCTTGACAAAAGCCCCTTGACATGATATTATATTCATAGTGGAAAATCCGTGCGCCTGCGAACCCTCTTTTCCAATGGTCTTAACTATGATTGATGTGATTATGTGATTGACTAGGATTCGTTCATTCAATCAATCTTCATCTCTAATCCACTCTTAACTAGCGCCCTAATCACAGTCCATCATTCAATCATTCCAATCATAGTCGATGATTGGTGGTGGGTTACTGGACTAGGTAATAGGTGTAGGGGTAATTCATGAATTACCCCTACAATCGGCTAGGTTTTTCTGGATGTTGTTAAAATTTCTCTTGACAAAAGCCTCTTGACATGATATTATATTCATAGTGGAAAATCCGTGCGCCTGCGAACCCTATTTTCCCAAGTATTTAAACTCTAACTCATCCTGATTCTGCTTGTCGGAGTTGCGACAACATAGTTTTATAGTTCTCCATAATTGTTTGGCTATCGGGATGATTGTCTCCTAATACTTGGGTAGCAATATTAATCGCTTCTCGATAGAGAGGTTCCGCTTTGCTGAAGATTTGGGAAGTCCATAAAGATAATGATCCTGTTGATTAGCAAGATTTATAGGCAACCCAACCTACGTTCATCTTATATTTAATTCCACCCACCTACTGAGAGGTTCAATAAGCATCTTTTCGATGAATACTACTCAATATGATAATCAGCATTTCTTGATCTTGAATTTTGTAAATGATGCGATAATCCCCTATTCTAATTCGGTAGGTGTCATCATATCCTTTGAGTTTCTTGACTCCGCTAGGACGAGGTGTATCGGTAAGTAGTCTAATGGCAGTAATTAAGCGTTCGCGTTGTTGTTTGGGTAAGTTGTTTAGTTGTTTTTGAACTGGTTTCGGAATAATAACTCTGTAGTTCACGCTTGAGTTGTCTCATATTCTTCGAGGGTTAGATAGTCTCCTGCTTGATAAGCTGATTCAGAAGCGATTATGTTAGCTTGCTCTTCTTCTGTAATTTCTATTTCAGTATGTCTTTCTTTGATAAAGAGCAAAAAGTCAAGTAATTCAGTCAAAAGGGTGTCAGGTGTCTGCTCGATTTCTTTAATTAGTTGTTCTTTGAGTGTCATAGCTTTATCAGTTATCAGTTATCAGTTATCAGTTATCAGTTATCAGTTATCAGTTATCAGTTATCAGTTATCAGTGATTAATTCAATCATAGTCGATGATTGGTGGTGGGTTACTGGACTAGGTAATAGGTGTAGGGGTAATTCATGAATTACCCCTACAATCGGCTAGGTTTTTCTGGATTTTGTCAAATTTTCTCTTGACAAAAGCCCCTTGACATGATACTGTATTCATAGTGGAAAATCCGTGCGCCTACAAGCCCTATTTTCCTAAGCATTTAAACTCTGACTCATCTTAATTCTGCCTGCCGGAGTTGCGACAACATAGTTTTATAGTTCTCCATAATTGTTTGGGTATCGGGATGATTGTCTCCTAATACTTGGGTAGCAATCTTAATCGCTTCTCGATAGAGAGGTTCCGCTTCTGTGTACCTGCCTTGGCAATCGTACAATGCTGCTAAATTGTTGAGAGATTGTGCCACATTGGGATGATTGTCTCCTAAGAGTCTTTTTCTCAAATCTAATGCTTCTAGATAGAGAGGTTCCGCTTCTGTGTACCTGCCTTGGGAACGGAACAATCCTGCTAAATTGTTGAGGGATTGTGCCACATTGGGATGATTGTCTCCTAATCTTTCCCTGAAAATATTAATCGCTTCTAGATAGAGAGGTTCTGCTTCTGTGTACCTGCCTTGGGAATTGTACAATCCTGCTACATTGTTGAGGGAAGTTGCCACATCGGGATGGTTTGCTCCTAATAGCTGTTCTGTCAGAGAAAGGGAGCGCTTATACAGGGGTTCTGCTTCTGCGTACCTGCCTTGGCATCGGTATAATAGTGCTAAATTGTTGAGGGAAACTGCCACATCAGGATGGTTTTCTCCTAATCGCTGTTCCCGCAGAGAAAGGGAGCGCTTATACAATGGTTCCGCTTCCGCGTATCTGCCTTGGCATCGGTATAATTCTGCTAAATTATTGAGACTGGTAGCAAAATGGGGATGGTTTTCTCCTAATAGCTGTTCCCGCAGAGAAAGGGAGCGCTTATATAATGGTTCCGCTTCCGCGTATCTGCCTTGGTATCGGTATAATTCTGCTAAATTATTGAGACTGGTAGCAAAATGGGGATGGTTTTCTCCTAATAGCTGTTCCCACAGAGAAAGGGAGCGCTTATACAATGGTTCCGCTTCTGCGTATCTGCCTTGGCATTGATATAATGCTGCTAAATTATTGAGACTGGTAGCAACATCGGGATGGTTTTCTCCTAATAGCTGTTCTGTCAGAGAAAGGGAGCTCTTATACAATGGTTCCGCTTCTGCGTATCTGCCTTGAGAATAGTACAATGCTGCTAAATTGTTGAGGGAATCTGCCACATCGAGATGATTTTCTCCTAAGCGAGTTCGAGTTGCGGTTAAACAAGCTTGACAGTAAGGTTCAGCAATAGCATACAATCCTTGTCCATTATAATAACGAGCTAAACCCATATAGGACTCGGCTAAATCCTCATCAGCGATATATTCTGGATATTCCCTGACAGCTTGTTGAATATGGGGAATTAAGGGAGTCAGATTTTGAATAATATCTAGAGTGGGAGTTTCGGGGACTGTTCTCGATGTATCTGTCATCACCGTACAATAACGACTTTTTGCGGTATTGGCTGTCTCGGAACCTTCTAATTTTTCCCGTAGATAAAGACGGATGAGGGGATGCAGTTGATACCATTCATTGCCTAAAGATTTCAGCAAATTAAGCTTAACCAAGCTATCGGTTAACCATTTTTCTATCTCGTCTTTAGCTTCATCAGAAAATAAACTGATGATTAAGTGCTTGGGAAAAGGTGCCGAAGCAAATAAACTGAGATAAAGAGCTAATTTTTGTTCTTCTGTTTCTAACAGTTGCCAACTGAGATCCAGAATTGTTTTAATACTGCGGACTTCCTCCTTATCAGAGTTGAGACATTTTAAGCCTTTCTTCGGGAATTTTTCCTTGATATTTGCTAAAGTTTCAGTGGTTGCTTGTCTCAGAAAACTGCCTAGTAATTGTAATCCTAGAGGCAAATATCCTAAACACTGACAAAGTTGCTTGGCTGCCTCTAACTCCGCGGTTAGACGTTCTTTTCCTAAGTAGGTTTGCAGTAAATCTAAAGCTTGCGCTGCTGTGAGAACATCTAAGTTTATCGTTGATAGCGATACCCCTAAGTAACTAAAACGAGTGGTAATCAAAACCCGAAAACGAGATTCTTTTCCCGGTGGTAGATAAGATTTAATTTGGTCGTAGTCACGCACATCATCAAAAATAATTAAAGCATTTCCCTCGGGCCAATTTTGCCAACAGTAACGCACTCGTTCACTTAAGGTTCCCTGATTGGGGATGTTTAAACCCAGGTATTCTCTGGCAAAAAATAAAATAGCTAAACCGGGGTCACTGTTAAGGACATTTATCCAACAAATACCCGCAGGATAATCCCCTTTATGTTGCCAAGCATACTGTAAAGCTAATTCAGTTTTTCCCGAACCTCCCATCCCACTTAAAACAATTGGGGAAGATTGCTGAAAAGCTTGATGAATCCGGGATAATTCCTGTTCTCTACCAACAAAGTTAACTGCTGTTCCTGGTAAATTATAGGGATCATGAACGGTATTTTTATCGGTAAATAGCTGATTATAGTTGGTAGCTTGGGTTGAATTTTCTGTTAAAAATAACCGCAGGAAAAACCAAGAATTTAAATCTGGCATATACAGAATAACTTTGTTAGTAAAATCATGATTCATCCACCAAATTTGTCGGAGATTAAAGCGAGCTAAATTTTCTCGATTGAAATTAATTAATTGCAAGGCATCTACTAGGGAAGCATCAGAAAAAGCGGTTTCAAAACCAGTAATTGATACTACTCCCGACTCCAATTCTGCCAATTGTGTTAACAAGAAGTTCAAGACAAAAGAAGGTTTTTCCCATATTGGTAAGACAATTTTATGAAAAATAATGCCTTGTTCTTGGAGTTTATTCTCTAATTCTCTAACTACTTGCTGACGGGAAAACTCATCATAAAATTCCACCCTAGCTAAACCTCTAGATGGTCTTCGTCCCCATAATAGCAAACGAGCTGCCGTATGGGAAATAGTACCCGGTTCTAACTCCGATTGATTAGTTTGATTAACTTGATGTACCACCGGGGACACCTCCATCGGGAGCAGTAGGAATACGACCTTGAGCATTTAAAATATCAACCACAAGGGGATGCACCATAAAGCATCTTTCCCCGTCTCCATCTACTTCTTGAATCGCTCGATCATTTAATAAAGCGTATAATATCTCATTGGGAATTTGTGCTTCTGGATTAGCATCATAAATTCGTTTTAACAATAATACCTTATCCCCATAACTAACAGAATCGATATCATAAGGATTTTGGCCTAAACGTCTTTCATATTCTGTTCTTAAACTGCGAATTGCCCTGCTAATATGACTAGACATGATCAGATTTTGTTGATTGACAATTGCCTCATCAGAAGCTTCTCTAACTAAATAAAATAAATCTCTGATATTGCCACCAGAGGCAATAATAACCCGCTCTATTTGTCCATCTTCAAATAAATTAGATTTAACTCTTGCTTCTAAAACTTTTCTCACTGCTTCCCGTCCTTTTTGGTTAGGAGTATGATCTTTTTGGCAAAAAACTGGAGTATCGGGAATCAGGAGATTATGGTCAAAAGTGAGGTTAATCCCGGGAGATGAATTATACAATCCAATCGGAATATTAAAAATAATGTGAATGTCTAAATCTTTGAAAATGTTAGAATAGTTTAAAAATAAATCCCTGACCGCTTCTTGTGAAACACCAGCTTTATCGAAGTCTTCTCCAATAATTAGCCAGCTTCTCTGCATAGTTTCCTGTAAGTTCTGATTACACTCTTTCAGGAGTTGATTAGCAATATTAATTAAATCTCTGGAACGGGAAAGACGGTATTCAACAACTTTTTTCTCTCGCGAGGAAGCAAACCGGAATTCTCCCTTGAGAGAGGCAAAAAGTCCGAGAATTTTATTCCAGAAAGAATCTTCCTTTACTCCCGCTCCTGCTTCCGTTTTGATTTGACTTTCTCTGGTTTCCTTGCGGGTAAATTCTTCAGAACTAAACCAATCCCAAAGCTTTTGTAAATTTTCATTACTGGGTTGTCGAGAAATTTTAGCGGTTTTCTCAACAATTTCCACCACCATAAAGAGAAACACATCAAGGGGACTGAAATTAATCGCATCGAGTTCACTTAAAACACTAAATCGCAGGGGTTCAAAATGCTGTTTAACCTCAGGATCATTAATTAAACGAGTTAATTCTGTCGATTTGCCTACCCCCGTGTGTCCCATTAAACAGGCTTTGTAATATTGTTGCGTATCTATGACCCGTTTTAACCCTAATTTTAGACGCTGAATTTTATCTTCCCCTCTCACTTTATTCATTTCTTCTCGATAAAAAGCATCTATTTCCTTCTGAGTTAATAGGGGTTCAGGAGATATAGTTAAATGGATTTCATCAAGAGTAGTCGCAGGTTCAAAGCGAGTCAGAGAGGCGTGTTGCATAGAGACAGGAAAAATCATTCTCTGGAGATACTTTTTATTATATAGCATCGCCAAACTAAAGGCGATCGCTCGTTGCTGCCGCAAAACCAGATAATTGATAGAACAGTTGTTCAACCATTAAGATTTTGTGATAATCCTGGGTAAGTGTGATCTAAAGTACAGCTTTTTTTGGGAAAGTTTCCCCAGGGGTGCTGCCTTGGGGCGCAAATATGATAGAATGCCAGTAAATTGATACAAAACTTTACTTCAAGGTGAATCTATGCCGTTTACGATCGAATCAGCGCGGAGCATTTTCCCCAACACGCTATCAGCGGATGTGGTTCCCGCCACGATTGCGCGTTTCAATCAGCTGAATACCGAAGATCAACTAGCCTTGATTTGGTTTGCCTACCTAGAAATGGGCAAAACCATCACCGTTGCCGCCCCCGGCGCCGCTAGTATGGTATTTGCCGAAAAAACCATGAATGAAATTCGGCAGATGTCACCCTTGCAACAATCGCAGGTGATGTGCGACTTAGCTAACCATGCTGACACCCCGGTTTGTCGCACCTACAGCACTTGGTCTGCTAATATCAAACTGGGATTCTGGTATCAATTAGGACAATGGATGGAAGATGGCAGTGTTGCCCCAATTCCCAAAGGTTATGAACTATCTGCTAATGCCAGCGCCGTTTTAGAAGGGATTAAAAAATTAGAGTCGGGACAACAAATCACCGTTCTGCGGAATTGTGTGGTGGATATGGGCTACGATCCCAAGAAACTGGGCGATTATAACCGTATTTCCGAACCCGTGGTTCCTCCCCAAAATATTGCCGAACGGACCAAAGTTAGCATTGAAGGCGTTACCAATGCCACCGTCCTCAACTATATGGACAACCTCAACGCTAACGACTTTGATGTATTAATTGAATTATTCACCCCTGACGGCGCTCTGCAACCACCTTTCCAACGTCCCGTCGTCGGTAAAGAGGCAGTATATCGCTTTTTCCGGGAAGAATGCCAAAATTTGAAATTAATCCCCGAACGCGGTGTGGTGGAACCCGCCGATGACGGTTTTACTCAGATTAAAGTGACGGGAAAAGTACAAACTCCTTGGTTTGGTGCAGGTGTGGGTATGAATATGGCATGGCGCTTCCTCCTAACTCCTGATAATAAAATTTTCTTCGTAGCGATCGACTTATTAGCTTCTCCGAAAGAATTATTAAACTTTGCCCGTGGCTAAATAGCTACTGAGAGAAATCATTAAAAATTCTGATGAAATTTATTAGAGTTCCTTGTCAAGTGAACTCTTTTTTTTATACAATTAAAAGGCTGACTTAAAAAAATTGGTAAATACACCGGTTTCTTCTCCGATCTAGGTAAGAATAACTAAACAATCATTCTTAACAGATGTGGGCGAAAAGAGTCGAGGTAGTTCAAAAATCCAAAATTATCATCCCTAAAACTAAAATCATGCCTATGAGTGAAATAATTTGGTCAGATACGGAACAAGAAATTGCTCAAACTGCTTTCCAAAAAGCCTATCAGCGAGAAACTAGCACTTTAATAGAACATATTAAAGAACAGTCTGGTCAGATCACGGTTTTAGATGATATCTGGCAAATGCACGATTATCTAAGCGCCCGACGACATCAGATTGATGGTAAATATGACTATCGCTATACTTCCCTAATTTTTGTCTTTGCTCAACTATTAAAGGAAGGATGGTTAAAGCTAGAAGATCTCAACGGTTTGGGAAAAGATAAACTAGCGAAAATCGCTGCTCTCTCGCGAATGTAAATTAATGATTAGCATTAAGCTATCAGCTTTCTGCCCCTAGTTGGGTGACTAAAAAATTCATCTCTAGATAATCATCACCGTCTTAAGTTTTTCCTAAGCGGCAACCAATTCCGCTAGAATGAGTCAATCATCCCGATCGCTTTTCGCTTGTTTTGCACCTTTGGTTTATGTTCAAAAATCTTTTACTTCCCCTAGGAATATCCATCTTTCTCGGTGTTTGTCAGTCTTTGTCAGCCGCCGAATCAGCTATCATCAAATACTACATCTTCCAAGGGTCCGTATCGGTATCAGAATTAAAGCAATTGAGCGAAACAGGCGAATTAGCTCCCGCTTTAGCGGCACAATTAAAGATGGCTAACCAAAAACCCGAAGAATTCCGCAAAATCCTTAATCGTCGGGTAGCGGTGGATGCCGTCTTTCTTTCCAAATTTCTTAATAGTTTTTTTGGCGAAAGTTTGCTAGACTATGCCGCCGAAATTGTCCACACCCCCAATCGAGCCGCTAGTCGGCAAGCTTTACGCGGCTCCCTAGTCACTTCTGCCCTCAACGATAACGAGATTCAAATCATCGAAGTCCTCGACAATTATCCCACCAGCGAGGTTCATCTGGATGGCAATCGTCTGCTGGATTTAATCAACCAAATTGAATCAGTATTGAAAAAAATGCCCCGTTTACCTTTCTGATATCTAATAGATAAGTAGGTAGGTGTTAAAAATTGTCCGATACCCCCCTTATTAAGGGGGGCAGGGGGGATCAAACCCAAAATCTATCTTCAATTTAATTATAATCAGTTACTTATATTGGATATTCAGATGCGTTAGCCCAGCGTAACGCATTCTCTGATCAGGTTTTCATGAATTGCGCTGTAAATTGAATAAATTAGGATAATCTGGTAGGAATAATGACCACTTCTTTGTCTCGAAGGAAAACAGTTAGCGGCAAACCTTTTTTAAAGTGGGCGGGAGGCAAAACTCAACTGGTTCCCAATATTCTATCTTTGATTAATTCCCAGATTTCTCAAGATTGTCAGTTTAACTACATTGAACCTTTTGTCGGAGGTGGGGCGGTTTTATTCTCAGTTTTAAATAATTTTTCTCCTGTCCAAAAAGTTATTATTAATGACATCAATCCTGATTTAATCATGGCTTATAATGTTATTAAAAATAATGTCAAAGAATTAATAGTCAAGCTAAAAAAAATTCAGCAGGATTTTTATGAACTTAAAAATCTAGAGGAACAACAAAAGTTTTTTTTGGATAAAAGAATAGAATTTAATTCTCGCAGCTGCGATGACGATATAGAAAAAACAGTTTTGTTATTATTTCTCAATAAAACTTGTTTTAATGGACTTTATAGAGTCAATAGCAAAGGACTTTTTAATGTCCCTTTTGGAAAATATGTCAAACCATTGATCTGCAATGAAGAAAACTTATTAGCTGTCAACCATCATTTACAGAAAGTGACGATCCTACAAGGGGATTTTGTCCAAACCCTAAATTATGCCAATAACAAGACTTTATTTTATTTTGATCCTCCCTATAAACCGATTAAAAAAACATCAGCTTTTACCTCTTATACTAAAGAAGATTTTAACGATGAGGAGCAAATACGATTAAAACAATTTATTGATCGAGTGGATCAGGCTGGTTATAAATTTATTTTAAGCAATTCCGACGTTAAAAACTTTGACTCTGACAACAATTTTTTTGATGATTTATATAAAAATTATAATATTCAACGGGTAAAAGCCCGACGAAATATCAATTCCCAGGGCAATAATAGGGGAGAAATTTGGGAATTACTGATCAATAATTGACAAAAATTAAGCCTAACAGAAAAGAGGACATGAATAAAAATATTTCTTCAAGAGATCGAGGGTGGCAAGCTGTATTCGATAGATATAACTTGCACGATTATGATTTTTGTAATCATCCTTATTTTATTAAGGCTGAACAGATTAAGGCAGCCACAAAACATTTTGAAACTACAGGGGAAAGAGAAGTAAGAATTTTATGTAAACAAGATACAAGAGAAAGCCGTCCAGAAGTTTTTAAAAAGCTAGGATTGTTTATTTTACCAGTCAAGAATGGAGAGTATGTGATATTAAAGGGCGAGGGTTATGTTGATATTCCTATCATAGAAACACCCATACAAAATTATCAAACTTTATTAGATTTTCAATTAGAAACTTCTTTGATAGGTGATTCAGAAATGCAACATCTGGACTTCGCTTACGCATCGAGTCTAATTCGTCACTTTATCAAAGATAATAGCCTAGTATTAACCATTCGTGGTAGAAAATATACCCCTGAATTTACACTAAAAATTAATGATCATGTTCTTAAAATTAAAGGTGTACAAACAGAGGTGGATGCAGGATATGAAGGCAAGAACCAAATTGTCCTGATTGAAGCCAAAAACTTAAGTATAGACAATGTAATTATCAGACAGTTATATTATCCATCTAGACAATGGCAACTGCATACTAAAAAGAAAATTGTTACACTATTTTTTGCTAAGAAATCAAATATATATTATTTATGGAAATTCGAGTTTGAAAATCCAGACAATTATAATAGTATTAAGCTGGTGGACTCAGCGAGATTTGAAATCATAAGCTAAATTTATCGTAGTTCTCATATCAGTTAGACGCAATTAACTCATTGTTGATTAAGCGGATCAGAATCTAGAATGTCTCTCATGAGAACCCTAGAATAAATCGACCATTTTGATCTGCAAAAAATGCCTCGTTTACCCTTGTAATAACATTTTTCAAAACCTGTAGCATACTTATAGAAAAGATAATTAAATCGTCAGCAAGTAATCTTAATTTAGCCTCAATTTTGCTTTTTAAATCGGGTCGGCTTTTAATGATTATCTTAAAAGCTCGTTTATAAGGATGAGCTTAGAATTAATTTAGTCATTGTTTAATTCTGCGATCAGATCATCAATGTTTCCCCGAAAGACTTTCCCTTGTTGGTAGTCTTGACGCGCTTGATGGATATTCTTGGCGATTTCTTCTCGTCTTTTTTTCAATTTGTCTATGTCGAATAATACTGATTAAATCATCTTGTTCATAGGGAAATTGTTTCCTCGATCGCTTCTTTTGGTAGTCCTCGACGAATATCAGCTAAAGGTTTTAAGCTTTCTTTGACTTCTTCAATGGTTTCTCCTTGACCATTTGCACTTGGGATTTCAGGACAATGCGGCAGGCATTTTTGCGAGGGATTCATGGTTGAAAACCTCCCGCTCCTTCTCTTAGTTTAGAGCAGCGGGTTGAACAGTTAGAGAAAACGGTAAAAACCTTAGTAGAAATTCTCCTCGATCAAACTTAAGTCCCACTGAACTTAATCTACAAGACTTTCTTTTTGGATTAATACCTCACCAGCGATCAAACGTTGGGCTGCCGACAGTAAAACATTCTCAATATAGGGCTTGACAACAAAAAAACCTTTTGCCCCTTTAGCAGCGGCGAGATGCTGCATTTTTTGCGCCTCTTGTGCGGTAACCATCGCTACTGGTATCCCCTGAAGTTGTTCATCCTCTTGCAGACAAGAGAGCAATTCTAACCCATTCAGGCGCGGCATTTCGATATCGCAGAGAATCAGATCACAAGCTAATCCGGCCCGTAATTTTTCCCATGCTTCTAAACCGTCCCGAGCCTGTTCAATGCGATAACCAGCTTTAACAAAAGAAATCGTTAACATTTCTCGCATGATTACCGAATCATCGACAATCAAGACCAGAGGAGAGGATGAAAGCTGATTAGGAGTTGCTTTAATACTATCAGCTAGTAATACTTCCCCCGCAATCATTTTTTCAGCTGCCGAGAGTAAATCTCTGTCTGGGCAGGGCTTGGTAAAATAACCACTAGCTCCTAATTTCGCCGCCTCCTTGCGATGAAGGTACGCCGCTTTGGAAGTCAAGAAAGCCACGGGAATCGCCGCTAATCGGGGGTCTTTTTGCAAATTAGACAGTAATTCCAGGCCATTCATGCGGGGCATCTCGATATCGGAGAAAACGATATCACAGGGCAAACCGCCGCGTAATTTTTCCCAAGCTTCTTGACCATCCCGGGCCTGTTCCACACGATAACCGGCTTTACTAAAGGTTGAAGAGAGCAATTCCCGGACAGTAATCGAATCATCGACAATCAGCACCATAGTCTCCGATTTTTGCCCAGGTCCCACCTCTACGGGGGGGGCAGTTTGGCGCCAAGGACTCCCCTTATCGGTACGCAGACGACCCTGGGCAATGTCGATTAACTCTAACACATCGCCGATGGGCATCACCGTACCATCGCCTAAAACCGTCGCCCCGGCAATCCCAAGCGTTTTCGGAATCGGTCCTTCGATCTGTTTGATGACGATTTCCGGTAGCGAGCTTCGGAATCGGTCCTCTGACATGATCACTTGATCTACCTGCACTGCCAAGAGATTATTACCACCGCGCAGGATCACGATCGAAAAAGAGTCGTCCTCCTGTTTGCTGGTGTAAAAACTACCGCGACCGCCCCGCCGATTGTAGGAAAGCAACTCGCTCAGGGGTTGGAAAGGTAGTAAAGTATTTTGCCAGAAAACGCAGCGCCGTCCATCCATATCCATTTGGATATCCCTGGGCTGGTAAAAGCTCATCTTCACCTCTTCCACCTTTGCCACCTTGACCTCCAGGCTTTTCGGGAGGAGGACTTCTTCCACTTCGTCCCTGGAGAAACCGATGCGCGCACGATCACTAACACAAAAGAGGGCCTTACAGATACTCAGGGTTAGGGGTAAACGGATGGTAAAAGTGCTTCCTTTGCCCAGTACCGAGTCAATAGTTGCCGTTCCCCGCACATCGATTAAACTGGTCCGCACCACATCTAAACCCACCCCACGACCGGAAAAATCATCGGCCTGATCTTTGGTACTAAAACCAGGGCGAAAGAGGAGTTCATAGACTTCTTGGCGACTGAGGTGTTGAGCTTCCCGATCGCTGATTAGGCCTTTTTTGATCGCCTTGCGTTTAACCCGATTCGCATCAATACCGGCCCCATCATCACTAACGGTGATCACGGTTTGATTTCCCTGTAGGAATGCCTGGACAGAGATCGTACCGAGGGCAGGTTTCCCCTTGGCCATGCGTTCTTGGGGTGATTCAATGCCGTGGGTGATCGCATTGTTGACCAGATGGGTCATGGGACTAAGGAGATGTTCAAGGATCATCTGATCGATGAGAACATCACCCCCTTCCACTTTTAATTTGGCTTGTTTATGCAGTTTCAGGGACATATCGCGAATTGACCGGGGGAGGTGATCGGCAGTTTGACTAAAGGGAGCCATGCGGGATTTGGTCATCCCTTCCTGTAGTTGGGTGGTAACCTGTCGCAGACTACGCATCACCTGATCGGTTTCATCGACGACAAATTTAAGATCAGAGGCCGATTCTCGCACTCGCACGATCAATTCGATGATTTTTTGCACTTTTTTATGGAAATGATCATCAAACTGGTCGAGATCTAGGTCCTCTAGTTCGCCAGTCATAGCCGAATCGCCCTGATTTTCTCCCTTAACTCTACCGTAACCGATGGCACCGCCGGGATTGCGACTAGCCAGCAAAGCCTTTTCTAGGAGGGTTCTTTCATAGAGATCCTGCAGCCAACTGCCCTCATCGCTGAGTTTTTGGACTTGGTTAAGCAAATTATCCAAAAAGAGACCCAGGTCTTTCTGTTCCTGTTCAAGGCAATTGCGTTTAACCACCAGTTCCCCGATCAGATTGCTGAGGTTATCCAATTGTTTGATCGGCACCCGCATCATCTGTTCAAAAGCTTTACTGACAAGGGGACGCCCGTTATTTAACCGTTTTGGTGGACTGAAACTGGAGGCCGGAGTCCCCGCCACCACCCGAGGGCTCCCTGTGAGGAGTTTTTCTAAATCCTCGAATTTATTCTCTTGGCTTTCTCTGGCAATTTCCAGTGATTCTAACCGTTGGAGATGTTCCGCCCCAGTCTCCCGTTCCACTGCCGTGGATTCCGAGAGGAGGGCCTCTAGGGATTCAAAGATGTCTGGCAGTGGCGATTGCGCTCCTGGGGTGGGTTTTTCCAGAAAAGCGTCTAAGTCTTCGAGGCTGTCGTAAAAATTGGGGTTGCTGATGGTTATAATTGCTTCTGAGTCCCGGACTGCTGCATTTTCTAACAGCAGCGATTCCAGATCATCCCCATCTTCTGGTTCTGACTTTGGCGCAGGCCCACGGGTAAAATAAAGATCATTAGTGGCGGCTTCTTCCCAATTGATGCTACCGCCAAAAAGTTCCCGTAATTCCCGTTCTGAGGGCAAGGAAGACGGGGGTTGGCCAAGAGAAGCCCCAGACCTGGCTGCCGGAGAGGAACTCTGCTCAAATAAAGTGATGAGTTCGTCTAGAGCATCCTCACCGTCGCTGTCTTTGTCTTCTAAACTCTCTAACAACTGTTCGAGCTCTTCGTTAAAGAGATGATCCGAGTCGGGTTTCATCATGATTTGCTTCCTGCCAAGTCTTCCTTTTTGGTCAACCAATACGCTCTCTCTAGCTTCAGGCTACCCAGAATTCTACCCGATAACTTCATCCACTAGCAATTTTTTTATGGCTAATCAAACTCTTGGACTCGATCGACAATTTTACTCCTATTATCAATCTATCTGTCGGCGAGAATCTCCTATTTTAGCTCAATTACGTCAAGAAACTGCCTCTCAACCCCTGGCAGTCATGCAGATTGCCCCCGAACAAGGTCAATTTATGGCTTTTTTGGTACAGGCGATCGGGGCGAAAAAAACCTTAGAAATAGGGGTTTTTACCGGTTATAGTGCGCTAGTGGTGGCCTTAGCTTTACCCCGAGAAGGCAAGCTGATCGCCTGTGATCTAAGCGAAGAATATACCAGTATCGCCCGCCGTTATTGGCAGCAGGCCGGTGTCGCCGCTAAAATCGATTTAAGAATTGCCCCAGCCCTGGAGACTTTAGATCAATTAATCGCCGCAGGAGAAAGTAATAGTTTTGATTTTGTCTTTATCGATGCCGATAAAAGTAATTATGATCGCTACTACGAACAGGCGTTACAATTGGTCAGAACGGGCGGAATTATCGCTATCGATAATGTTTTTTGGTCGGGACGGGTAGCGACGGCCGATAGCACCGATAATCGCACCAAAATTATCCGTTCACTCAATGCCAAAATTCAGCAGGATGAACGGGTAAATATCAGTATTATTCCTATTGGTGATGGTTTGACCCTAGCCATGAAAAAGTGAAAGGGCAAAATTAACTTCTTGGTTAGGATAGGCACTCATGCAAGAGACAGTTAGATAAGCTTAGACGCACTTAAGTTACATATCTTAAAATTCAAAAAACTCTCAACCGCTTATTCCTCCTGCCTTGCTAAAACGCATCTTAGATGCGTTTTAGCTTATGTGTAATTAATTGTGTCTCGCTACTTATATCCCTTAAGATAGTTGACAAAAAATTATAGCTGAGAACGACAGCACCAAATTATCAGTTCAACGGAGAGGGTGGGATTTGAACCCACGTTAGGTGTGACCCTAAAGCAGATTTCGAGTCTGCCGCATTCAACCACTCTGCCACCTCTCCACAGGGTTTGAGTCTGGATTATCATTTTAACAGATTACTTGCCCTAGGATTGATTTTTTTTGATAGACCTCTTGTCTAATTGATTTTTGAGGGTTGAAAAAAGTCAAAAATAACGATTAAGCGGCATAAAATATCTAAATAGACCATTTAATTGATTATTATTCATTTTTAATTCTCCTGACTACCGATTACTGACTACTGACTCCTAACCCTAACAACAATTTTTGATTTTTACCAGAGGTCTGATGAATCAAGCTCCTTTTCTTCCAGTCAACCATCCCCAGCCTAACTTTCTCCACTGGTTAGGGAGTCTCTGGAAATTTTCCCGTCCCCATACGATTATCGGCACTTCTTTCAGTGTTTTAAGTCTGTATTTAATTGCTTTAGGCAATATTAGCGATTTTTTTAGCCATTGGTCGGTTTTATTGCTCACTTGGACTGCTTGTCTTGCGGGTAATGTCTATATCGTCGGTTTAAATCAGTTGGAAGACATCGACATCGATAAAATCAATAAACCCCATCTTCCCCTAGCCAAGGGCGAATTTTCTCGGTTAACAGGAGGGTTAATCGTGGGTTTAAGCGGCATTTTAGCAATTATACTGGCTTTTATCGGTGGTTTTTGGCTGTTAATCACCGTGGGCATTAGTTTACTCATCGGCACTGCCTATTCCTTGCCACCAGTGCGTTTAAAACGCTTTCCCCTCTGGTCCGCCTTCTGTATTTTTACCGTCCGGGGTGTCGTCGTCAATTTAGGTCTTTTTCGCCACTACAACACAGTTATCAATCAAAATCAGTCTATCTATCCCTCAGTCTGGGTTTTAACAGCTTTTGTTCTTGTTTTCACCGTCGCAATCGCTATTTTTAAGGATGTTCCTGACCTAGAAGGCGATCGCATTTACCAAATTACCACTTTTACCCTGCTGCTCGGCCCTCAAAAAATCTTAATAATTTCCCTCTTGACAATTTCGCTATGTTATGCAGGGATGATTGCCGTCGGACTCTTGGGGATAACAGGAATTAATTCTTCTCTGGCCATTGTCGCCCATCTGCTCTTACTTCTTCTTCTTTGGTGGCGTAGTCGCAGAGTAAATTTAGAAGATAAAAGCGAAATAAGCCAATTCTACCAATTTATTTGGAAATTATTCTTCCTAGAATACCTGATATTTCCCCTAGCTTGTTTACTATGAAAATATCTCCTTTTTTAGCGGCCATTCCCTTACTTTTGCTAGGTGGTACAAGCGCACCTAGTCAAGAAACGATCAATCCGCAATTATTAACCGGCAACGTTCGTTTAACCCTGAAACACGGCGTTTGGAAACTGTGGCAAGATAAACCCGTTTATCAATATATTACCCTAGATCTAAGCTGCGATCGTGCCGTTTGTCAACCGTCGGTGTGGGGATACGCGCCCAAATTCAATAAAGAAGTGGATCACCAAGGCACGGTAAAAACGATTAAATTAGACAACGCTTGGCGATTACAGGTGAAAATGAAGATTCAAACTCACCCTTGGCAAGCAGAAGTCAGGGAAGCTATCTATAATATCGAAATTGTCCCCTACCAAGACCAACTTATCGGCAGTTATCAAGGCACTTTAGGGGGAAGAAGACTACAAAACACAGTTAATGGCACAATTTCCCCTTTATGGCCTAATCCTGTCCCTAATCACCAACCCCTACAAGCGCGAGAACATCCCCGTTTAATCTTTCGCAAGTCAGAATTAACTAATCTCAGAGAAAAAGCGAAAACTCCCATCGGTCAAACTATTATCGCCCAATTAAACAACAGTTTACAAGAAAAAATTTATTACGATGGTTATGTGCCTAATGGGGGTTATCATGCCACAGGTCATTGTTTTTTAGCAATTTTAAATCAAGATAGAAAATCAGCAGAAATCGCCTGGGAAATTATCGAAAAAACCCGTAAAAATCGGGGAAGGAGAATCTTAGAACAAGCGCCAATTGTCGCCGGAGTTGCTCTCGCCTACGATCTTTGTTATGATTTTTGGGGAGAAAAGCGCCCACAGGAAATTACTGGCTGGTTATCCAGTGAAAGTAAAAAACTTCTCAAAGGTGGTTCACCCAAAAATGGCTGGAATGGAGAGGCAGTTAGTAACTGGAATGCGCGGGCCAGAGGTGCAGCCGGTTTAGCTAGTTTAGCGATTCTCAAGGAAGATTTACCGCCCGATCCTCTCTATTATCCCTCGGCACAGGTGGAAATGGCCAAACGTCACATCGAACGCTATTTTACCACAGCTATCGGCGATCGAGGATTTGGCACAGAAGGAGATTTATACAGCACCGAACCCATGGTTATTTCTGTTTTTCCTTTTTTACAAGGCTATCGAAATAGTCTCGGATTAGACTTAGTAACTGGTTCCTCGGCAGCCCAATTGATCCCCCATTATTTAACCAGAATTGTCCCTAAAAATGGTCAATTATTGATTCCTGCTTATGGCAGACATCAGATGTTTGTAGGGGTATCTTTATTAACTATCGGATTGGGAATTACCGATAAATCATGGCTACCAGCAATAAAATGGCGATTACAAGGTCAAGAAAAACAACTTTTTCACCCCCATTATCCTCATATTGCCCCTTTTCTTCTCGCTGCTTATCCATCTAATCTTACTCCAGAAAATCCCGCTCGCCAACTTTCCAGGGTTTTAGTTGATCAACAAAAGGGATTTTATACTTTTCGTAATCGCTGGCAAAATGAAGAGGATTTTGTCGCTAGTATCTATCTCAAACAGCAACCTTTTGTGGGGGGATGGTCTTTTCCCGATGTCGCTAGTGTGAGAATTTGGGGATTAGGAGGACATTGGGCGAGTTTTGAGGGTTCAAAAGGCGACTGGAATTCGGAAAATACGGTTATTTTCCCGAAAACACCGCCTTGGCGACAGGCAAAACCGATATCTTTTCAATCTAGTCCCGATGGTTCGGGAGTAATTACGTTAAAAACTGATAAAATTAGGGTTAAAGGGGCTGAACCACCCGCAGGAGTCGCTCTAGTTCGCTCTTTCGCCGTCGATTACAGTCTGTCCTCCGGTTCCCCCGGATTATTCGTCTTGATGGATAAATTATTAGGTAAAGTCGAGCAACCAGAATTTATTAATAAAACTTGGGTGATGAATACCCAGGGAAATGTCACTCTCGGAAAAAATAGTTTTACTATCACTCAAAATCGGGCAACTATGCAGGGAACTTTTATCACTCCCGTGACTTTAAAAGTCGAGAAAACTAATACAGGTGAGCGCATTTTAGCCACAGGTAGCGAGGAGTTTTTTCTAGTGATGACCGTCCAGAAAAGTCGTCCCCCAGCAGTTAAAATTATCGGTAAGGGATTAGATGCGATCGTGCAAATTGGCTCCCAGGAAATCTCAATTATCGATGGTGCAGTTAGATTAAAAGAGATGAATTTTCAAGAGCCATAAAAATTGGCAAGTGACCCCAAAAAAGTTAACAGTTGTCAAGATGATGACTATTTGAGCAAATATTGCTGATATAATCGAGATGGCTGCTCAAAATAGACCCTAAATTTAGAACTATCTAGAATTGCATCTATAATTTCCGGCTAACTAAACTATGGCTAAATATCATCAAATCACCGTTCACAATCGTCAGACCGGCGAAAAATTTGTCACCACCGTTCCAGGGGATAACTATATACTGCACAGTCTGGAAAAACAGGGCTATCAATTACCCTTTTCCTGTCGCAATGGAGCTTGTACCAGCTGCGCGGTCAGGGTATTATCAGGAGATATCCATCAACCAGAAGCGATCGGACTATCACCAGAATTAAAAGCCAGAGGTTATGCTTTACTTTGTGTCAGTTATGCCCGTGGCGATCTGGAAGTAGCCACCCAAGACGAAGATGAAGTCTATGAATTGCAATTCGGTCGCTTTTTTGCTCGTGGAAAAGTGCGTTTTGGTTTACCCTTAGATGAAGAATAGATTAGGGATTAATCGTGCCAGATACCAGCAGCCAATTAGAAAAATACCTAGACATTGCCAGCGAGGCCGCCCTAGCGGCGGGAACAATTATCCTCGATAATTGGGGTAAAATCGAGATAATAGAAGAAAAAGGGCGATCGGGCGATTTAGTGACGGAAATAGATCGTCGAGCAGAAACAGAAATTATCAAAATTATTAGCCGTCACTTTCCCGAACATGGAATTTTAGCCGAAGAATCGGGAAAACTGCCAGGGACCGATAGCGACTATCTCTGGGCGATCGATCCCCTCGATGGAACCACCAACTATGCCCACGGTTATCCCGTAGCCGTCGTCTCCATCGGACTACTGATCGCAGGGATAGCAGCAGTGGGAGTCATCTATAACCCCTTTAGAAAGGAACTATTTCGGGCAGCCAGGGGTTTAGGGTCCACCCTGAACCGTCGTCCCATCCATGTCTCCCGGACGAGTGAACTAGAAAAAAGTTTACTGGTGACAGGCTTTGCCTACGATCGCTGTCAAACCCCCGATAATAATTATGCCGAATTCTGTTATCTGACCCATCTGAGCCAAGGGGTACGCCGCAGCGGTTCTGCTGCCAAAGACTTAACCGATGTGGCCTGTGGGCGCTTAGATGGTTATTGGGAACGAGGGATTAATACCTGGGATCTGGCCGCAGGAATTGTTATTATCGAAGAAGCTGGCGGTAAAATTAGCGCCTATGATGAGAGTCCTTTTAGGATGGAAACGGGGCGAATTCTGGCCACTAACGGACAGATTCACACCCCCTTAAGCCAAGCTCTGCAAAAAGCTGCCTCTTGGAGGTTTCAGTTTGAATCCTTTTAATATTTAGGGTTGGCTGAATATTCAGTATAAGCTTTGCTAGAAAAGGGTTTTGGCACTTTTTTCCCCAAAAAAGTGCCAGAAACAAACGTTGAGAAATCGAGACGAGGGACTCAAAACCCTGGCACTTTCCGGAGGCGAACGCAAAGCACTCCCTACGCGAGAACGCAAAGGGTGCCTCTCCTGAGCGCGCGAGGTCATTCTGTTATTCTGACTTCCCCCACCGACGACCGGCGGCTGACGACCGACTCCTAACCCCACCAACAAACTTTTTCAGCCAAATCTATTTATGGCGTTATCATTCTAATCAGAGACAGGAGCCGTTCTATGACTTTTCCAATTTCCCAGGGATTGTTTCAATTTGATTTAATCGATCACTTCGCTATTTTAGGAGTCTCGATCGATGCCGAGCATCAGGAAATTCGCCAGCGTTACTTAAAAATCGCCCATAAACTCCATCCCGATACCTGTCGCACTTACACCACCGCCGAAAGGGAACAGGCTCATCATTTACTCTCAAAATTAGTTAACCCTGCCTACGAACATCTCGGCCGCAACCCGTCTCGCGAAGAATTTCGCCTTGTTTTAACAGAAATGGGCAAGGCAATGGCGAGGGATTCCGGTAAAATCACCATCAGTAGCGAACCGGCTAGAAAACTAGCCCAGTCCACCGCTAACTATGAATTAGCCTATCAAAAAATCCTGCAATCTTTGGCGATCGATCAATATACCGCCCTAGAAAATGCCTATCAGAAAATCGCCCAACTCAGTGAACTCAATCTGGTTTATCTGATGTTAACCGAAGGTGAGGGCAACAAGAAAACCACCCGGAAAGTCTTTATCTCCCAAGGCAATCCTAACCAGTCCGAGTTAGTCGGGGCTACTGTAACCACGGCAGCCCGGGCTAAAGCCAAAGAATCGCCACTAGAAGCCTATATTCGCCGCGCCCAAGCCTCTCTTGACCAAAATAACCCCGCCCAAGCTTTGCGAGAATTGCGCGATGCCCTGCGGCAAGAACCGGATAATGGCATCTGTCACGCCCTGATCGGTTTAGCCTACCTGCGACAAAATCAACTATCCATGGCCCGGGTTCATATTAATCGCGCCTGGAAAACCAGCCCCCAAGATGCGACGGTGATTAAGTGCAAACGGGAACTAGATCAAGTGGTTAATCCTAATACTGAAGTGCAACACCAGAAGGGACAAAAAGGGGAAGGAGATCGCAATAGCGGTTTTTGGTCTCGATTTGGTGCTAAAAAGAAATAGGACTGACCAGTGCCACCGATTTTGATTAGCAAACTCCCATGATTCATCAACCCCCGGCGGGAACCAGGGATTTATTACCCCTAGAAGTTACCCAAAAAGGCTGGATTAACGATCGCCTTCAGTCTGTCTTTCAGCGTTGGGGCTATCAAAGGATCGTCACCTCCACCATTGAATGGCTCGATACCCTCACCGCAGGCGGTGCGATCGATCCCAGCACCGTGATCCAACTCCACGGGGATAGTCAAGGACTATCGGGATTACGCCCGGAATTAACCGCTTCTATTGCCCGCAGTGCCGTCTCCCGCATGAGTGGGGAGTCCTATCCCCAACGTCTCTGTTATCGGGCTAACGTTTTTCGTCGCCCTAGCGCCAGTTATCACGGTCGTCAAGTGGAATTCTATCAAGCGGGGGTAGAACTGCTCTTTTCTGGCGGTTTACTAGCTGATGCCGAGATTTTACTGCTTCTGGCCGACTGTTTCGATAGTTTGGCCGTCCCTAACTGGCAGATTATTTTAGGAGAAGCGGGTTTGACTCGTTCGCTACTTTCCCCTTTTCCCGGTCCCCTACAGGAACAGGTGAAGCGCTGTTTAGCCCTCCTCGACTACGTTAGCCTTGAAAATCTTCCCTATCCCAATGAAACCCTCCGGCAGCAAGCCCGACAATTATTTCACCTGCGCGGTAATCCTCACGATGTCCTCGCACGAGTGGCAGTATTAGCCCTGGAAGAATCGGCCCAAAAAGCCGTTAATAACCTTAAATCCCTAGTAGAGCTGCTTAATGCTGATCGCTCTGAACCCTTCCCCCTAATTCTCGATTTAAGTCTGATTCAAACCTTTGATTACTACACCGGCATCGTTTTTAAAGCCGTTAGTGATCACCAGCAAAATCTCAGTATTTTAGGCCAGGGCGGACGCTACGATCAATTATTGGGCGTTTTTCATCCCCAGGGCCAATCGGCTCCGGGTATCGGTTTTTCCCTGAATATCGAAGAACTGCACGAAAGTTTATTATCAGGGCAGACTTTACCCAGTCAAGCTCCTCCCCTCGACTGGTTACTTATCCCTTTGGGTAATAACGCCCAGATAGCGACTTTTAGTAAAGCTCGCTCTCTTCGCACCAGTGATCCTAATCTGAGAGTGGCGATCGATTTAGGTGGTCGCAGCGAGGCACAAATTCGTACCTATGCCCGCGATCGAATGATTAAAAATCTCGCCTGGGTGCAAGAAGATGGTTCCGTGAGCGAAGAATCTCTCTAAAAGGGGGCAAAAGCAGCGAAAATGCTGCCTTCTGCCCGCTGCTATAGGACTCCCTAATTGTGTTCAATTACCCGTCATCCCAGTCATGCCTTCGATCAGTCAAGTGAAATCGATTTTTTTTCTGATCCTCTTTCTCCTCAGTATTCTAGGGGGTATTCTACTGGCTTCGCTACTTAAACAACCAGCGATCGCCCAATCTCCCGCCGCGGAGACAGTGCTGAATCGTTATCAAATTGGAGAGCAAACCTATCTAGAAAATTGTGCCACTTGCCATATTGCCATTCCCCCCAGCATCCTACCCAGTCAAACTTGGAAAAAAATCCTCGAAAATCCTAATTCTCACTATGGTATCCGTTTAAAACCAATTGTTGGCATTACTCAGCGTCTTATCTGGGATTATCTCAGTTATTCTTCCCGCCCTCTTAGCGAGACTACTTTTGTTCCCCTCCTAATTGAACAGTCCAGCTATTTAAAAATTTTGCACCCTAGGGTCAATTTACCCACTCCTCTCGGTCACACCACCTGTGTCACCTGTCATCCCAATGCTTCCCGCTACGATTATCAGACTCTTACCCCCATCTGGGATAATGCGGCCTGATCAGTTATCAGTTATCAGTTATCAGTTATCAGTTTTCAGTTATCAGTTTTCAGTTATCAGTTTTCAGTTTTCAGTTATCAGTTATCAGTTTTCAGTTATCAGTTTTCAGTTTTCAGGTGTGAGTTTTTAGTTGACTGATTACTGTTTACCGATCGCTGAGAGAAGGTGCAGTCAGGGTGATTTCGCCGATTTGACCAGCTTTACCCATTAATTGGGCAGGTTTTTCGTTAAGAGAGATTTTAACACCGCCAGCATTGCCCGATCGAATATTTAAACTCTTTTGGGCTGTCCAAGTTCGTTTAGTCCCAGGTTGGAGATTGCCTTCATGGACTTTTTTGCCATCGGCAATTACCCGTACCCAAGCGGCCTGTTCAATAGTTACCTGGGCTGAGAGGGGAACTTTTGGCTGAGGAGAAGGGGAAGGAGAGGCTGCCGGTGCGGGAGGGACTACCGGCGCGGGGGAAACCACGGGAGAAGGAGAGGGAGTAACGGTAGGGGGGTTAGAGAGAGGGGGACGGAGGAAAAGATAGCCAATACCGCAAAATATACCCGCCAGCAAGCCTAGCCAGAGATACATCCCGAAAAAGGTTGATTTAGCTGGTTGGGGGCCAGTTTCTGGGGCTGGTTTTTCTGATTTCACCCGTTCCGCTTTTGGGGCGGCAGGTTCAGCCTTGGGGGGAGGGGTAACTTTTGTGGGCAGTGTTTTCGGGATAGTTACCTCCTGGGCTAATTGTTCCGCACTAGGAGACAAGCGATCAGCTAAAGCTTTGCCATCAATTTTTAGGGCATCACCGTAGCGTTTGATAAATCCCTTGACATAAATTAATTCTGGTAATTTCTGCCAATTCCCCGTTTCCAACGCTTCTAGCATTGGTACTCTAATCATCGTCAGGGCGGCGATATCGTCTATGCTCAGACAGCTTTCTTCCCGTTTTTGACGTAAATAAGTCCCGATTTCCTTGATTTGTTCGGCTTGTAGGGGACTGAGTTGACTCATAATTCCAGTCATAATCTATACCAATTAGATGATAATCTCGATTTTGTTATTTTGGGATAATCTGTTTACCTTGTCATCATTACCGGCGAAAAGGTTCCAAAAACCGGTAAAAATCGGCAATACTTGCAAAAGTTAAGTTTTTTATTCTAGGGTGACTGCACTGACTGATTAGTGCATACATTTGTTCTCAATGCTTGTTGTTCTCGAACTCTCAGCTGATCGCTAATTATGACCTTTATTCCCCATCCCGACACCACACCCCTTCACCTTACCTGTGCCGTAGTCACGGTGAGCGATACTCGTACCCCAGAGACGGATAGGAGTGGCCAGATAATTCAAGAGTTACTAACTCGATCGGGCCATGATATCGGCCTATACTTAATTGTACCCGATCAACCCTTACAAATTCAAGCCATCTTACCAGAGATTAGCAATCAAAATCAGATCAAAGTCTTAATTCTCAATGGGGGTACGGGTATTGCTCCCAGAGACACTACATACGATGCTTTAGTACCTTTATTAAGGATTACTTTGCCCGGTTTTGGCGAATTATTTCGTTATCTCAGCTATCAGGAAATTGGCTCCCGTGCCATGGCATCGAGGGCAATAGCCGGGGTTTATCAAAACTTATTAGTCTTTTCTCTCCCTGGTTCCACTAATGCCGTTAAATTAGCCCTAGAAAAACTGATTCTTCCCGAAATATCACATCTGGTTAAACAGCTAAATGGATAATTTATTTTGATTTGATCTGGGCGGAAATTTCTTGAAAACATACATCCCAAAAATAGCTGGCTAGATTGACTGCGCTTAACAGTTTGGGAATTCCTTCACTTAGACTAGCAAAACCTCGATTGTTAATCTGGAGAAAATCAATAGCGATCGCCAAAGTTAAAAGTGCTAAAGCGATGATTAAAATTTGGTAATAAGTTTGTCTTATTCGCCGCCAAAATACTAAACCATAAATCAGAATTGCGAGGGCATAAACAGAGATAGTCAAGAATTTGGGAATATTAAAATAGAGGAGAATGATATGAATTCTGAAGATTTCATTGATGGCAAAAAGTCCCGTTATTATACCAGAAAAAAGTAAAAAATGGCGAGAATTATTGAAACTTTCATTCCTGGACAATAAAGCATAACTAAAAAGGCAAACAATCGGAGGTAAACAACAAAGCAATTGAAAAGAATGGGTTAATAAACCAGCGATCGGAGTTGGGGGAGTAGCGGGGGGATAAAATAAAAGACTAGAGTTTAATTTTGCCCGATCAACCCCAGCAATCAAAGCTAAAACCAAGAGGAGAACGACAAGATTTATTTTCAGAAAATGCTGTTCTCGTGAGGACATAAGTATAACAGTTTATAATTGTGGCTATTAACCACGATATAATTCAGAGAGTGCCGCAAAGTGCCAAGCATTTCCCCAATTGTGTTAAGGACAATTTTCTCGGTTTTCTATGCTCGATCAAAAAGAACTTTTGTGTTTATTACAATTGGCTAGTCCCATTTTACCCGTGGGGGCCTATAGTTATTCCGAAGGACTAGAAACCCTCGTCGAAAAGGGGATTATCTCCAATAGTGCCAGCTTAAATGATTGGTTACAGCGATCGCTTTGCCAAGGCTCGATTCGCTTAGAAACGGCTGTTTTGCTAAGGGTATATCGTTGTTTTTGTCAAGAAGATTTTACAAAACTTAATTATTGGGATAACTGGTTATCGGCAACGCGAGAAACAGCCGAATTAAGACAACAAAGCTGGCAAATGGGGCGATCGCTGTTAAACTTATTGCGGGAGTTAGCAGCGGACAGAGATAATCTACCGGAACAGGCTAATTATGCCACCGCTTTTGCGATCGGGGCAAGTCATTGGCAAATTGGGGAAGAATTAGCGGTTTTAGGCTATTTACACAGTTGGGCAAGTAATTTAATCAATGCGGGATTGCGTTTAATTCCCCTAGGACAAACCCTAGGACAAGCGCTTCTGATCGGTTTACAGCCCAGTTTATTAACAGCAACAGCAGATATTATCAGTTTAGCCGATGAAAACCTGAGCAGTTGGAGTTGGGGGCTAAGTTTTGCCAGTATGAACCACGAAACCCAGTATAGTCGTCTATTTCGCAGTTAGAAATTTAGATACAAGAACATCTGTATTGTTTATCGAATTTTTCGCTATTTTCTGGGAGAATATCCAAGTCTCTAGGAGTCTCTCTCTTAGGTTCAAGCCTAGGGATAGCGTAAAAAACCGAATAAGGTATAGTAAGATTAAAAAAAATCTTAGGTCTTGGTTCTCGCTTTCTGAGTAACTAAGGATTTTAAGGAAAGGTGCGAACACTCTACCTAGCCACAGTGTACCAATGTTTAGTCAATCAGAAAAAATTCCCGTATCGGTATTGATTCCCGCCAAAAACGAGGAATCTAATCTTACCGCTTGTTTAGAGAGTGTTGCTAGGGCTGATGAAGTGTTTGTCGTCGATTCCCAAAGTAGCGATCGCTCGATCGAAATATCTACAAACTATGGAGCTAATGTAGTCCAATTTTATTTTAATGGTCGTTGGCCGAAAAAGAAAAACTGGTCCCTCGATAACCTGCCTTTTCGCAATCAATGGGTATTAATCGTCGATTGTGATGAAAGAATCACCCCCGAACTATGGGACGAAATCGCCACCGTGATCCAAGATCCCAACTATAACGGTTATTATCTCAATCGTCGCGTCTTCTTCCTCGGACAGTGGATCCGTTATGGTGGCAAGTATCCCGACTGGAATCTGCGCTTATTTAAACATAAGTCGGGCAGATACGAGAATTTAAACACCGAAGATATCCCCAACACGGGAGATAACGAGGTTCACGAACACGTTATCCTCGATGGCAAGGTGGGCTATCTGAAAAATGATATGCTGCACATCGATTTCCGCGATATCTATCATTGGTTAGAAAGACATAATCGTTATTCCAACTGGGAGGCGCGAGTTTATTACAATATTCTCACGGGTAATGACGAAAGCGGCACGATCGGAGCGAACCTGTTCGGTGATGCGGTGCAGAGAAAACGCTTTTTAAAGAAAATTTGGGTAAAATTGCCCTTTAAACCGCTGCTGCGCTTTATTCTCTTTTATTTTATCCGTCTCGGTTTCTTGGATGGTAAAGCTGGTTATATCTACGGTCGTCTTTTGAGTCAGTACGAATACCAAATAGGGGTTAAATTGTACGAATTACGGCAATTTGGCGGTAAATTAAACGTTAATGCCCAGGCTAATCCCCCGGTTAAACCCTCGGAACCTCAACCGGTAGAAATGATTAAATAAGTCCTATGTCCCCAGAAATCCGCACCGATGAGGAAGCGTGGCTAGATCTGCGTACCTACGATCAATCTTGGTTTGATCGCGGTCGTTCTAATCCGATTATCCTACTTTGGTGGTTAGTACAGGGAATTCTTTTTCCCCTCAGTTTGCACCAGATGGATAGCTTTCGCTGCGCTATTTTGCGGCTATTCGGGGCTAAAATCGGCCTTGGGGTGAAAATTCGCCCGACGGTAAGGGTGACTTATCCTTGGAAAGTGGCGATCGGTGATTATACTTGGATCGGCGATGATGTGGTGATTTATAGTTTAGATAACGTTACCATCGGCAGTCATTGTGTGATTTCTCAAAAATGCTATCTTTGCACTGGCAGTCACGATCCGGGCGATCGCTCTTTTGGCTTAAAAACCACTCCCATCCTCATCGGTAATGGTACATGGATCGCGGCCGATTGTTTTTTGGCTGCGGGGGTAAAAATTGGCTCTAATGTTGTTATTGGGGCAAGAAGTAGCGTATTTGCCGATATTCCCGCTCAAAAGGTCGCTTGGGGCAGTCCCTGTCGTCCTCAATACGATAGAAAGATGAATTCTTATAGCAGTTAAACTAAGAGGCATTTTTGGCGGTCTTCAGATCGCTTTTGCCCCACTGTTTGCCAAAAATAAGGCTTTTGACCTGCTAAAATCCGATGTTCATGCTGCGAAAATAGGATTAAGACCTTCAAAAACCTTGTATTATCCTTATTTAAGTACACAAACTGGTACAAAAAAAAGAGGACAACAAAGCCTGAAACGACTGGCTACTGACGACCGACTCCTAACCCCACCAACAAACTTTTTCAGCAGCCCCTAAATAGCATTTTTATCGATTTTTGTCAAGATATATTTTACATTTTTTTATCTTATTTATTTGACACAATTTATTAGAAAAAGGGTTTCCAATTAAAGAGGGCGAATGCAATTCGCCCCTACAATAATAATATTATTATTGTGCCAATGGTAGGGGCGCACCGTGGTCAGTGAGTTGATCGAACTGCGTGCGCCCAGAATGTCCTAAAGATAATAGCCACGGCAGACAAGTAAGCAGAAAAGTGAGGGTATATGAAGCATCGGCAGGTCTCCAGCAGAAATGGAGAGGTTGACAAAGCTTTGTCGTAGTGGAACGTCAAGGCAAACGGGAGGGAAAGAATTTTGAGGAGAAGGCTTATTTCATCAGTAGTGAACGGTTGTCAGTGGAAGCCTTTTTGAAGGCAATTCAGGGGCATTGGAGTATTGAAAATCAGTTTCACTGGGTGAAAGATGTCGCCTTGAAGGAGGATAATCCGTCTCGGCGGGCGGTCATTCTCCCGTTAACTGGGCGATTTTATTTAGTTGGTTGATTACCTTGGTTCGCCGTGGCGGGTTTCGGACGGTTCCCCAAGCTCGGCGTTTATGGGCTAACCAAGTTGAGACAATTTTTGCTTTACTTGTATGAAACCCCCCTTAATCCCCCCTTAATAAGGGGGGAGCCGACAATTTTTAACACCTACCTACTTATTTAGAGATTTTCTGCAACTTTAGGCCTATTTTTCCCATTTTTGAACTCCCAAAAATTAATTAGGCCGGAAGTCTGTTGAAACTTAACAATATTAACAGACAAGGACGGGAAAATAATTGCTAGATTGAGTTAGGTACAGTTAACTGTAACCGCGAGAACAAGAGAAAAAAAGCGGTTTTCCCCGGTAAAACCGCCAAAAAGCCCTAGCTTAATTTCTCGATTCTGACGATTAAATAAATATTAAAACAGCCGATGAATCTAACGAACTTTCCTTGGTTAACTGCCATCATCCTTTTTCCCATCGTCGCCGCCTTATTGGTTCCCATAATTCCCGATAAAGACGGTAAAACCGTGAGATGGTTTGCTCTGACGGTGGGATTAATCGACTTTGCCCTAATTATCTACGCTTTCTATAGCAGTTACGATTTCGCTAATCCCAATCTGCAATTAGTGGAAAGTTACCAATGGTTGCCCGAAATTGACCTAAGATGGTCTTTAGGAGCCGATGGCCTCTCCATGCCTCTGATTATCTTAACGGGATTTATCACCACTCTGGCTATCTTAGCGGCTTGGCCGGTGACTTTTAAACCGAAACTATTCTACTTCCTGATGCTGTTGATGTACGGGGGGCAGATTGCAGTGTTTGCCGTGCAGGATCTGTTACTGTTCTTCCTCGTCTGGGAATTAGAATTAGTCCCCGTCTATCTGATCCTCTCTATTTGGGGCGGTAAGCGCCGTCTCTACGCAGCCACCAAATTTATCCTTTACACCGCCGGAGGCTCCCTCTTCATCCTTGTAGCGGCGCTGACGATGGCTTTTTATGGCGATACCGTCTCCTTTGACATGGTGACTATTGCTGGCAAGGATTTTCCCCTGAAACTGCAATTATTCCTCTACGCCGGTTTTCTGATTGCCTACGGGGTAAAATTGCCCATCTTCCCCCTCCATACTTGGCTGCCGGATGCCCACGGCGAAGCCACTGCCCCCGCCCATATGTTACTAGCGGGAATTTTGCTTAAAATGGGTGGTTATGCGCTCCTACGGATGAATATGGGGATGTTACCCGATGCTCACGCCGTTTTCGCCCCCGTTTTGGTGATTTTAGGGGTAGTTAATATTATCTACGCCGCCTTCACCTCCTTTGCCCAACGCAATCTTAAGCGCAAAATTGCCTATTCTTCCATCTCTCACATGGGATTTGTCCTGATTGGTATGGCTTCCTTTACCGATATTGGTACAAGTGGGGCGATGTTACAGATGATTTCCCACGGACTGATTGGGGCGAGTTTATTCTTTATGGTCGGTTGTACCTACGATCGCACCCATACCCTGATGTTAGACGAGATGGGCGGTGTCGGCAAGAAAATGAAGAAAGTTTTTGCCATGTGGACTACCTGTTCCCTCGCTTCCCTGGCTTTGCCCGGGATGAGCGGTTTTGTGGCGGAATTAATGGTATTTATCGGTTTTGCCACCAGTGATGCCTATAGTCCCACTTTCCGGGTTATCATCGTCTTTTTAGCGGCTATCGGTGTCATTCTCACCCCGATTTATCTCTTGTCCATGTTGCGAGAAATTCTCTATGGGCCGGAAAATAAGGAATTAGAAGAACACCATGCCCTAGTAGATGCGGAACCCCGGGAAGTCTTTATTATCGCTTCTCTATTAGTGCCAATTATCGGCATTGGACTCTATCCGAAAGTGGCCACGACGATTTACGATGCTACCACCAATAAATTAACCGCCCTAGCGCGTAATTCTGTCCCCAGTTTAGTCCAACAGGCAAAGGCAAAAACCGCTAGTTTCTCCCTTTATTCCCTAAAAGCTCCAGAAATCTAAATGTAGGGTGGGTTAGGCGACGACAAGTTAAGCAGTTAACCAATAATTAAAAATTCGCCGTAACCCACCACATTATTGATCAAGAGAGGACTTATCAGGAATAAGTAGCTTTAACAGAAACAATATCTGACTTATTTCGGAACGCATAGCTCTGATCTCACCTTCAATCACATCAAAGCGTTTTGATATTGAATTCTTGTCATAATCAATAGGCATCGAGTCTTGAGTAGATAGATTGTTGAGTTTATTAGCAAGAGCTGCCCAACTATTAGCTTTTAATCCAAAATAATACTTAGCTTCATTTAGCGTTCTAAACTGCTGCTTAAGAGTATCAACAGTGAAGTTGATTGTCTGATAAACGCAAGCTTGGTTGTCTAGATCTTCCTCAACCATATCAACAACCTCACGAATAAGTTGATCGTGATTTTCACTAATCTGAGCGGCGGCTCCTAGTATCCGAGAGGTCGCTTTAATCTGCAATTCAGTATCTTGTTGAAGCTGATCGGCAATTTTACGAACTTGTTCCCCCAATGTGCCTTTACGCTTTGGCTCTAGAGCAGGTGTTAACTCTTGACTCATGAAAAATCTCCTTTATTCCTGGACTTCCCCCGGATAAACATACTAGCTATGGCTAAAAGTCTTACAGAGCCTGAGTTCAAGCAATACAATACAAATGAACTACTGGATACAAAATCCTGAAGTTCTTACGCAGATAGGGTTTGAGGCAAAAATTTTCAAATTTGACCTTTAGACCATTATAGCTTGTTTCGGGGCAGAAAATCAGCAAAAACATGAGCCATTTTCAAGTGAAAAATGTACCCAGTAGTCTCTTTTCAATTTTTTCTTAGAAGCGACCTGCAGTAAGGGTTTTGTTAATTTTTTAGTATTTATGTATGGGGGAAGTCCAGTTATTCAGAAAGGATATCTTTAATGGCAAGCCAAATGCGTTTGAGCTTTTGCAGCAAACCAACTGGATTACCAGTAGATTCCACTTCTACCGAATCAACTAATTGTTGAATCCTATCCATACGCTCTGCTAAAGCATAAAGGTTATTCACCGCCTCATCCTTGCTTGCCAACGATTCACGCAGTAGAACAACCATTTCAGCAATTTCCTGCTTTAGACGCTCATTTTCAATTTTACGGCGAGTTTCCCAACCCTTGATGCCAGCCTTTGAGCGTCTTTCTCGTTTAAGCAGCTCTTGGGCTTCATTATACAGAGTCAGATATTGCGTCCGCCGGGCATCTGCTTCTTGATATTTGGCTATTAATTCAACAGTTTTTGCCTTCTCTTCGTTATAAAGACAAAGAGTTTGCTGATATCTTTGCTGCTCACTAAGATAGAGTTGATTATTCTGCGTTGCACGCTGCTCCCATTCATCAACTGCAAGCTGTGAAGTCTGAAGCTGTTGCTGCAATTGAGCTTTTTCCTGCTGCAACAAAAACTTATCACCTCTAGCATTATCTCGCTGCTGTTTCAGTTCATGATAAGAGGGTGGCTCTGGCTGCCGAGAGCGAGGATTGTTGCGCTCATTATCACTATTAGAATCTCGGCGATCCGCCCTTCGCATCCCTGGCATAATTCAACCTCCGAAGCAGATATACCTATAACTTGAGTCTTCCCAAATCAACGGAACGAGATAGCATTCGACAAGCTAAACCTCCTAATGAATCAATCAGTATCGATCACACTAAAAAATAACTTGACGGACACTATCACTACTAAGAGTTAAAGCGACCTAACGACTTAATCAAGAGGCAATCGCCACTCTCAACTTAAATCTAAAATATCATATTTGTCCGCTCCAATGATTTGCCATAACCCGATTACTTCTTAATTCTTAACTGTAGCGAGCATCAATAATCTTGGCGAACTGAACAACGAAGTCAGCTAGTTCGATAGGGGGGCATAAATCGACTAAATCCTTATCTGGTAAGAGACTTAATTGATTAGTTCGCTCTAGATCAAAAACAATTGACAAAAATCGCTAAATGCCTTTCTATATAACGGTTCCATCCCTTATAACCCCCGTCCATTGCATAACACAAACCGAAGAGCCCTATTTTTAATTGCGTAATCCTTGCTCAAATAGCGACTATTGAGACTTAAACAAAAACTGAGGTAACAATAGTTAAATAGTTTCAAACCTATAGCAGTAAGCCATCAGCTTTGAATCAGTTATATAGGAAGTTGTCGTTTTCTTTTCACTGTTTACTGATTACTTTTCACTAATAACTGAAAAATCCCCACCCTACCCAATCACCTCATGTAAATCCGTCGGTGCGAGATTAGGATAAACCACTTCACCATCCTTAAACCAGATAATGCGCTGAGAGTGACGCGCCACATCAGCCTCGTGAGTTACCATGACGATAGTAATGCCACTGTTATTCAATTCCGAGAAAATAGCCATCACCTCTTGGGTAGTTTTCGAGTCTAGCGCCCCCGTCGGTTCATCAGCAAGTAATAATATGGGTTGATTGACAATTGCCCGGGCAATAGCGACGCGCTGCTGTTGTCCCCCCGATAATTGATTGGGTTTATTGTGCAGTCGATTATCTAATTTTACCTTCGTTAAAGCAGCGATCGCTCTTTCCTTTCTTTCTTGGGGAGAAACCCCACCATAAATCATCGGTAACATGACATTTTCTAGCGCACTCATCTGGGGTAAAAGATGGAATTGCTGGAAAACAAAGCCGATTTTACGATTGCGAATCTGAGCTAAATCCCCATCCGGCAGCGTGGAAACGTCCAGATTTTCTAGATAATAAGCTCCCAAGGTGGGACGATCAAGACAGCCGATAATATTCATGGCCGTGGATTTTCCCGAACCCGAAGCCCCCATAATAGCGCAATATTCCCCTTTTTTCAGGCTCAAATTGATGTTATTAAGGGCTTTAACCATGGTTTCGCCACTGCCGTAGATTTTAGATACATTTTCGAGGCGAATAATTACTGGCTGATAGACTTCGGCTTTATCGTTGCGTTGGCTGAGAGAGGAAGTATCAAAACTCATGAAATAATATAGAGATAAAACCATTAAATGCAGCTATTCTAACCTGAGCAATTCTCCATTCAAGCAACATCCTTGAGAAAACCGACTAGAGGCAAGAAAACCGGCGCTAAATTCGATCGAGCCACGGCTAAACAGGGATAGGATCGATCGCTATAATTTTCCCCCACCTGCAAGGGAAAAATCTTTTCTCCTAAAGAGATAAATACTCCGCCAGCGGCCTGTAGAATTGCCCAAACCGCAGCAATATCCCAGACTTTCGGGGTTGCTTCCACTCCTCCCAAAACCGTGCCATCGGCAACCAAAAGCAGATTATAACTAGCCACTCCTATCATCCGCACTTTGCAGGGAAAGGGATTTTTTAATATATCTGTACTACGAGCGCAGAGATTAAACAGATGATTTTTGCTGGGAAAATCTTCGCTGGTGTGAATCGGTTGACCATCGCGGTAGGCCCCCTCTGGACCGGTTAAACCCGTCTCACCGTACCAATAACCATAATAGGCCTGTTTCAGGCAGGGGAGATAAACAAATCCGAACACGGGAGTCCCCCGGTAGAGAAGTCCCAGGGAAATGCCCCAGATGGGAATACCGCGAGTAAAATTAGTTGTACCGTCGATTGGATCCACTACCCAACACCATTCTTGATCCGGGAAAATATGGGTAGTTTCCTCGGTTAGGACTCCATGATCCTGGAAAGTGCCGGCAATTAGCGATCGCAATTCCCGATCAGACCAACGGTCGGCAGCCGTCACTAAAGTCCCATCTGCTTTATTGGTGGCCTGTAATTTGCCAAAATCAGCCAGTAAGCGATCGCCAACCTGCTCGGTAGCCTGATAACAAAAGTCTAAAACCTGACTCCAAAAAGTTTCCATAATTTTCTAGTTCGTCTTCTAGTAGAATATCAAATCATTGTCTAAACTTAGGTAGTCGAGATTGAGCGCGGAAGCCCACCAGGAGATCAGACTAGCTACCCGTCTAGAAGCGATACTTTACCTAAAAGGGCAGCCTGTCCCCTTAACCGAGATGGTGAGATTAACCAACAGCGATCGCTTGACGGTGGAAGATGCCATGATCGAGTTAATGTCCGATTATGCCCACCGGGATAGTGCCTTGGAAGTGGTGGAAACCCCCCTCGGTTATAGTTTACAATTGCGGTCAGCTTATCAGAATTTGATCGAAGACCTGATCCCGGCCGAATTAGGCACGGGAACCCTCCGCACTTTAGCAGCGATCGCACTAAAAGAACCGATTTTACAAGCGGATTTAATTAATTTACGAGGCAGTACGGCCTATCAACAGGTTCAGGAATTGGTAGAACGAGGATTTGTGAGAAAACGCAAGCAAAATGAAGGTAGATCGTACTGGTTAGAAGTAACCGATAAATTTCATCAATATTTCGAGGTTGACAATCTTAGAGAACAGGGTATTCTGGAAGCTACCGATCGGGAATAAGGAGAGAGAGAGTATATTAAGGGTGAATGTTTGATCACTGAGCTAAACTTGAGGAAGATGGGGGGGACTTCAGGCAATCAAGAAGAGCGATTTGTTAACCTAGATCCAATAACCACTACAGCGTGGAAGTTCTGATGACTTTTAATCCTGATTTTTTTCCCTGGGAAACCGAAGAACAAAATGATAACTGTCTGATGCAGTATCTCCAGCAGCAGCATCCTGAAACCCTTGAGAGAATAGCCCAATCCGTCAGTAGCGAAATTAAAGATATTATCTCGCAAAACGTCAGGGGATTGGTGGGAATGTTGCCCTCAGAGGATTTTGCGGTACAAATTACCACCGACCGCGAGAATTTGGCTAATCTTCTCGCTTCAGCGATGATGACCGGTTATTTCCTCGGTCAAGTGGAGAAGCGCCATCATTTAGAATCAATTTTGTTAGCTACAGAATCAATTAAATTGGGCAAAAAACCAAAAATAGATTAATCTTCACCCCAAAAAGATAGAGACACTTTCATCGGTGTCTCTATCAGTTTTTAGCCCCCTTTGGCAAAACTTACCATCACCAAAATCGAGAGCAGGATACCAGGGACAAGTAAACCCGCTAATAATCCAAATTCAGTCAGCGTCATAGGAAAATATGCCCAAAATTCCATCACTTCCCACTCTAACCCCCTCTTCCTGCCACCTCAACAAAGCTTAAGGAAAATTTAAAGCCTTTTACCGGTTTTTCTCCTATCAGTTGTCCGACTAGACAAACCAAAAAGAGTCTTTTTGATGTTGCCAAGCGGTTTATAAGTAGCTGGTTATAATTAAATTAAAAATGGATTTTAGGTTCGATCCCCCCTGCCCCCCCTTGATAAGGTAGGGTTGATTCATGAATCAACCCTACGCTTGATAAGGGGGGTGTCTGATAATTTTTAACGCCTACCTACTTAATTCTTTTTTCAGCGCTTCGTATAAAGCTGAATAATCTTGTTCTGCTAATCCCATTTCTAAAGCTTTTTCCAGAAGGCTCTGTACTCCTGTTAGGGGAAAAGTATTTAAATCTAACTTCTCCGATTCCTCTAAAAAGAGATTAACATCTTTGAGTAAATGTTTAGTGGGAAAATTAGGGTTAGCATAATTTTCTTCTAACATTCTGGTTAATTTTTTGTCAAAAGTAGGCGCATATAAGGCACTTTGACGCAGGATAGTCATGAACTTTTCTAGATCTACTCCTTGCTGGGATAAAAAAGCTAAACTCAAAGCAAAAGCACTGGTTAGAGCGGCAATTAATTGATTTAAAGCTAATTTTAACGCCGCGGCGGTTCCCACTTCCCCGATTAACATCGGTTCTTGACCAAAATGTGCTAATAAATTTGACCATTGATGGAACTGTTTCTCCGTTGCTCCCACCATAACTAAGAGAGTCCCATTTTTAGCTTCAGGAATACTTCCTAACACGGGTGCTTCTAGATATTCTCCCCCTTTAGCAACAATTTTATCTCGCAGTTGTTTACTTTCAGAAGGAGCAATAGTTCCCATCTGGATAATAGTACGATTATTGAAGTTGGATTGCTCGGAATTTAATCCTAAAACCTCTTGGATAGCGGCGGCATTAGTTAACATTAAAATCAGACAATCTGCCTCCTGAATTACTTGCTCAGGAGAGCTAACTGTTTTGGCTCCTAACTGCTGTAAAGGTGCTAATTTTTCTAAGGTGCGATTATAGGCAATAACAGAAATTCTCTGATTTAATAATCTTTCTAGCATTGGCGTTCCCATTAATCCTGTTCCCAAAAATCCAACTTTCATAACTCGATTTTTCCTTATTTATTGATTAGTTTTTACTTGTTTTTATGGCTGTCCAATGACGTTCGGAAGACTGATAAATTTTAACATTTTTTAATCCCGATTGCTGGATTAAATCTTCGATTTCTGCTAGGGTAAAAGCGGCCTGGAGAGAATCCTTAAATAGTTGCGCTTGTCGGGGAGAAAAATTAGGATCGATTTCCCTCACCATCCCCTGGATTATTTCCTCGGAATCGGGACGGAATAAATCTCTTAAAAAAATGCCGCCATGGGGTTTTAAAACTCGCTTAATTTCGCGTAAAAAAGGCAGAGGATTTTCGAGATGATGGATTAAACTATTAGAAATAACTAAATCAAATTGCTCGGATTGATAGGGAAGATTTTTTCCATCAACTTTCTCCAATTTGATTTGTTCTTGACAGTTAGCATTAAGGATATTTTTTTGACCAATCTCTAACATAGAATCGGCCAGATCAATAGCGATAATTTGCCATTGGGGACGTAGTTGACTGAGTATAATCGGAATGCGTGCAGTACCGGTTCCCACATCTAATACCCTAGCATTAATGCCGGCCAATTGTACGGCTTCTTTAGCAAAATTAGTGTTAACTTCGGTGAAGTCCATGGCATCATATTCGATCGCTTCTTCCCGATCATCCATTACTTCCGGTTCTAAAATTCTTTCCATAGAAAAGCTATCTTTAAGGATTACAATATTCACAATACATCGGATCGGCGGTTTTTTCACCGTTGGGAAAGAGTTTTTCCTCTCGATAATCACACCTTTGACAACCGTATAGTTCCAGTTTAATTAAAGAGGTGGGAAAGTGACATAAACCACAGGGTAAACCCGATGTTCTTTCGATAATATCAAACCCCGGACAACCACAATTAGGACATAATTGATTAAGTTTCTGCACCAGATTTGCCGTTGCGGCTGCAATTGCTTTCATCCGCGTGGGATTGTGCATAGCACGCATATCGGTTTCTAGGTGTACTTTGCCGTTTTTGTCAAGAATATCTTCAACAATTTTAACTAAATTTTTCTGGTCAGTAATTCCCTTAAAAATCTGCTCGGAGTCGAGATAATTTTTATCAAACATCACCACTAAACCATGACTAGGAAAGCCGATTTTTTCGGCAAATTCTAAAGCAGCTGCTAGATTAGTTACAGTTTGGTGAGCGTGATTAGTTTCCGTGACTATTGCTTGACCAATTATTTCTAGATTATGGACTCGATCGAGCAATAAAATCAATTCACGATTACAGGAAACTAACGGCAAGTTGGGATAGGGATAAAAACTACCCTCACTAGCAATTCCTATATCGTATCCCGAAAGCTCGATCGCTTCTTGTGCCTTCCTGCGAGCGGTTTCAATTTGTGTTCCGATGCGCTTAATATCCCGGGTAAAAGTGCCAAAGCGATCGGTATTAAAATTATCGGGTACAATCACCTTAAGACCTATTTCTTGCGCTAAAATCGGCGCTATTACCCGCTCTTTTCCGTGCATAGTCCCTAAAATTGCTATCCGATCTTGAAACATCTTTTCTTGAAACATCTTGATCAAGGAAAAAGTAAAAAACAGCAATCAGCGAAAAGAAAACGGCAATTTCCTACTTAAGACTGTCCACTTAAAACTCACATCTGATAACTGATAACTGATAACTGATTTAACTTTCTGGGGGTTTTCCCTGAGCTTGTTTTAATCTTTCTGCTGCTGTTTCCATGACTTCTGCAAAGTTTTCGAGAATTTCGCCGGGATGCGCTTCGAGGATTTTTGTAGATAGGGAAATGCGGTTTTTATATTCGTCAATTTCCGCGACTACCACTTGAATTGCTTGACCAACTTTAAAGAAAGTCATGGGAGAATTAAAAAAGGCTCCTGTCACCTGTTTAGCATGGAGTAATCCCGTCACTCCACCGCAATCGACAAAGACACCGTAGGGTTGTAATTTAACCACAGTGCCACTTAATAATTTACCCACAGCTAATTGACTGATAGCGTTAGCGCGAGCAATTTCTCGCTGAGATAAAACTAATTTATTATTTTCTTGATCGATTTGAATAAAAGTTGCGGTTAAAAGTTGTCCGATCAGGGAATCTAAATCATTTTTTTCGATTAAATGGGAGCGAGGGATAAATCCTTTTAATCCTTCCACTTCTCCCGTCACTCCCCCCTTATTCACCCCCGTGACGCGCAGCTGTACCGACTTGCCACTTTCAGAGATTTCTCTGACATTTTCCCAAGCTTTTTGTAGTAATAATTGCCGCAGAGACAGGGTAACTTGTCCTTCCGCGTCCTGTCCACGGGTAATCAGAAAATCGAATTCTGCACCTATGGGTAAAGCTTCAGCAATAGAAATAACATTTTCGAGGGAAATTTCCCTTAAAGGAATAAAAGCGGAGGATTTGCCGCCAATATCGATGTATGCTCCATCGGAGGTGTGTTGATCGACTCTCCCGCGCACGATCTGCCCTTTTTCAAATTGATAATCGTATTGATCAAGAGCTTTGGCAAAATCGTCCATGGAAAAGGCTGGGTTCGGTGTCATGATAAATAGAATGGTTACAAATGTGATTTCGAACTGCTTCCAGTGTAAGCTGAAGCTTAAGGAGTCAGACCATTAAGATTTAAGAAGGCTAAATAACTCTAGCACATGATCCCAGGCAGATTTAGCCGCCTTAGCATTATAACTAGCCCTTTGGTCGCAGAAAAAGCCATGGTCGGCGTTTTCATAGCGGAAAACTCGATGGGGGATTTGATAACGGGTTAATGCGTTTTCTATCTCATCCACTTGCTTTTGAGGAATACTGGTATCCAACACCCCGAAAAATGCGTAGATTGTCCCTTTGATTTGGGGAGTCACCTTCACTGTCGCTTGACCACCCCCAGGGGTTCCCGTGGTGATTCCTGCACCGTAAAAAGAGGCAGTAACTTTGATATCCTCTAGAGTGGAGACAAGATAAACCACATGACCACCAAAACAAAAACCGATCGTGCCGACACCGGTTTTTTGCACCTGTGGCAAACTATAAAGATAATCGATGGTGGCCTGGATATCGCTGAGTAATTCGGCTGCTTTGGTTTGTTCTTTGTACTGACGACCGATTTCGATATCTGCCATACTGTACCCCGTTTCAAAACCGGGAGCAAATCGCTGATAAATGGCAGGAGCGATCGCTATATAGCCTTCTTGGGCGATTCTGCGCGTGACATCGCGAATATGGTCGTTTACGCCAAATATTTCCTGAATCACGATAATTGCTGGATAAATTCCCACTCGATCGGGAATGGCTAAATAAGCGTCTATGTCAATATCTTTGTTAGAAATCGTAACAGTTTGCGTATTAATAGTCATAATTTTCTCGCTGAAAAGCGGATTGGTGTTAGGGTGTTAGGGCTTGAGGATTGTAGGATGTTAGGGTTTTAGTTAAAACTCCCCACTTCCCCATTCCCCCACTTTCCCATTCCCCCATTCCTCAAATTAAAACAAACTTTGCCAAGGCCGCAGCCACCCCATTTAAGTTTACACTAGGGGCAACCCAATCGGCTTGATCCTTAACAGCTTGGGGAGCATTACCCATGGCAACACCGACACCCGCATAGGTGAGCATAGAAACATCATTAAAATTATCACCGATCGCCATAACGTTTTGCGGTTGTAATCCTAGGATATCTTCGGCCAAAAATTGGGTGGCGCTTCCCTTGGTGGCATCAACGTGGGTAACTTCAAAAAAAGTCGGACTCGATTGGGTAAAGTATAAATCTTGATTTTGATAGCGTTGCTGTAAATGATGCCAAATCTCGGCGATAAATTGCTTATCTTCTCCCATGGCCAGGATTTTAGTGGTTTTGTGGGCAACTTTGCGTAAATCTCCCACTGCTTCGGCAATAATACCCGATCGCTGGCGATAGAATTCCGTTTCCGCGTTTAATTGCCGCACATAAAGCACATCGTCCATATAAAAATTAAGGGAGATTTTCTCCTTCCATTGGGGTTGTTCGAGATAATCTAAAAGATCGATCGCCAAGTCGGGGGAAATGGGGGTATGTCGATGGTGAACTTGGGAAACAGGGTCTTGAATCCAAGCGCCATTGTAAGCAATTATAGGTAAAGTGGATTTAAGGCGTTGATGAAAGCGTAAAGCCGAACGGTACATCCTGCCAGTGCCAATAGCGACGGGAATTCCCTTTTTTTGGACGGCCGAGACAGCTTGCACCACAGCCGGATTAACCTGATTGTTATCCCCGGCGATCGTTCCATCCACATCGACAACGATTAAGCGAATATCCACAGTCTTTTCCCATTCAACGGTAACAGTTAATAGTTTGCCACTTCCCCCATCAAAAAGAGCAAGAATTAAGTGGTCTGTTAAGTATTGGGTAAATCTTGGTATTCAGCCAAAGCATTGATAAAAAAGAAGTCTCCCCAAATTAAACCCGTATCATAGATTTGGGTGGGTTGAATTGCGGCGGGATGATGATAACAACCATGACGCAATAGACTCATCACTGGGGCGGTTTCGTCGGGAAAATACTGAAAAGAAGTCAAATTCAAGAGAGTATTATCGATCGCCTCTCGATAGGTTCCATAACTAGGATCACTGCTAGGTAAAGCTTTTAATAAGCGAATCATCCCCGCCACAGCGATCGCTGCTGCCGACGAATCCTTTTCGGTAGCGGCATTTTTTTGCCAGGCATAATCAAAGTCCCAGGGGGGAATAAAATCTCCGGCGCGTCTTTGCTCACCGGGCCAGCGATCGGGCAAATTATCCAGATAATAATTAATGGCATCCTTGGCAATGGTTAACATTTCCGGATCGCCGGTGTAAATATAGGCTGTCGTGGCACTATAAATAAACCAAGCTTGACCCCGGGACCAAGTGCTATCATCGCGCCAGCCCTGTTTTCCTTCATTAAATAAGAAATTTGTATAGGTGGGAGAGTTGACATTTTGATCAAAATACCCTCTTTGCCAAGTTCCCGTTTTACCCGGGCGACGATTAGCCCCAAAGGTGCGGCTAATGGTGCGGATGTGGGAAAGGGCCTTTTCTTGCCAATCTTTTGCTTCCTTGGGGTCAGGATTGTGGAGACTTGGCCAGAGCAGCTGTTCTATATTGATCGTATGGTCCATAAAAACGTGCCAATGTTCTTGCTGATCGGTGCGATCGGCCTTGCGTAACCAGCCAAAAGTACCGATATCGGTGTGATAACTCCCTTTACCATCCTGAAAAGGTTGCGCTAGTTGTCTGGCTCCCTGTAAAGTAATATCTAAAGCTGTCTGTTTTTCCTGGCCCCGTCCCGACTCAAACCAAGGAGCAAACACCAGTACGTTATTAAGAGCGATGTCTTTGTTCTTCAAACTGGTTTCTTTTAAGGGATCGCTCCATTTTTTCGCGGCAGCTGACCAAAAGCCCGCCTCAATATGGTCTGATTCTAAGTCAGCAATTTTCCATAATAGAGCAGGAAAAGCCCCTGCCGCCCAAAAATCGGCCTTTTCTAACATCCAAGTACCGTGGGTGGGACTATTCCCCCTCCGTAGCCAATTGAAGAAATTAAAACCCGATGGCTCTGGATGGGTAAGATAGGGATAGAGAATTCCCCGACGGGCATAACTATCGAGATAATCGATCGTAGTCGCTAGTTTCATCTTAGCTAGATCGAGACAGAGCTTAATTCTTTCAGCTAGGGGCATTTTGGCGCGCAATTCCGCCGCCGATTCGGGACGATGGATAATCCGGACGGCCAGGGCACCGATCGCCGCCCCTGTACCTAGAATGATGAGCGTGCGTCGCTGCAAATTCCCGACTCCTAAGCTGGATAGATGCGAATACGGCGATTCGGTTCCTCTCCGAAGCTATCGGATTGGAGACGGTAATGTTCCACTAATTCGTGCTGCATTTTCCGCACTTTCGCCGAGCGCGGCAGTAACTCCACGGGTTGACCAGTAGGAATAACGATTTGTTCCACCGCTAACCGGGCCTCCTCCAAAGCTTCGATCTCGTCATCGCTGCCGCTGCGGGCAAATAAACGCAGATCCGCGCCTTCCTGATTCATCGGGTCATCAATGCCCAAAATCCGCTTTAAACCGCGAGAAATTTGGGGCAGGGTATTGGATTTGATACCGTGGATGGGAATTTGTCTTACTTTGGCAATTTGCCGCAATTTTGACTGATTTTTAACGTGGGAACGCAGGGCCAGCACCGCGTCGGCCGCCTGTAAATCTTTGGTTAACACGATCGGCAAATCTAGGGCCTGTACTACCTGTTCGATCGGAGCGCGACTAACTCCGTAGGGATAGACATAAACCGGCCAATCTTCGCCATTGGGACCGGGTACGCGGACTTTTTCCGTTTCCGGTTCTTCCTGTAGCCAAGATTGTTCGAGGAGGCGATCGAAATCGTTTTCCCGGTTGAGGGGGCCACCAGGGAAACGGGCCACGGGAGTCATCCGGCCATCGGCCCGCCATCCCTTGGGTTTATCCATTTCCGGCAGATAATTGCCGCGCAAAGGGGTGAGGTTTTCCGGTTTTGGTTCTTCCTGAGCGACCTGTACTTTTCCCTCCTCATCTACCCAACGGATTTGGGCAATTGCTTCCCGTCCCCGCAGCAGTTGGTCGATTGTGGTGGATACGTCCTCGTGGATGACCCAGCGCTGACGTTCCAACATTTCGATGGCAATCTCAAAGGTGGGGGGTGCTTTGCGTTCTAAAACGGTTTTCTGAGAACCCCGGCGGCGTGCTTCTTCGTCTCCGAGAGTTACTGCCTGAATTCCCCCGACTAAATCCGATAAAGTCGGGTTTTTAATTAAATTTTCCAATTGATTGCCGTGGGCGGTTCCCACTAACTGCACCCCGCGTTCGGCGATCGTGCGAGCGGCCAGAGCTTCTAATTCCGTACCGATCTCATCAATTACGATCACTTCTGGCATATGGTTTTCCACCGCTTCGATCATGACCTGATGCTGCAATTCCGGACGGGACACCTGCATCCGACGGGCCCGACCGATGGCCGGATGGGGAATATCTCCATCTCCGGCGATTTCGTTGGAGGTGTCGATAATCACTACCCGTTTATTGAGATCGTCGGCTAAAACTCGGGCTATTTCCCGCAGGGCCGTGGTTTTCCCTACCCCCGGACGGCCGAGCAGCAGCAGGGATTTTCCTGTTTCCACTAGGTCGTTAATCAGGGTGATCGTACCGAAAACGGCCCGACCGATACGACAGGTTAAACCGATAATTTCCCCGTCCCGATTGCGAATGGCACTGATGCGGTGCAGGGTGCGTTCAATCCCAGCGCGATTATCGCCGCTAAAACTGCCCACCCGGGCGATCGAATACTGGATTTCTTCTTTTGAGATCGGTTCGTCCCCCAGATCGATCGCCCCATCGGGAAAACGCGCTTCTGGTATGCGTCCCAAATCCATCACCACTTCGATCAGTTGATGCTGCCGCGGCTGTTCCTCGATTTTGCTGCGAATCCGCGCGGGGAGAATTGCCAAGAGTTTGTTTAAATCTTCGGTCACTGGCATCCGAGAGGAGGGTAGAGTTTCTGGCATTAATAATAAAAGGTTTTGGCGATAATTGGTTGTTTTTATTTCCAAGATTTTCTTGGGGTCTAACACATTTAGGGGTTAGTTGTCAATTAAAAAAATATTATAGTTTTTTGACCAAGGCTAGGCTTTCAATTGGGCAACCCCCAGAGAAGCGGCTTTAACGGCTTCTTGATAGGCTTGGGGGTCATTTTCAAGGTTAGGCTGGTCTAAATGCTCTAAAATTGGCAAAATCAATGAACGGGCGTAACTTCCAGATGCAATACCAGCGATTTTTTCTCTCAGTCCCAGTTGCCGTAATTTGGTCACGGTATGGTCATTGGTTCCCCCGGCTAACTGCACAAATCCGGCCAGATTGGCACAGAGGACTTTTTTGGCCATATTAATGGCCGGGTGGGTGGTTCCTTTGCCGATATCGCCGCTCATCGGTCGGCCGTCCGTCTGCCAAATCAGAGGACAGCTTAGGGGTGAAATATTTTCTCGCAGATAGTGGAGGTAATCAATGATATATTCATGATCTTGGCAACTTATGGCCAGGATTTTTAAGTTTTTAGTTAGGGGTGCGATCGCTTGCCAGAGTCGAGCAAATCCCTCTCCATGACCGACTTGGGTATGAATTTCGATCGCATCGACTCCCATTTCGGTAATTAAGGGGATAATTTCTGCGGGTTGACAGACACGGGATTTTGTCTCAATTATTTGCAGGGGACAAACGGGTAGGCAGCGACCGCAACCATAACAGCGCTGTTCAATCACTCCCCCCCCATCGATAGCATAAGCGGGACAGATTTTTTCGCAGGGACGGGGACAATCGACCGGACAGAGTTGCGGGTTAAAGACAGCTTTACGAAAGTGGGGATCTTCCCCATCATTGAGGCTGACCATTAACCAAGGTCGTCGATTTTGGGGTAATCCGGCGATTTTTTCCGCCGTTTCGATGCCTTCGCGGGCCGCAAGGATCACGGCTCGATCGGCGGCCACATCAATACAATCGACCCCGGCGATAGTATAGGCCAAGGCGAGGTTGCGAATCGTGGGCAAATCTTGGTAACTAGCTCCACAGATGAGCTTGAACCAGTGACCCGCAACTAGGGACTGTAAGGGAGAGGAGTTTTTATCTAGCACTTTTTCATCCTATCGCAGCCAGCCCCAAACTTCAGCCTTGTCCTGCTCTGATTCTCACTAAAGACTGATTATTGATTCTTCTTGAAAGAATACCATCGGCCTCTACATTCAACTATAAACCCAAACGCTGCTTTTGACGGGCTTTATAGGAAGCTAACAGCCAGATAGAGCCAGAAATCAAAGAAGGAGCAAGGACGAAAAAAGTGGCCATGGTTACGGGATGTTCCCGGGCCCAGACCCAATAAATCATCACGGCAAAAATCAAGCCACAGTAAGCTAGTCCTAGAAAGGGGATGCCAATAACTAAAATGGCGAATCGAGTATCTTTATCCATAAAATATCGGGATGGCAGCGAAAATTTAGCTGATGGGTTCCGCTTGTCCCTCTCCCTATTTATAATCTTGCTTCTGGGATTGCTGGCGGAAAAATAAGGTATTTTTTAGAATTAGGCGGTGATTATTGGGAGGCCTTCCTTGCCGAAACAAAGATTAGATTTATTATTAGTAGCCAAAAATCTCTGTGATTCCCGTCAACAGGCACAGCGATTAATTCGCGCTGGAGAGGTGAAAGTCAATCATCAAATCATCGATAAACCGGCCACAGAAATCGATCCAGAAGCGGCGATCGAGGTTAAGCAGAAACTGCCCTATTTGTCAAGGGGGGGCGAAAAATTAGCCAAGGCCTTAGAATTGTTTGCCATCGATGTCAGCGATCGCATTTGTTTAGATGGAGGCATTTCCACGGGGGGATTTACCGATTGTCTCTTGCAAAAAGGGGCAAAACAGGTTTATGGGGTCGATGTGGGTTATGGACAAGTGGCCTGGAGTTTACGGCAGGATCAACGAGTTATTTTGCTAGAAAGAACTAATTTTCGCTATTTAACCCCAGAAAAGTTATACGGACAGGAAAAACCCGCCGATTTAGCAGTTATGGATCTGTCTTTTATTTCCCTGACCAAAGTTTTACCGACCCTGTGGACGCTATTAAATCCACCGCGAGAGGCGATTTTATTGGTCAAACCCCAATTCGAGGTGGGACGGGAAAAAGTCGGCAAAAAAGGGGTAGTTCGCGACCATCAAGACCAAGCAGCGGCGATTTTTCAGGTTTTACAGGCCGCCGAAGTCTTAGGATGGTTCTATCGGGGTTTAACTTGGTCTCCCATTACTGGACCTGCGGGTAATGTCGAGTATCTTCTCTGGTTGTCCACCGATACTGGCCCAGTTAGTCCCAGTTTAACAGCGATCGCAGAAATCACCCAAACAGCGATCAAACAGTTCTAACCCCGGTATTTTCTCAAGGAAGTGGGGAGAGGGGGAGATTTTCAGAAAACCCTTGACAAATGGCGAGACTTGCTTTAGACTTTATGTATAATGGGAATCCGTGCGCCCATATATATAGGGTTTTTGAGAGAAGATAAGAGAGAAAAAAATAGACTCAAAAATCGGGTTGGGTAGGAAGAGGATAAAGGTATGAAGACGGAAAATTTCACATAATATCGTAGGGATAATTCATGAATTATCCCTACGATATTATCCCTACGGAATCATCCCTACGGAATTATCCCTACGGAATTATCCCTACGGAATTATCCCTACGGAATTATCCCTACGGAATTATCCCTACGGAATTATCCCTACGATAGGAATTGTTGTTACGGTGATTATAAAATCGGCCCGATTTTTTTTCTCAAAACCCTTGACAAATGGCGAGACTTGCTTTAGACTTTATGTATAATGGGGACCCGTGCGCCCATATATATAGGGTTTTCGAGAGAAGATAAGAGAGAAAAAAATAGACTCAAAAATCGGGTTGGGTAGGAAGAGGATAAAGGTATGAAGACGGAAAATTTCTCTCCCCGACAAGGATTAAACAAAGCATTTCTGAGAGTCAAACCAAATCTTTGTCAGGTAGAGAAGTTTCAAGTATTCTTAGATACAAAAACGATGATCGGGGAGTTCAATCTATTGGAAAATGGGAGAGATAACCCGAAAAATTATTGTTAAATCATGTTAAGTCCCGTAGAAACGATTAAAATTCTCGAAAATCATCCCGATCGCACTTTTCCAGCTGGTGAAGTTATTTTTGTCGATGGCACGGAAGGCGAGTTAATGTACGGTATTCTTAGCGGAGAAGTGGAGATGTATATCAAGGAACAATTGATAGAAACTCTAGAAAAAGGGGATGTATTCGGAGCAGGAGCGCTCCTGCATGGGGATAAACTGCGAGAATCCACAGCTATTGCCAAAACTGATTGTAAATTAGCCTATCTCAATCAACCGCAGTTTTTATTTGCCGTGCAGGAAACCCCCATGTTTGCGATCGAAGTATTAAGAAGTTATTCCGATCGCTTTCGCAAGTTGAAAAAAATCTTCGCCAGTGAAGCATAGAGGAGCAAAGGAAAGCCACACCCCGAAAACTATTGACCGAAAACCTCACCGATAGTTAAACGGGAACCATTGACCAAATCCCCACCAGAACGCGGAGGTTTCCCCGATAATTGCACTTCTTCTAATAATAATAAACCCGCTCCCGTCTGCACTACCGGCCCGAAATTTTTCCAGAGAGCTACGATCGCTCCCACTTCTCCGCTTAGATGAGAAAGGTCTTTTGTCTGTAATTCTCGAGGCAGTTGACTAGGATCGTCTAGGGGAATAGTGGCCATCACTTTTAGGATTTGTCCCCGGAAAGTGGTTAGCGCATTAGGATAAAAACCCCGGACTCGATCGTGAATTGTCCGGCCCGAATCTTGCCAGGGGATTAGATAGTCAGATTTTTGAATTAAAGGGGCATAGGTGGCATCGTCGTTATTTTGAGGAATTGGGGTAATTTCTGCTCGATCGAGCTTAGAGAGGGTTTCTAGGAGCAAATCCGCCCCCATTTGCCCTAGGGTTGCTCCCACCTGTTCGGCATTGTCAAAAAGAGCGATCGGGCTGTAGGCTTTCAGTAACATCGGTCCGGTGTCCATGCCCGCATCCATTAACATGGTGGTAATGCCGGTTTCTTTTTCTCCCCTAGCGATGCACCACTGCACGGGGGCTGCTCCCCGATATTTCGGTAAAATTGAGCCATGAACGTTAATACAGCCTAATCTTGGCATCTCTAGAATTTCTGGGGAGAGGATTTGTCCGTAGGCAACCACCACAAAGGCATCCGCTTGCGATTGTCTGAGAAAATCTAAGGTTTTAGCGTTTTTTTTGACACTTTTGGGCTGCAAAACTGGTATTTGCTGTTCTATGGCTATTTGTTTCACCGGTGAGGGGATTAATTGATTACCCCTTCCCCGGCGCTTGTCCGGTTGGGTAACGACGGCAATTACTTCTATATCGGGATTGGCTAATAATTTTTTGAGGGTGGGAACGGCAAAAGTCGGGGTTCCGAAAAAAACAATACGCATGGGAGAGGGGGGATTTTTCAGTTATCAGTGAGCAGTAATCAGTAATCAGTGAAAAGAAAGGGCGAATTATTGAGTGAGAATGTCCACTGAGTTATTAACGGCTAACTATACCAGACCATTGAATTTTTTTGGCTTTTTCCCGACGATAGGAGAAAAAATGCTCCTCTTGTTGATAGGTGCAAAAAGGAGCGATCGCAATTTGTTCATCCCTAATTCCTAACTGTTGTAGTTGATGATAAATCACCCGTCGCACATCTAAGCGCACTTTTCCTTTTTTCTCGTCAGCAAATAAAGGGGAGGGGGACAGGTTAAATAAATTCCCTAGAATTTGGTCGGGATTGGTTTCTTGGGGAAATAAACTTAAACCCACTTCTGCGGCAACTTCTGTCTCTACTTGATACACTTCCCCGGCAATTGCTGGCCCCAGGGCCAGCACTAAGTTATCTAAACCACTACCGGAGTTTAATAACTGCTTAACTGCTTTGACAACTATTCCCTTAGCTGTCCCTCTCCATCCAGAATGAATCGCCACCCCAACACCAGTAGAGCGATCACCTATTAGTACGGGCGTACAGTCAGCACTGGCCACCCAAATCCCTTGACCGGAAGCATCGGTGATAATTCCATCCGCTTCGACAATTTCCGGGTTAGCAATCCCTTGGGGATTTAATAGGCGATCGCCATGTACCTGTTTGACCCGATAAACTGGTACATTTGCACCTAGTGCAGCCGTAAAAGCTTCTGGGGTTTGGGGGTCATAATGACGGGTAAAAAAGCCGTGGGACCAGTCCTCTAAGAGATTACAGGTAAGAAAGGGCAATCCTTGCCATGTTTGCCATTGCCACAGAGAAGTCTCGGTTAATCGGACATCGATCGCTACATTGGTCACAGTCTAAGCCTCTCTGGCTGCAATAATACCTTATTCTTTCCTATCCTAGTTCTGAGCCTGGCAAACGGCAACCGGAAGATTATTAAGTAGGTAGGCACAATTATTTGTAGTGGATTGTTTCAGCTAATTTGGTGTGTTAGAAAAATGCTATAAATTTTATAATCTAAGACTTTAAGCCGAAATCTATTGCCCTATTTTAGCTGAAACAGTCCAGTAGGATGGGTTAGCGGTAGCGTAAACTATGCGGGCGTTGGGTTTCATCCCACACCCCACACCCCACACCCCACACCCCACACCCCACACCCCACACCCCACTTCCTTGGCAAAAATCCTGTTTGCGTCCCCTCTTAGGGATAAAATTTCTACATCTCGACTGCCGAAAAGCATAAGTTTTGTCAAGTAAAATTAAGAAGGGAGACAAATTTAAGATAGCCAACATATGGAAGTAACTTTTACCGCTGCCGAATCCCTAGAAATTGTTGTTGCTGAACAAACTATCCCAATTCAGCATTATCTGCGCCAACCGCAAAGATTAGTACAATCCATTGTTGAGACTAGCTTAACAGAACACTTGTCTGAGAATCGGTTTCGCCTGAAAATGCGTCCCCTCAACTTCTTGGATCTGTACTATTTTCAGCCCACGGTTATTCTCAATGTCTGGGCCACCTCTGGGGGGACGATATTTTTACAGTCAGAAGACTGTCAGATCAAAGGTATTGATTATATTAATGATCGCTTTAGCCTCGATGTTAAAGGCAAACTCGCTCCTGTCCAGAAAAATCATCAAACCTATCTAGCGGGAAAAGCCAATCTTGAGGTGAAAGTTGCCCTGCCACCACCATTATGGTTAACCCCGCGTCCGCTGTTAGAAATCACTGGCAATAGTCTCTTAAAAGGGGTTTTATTGCGGATTAAACAGCGTTTAATGAGTCAATTGTTGCAAGATTACCAACAATGGGCTAAACAGGACATTATTGCCCAAAATTACCCCGAAACCATTCTCGATCTCTCCCTTAGTTAAATAAAAATATGAGTTGGACAAAAGTATTATCTGTAGATTCCCTTGCCCCCGGCGCCCGTCAAGTGGTAAAAGTAGGGGACAGTTCCATTCTGTTGATTAATAATAACGGTCAATTCCACGCCGTCGCTAATCGTTGTCCTCATCTCAAATTATCGATGACGAAGGGCCAAATTAGCGAGGATGGCGCGATCGTTTGTCCCTGGCATCGTAGTTCTTTTGATCTCTGTAGTGGTGCTGTCAAAGACTGGATTACCTGGCCCCCTGTGGTTAACAAAGCGATGGCGGCAGTTTCTCAACCCCAAGCTTTACCGGTTTATCCCCTTCGCATCGAAGACGGCAGCATCTGGATAGACGCATAACTGATCACTGAGGGAGGTTTTTGGGCAACCTAAAGAGTAGTTGCGTTAACCGACAATGGGTTAATCTTTGAGAATGCCAAACGCTACATCGCCGCCGCCTGCTCCTCCCATGCACCGTCTCCCCCGTCAGTGGCTATCCGATATTCGCTCACCCCAGAGAATCCACTGGTTTCGTCGCACTCGCCCCCAATGGCAAGGTTTATCTGTGCTAATTTTGGGGGATATTTTGGCCCTAGGGGCGGCTTGGTTTGGCGCTCGTTATTTTAATCAATTTTTCTCCCCCATCCCTTCCGGATTAGTCTGGTGGAATTGGTTGGGATTGCCTAGTTTATTCTGGATTTTTGCTGGGGCGATCGTATTTTTGTTCGCCCAAAATGGCTTGTATAGTTCTTCCCCAAAAAGCCGAGATTATCTAAAAACCGGTCAATTAATTAGCATTGTTTACCTATGCTCTCTAGTTGTCGGTTATTTTTACGATCCGAAATTAGATCCCCCTCGATCGCTTTTTTTCAGCGCTTGGTTTTTTAGTGTTATTCTTGTCTTCGGATTTCGTCTGATCGGTACCCTCATTATCCGACAAATACAGCCAAAAAATAGCAAATTACCGGTTTTTATTATTGCTCCCGCCGCTAGAATTCATAAATTAGCCTCGATCTTAGAAAAACGCTATCATTATGCCGTGGTTGGGGCAGCCTTGGCTAACGACGCTAACTCACCCATTACCCTAAAAGCGATCGCCGATTCTGGGGCGGTGGAAGTATTGGCCGATGATATTCCCAATACGGACCTAGCGTCAAAATTATACTGGCAATTGCGGCGATCGAGGATTACCCTGCGTCTTCTCCCCGACCGTCGCGACATTCTCTATCGTCGCGGTCAACCGGAAATCATCGCTGGTTTACCGACTTTGCGCGTCCAGGCCTCTTTACTTTTAGGATGGGATTATCGGCTCAAAAGAATGATCGATTTTATCGGGGCTTTTTTGGGTGTGATTCTTCTATCACCTCTATTTATTGTTATTGCTCTATTAATAAAATTTTCTTCTCCCGGACCGGTCTTTTTCCGACAGGAAAGGGTGGGTTTACAGGGAAAACCCTTTTTTATGTGGAAGTTTCGCACTATGGTAGTCAATGCCGATCAGCTACAAGAGCAATTAGAAGCCGCTAACGAAAATCAGGATGGAGTTTTATTTAAAATTAAAAACGATCCGCGCATTATTAAAGGTGGTCATTTCCTCAGAAAAACTAGCCTCGATGAATTGCCGCAATTATTTAATGTTTTATCAGGTCAAATGAGTTTAGTCGGTCCGCGACCTTTACCCCTGCGGGATGTGGAAAAATTCGCCCAATGGCATCATATCCGTCATCAGGTTTTACCCGGAATTACTGGACTATGGCAGATTTCTGGGCGATCGGATATCGATGATTTTAACGATGCAGCCCGCTTGGATTTGTATTACATCGATAATTGGTCTTTGAATTTAGACCTATATATCTTAGTGGAAACCCTGCGAATTGTTCTTTTTGGCAAGGGCGCTTATTAACCAATGGAAATGAAGGCAGTAGAAATAATAAGCCCGATCTTATTTAATACAAGTGTTTGTCTATTTTAGTTCCGTTTAAAAGTTGAGAACGAAGGGAATCGATCGCCTCTAAATAACTCGGCATTGGTTCATCACCTAACAGACAAGCACTGCGATCCACGCTAATCATATCATCACCCCAAAACACCTGACCCAGAGGAATAGATTTTCCTCGATCCGGTCGCCAATTACTACTAAAATATTTCAGATTAGCGTCCACCACTGCCCCATCAAAAAGATGACCGATACAAAAATAAACATCCTGTAAAATTAGCGGTACGGAGGGGCGATGTAATTGCCCTCGCGAGTTGGGACTACGGGCTTTATAATGACTACGGGGAAAGAGTCCATAGAGATTTTTTAAAGAAGCAGAAATCAGGGGTTTATCCTTTAAATGGGTGCGTTTTAAGGTTCCAATCGTGATCCGACAATCCACTTCTTCGATAATTTTAGGGGCAAACATCGAGGGAAAACGGACAGGAAAAGGGGAAAGATTCGGATATTCTTGCTGTGGTAAACTATCAGCATCAAGAATATTTATTCCGGGATCGAGAATAGATTTTACCCCCAAAATATCGATAATTTCTCTCAAAGAAATAGCAGAACAAACTCCCTCTAATAAGATGATTTCTGCCCCTGTATTTACCCCTCTCAATCCTCGCAAAACTTGACTTAATACCGGCAGACTAACCGTTACTGGTGGAGGCACAGGATAACCTAAATTAGGTTTAATTAAAATACGTTTAGCTGTGATAGCTGCCGGGGGAGGTTGATAAATAAAATCCGCCATAGCTGAATTTTTTACCCCGGCAGTAATTGAGGATTGGGTAATCATAGAAAGGAAAATAAATCAATGGGAAGCTGACAGATTAGCCAGATCATTTAGGGAATTTACCTGCTGTAAAGCTTGCCAGATTACCCCAGAATCGGCCCCAGGAAAATGGCTATTTTCACTAATATAACGCTTCCAGGCCTTAGTTCCGGGCTGACCGGCAAAAAGCTGTAAAAGATGTTTGCTGATCTGGTGTAATTTATGACCTTTACTCACCCACTCATCGATGTAGGGAAGCATTTTTTTGATTACTTCTTCTCGGGGAGGAGGAGTAACCGATTCCCCATAAAAATCTCGATCGACTGTGGCAAATAAATAGGGATTATCGTAGGCTGCCCGACCGATCATGACCGCATCTACTAATTGTAAATGTTGTCTAGCCTGTTCTAAATTAATGATACCGCCATTAATTTCAATAAACAAATGGGGAAACTGATTTTTTAGGCGATAAACATCATCGTAACGTAAAGGGGGAACGGTGCGATTTTCCTTGGGACTTAATCCCTGTAACCAAGCTTTACGCGCATGGATGGTAAAACGTTGACAACCCGCATCCGCAACAATACGGACAAAATTCGCCATATTTTCGTAACTATCCTGATCATCAATGCCAATTCTCTGTTTTACAGTCACGGGAATCGATACAGCTTGATTCATTGCCGATATTCCCCTCGCGACTAATTCCGGGTTAGCCATCAAACAAGCGCCGAAATTGCCCTCTTTTACCCGAGAACTAGGACAACCCACATTGAGATTTACCTCGTCATAACCCATATCTTCGGCTATTTTAGCGCATTCTGCCAAAAGATAGGGATTATCACCCCCTAACTGCAAAGCTAGAGGTTTTTCTGCTAGGGAGAACCCCAGCAACTTATAGCGATCGCCGTGTTTAATCGCCATCGTCGTGATCATTTCCGTGTAGAGAAGGGGACGACGGCTAATTTGTCGCAAAAAATAGCGAAAATGGCGATCGGTATAATCCATCATCGGCGCCACACTTAAAATATTGCCCATCTTTCCCTTGATTTTTTCGCTGATCGGGACATTCTCTGGTGAACCCCAGAGAAGAACCAGTCTTCCTCTCAACATATTTTAAAGCCTTTTGGTAAGTAGGTAGGCGTTAAAAATTATCAGACACCACCCTTATCAAGGGGGGACTAAGGGTAGGGTTGATTCATGAATCAACCCTACTATGAATCAACCCTAGTACTAAGGGGGGATCGAACCTAAAATCTATTTTTAATTTAATTATAACCAGCTACTTAAGTTGACTATCTAAATTACTGGTTAAGACTGCACCGGAGAAGGGAGAAGGGAGCTTTTTTAACTTACCTCCGTGGGATATTTGCTCCTTTAATCGTGTCGCGGATGACGATTTTTTGTTCTTTGGAATAACCAGCAAAAGAACGAGTAGCAAGTAACTCGATTTCTACCCCCGTACCCGATCGCAAGGATTCCACGGGTAAGGGTAATTGACCGATATCCAGAATAAATTGATTGCCCTCCTGTCGGATTAAATTAGCAGGCATATCTCCTTCATAGCGAGTGACAAAATCGGTTCTCGGACTGGTTTGCAGGTCGTCTGCTTGCCAACGAGTGACCCGATAACGGACTTTAAATTTAGTGCCAATTAAATTCGATTGGGAAGCTTTATCTTCAAGAAAAAGCCTTAAATCAGTACCATTTCCTGTAATACCTTTTGCTTCTAATTGGGTGACATCTCGTTCAAAAACAGCATTATAAACGACAAATTCCGTAACATTATTGCGTTTTTGAGTGGTTCCCTCGATCCAGAGTTCACTGGGGACAGTTACCTTCATTTCCTTTTGATCATCGAGGGTTAAAGTAAAACGCTGATTAGCAAACCGGTTAAACTCTTGAGGCGCATTCCAAATTAAAATAAAAGAACGTTCCGATCGATCTAATAAAATCCGATATTGATCATCGATCAGGGAACCGGGGGAAAATAAAGACATTGCCCCGGTGCGAGTTTCCCAACTATTTTTAGATAGAATATAACCCCGTTCTTTTAACTCCGAAAGGGGAACAGTTGCGCTCGGTTGATCGGCAGTTAAAGGGCGATCGATTTGAATTAAAGTTAACTGTCCTAAACGTCCCCCGCGACCGTTACGACCACTATTACCCGTCGCCCCATCGAGACCATCCTGACAGCTAAATTCTCTGGTGGTACAGCTATAATTGGTATCACCCGGCCTACCGCTGCAGGTTTGAATTGTCCAGAAAGGTTGGGAACAGCGACAACCCTTGCCCCCCTGGCCTCCTTGACCCCCAAAACCCCCGGCGCCTCCGGCCGCATTAACCGTTACTTGTCTTAAAAAATCTAAATTAGTGGCATAGAGGGTTAAAGCGCCGCCATTGCCCCCATCACCCCCATCACCGCCATTGCCACCGTTACCACCACCGGCCGCCTGGAGATTTCTGGTGACGTTGCTAGGTTGACCGCTACAGTTGCCATCGCTGCCATTGCTGCCATTTTCACCATCGACCCCTTTTTGTCCCGAAATATCGAGTTTTAGGGGAGAACCATCGAGAAAAAGGGTTAAACTGTCACTATTTTTGCCTTGGCTGCCGACCTTGCCAGCTTTCCCGCTCTGGCCCTGTTTACCGAAAGTCTGTACATCGGAACCTTGGGCTAACCAAGAACAGCGATCGCCTGTCACCGTGGCGGGCATTAGGTACGGTAAAGGGATAAAAAAGGTGAATATTAATGATTTAGCCCAAAAATTCATGATTTTAGCGAATTTATCCGCAAAGACTCCGATCAATTCCCTCTTGATGACTTTTAGATCTAGATTTTTGTTTCCCCTCTATCAATAAGGTGCGCTATCATCCTACACTTACTTTGAGAAGGAAACAGCCAATCGCGAGGGTTACGCGCGTGAAAAAAGTATTAGCTATTATCTTAGGTGGCGGGGCTGGAACTCGCCTTTATCCGTTAACGAAACTGCGGGCAAAACCTGCCGTCCCCCTAGCGGGAAAATATCGCTTAATCGATATTCCCGTCAGCAATTGTATTAACTCCCAGATTGACAAAATCTATGTGTTGACGCAATTTAATTCCGCTTCTCTCAATCGTCACCTCAATCGTACCTATAATTTTACGGGTTTTAGTGATGGTTTCGTGGAAGTTTTGGCGGCTCAACAAACCATGGAAAATCCTCAATGGTTCCAAGGCACGGCCGACGCGGTACGACAATATATCTGGACGATGAAGGATTGGGATATCGATGAATATCTCATTCTCTCGGGAGATCATCTCTATCGTATGGACTACAGCAAGTTCATCGAACGCCATCGGGAAACTAACGCCGATATAACTTTATCCGTGGTTCCCATCGATGAACGTCGGGCCTCCGCTTTTGGGGTGATGAAAATTAATGATTCGGGGCGAATTGTCGATTTTTATGAGAAACCCAAAGGGGCAGAATTGGAAAGAATGCGGGTAGATACGACGATTTTAGGCTTAAGTCCCGACCAAGCTCGTCAAAGTCCCTACATCGCTTCCATGGGAATTTATGTCTTTAAAAAGAATGTTTTAATCGATCTGCTCGATGCCAATAAAGAACAGACCGATTTCGGCAAGGAAATTATTCCCTCGGCCGCTAAAGACTACAATCTTCAGGCTTATTTATTTAAGGGTTACTGGGAGGATATCGGCACGATTGAAGCCTTTTATGAGTCTAATCTCGCCCTGACTCAACAACCCAATCCCGCCTTTAGTTTCTACGACGAAAAAGCCCCCATCTATACCCGTTCTCGCTATCTGCCACCCACAAAAATGCTCAATTGTACGGTGACAGAATCGATGATTTCTGAAGGTTGTATTCTCAAAGAATCTCGCATCCATCACTCGATTTTAGGTATTCGTAGTCGAGTCGGCAAAGACTGCACGATCGAGGATACAATGCTGATGGGAGCCGACTTTTATGAGTCTTTCCCCGAACGGGAAAGTCTGATCGGGAATGCCAAAATTCCCGTGGGTATCGGTTCCGGTTCCACTATTCGTCGGGCAATTGTGGACAAAAATGCTCGCATTGGTTCCAATGTTTTAATTGTTAACAAAGATCGTGTGGAAGAAGCTAATCGCGAAGATTTAGGTTTCTATGTTCGCAGCGGCATCGTGGTTATTTTCAAAAATGCCACTATTCCCGACGGGACAGTGATTTAATCTATCAGTTATCAGTTATCAGTTATCAGTTATCAGTTATCAGTTATCAGTTAGTTATCAGTTATCAGTTATCAGTAATCAGTAATCAGTAATCAGTAATCAGTAATCAGTAATCAGTAATCAGTAATCAGTAATCAGTAATCAGTAATCAGTAATCAGTTATCAGTTATCAGTTATCAGTTATCAGTTATCAGTTTTTCCATTTTTCTAGTTATTATCGCTTGGATATAGCCGCAGGCTGATGGCTTCAGCTAATTACCTAGACAATTCCCTTGAAATCCTATCCTTTTCTAGAAGTGATAGCAAAATCTACCGAGCCGCTCTTCTGAAAATCAGAAAAATTTCTATATTTTTGCATCCGATTCTAAGTTTTCAATTAACCTTAAATTAAAGCCCTAAGTAGGTGGGTGGAATTAAATATAAGATGAACGTAGGTTGGGTTGAAGCATGAAACCCAACGCCCGCATAGTTTACGCTACCGCTAACCCATCCTACAAATAATTGTGCCTCCCTACTTAGGACTTAGATAGAAGCCATTCAGGAGATAAGGATATTTATGAAAGCCAAAATCGCGATCGCTTGTCAGGGAGGCGGCAGTCAAACTGCTTTTACTGCCGGTGCATTAAAAGCATTATTTGACAATAAAGTACAAGATTACTTTAATATTGTCAGTCTCAGTGGTACTTCTGGCGGTGCTATCTGTGCCTTTTTCACCTGGTATGCTCTCAAAAAAGGTGATAGCATCGTTTGGAAAAGAATGATTGATTTTTGGGAAGATAATAGCGCTCGAACTCCCCAAGAACAACTATTTAATGACTCAGCTATTAAAGCTCTAGAATTGGCCAGCAAAGGATTAATTCCCCAGTATAATCTCAGTCCTTCCTCTCCGATTACTAAAACCTTATTTTCTATAGCTACCTATGGTTTACGCAGTCGCTTTACCAACTTTGATCAGTTACTAAGAGCGCATATTGACTTCTCGGAATTAGCCACTTGGGGAGCTAAACCAGAACCACCAATTTTATTAATGGGGGCCTGTAATATCCTGACAGGAAAATTAAGTAAATTTAACTCGCGCCAGGAAGCAGTTAAAATTGAACATATCCTAGCTTCTGCTTGTGTTCCTAACATTTTTCCTGCTGTCACCATTGAAACTATGGCCTACTGGGATGGACTATTTTCTGATAATCCCCCCATCCGTTCTTTAATTCGCCGTGAATTTGTCGGAGTCGAAAATATTCCCGATGAAATTTGGGTAATTAAAATTAATCCCACCTCCAGAGATAAGATCCCCGTGCAATCCGATGATATTGCTGATCGCCGCAATGAATTAGAAGGTAATGTTTCCCTATTTCAAGGTCTCGATCAGATTGACTTTCTCAATCAATTATTTCTTAAAGGAGCCTTTAAAGAGGAATTTTTGAGCGAGATCGGATTAACAGAACCACTAAAAATTCCTAAATCTTTCCCAGAAGATCCCGATCATAATTATCATATTCCTATGATCGAAATGTCGGCGGAATTAGCCAATAGTCTCAACTATGAAAGTAAACTCGATCGCTCTCCTGCCAATATCCAGCGTCTGATCGCTGACGGCGAAAAACAGGGAAAACAGTTTCTAGAACATCGACTAAAAGCTATGGGTTTAGGATAATTTTTGAGGTTTCAAAAACGGCAAAAATAAGGAGTAAATGGCATTAAATATGTCAATAGACTATTTAATTGATTATTATTCATTCTTAATTCTCCTGACTACTGACTACTGGCTACGGACTCCTAACCCTAACAACAATTTTTGATTTTTACAAGAGGTCTAATGATCACTGATTTTCATTGACTAATACCCGTCCAGATAGATCATAAATCATAATATCCCATTGCCCATTTTTGGCCGCTTCAAAAGCCACTTTAGAACCATCGGCACTGATGATCGGATTGCGTACTTCCGCGAGCAGATCGGGAGCAATTTCCCTTCTCTGTTGAGTTTGTCGATCGTACAGATAAATCGCCGTTTTTCCCTGACGACTAGCAGTAAAAACGATATAACGACCATCTTCACTAATGGAAGGACTAGAAGCGATCTGATCGAGAGAATTTAGGCCGGGTAAAGGCAGTAAACGGCGATCAATGGCATCAAAAAGATAGATAGCTTGGGAACCATTGCGATCGGAGGCAAAAACGAGATAGCGAGAGGCAAGATAGGGAGTTAATTCACTAGCAGCACTATTTAAACTTCTCCCCCCTCGATCGAAAGGAAAAGACAATAAACTGGGATAACCCGCACATCCAGTTAACAAACTAATTACAGCAACAAGACTAATAAAAAAATAAACCTCTTGCATAATTAATTTTTGAGGGTTCAAAAACGGTAAAAATAAGGATTAAATTGCATAAAATCCTTAAATAGACCATTTAATTGATTATTATTCATTCTTAATTCTCCTGACTCCTGACGACCGACTCCTGACTCCTGACCCTAACAACAATTTTTGATTTTTACAAGAGGTCTAATGACGTTTCACGGTTTGGGACTGTCAACGGGACTGCCATCGGCAATATCTAACTCGATATTCGGACCGCGATCGAGAACCTCCACATCCCATTGTCCCCGACGAGCGGACTCAAAGACAAGATAACGACCATCGGGACTAAGACGGGGATTTCGCAACCAACCGCGATAATTTTGACTCAATAACTCAGAACGATCGGTAATGCGATCGTATAAAGAGATGACGGGACGACCTTCAATAATCACCACATAAGCCAGATAACGCCCCGTTTGGCTTAAACTGGGGCTATCGGTAATTTCTTGACCCGTATATAATCCACCTAGGTCTTGGTATTGTTTTGTCTGCAAATCATACAGCAGTATCTGATTACTACCGCGACGATTAGACAGCAAAGCCAGCCAACGACCATCACCGCTCAGGGCAGGTTTTTCGTCATTATAGCGACTATTGAGGGTTCCTGTAGATAAACCAGGGTTATTGAGATTACAACCACCTATAACCCCTAAAAACAAGCAGATAAACAGTAAAAAGGGAGCTTTGGTCATCGGACCTACTCCTTAATAATCAAACCTAGTCGGATGATCATTACTCGACTCCCGTTCACTATTATCCGGTCTCTGCCAATCTTCTCGATCGCTCGTATCGCTAGGATCGATTGGTTGATAATCGACGTATTCCCCTTTAAATGGCGGATCATCCTCAATTATTGGGCGAGGACGACGTTTTTGGCTAGTGCGGGGCGGTTTACTGCTCGTCTCTTCATTAGCGGGACGACGACGAGGACGGGAACTGGTTTCTTCCCAATCATCACCGCTACGGCGCTGATCATAAACATCTCGATCGCTAGTGGGGGAACTATTGCGGGGACGACGATTAGCCGTTTTGCGACTGCTAGGATCGGCCGGCCGACGGGTGCGGGTGCTGCGGGGTTCCTCGTCCTGATAACTAGAAGTGCGGGAAGAGCGGGGATCATCGTAACCGCGTAAACGGGGATTATCTTCGTAACGTTCCTCCGGTTCGTAGGTGTCGAGGGGTTCTAATTCGGCCCGATATTCCCGACTCACAGGACGTTCATCCACAAAAGACGTGCCGCGGCGGGCCTGTTCCGTGGTTAAACCCCGTAGTTTTACCGTCTCGAAGGCAAAAAACACCGCTGCCCCGGTCAGCAAAAATTGTCCGAATTGCAAAATCGGATCCAGTCGCCACCCTTGAAAAAGTAGAATTAAACCGCACAGTAAACCAACGGCGGCAAAAAATATATCATGATCGCGGGAAAGTTCTGGCCGCACCGAGCGCAGGAAGTATAACCCGGCTCCGGCCACTGCCAGAAAAATTCCTAAGATACTGGCCGAATTCAGCCCAAAATTGACCATCTTTATCTCCCTTCTCGGTGCTTAAATTCAAGAATCGAGTCTTTATCTCTAGCCCTCAGCTTTCAGAAGCAATCCTGCTGTTTTTAACTCTAGGCATCGAGCTATATTCTAACCCCAAAGTCTAGCAATATATTAACCACCCTCGTTCACACAACTATTGTTAGGGGAGTGGGGAGATTTTATCAGTGATCAGTAGAGTTCTTGCATGATTAATTTTTGAGAGTGCGAAAATGAGAAAAATAGTCATAAAACTGCATAAAATTACTAAATAGAGCATTTAATTGATTAATGCTCATTCTTAATTCTCCTGACGACCAGCTACTGGCTCCGTTCGGCTGATCTCACGACCGAAGCCTGACTCCTCACCTAAGGTCAGATTTTTGATTTTTGCAAGAGGTCTAGTGAACAGTAATCAGTCAACTGATAACTGATAACTGATAACTGATAACTGAAAAGGCTGAGATTTTAACAAAATCTTTAGGAATTGCCTATTGACAGGATTGACCAAATGTGCGTTGTGGGTTTCAGGAATTTTAACGTGATTTCTTGATGATTTTTGAGCGATCGCTATCGTTGGAGTTAATCGCCGCAAGTCTGAAAGGAGGGATTTTCATTGATGCAGCTCATGGTGAATTGGTAAAGTGCGTAAGTACCAATCTAAGTAAGATTAGACAGAAATTTTTCTGTCATATCATAAAATTAACTTAACCTAGGCAAGAGGGAATTAGCATAGAATGTGAGTATGATCCAGGCTAGACATATAGTCTGTTTGTATTAATAGTCCACTCAATCCATAAAATAAGGTGTGAGGATTGACCCATGTCAAAACTATTCAAGAATTTAGTAAAGGTAACTCCTTTAGTATTAGGTGCTTCCGTAGCGGCTGCTGGCAGCGCAGTAGCGCAAACTATGCCTGGTACACCTCAACTTAAAATTGACCCAGCTGCGCAGCAACAACTCGATCGCATTCAACGCGCCCAAAGTAGTCAGCAGATTAATACGGGTGTTTATCAAGGTTCCATGTCCCAGGTGACTAGCGTTAACCAACTGCGGGACGTATCTCCCACCGCTTGGGCCTACGAGGCATTAAGAAGTCTTGTGGAACGTTACGGTTGTATCGTTGGTTTTCCCGATCGTACCTTCCGCGGTGATCGCGCCACCACTCGTTGGGAATTTGCCGCAGGTTTAAACGCTTGTTTAAACGTCATGGAACGTTTAATTCAAGATGGTGTTGGGGTACTCAGAGAAGATATCGATAAATTAAAACGTCTTGTTCAAGAATTTGAAAGCGAACTAGCGGCTTTAGGAGCTAGAGTAGATAACCTGGAACAGCGCGTTGCTTTCTTGGAAAATAATCAATTTTCTACCACCACCAAACTCAGAGGTGAGGTAATCTTCAGTATCGCCGATAGCTGGGGTGGTCAAGCTTCCGTTACCAATACCAACGGGACAGTTACTGATGGCAGCAATCAAGATCAGACCCAAGCAGTGTTTAATAACCGGGTACGACTCAACTTTGAAACCAGCTTCACCGGTAAAGATTTGTTAAGAACCCGTTTACAAGCAGGTAACTTTAACACCACTTTCAACCAAAACGGTCCGACGAGAACCAACATGACCCGTCTAGCATACGATGACGGTCGTGACAACGATGTCACCATCGATGACTTGTTCTACCGCGCTCCCATCGGCACTCCCTTCGGTAACATCACCGTTTGGGTTGGTGCTAACCAGTTAAACCTAGATGACGTTTTTATTACGGCGAACCCCTTCCTCGCCGATAGCGGTACAGGTGCTTTATCTCGCGGTCAACGCTACAATAACATCGTCTTCCGTGGTCCTTCTGGTGTTGGTGCGGCGGTCAGATTTAAGATCGGGGATGTTTTCCAAGTCACAGGAACCTACCTAGCTGATGGTGGGACTAATGGGGCCAGCAATCCTAACCCTGGTAGCGGTTTATTTAACGGTTCCTACAGTGCGGGTGCTCAGGTTGGTTTCTCCTTCATCAAATTTGCCGATATTAACTTCGTTTACGTTCGCAGTTATCAAACTGCGGCTAGTATGAGTTCTGGTTTATTCGGTAACGTCAGCAGCCCTCTCACGGAACGTCCCTTCGGTAACGTTGGCACTGTAGCTAACCGTTTCGGTCTTCAAGCGAGCGCCCAAGTTATCCCAGGAGTCTTAAATCTAGCGGGCTGGGGTGGTTACGCCGATGCTTCGGCCACGGGAGTTAATGATGCGATCGGAGACAATAACACTGGTATCTGGTCTTGGAACCTTAATCTATCTGTCCTCGATCTCTTTGCCGAAGGTGCGGCCTTTTCTTTAGGTGGTGGTCAAGTACCCCGTTCCGACAAGGAAGATGGCACTTCCTACATGGTGGAAGCTCAGTATAAGTTCCCAGTCACCAAAAATATTCTGATTACCCCCGGTGCTTATGCGATCTTCAATGCTAACAACCGTAATAACGACACCATTTTTGTTGGTGTTCTCCGGACAACTTTCCGTTTCTAAGCTAAGTTGACGGACTCGATCAATAAGAACGGTGGGATTTGTAGATCTCACCGTTTTTTTACTTTTAACTTTATCACTGGGTATAACCATTTATGAGAAGATGATCGGAGCGTCCCAAACGCCGCTATACTTACTTCGCCTATTTAGTTGCTTATCTATGCACTCTCTGTCTTTCCCCCGTCGCACTAAAATTGTGGCCACGATTGGCCCAGCCTCGCAAAATAAGGAAACATTACGTCAGATGATCAAGGCGGGGGCGACGACATTTAGATTAAACTTTTCCCATGGCGATCACGATTACCATCGTCACAGCATTAACCTGATCCGTCAGTTAGCCTTTGAACTCAATCAACCGATTGGCATCCTTCAGGATCTACAGGGGCCGAAAATTCGCTTAGGTAAATTTGCCTGTGGGTTGATTACCCTGAAACCGGGGGAACCCTTTATCCTTACTTCTAGGGATGTGGAATGTAATCAGGAAATAAGTTCCATTAGCTATCCCTCTCTGGCCCAAGAAGTCCCAGAAGGTTCCAGAATTCTCCTCGATGATGGTAAAGTCGAAATGCGGGTGGAATCAGTGGATCGTTTGAAAGGTGATCTTTCCTGTCGCGTGGTGGTTGGGGGTGTCTTATCCAGCAATAAAGGGGTAAATTTTCCCAACGTCTATCTGTCGGTGAAAGCTTTAACCGATAAGGACAAAAAAGATTTAATGTTCGGACTGCTGTGGGATGTGGATTGGATCGCCCTTAGTTTTGTGCGTAATCCCCAAGATATCCTCGAAATTAAAGAATTAATCGCCAGCGCGGGTAAATCTATCCCCGTAATCGCTAAAATTGAAAAACACGAAGCGATCGAGGAAATGGGGGAAATTTTATCCCTCTGTGATGGTGTTATGGTGGCTAGGGGAGATTTAGGAGTAGAATTACCAGCCGAAGACGTGCCAATCCTGCAAAAACGCCTGATTAATACCGCTAATCAGCTAGGCATCCCGATTATCACCGCCACTCAAATGCTTGACAGTATGGCCAGTAATCCTCGTCCCACCCGCGCCGAGGTTTCTGACGTAGCTAATGCGATTTTAGATGGCACTGATGCGGTCATGCTTTCCAATGAAACGGCTGTGGGTCATTATCCCATCGAAGCGGTGGCAACCATGGCCCGCATTGCCGAAAGGATCGAACGGGAACAGATCAATAGTGCCGCTCGCTCTAACAATAAACAATCGATTCCTAACGCTATTTCCTCGGCAGTCAGTCAAATTGCCGAACAATTGGGGGCAGCGGCAATTATTACCCTGACAAAAACCGGCTCTACTGCCCGTAACGTCTCGCGATTTCGCCCCAAAACCCCGATTTTAGCCGTTACTCCCCATCGAGAAGTGGCACAGCAGTTACAGCTAGTTTGGGGCGTAAAACCGATGTTATTGCTCGATTTACCCTCCACCAGCCAAACTTTTCAAGTGGCGATGAATCTTGCCCAGGAAAATAACCTCCTAGCGGATGGTGACTTAGTGGTGATGACGGCGGGAACTCTGCAAGGGGTGGCCGGTTCCACGGATTTAATTAAGGTGGAAGTGGTAAAATCCCTTTTGGGCAAGGGTACGGGTATCGGCCAGGGTGTGGCTAGTGGCCGGGCGCGAGTAGCCCATAATGCCCGAGAAGTGGGTAGTTTTAGTAACGGGGAGATTTTAGTCGTTCCCACCACCAGCGCCGAATATGTGGATATGATGCGGAAAGCTGGCGGAATTATCACCGAAGATACCGCGATGAATAATCACGCCGCTACTATCGGTTTAAAATTGGGTATTCCTGTGATTGTCGGGGTTAAAGATGCCACGAAAATTATCCGCGAAGGGGTGATCATTAGTCTCGATGCTCAACGGGGTTTAATTTATTCTGGTATTGGCAATGGCGCGGCAACTATGAAAAACTGAGTCGGTAGTCAGGAGCCGGTCGGCGGTCGGCAGCTTTTATTTATTATCCCCACTTCCCCACTTCCCCACACCCTACACCCCACACCCCACACCCCACACCCCACACCCTACACCCCACACCCCACACCCATTTTCACTTGTCTATGAGCGATTCTTACTCTCCTCCCGTCGATAATCCGGCCTATACTGTTGAACAAGCGATCGCTAATATCCAGCAAAGAGAAGACCTAGGAGCGCGTTATTATGCCGCTTGGTGGTTGGGTAGATTTCGTGTTCGTCAACCGGAGGCGATTTCGGCGTTAATTGCCGCTTTAGAGGACGAAAGCGATCGCACTCCCGACGGCGGTTATCCCCTGCGACGCAATGCTGCCAGTGCTTTAGGGAAATTAGATGATCTCAGTTGTCTTCCCGCATTAATTGCCTGTCTCGACTGCGAGGATTATTATGTGCGTGAATCGGCGGCCCAGGCATTGGAAATGCTTCAGGATCGAAGAGCGATCGCACCTTTAAAGAAACTATTAGAGGGTGGCATCGAAGTGGCCGTTTTGGTGGCGGGAAAACCCCATTTAGTCCAACCCTACGAAGCGATTATCGAAGCCTTGGGAACCCTGCAAGCGACGGAAGCGATTCCCCTCATTGAACCGTTTTTAAAGCATTTCGTCGAAAAAGTGCGTTATGCGGCTGCCCGCGCCCTCTATCAACTCACGGCTAACCCCCACTATGGCGATATTCTGATTAATGCCTTGCAAGGGGAAGAATTACAGCTGCGTCGTTCTGCTTTAATGGATTTAGGCGCTACGGGTTATCTGCCGGCTGCTCCTGCGATCGCTAATACTTTGGCGGAAAATAGTCTGAAACTGGTTGCTCTCAAGGAACTTTTAGAAAAATATCTAAAAAACAATTCTAGGGGCGAAAATATCTCGGAAATTCTCACTTTAATGGATAGTTTATTGTAATTAATCATTGGTTATTTTGTATCTAAATTAAAACCGATGCAATCCAGAGGTTTTTATGCTAATTCAAACCGATTATGTCGGCTGGCTGAACGAGACAATCACTCTGTTAAGACAAAAAAACTTTGATCAAGTTGACTGGGAAAACTTGATCGAGGAGATAGAAAGTTTGGGCAGAAGTCAAAAACGTGAACTCCGCAACCGGTTAACCACCATCTTAGAACAATGCCTCAAACTTTGCTATACTGATTACGTTGAGGATTATCGAGGTTGGCAAGAAACTATTAGGCGCAGTCAACGGGAACTAGAGGAACTTTTAACCGATTCTCCTAGTTTAAAACCCTACTGGGATCAAGTATTTTTAGATTGCTATGCCACGGCTTTAAAAAGCTTGCGAGATAACCCCGATTATCAATCCTTTAACCTTCCCGATGATTGTCCTTTTCCCCAAGAAATTAGTCAGATTTTACAGAAAAAAGTTTGGCGATAAAATTATCTTTAAAAGTTTGTTAGTGGGATTACGAGTCAGGAGTCAGGAGACAGGAGACAGGAGATTATTTTATTTATTCTCCCCACACCCCACACCCCACACCCCACACCCCACACTCCACTTCCCCACTTCCCCACTTCCCCACTTCCCCACACCCCAACCCCTAACCCCTCATCCCTTCTACTGATAACCAATGCTTCCCACCGTTGAGACTTTAATTATTGCCGTCGAAAAAGCCGACTCAGCTAATGAGTTACTAACCGCCGTGGAAAACTTAGCCGCCGCCAAAAGTGAAGCGGCAATACCCACCCTTACCGATGTCCTGAGATATAATAACCCCGGTGCCTCCGTGGCAGCCGTGGACGGTTTAATCGCCATCGGCAAAGCGGCGGTTCCCTATTTACTGGCCAACCTAGACGGTTATAATTATGGGGCGAGAGCTTGGGCAACCCGCGCCCTAGCAGGAATTGGCGATGTGCGAGGATTGGACTTATTACTTGATGCGGCGGTGAGTGATTTTTCCTTTAGCGTGCGGCGAGGGGCGGCTAGAGGCTTAGGAAATATAATTTGGTCTGATTTGGAGGAAATGCGGGTTTCTGAGGCTCAAAAGGCAGTTTTTGCGGCACTGGAGAAACTTTCGCAAGGGGATCCAGAGTGGGTGGTTAGATATGCGGCGATCGTCGGATTGCAGGGATTAGGAACTGCGGCGGCGGCATTTCGCGGGGCGATTCGGGAACTTTTAGGACAGATTCGGGAGACAGAAGCGGAAATAGTGGTAAGATTGCGCGCCGATCAAGCTCTGGAACACTTACAATAAGCCTAAGTCGAAAGTAGAAAAACTTATTTCTCTACAGGGAGAAACAATTACACTAACATTCTATGAAATATTGGCAGGAAATTTTAGCGATCGCTCAACGAATTTTAGTGGAATTAATCCGGCGCGGGCGTAGCTTAATCCTCTGGGGCATTTTCCCGATCCTTGTCCTGCTCTTAAATGGCTATATTATGGCAGAAAAAGGCAAAATTGAGCTTGCCGAGGCGATGGCTCTGGCTACTCCTCCCACCCTCGTCGGGGCGGCACTTTTCTTTAGTTGTTTGGGGGGAACCGTGGCGACGGTAGTGGCAGAAAGGGAACAACAAACGATTAAACGGTTATTTTTATCGCCTTTAAGCGGTGTTTCCTATTTTATCGGCATTTTTCTCGCCCATTGTGCGATTGCCGCCTGTCAGACAGTTTTAGTTTATTCTATTGCTAAACAGTATGGAGCCACTTTTAAAGGCTCAATTCCTCTAGAATTATTAATTATTTTTCTTAGTATCACCGCCTATGTGGGTTTAGGATTTATCCTCGGTACTCAACTGGCGAAAAGAACAGAAGATGTTAATGCTTTGGTGGGAACTTTTGGGGTTCCTTTATTAATTTTAGGCGGCGTTTTTCTACCGACTGCTTTATTCCCCGACAATATTCTATCTCTGGCTAAATATAACCCGATCTACCACATGAATGAAGCTTTAATTGCTGTTTGGGCAAAGGGCGAAAATCTCCAAGATATTAGCTCTCATTTTCGCTTTCTCTGTCTTTTTGCCCTAGCTATGGTAGCAGGTGGTTGGCTTACCTATCGACAAATGTTAAACCTTGAACGCCGATTGTAAATCAGTTATCAGTGATCAGTTATCAGTTAGGTAGGGTGGGTTAGGCGGAGACAAATTATCAGACTTAATCATTAATTTATCTATTCGCCGTAACCCACCATCAGTTATTCAGCTTCTTAGTTTTTCAGTGTAATTAGCCAATTTACCTGTTATTCGTACTATTACCTAGCTGACGGCTGATGGCCTAAAAAAGCCTGACTATCCTTGTTACTTTATTAAAAATGCTGACTATTAATAATGTCAAAAAAAATTACGGAAGACGCTTAGTATTAGATCAATTAAACTTTCATATTGAAGCGGGAGAAATTTACGGTTTACTTGGTCCCAATGGTGCGGGAAAAACCACCACTATTAACTTAATTTGTAATTTATTAAAACCCTCATCGGGAGAAATTACCTTTAATTATTTGCCAATTTCCAGAGTTACTAAAGAATTAATTGGGGTTGCCCCGCAAGAAAATTTATTGTACAAATCCCTTACTTGTGAGGAAAATCTCAACTTTTTTGCTCAGATTTATGGACTCGATCGCCCCCAGCGTCGTCATCGGATTAAAGCCAGTTTATCCGCAGTAAATTTGCTTGATCGCGCCCGTAGTCCAGTGGAAACTTTAAGCGGTGGAATGCAGCGCCGGATGAATATTGCTGTGGCTATTGTTCATCAGCCAAAATTATTAATTCTCGATGAACCAACTACAGGTTTAGACATCGAATCTCGCTATGAAATTTGGGATTTAATCGGAGAATTACGGCGCCAGGGAATGACAATTTTATTAACTACCCATCTCCTCGATGAAGCACAGCGTCTCTGTCAACGTATCGGGATTTTAAAACAAGGTCGTATTATTGCCGAAGGTAATTTAAATCAGCTGCGTCAGCACATTCCTGCGAAAGAAATTATTATCATGGATACCCAGGATCAAGAAGCGGCCATAAATCGAGGTAAACAATTAGGATTTACTCCCAAATTTTACGGTAAAGATTTAGCTTTTTGGTTAGATGAACATCTAGAATTAAGCGAGATTATCCGGGCATTCGATGGCATTAATATTGATTCTCTCGCCCGTCAGACGGTACAGTTAGAACATATTTATATGGAAATTATGAATCAATTTTAAACCCTTTTTTGAAAATTCAGGTTGATGATCGGCATTTTTCAGTAATTCCCCTCAATTAAGCTAAATCGCCGTTTTTTGCCATCATGATCATCTATAATTTTTGGATAGGTTCTATCTATTAATTGGAGACAAAATCAATGAGAAAATTAACCTCTATCACCGGCTTATTGAGTCTATCGGCGGTATTATTAAGCTCACATCTACCGGCAGCGGCGCAAAATTGTCGGCCACTTTCTTTATTAGGGGGTGAAGGTAGTGAAATTACCAAAACCGTCTCACAACCCACTGTTCCAGGTCCTTTCGGTGTCACGATAACTCGTAATAATTGGAATACCGATTGGGCAGTTCCAGGGGGTAGAAGTTTTCAGAGGTTTATCGTTACGGTTTCTGTCCCCCGGGCTGCCTCCTTTGATATCCGGCTGTTTCTCAAGTATAGCGATCAAACTAACGAGGAATTTTTTAATACTAATGGAGTACGAATCGAACCCGATAAACCCTTAACAATTACTGCCACAGTCCGGGCAAATGATCAACCTTTTCTAGTCAATCTTTTTGTCAATGGTATTCAGCACATCGGTAATACCTACACCGCTTCTGTTGTCGGTTGTGAACGATAAAATATATGGGGTGTGCTGAAAAAGTTTTTCGGTGGGGGCAGGGTGTCGGGTGTGGGTTTTTAAGCTAAGAGATGCTCCCTATAAGTAACAAACTTAATTTTTAACCCATCCCACTTTACCTAAGTAGTCGTGCAAAATAAATTTCCTAGTGAAGAAAGGCAAGAGGCAAGAGGCAAGAGGCAAGGGGGGGGGTTAGATTTGTGTAATTAATTTTGCTTAGGTACTTATCTAGACATCCCGAGGATTGAGATGGATCATTTCCCAAGTCACATAGGTACCGATCGGACTCCAGATCAGGTAGGGTAGAAGTAGGATGCCTGCCCAAGAAGAAACAGGGAAAACCAATAGTGCCAGAAGACAACCCAAGAAAAAACCCGTACCGCCGATAATCGTTCCCGCTTTGAGACTGCGTAGTTTACAGGTGACAGGAGTATAGGCAGTAATAGTCAATTCCACCAACAGATAAAAAGCCATCAAAAACCACTTATCAGCCGGTTGAGCTTCCCAGACTAAATAAGCAGAAATTGCCCCACAAATATAGATAATTGTCCAGATAAGAGGGATTAATCTTTCAAAGGTTAACCAATCGGGACGACGCAGGCGCGCAAACCAACGGACATCGCGAGAATTGAGTAATCCCCCGGCTAACGCCACCAAAAATCCCACGACACCGATAAGCAACCAAGAGGGAATCATGATTTTTAGCTATCCTCCGCTAATTTTGGCTTTGTAACCCGATTCAATGAGAATTTGTCGAATTTTTTGGCGATGATCTCCTTGGATCTCAATGGTATTTTCTTTAACTGTACCACCCGTTCCGCAAGCGCTTTTTAACTGTTTTAATAATTTAGTCAGAGTTTCGGTTTGACATTGAAAACCTGTAACTATGGTAACGGTTTTTCCCGCCCGACCAGAGCGGGAGGTTTGTACTCGTAAATTCTGCTGATTCGGGGGTAATTCAGGAATGGAACGCTCAAAAGCTTGAGAATTACTTTGATCTCCCCATTCCTGGTAGGCAATCCGGTTTTTTTCCTGAGATTTACTCATAAGTAGTTGGACAAAATTAAATTCACACTCCAGCCCTGTCAAGGTGGTTTGACCTCAACTATAACAGTTATCTTCCCGGTCAGGTAGGAAGTCTCTGGTTTTAGGCAACGCCAGAACAGTAGCTACTTAACACCCGTTAAAACCGATGGCTATTCTGGTTTTGCCCAGTCAGCCCTCGGTTGACGATGCCAAATTAGGTTACACTTCATCTTGGTGAGAAAGGCAGATTCGACAAGCTCACTGCAAGCTGTAAAAGTTATCGAAGCAGAAATTCAGCCCTATACCGTAAACACGAGTGATTGAAGCCCTTTTTTGACTGTTAACCCCCTTACCTGAGACATTATGGATGCTTTTAGTCCCTTTCCCCCTGACTGGACAGAGAAGGCCGTTCACGCCTACAATTTTTGTTGTCCTTACTGCGGGGCAAAGGCTAAAGAAGCTCAGGCCGTTTGGATCAATCGCCGCGCCCCCGTTTTAGGAGAAGATTCCCGTCGTAAATGGCAGGAATTCTATCATTGTCAATGCGATCGAGTTTGGTGGGCCTGGAGTAGTGATCGACCTGCCGAAAAATAAAAATTCTGAATCGAGAATCGCAAATATGGCCGATGTCTATGTTTCTTGGGATGAATACCATCGTCTGATCGAAAAATTAGCGGTAAAAATCGATCGTTCTGGTTGGCAATTTCATCAGATTGTCTGTTTAGCCAAGGGAGGATTGCGCGTCGGTGACATTCTCTGTCGTCTTTTTCGTCAACCCCTAGCCATTCTCTACGCCGCTTCCTACGGGGGGCAAAATCAGCAAATTCGGGGAGAATTAACTATTTCCTCGAATTTAGCCATGATCGAGACCAAATTGGACAGTCCCTTGTTATTAGTGGATGATTTAGTCGATTCAGGCATCACTCTCCAAAAAACCTCGATTTTGTTACAGGAAAAATACGGGATTACCAATATCAAAACTGCGGTGATCTGGTACAAAGCAGCATCAATAATCAAACCTGACTATTATGTGGAATATTACCCAGATAATCCTTGGATTCATCAACCCTTCGAGCGTTACCAGCTAATTACACCCAAAGACCTCCTAGAATAAAGTCAGTTTGGTATCAGCAGCAGGGAGTTTTGGCGTTGCTGAATCAAGCTATCAATGCCAACTCTCCAGAGAACTAGGAGCAGCCGCCGCTTAATCAATTGTCGCTGACGGGGGAATTAATATCGGGAAAAATCAACAATCGTGAACCGATACAAGACAAAAGCGCTTATGGTGTGCAGCAAGAGCAAGAACCTATCCGACTGATAGGATCAGAATATCCATCTGCTAAATATTGGAGAGCATGATGCCAGTTCAATTATCATTGCCCTTGTATCATCAACTTTCTCAACCAGAGGTGATTGAATACTTGACCAGCGATGGGTCAGCGGGCTTATCAGCAGAAGAAGTGGCCAGTCGCTACGAAAAATATGGCCCGAATGAACTGCGATTTAAGCCGGGGAAACCAGCTTGGTTGAGGTTTTTGCAGCAATTTCATCAGCCACTACTCTATATTCTCTTGCTTGCGGGTACTATTAAGGCATTTTTAGGGTCTTGGACGAATGCCTCGGTGATTTGGGGAGTTACCCTGATCAATGCCATTATTGGCTATGTGCAGGAAGCTAAGGCGGAAGGTGCGATCGCTTCCCTAGCCAAAGCCGTAACCACAGAAGCGACCGTGTTGCGAGAGGGACAAACCCTCCGGATTCCATCTCGGGATTTGGTGCCGGGAGATATCGTTTTATTGGCATCGGGGGATAAAGTACCGGCGGACTTGAGGCTGCTGAAAGTCCGCAATTTGCAGGTGGATGAGTCTGCCCTGACCGGGGAATCCTTGCCTGGGTCAAAAGCGATCGAACCCTTACCCGGGGATACGCCCCTAGCAGAACGGACAAACATGGCCTACGCAGGGAGTTTCGTTACCTTTGGACAGGGCAAAGGGATTGTTGTCTCTACGGCCAACGCCACCGAAGTGGGGCAGATTTCCCAGTCGATGGAAAGCCGAGTCAGCCTTAGCACACCCCTGACCCGTAAATTTGCCCAATTTAGCCGCACCCTACTCTACGCAATTTTGACCCTAGCAACCTTGACCTTTGCCATCGGGTTAGGACGGGGGAAATCTTGGATCGATATGTTTGAAGCTGCCGTTGCCCTCGCAGTGAGTGCGATTCCAGAAGGGCTGCCGGCAGTGGTAACGATTACCTTGGCCATTGGGGTCAACCGCATGGCCCGTCGTCATGCGATTATTCGTAAACTGCCCGCAGTGGAAGCATTGGGGAGTGCGACCGTCATTTGTTCTGACAAAACCGGAACCCTGACCGAAAATCAAATGACTGTACAGTCCATTTATACTGAAGGGCAATATTACGCCGTTAGTGGTGGTGGCTATAGTCCCAAGGGCGAAATTAGTCTGATCACCGATGGCAACCCTGGCAGCCCCTTTGCAGAGGAATTGCCCCCGGCCCTAGGGGATTGTCTGGTAGCTGGTTTGCTTTGTAATGACTCCGGGCTAAAACAAACGGGAGAAGATTGGTCAGTGGTGGGGGATCCTACGGAAGGGGCGCTGATTGCGGCCGCTGCCAAAGCAGGTCTCAGTCAATTGGGGCTATTGTCTTTAACCCCACGATTGGATGCAATTCCCTTTGAATCTGAGTACCAATACATGGCAACCCTGCATGATGGCATACCTCGTCTGATCTATGTCAAGGGATCGGTTGAGTCGCTGATGCGTCGTTGTTCCCAGATGATCGATCGCTATGGTCAGATGACCGCGCTGAACGCCGAACAGATCGAGCAAGCGGTAGAAACGATGGCAGAGCAGGGTTTACGGGTGCTTGCCTTCGCCAAAAAAGCAGCCGCGACCCATCAGCATTCTATCGACCATGAGGATATCGAAACAGGCTTGGTGTTTCTAGGATTACAGGGCATGATTGACCCGCCTCGTCCAGAGGCGATCGCTGCTGTTCATGCCTGTCAAACTGCTGGGATTCGCGTCAAGATGATTACTGGTGATCATCTTGTCACGGCGCGGGCGATCGCGGAACGGATGGGCATTAAAACGGCAGCACAAGTCTTAGCATTTGAGGGAAAACAATTAGCGCAAATGGATAATCATCAACTGGCCCAAGCGGTTGAAGATGGATCGGTATTTGCCAGGGTTGCCCCTACCCAAAAACTGCAACTGGTGGAAGTACTCCAGTCTCAAGGAGAAATCGTGGCGATGACGGGCGATGGTGTTAATGATGCGCCGGCTCTCAAGCAGGCCGATATCGGCATTGCCATGGGGAAAGGAGGAACGGAAGTCGCCAGGGAATCTGCTGATATGCTCCTCACTGATGATAACTTTGCCTCGATCAAGGCCGCTGTCGAAGAAGGACGCACCGTTTATCAAAACTTACGCAAAGCAATCTCCTTTCTCTTACCTGTCAATGGTGGCGAATCGATGACGATTCTGATCAGTACTTTACTGGCGCGAGATTTACCCATCCTCTCCCTACAAGTACTCTGGTTGAACATGATCAACTCGGTCACGATGACTGTTCCCCTGGCCTTTGAAGCAAAATCCCCCGGCATTATGCAGTCACCACCACGCAATCCCAATGAACCTTTGATCACCAAAAAACTATTGCGCCGAATTTTGGCTGTTTCATTGTTTAACTGGATTCTGATTTTTGGTATGTTTGAGTGGGCTAAATCGACCACAGGAGATATTGCCGTTGCCCGCACAATGGCAATTCAATCACTTGTGGCAGCACGGGTTATCTATCTGCTCAGTATCAGCCAATTAGGGATGAGCCTAGTTAACTACCTGCGTCGTCAGTCAACCTCGATTACTAATGCACCGATCCTAATTTTGGGGATTGTGGCTGCTGTTGCCCTACAAATTTTGTTTAGTCAATGGGGGGTGATGAACAGTCTGTTTGCAACGGCCCCACTAACCGGTCATCAATGGCTAATCTGTTTGTTGCCGATGCTGCTCATGGTGTTTTGGGCAATTTTTGCCAATGTTATCGATCCTCCTCATTGTCATGGGAAATAAGCTGTTCGTAATTTAAATTGCTTGTTGAGACGAGGCAAGAGGCAAGAGGCAAGAGGCAACAGTAAAGGGATTGAGGGAGATTCGGCTAATATTAAGAATAAGCACTTTAAATGCGTCTTAGCTTAACTAATCGTGAATTCTTGACCGCAACTATAAAAACTGGCGGTTTTTATTCCCCTAATTGCCAGCTTATCTCTTCACCCGCTCGTAACGGCACCAGTCCGGATTCGGGAAATGGCAATTCATCGGGAATGCGCCAAGGGGTTTTGGTTAAGGTGATTTGTTCGGTATTTCGGGGGAGTTGATAAAAATCTGGACCGTGGAAGCTGGCGAACCCTTCCAGTTGCTCAATTGCATCGACACTCTCAAAAGCTTCTGCGTACAACTCTAGGGCGTGCAGGGCTGAATAACAACCCGCGCAGCCACAGGAACTTTCTTTGCTGTAGCGAGAATGGGGCGCACTATCGGTCCCTAGAAAAAACTTGGGATTGCCCGATGTGGCCGCTTGCAAAAGCACCAAACGATGATCCTCTCGTTTCAAAATCGGCAGGCAATAAAAATGGGGACGAATGCCACTGGTAAAGAGAATGTTTCGGCTAAATAATAAATGTTGGGGCGTAATTGTGGCGGCGACATTGTTGTTAGCAGATAGAACAAACTTGACCGCATCGGCAGTGGTAATGTGTTCAAACACCACCCGCAGCTTGGGAAATCTTGTTATCAGTGGGATTAAGTGCTTCTCAATGAACACTTTCTCTCGATCGAACACATCAATATCACCATCGGTAACTTCTCCGTGCAGTAGTAGCGGCATATCTACCTGCTCCATCGCTGCCAAAACGCCATCGCACCTACGAAGGTCTGTCACCCCCAAGTCGGAATTAGTTGTCGCACCGGCTGGGTAGTATTTCACCGCTTTGACAAACTGGGAGGCTTTCGCCGCCACGATTTCTTCGGGACGGGTATTATCGGTGAGATATAGTGTCATCAGTGGCTCGAACTGTTGACCCTCTGGAACTGCTGCCAGAATGCGCTCGCGATAGGAGGCAGCATCGGCCACCGAGCGCACTGGTGGCTTTAAATTCGGCATGATAATGGCACGGGCAAACTGACGCACCGTATGGGGTAGAACCGCTTTCATTGCCGCACCATCGCGGAGATGAAGGTGCCAGTCGTCGGGTCGAGTCATTGTGAGTCTTCGCATTGTTCAATCATACAACGGTTAGGAATCCCACCTCACCCAAGATAAGGGTTTTAGTTGATTGGAAAGAACCTTTGATTTTAGCGGCGAAATTAATTTGACGGTGACGATAATTCCTCTTGACAAAATCCCAACACTTGACATATACTTATTTATAGAATGGAAATCCGTGCCTGCCTGCGACCCCCTCATTTTCAGGCTAGATAGACTTAAAAAAAATTAAATTTTGGGCGCACACAGTTCGAGCAACTCACTGACCACGATGCGCTTCTTTTTGCATGAGTAGAAAACGGGTTTCTCGGAGAAACCCGTTTTCTGTGCGTTACTCAACGGATTTATAATTCCTCTTGACAAAATCCCACCACTTGACATATACTTATTTATAGAATGGGAATCCGTGCCTGCCTGCGACCCCCTCATTTTCAGGCTAGATAGACTTAAAAAAATTAAATTTTGGGCGCACATGATGCGCTTATTGTAATTGGTACAATCATATTATTCTCTGGAGCGATTGTATTTGTCCTCTTTAAGAGGGAATAATAATACAATTGAGGATGCAGTCAATCCCCTTAATCTCTATGGTCAATAAACTATACTA